>Ga0306920_100012782_pt1 | contig 11402 bp, 7 predicted proteins | sample flu12Cox44000170_FD_204666 | JGI IMG/M metagenome (GOLD analysis project Ga0306920, IMG submission 204666) | Lab enrichment of tropical soil microbial communities from Luquillo Experimental Forest, Puerto Rico - flux4day.12C.oxic.44.000.170 (v2)... | ecosystem: Environmental > Terrestrial >...
GAGCGCCTCGATACCCGCGTTCTCCGTGGCCACCGTCCGCAGCACCGGCGGCTGCCATCCGTTTTTGGGCATCACCTGGGCCAGCATGGCATGCAGCTGCTCTTCGAGGCGGTCCGCGCCTTCGCGATCGGCCTTGTTGAGCACGAAAATGTCGGCGATCTCCATAAGCCCGGCTTTCATGTTCTGAATGTCGTCGCCCAGGCCGGGAACCAGTACCACCACTACACAGTCGGCGATACGGACGATGTCCACTTCGTCCTGTCCCACGCCTACGGTTTCAATGAGGATTTGCTGCTTGCCGGCGGCGTCGAGGAGCAGGGCGACTTCTGCCGTGGCGCGAGCGAGGCCGCCCAAAAATCCCCGCGTGGCCATGGAGCGAATAAAGATGCCGGAGTCGCCGGCGTGGCTCTGCATGCGGATTCTGTCGCCGAGGATCGCCCCTCCGGAGTACGGACTGGTGGGGTCGACGGCGATCACGCCCACCAGCTGGTCCCGCTGGCGAAAATGAGCCGCGAGGCGGTCGACCAGCGTGCTCTTGCCGGTTCCCGGCGCGCCGGTGACGCCGGTGAGGTAGGCCGCACCGGTGTGTCTGAACAGCTCTCGCAGCAGCGGCTCGGCCTGCGGGGCATGGTTTTCGATGGCGGTGATGGCACGCGAAATAGCGCGAATTTCGCCAGCCCGGATTTGCTGCGCCCAGGCGGTGATGGCCTGGGCAGAGGACGGAGGCATGCGCCTATTATTTCTTTCCGAGCAGCTGCCGCGCAATCACCAGTTTCTGAATTTCGCTGGTGCCTTCGCCGATGGTGCACAGCTTAACGTCGCGATAAAACTTTTCGGCGGGATAGTCCTTGATGAAACCGTAGCCGCCGTGGATTTGCACGCATTCGTTGGCAACGCGTACGGCGACTTCGCTGGCAAACAGCTTGGCCATGCTCGATTCACGAGTGAAGCGCGCGGCGCCGCTGTCGGCGAGCCAAGCGGCCTGGTAAACCAGCAGCCGGGCAGCTTCGACTTCGGTAGCCATGTCGGCGAGCTTGAACTGGATAGCCTGAAATTCACTGATAGACTGGCCAAACTGTCTGCGCTGCTTGGCGTATTTGACGGCGGCGTCAAGGGCGCCTTGCGCCATGCCCAAACCGAGCGCCGCAATCGAAATGCGGCCGCCATCGAGAATTTTCAGGCTGCCGACGAAGCCCTCGCCTTCCGCGCCAAGAAGATTTTCCTCTGGTACCCGGCAGTCGGTGAGGATCATTTCGGAGGTGTCGCTGGCGCGCAGTCCGAGCTTGTTCTCCTTCTTCCCGGGCCGGAAGCCGGGAGTTCCTTTCTCGACAATGAAAGCGCTGATGCCGTGGGAATTCTTGGACCGGTCGGTGACCGCCATGGCCACGCAGATGTCGGCATAGTGTCCGTTGGTGGTGAAGGTCTTGGCGCCATTGATCACCCAGCTGTCGCCATCGCGAGTGGCCGTGGTGCGCGTGCCTCCGGCGTCGGAACCGGCTTCGGGCTCAGTGAGCGACCATGCTCCGATTTTCTTTCCCTGTGCCAGCGGCACCAGATACTTCTGCTTCTGGGCTTCGCTGCCGAACTTGAAGATGTGATTGGAACAGAGCGAATTGTGCGCGGCAACGATGATGCCTACCGAACCGTCCACGCGGGACAGTTCCTCAATGGCGATGACGTACTCCATGTAGCCGAGTCCCGCCCCGCCGTATTGCTCCGGGAAAATCACCCCGAGCAGGCCCATTTCCGCGAGTTTGGGCATGATTTCGAGGGGAAAATGTGAGGCTTCGTCCCACTCCATCACATGGGGCGCGATTTCGCCTTCGGCAAACTCGCGCACGCTACGGCGCAGCTGCTGCTGCTCGGGGGTCAACTGGAAGTCCACTGAGCCTCGCTATCAAAGTCTTGGCTATACCCGAACAAAGATAATTTTATACTAAGAGGACAGCGCCGCGCTCGGACGGATGGAAGGCGTTTCCACGCCAAAGTGGCCGTAAGCCCCGGTCAGGCGCTCTTCGGATGCGCTCTCGTGACGACCTCGCGCAACACTTCGAGTGCGCGCTCAACGCCTTCGGCGTCGACGTCAGAATGCGTCACAAAGCGCACCGAGTGAGGCGCGGTATCGAGTGCCCAGACGCCGTGGGGTTTGAGCGCATCGCAAAGCTCAACTGCGTCAAGACCGCTGCCCTGGCAGTCGAAGATGACAATGTTGGTCTGTACTTTCTGGGGATCGATTCGCAAACCCGGAATTTCCGCGATCCCCTGGGCTAGTCGCCGCGCGTGTCGATGGTCAACCTCCAGGCGCTTCGGCGATTCCTCGAGAGCGATGCGCGCGGCGGCGGCGAGAACGCCGACCTGGCGCATGCCTCCGCCGAACATCTTGCGATAGATGCGCGCCTTCTCTATGAATTCGCGCGAGCCGACGAGCATCGAGCCAACCGGGGCCCCCAGCCCTTTCGACAAGCAGAACATGACCGAATCGACGCTCTGCGTCAGTGCTCTGACGTGCGTGCCGAGAGCCACCGCAGCGTTGAAGATACGCGCGCCGTCGAGGTGGACCTTGAGATTCGCGGCGTGGGCGCGGCCGCTGATCTCGTCGATGCGCGCGGCGGTATAGGTCGTGCCGCCCGCCATGTTGTGCGTGTTTTCCAGGCAGACCAGCGCCGTCTGCGAGTCGTAGTAGATTCTGGGTCTAATCACGGCTTCGACCTGTGCCCAGGTCAGAATTCCGTCGTCGCCGCGCGCGATTCGCGGCATGCAGCCCGCGATCGCCGACATCGAAGCAAGCTCGTACAGGTTAACGTGGCTGCGCTCCTCGCAAATCACTTCGTCGCCGTGGTGCGTCCAGACCTTAATGGCAATCAGGTTGCCCATGCAGCCGGTCGGGACAAAAACAGCGGCTTCCTTGCCGAAAATCTCGGCGGCGCGACCTTCGAGCGCGTTGACCGTCGGATCTTCCTGATAAACGTCGTCGCCGACTTCGGCTTCCGCCATGGCCCGGCGCATGGCGGTGCTCGGCCGGGTAACCGTATCGCTGCGCAGGTCAACCACGCCAGCCTGCGGGCCGGCCGGCTCGAATTCCCTTTCCGGGCCGCTAACCGAGTGTGTGGCCATTTTTCGTGTCCTCGTCCCTTCGCGCCGGTCAGCGCAGCAACTCGACAAAAGCTTCGTTGGAGACACTCAGGCGCTCGGGCAGAAGGCGGACCACGTCGCCCGAACGTTCGATAAGTCCGGTCGTATCGAGCCGCGCGAAACGCGATTCCAGGGGAATTCCGTAAGCGCGTTCCAGACGCTTCCAGTTAATTCCCGCTAACTGCCGAAGTCCCAGGAAGAGTTCCTCCTCGAGCGCCTGCGCGGGTGAAATGTCTTCCAGCTGCTCCACGGGAACTTCGCCGGCTTGAATCGCTTGCACGTAAACCGCGGAATCGTGCGCGTTCGCCCAACGCTGCACTCCTGAGAAAGAATGTGCACCCGCGCCGAAGCCGAGATAAGGCTGGCGTCGCCAGTATTTCAAGTTGTGCAGCGAGGCCAAGTCCGGCTTGGCGAAGTTCGAAATCTCGTAGTGGAGGTAGCCTGCGGCCCCGAGCGTGGTTCGCGCCAGATCGTAGCATTCGACCATCACCTCTTCCGAGGGGACCGCTTGCGCGGAGTACTTCGTTCCGCCTCGCAGCAGCTCGCCACCGAGGCGGCTGCCCTCGTCGACTTCGAGCAAATAGACAGAAACGTGCTCCGGCGCGAGACCAAGCAGTTCATCGAGCGAGTTCCGCCAACTCTCTGCCGTCTGAAAGGGCAAACCAGCGATCAAGTCGCAGCTGATGTTCCGGATGCCCGCCGAGCGCAGTAGCGTTATTGCCCGGTAGATGTCTTCGCGGCGGTGCATGCGACCCGCAGCTTTGAGCTCGCGATCGGAAAATGACTGCACGCCCAAGCTAATCCGGTTGATGCCTGCGGTAACCCACGCGGCGGCTTTCGACTGGCTCACGGTTTCCGGATCGGCTTCGAGTGTAACCTCGCCGGGCCAACCGGAAAAACTCCCGCGAATCGTTGCGAGAATGGCTTCGAGCTGCGCCGGATCGAGCAGGCTCGGCGTACCCCCGCCGAAATAAACGGTGTCCACGGGCAAATATCGCAGCTCCGCCCCCAAGTTGACCTGTGCTTTTCTAAGCCGCTGCGGGTGCTCGCGGATCTCCGTTCTGACCGCCGCAGCGTAAGGAGCGAAACGCGCGCTCGACGCCACCGCAGTAGAAAAGTTGCAATAGGTGCACTTGGTCTGACAGAACGGAACCTGGATGTAAATGCCGAGGCTCATGGGTACCCAAAAACTTTAGCACAAACGCGCTTTGCGCCTGCGCGAAGAGGACGGCCAGTTAGCCCGGATCTGGCACGATCTTCACGAAAACCGTGCGCTGGCGTGGCCCGTCGAATTCGCACAGAAATATGCCTTGCCAAGTGCCAAGAGCCAATTCCCCGCCCTCGATGAACACCAGTTGGCTGGTACCCGTGAGGATGGCCTTCATATGCGAACCGGTATTTCCCTCAGCGTGGCGATAGGGACCGCTGTGCGGCACCAGGCGGTCGACGATGCCCTCCACGTCGCTGGCCACGTCCGGATCGGCGTGCTCGTTGATCATGATTCCCGCCGTGGTGTGGGGCACATACAAGTGACACACTCCGTGCCGCACGCCGGAATCGCGCACCGCTTTTTTCACCTCGTCGGTAATGTCCCGAAGCTCCGTACGCCGGCTAGTTTTGATACCAAGCGTCTGCATGCGGGCGAATGCGCTCACGGCATCGGAATGACGAAGTGCGTACCGGCGTTCCTAATGGCGGAGTGCCGCTCAATCTCTTCCAGCGCCTGACCCCAGCGTGCCAGAAACGGCAGGAAGCAAAGCTCCCGCGACTGCAGAGCTTTGCGGGGGTAAATCAGGTTAGATAAAAACTCCTGGTGCGAGCCGAGGGTTCCCGACTTGCGGTCGAGCGCGCGACCGATCATCTGTTGCAGTTTCTCCGACTGGTATTCGATCTTCTTCTGTGCCGTCTCGACTGCGGCGGTGAGCGTCGGATCCAGAATGGCCACGGCATCGGACCACTGCTGCAGCCGTCTTTGAATTTCCCCGCCGTTTTCCTCAAGCAAACTGGCCAGATTTTCGGGGATGCTGGCTCGGCTCATCCTCTTGCCGAGCTCCTGCGGCCCCTCCCACACCTGCTCGACATCGATGCCGTACTGCTTGAGCAGGCGCTGCGCCTTGGTGTCCACCAGCGTGAAGTCGGCGCGCGCCAGCATTACCGGCATACGGCCGAGCATGTGGCGGTACAGGACTTCGGACTGCGCAAAATAGGAGATCTCCGACGGACCGGCGATGTCGGCCACGGTCGGCAGCAGGTAATCCTGCACTACCGGGCGGAAAAGGGCGTTGGGGCTAAAGTTTTCCGGCTCGCTCAAAACGGTTCCGAGCAGCTCCTGTTTCGTCCATTTGCGTCGCCCGGATGCAAACGCTCCGCCAGCGTGGGTGATCGCCTCCCGGCCATCCTGCGAAATATGGAAGAGGATCGTGCTGCGCGCGGTCACTTTCACTTGCGGCGCATAACCCGAAATTTCGAGCTGCTTATCGCGCGCCAGCAGCGCTTCATCGATCAGGTCGCGCTCCTCGACGGCGCGTGCAAAAAGAGGCTGCGCCAGCCGCCGTAGGCGCAAATCGAGCGGATCGAGCAGAATAAGCCCTGCCTGCTGCAGCAACCGGGCAAACAGCCTTCCAAAGGCGCTGGCGTAGGTCTCGTCGGGCTGGTAGCACTCCTTTAGAATCGCTGCGACGTCTCCGCCGAGGGCCCGAGCCGCGTCGCGCTCGAGGGCCTCCACTTCCCTCCCCAGCTGAATTCTGCCCACCGGGGCGTTGTTTCCGACGCCCTGCGGCAACGCGAACTCGAGTAGCTTCCCATCATGAAAAAACGCCGTGTGACGTATCTCGTCAAGGTCGTGGTCTTCGGTGGCCATCCAAAATACGGGCACCGCGTCCACGCCGTGTTCGGTCAGCTCCCGGGCAACGCGAACGGCGGCCAGCGCCTTGTAGACCGCGTAGGCCGGACCGCTGAAAAGTCCCACCTGCTGGCCGGAAACCACCGCACAGGCGCCTTTTTCGAAACGCTCCAGATTGGCGAAAGTCGCAGCTCCCGCGCCGAGGAGCTGGTTCTGCTGGCGCAGGGCCGCAGCGACTTCCTTTCGCCGCTCCGGCGGATATGGGAGTGCCCGAGCCACCGCGAGAATGCTCTCGAGCTCCGGTTTGTGCTGAAAGAAGGCGCCCACCCGATCGTAGGAATCGAGGTAATCGCGCAGCAGTTTCGGCTGGTGCGGGAGCAGTTCAATCGGCAGGGCACGACAATGCATGGGGTTTTAGATGATCGCCGGGCGATTCCGTAACAGCCAATCCGGTCACCAGCAATGGACGCGGCAAAGCGTGGAAAGAAAGCGCGCCGCGGGCCTGGAACTTCAGGCCACCGCCGCAGCCGGCTCCAGCTCGGCTACCACCTTGCTGATTTGCTGTTTCTTGTCTTCGGCAAGGGGCAGCAGCGGCAGGCGCGGCAGGCCTCCGGAGTAACCTCGCAGGTCCATGGCGTACTTCAGCCCGGCAATCCCGTTTTCCGAGGCTATGCTCCTCGAGGCGGCTGCCAGCTGCTGCTGCAAAGTCGCCGCTTTTTCGTGTTGGCCGAGCTTCCAAAGCCGATAGAGCTCGGCGCATTTCTCCGGCAGGGCCGCGGCCAAGGCCAATATGGCTCCGCGGGCCCCGGCGCAGAGAGCGGGGTATACGACTGCGGCCCCGCCGGTCAGGACGCGAAACTTCTCCGGCGCAGCGCCCGCCACCTCCACCACGCGCTGGATCACGCCCGAGCTGTCTTTGATGCCGAGGATGTTGGGGTGCGCGGCGAGGGCCAGAATCTCCGGCGTTTCGAGGGTAATGCCCGTAAAGATAGGCACGGAGTAAAGAAGCAGGGGGATCGGCGAAGCGTCCGCCACGCTCCGATAGTGGCGCAGATAGACTTCCGGCTTGTAGACCGGCTTGTAGTAGTACGGCGTCTTAACCAGGGCGACCGTATACCCGAGCGCCGCCGCGCGCTTCGTCCGGGTTATGGTTTCCACCGTGGATTCCGCGCCCGTCCCGGCGATCAGCAGCTTGCCGGACGCACCCTCTTCTTGCGCCGCGACCAGCAGCGACTCGGACTCCTCTCGCGACAGGAGGACGGACTCGCCCGTGGAGCCGAGCACTACGTATCCCGAAATCTCGGTCTGGTTGTAGCGCGCCAGGTTTGCTCTGAACTTCTCGACTGACACGGAACCATCGTTGCCGTAAGGCGTGGTCAGCGCCGGAAATATGCCTTGAACGTCCACGGCTAGCCTCCCACTCCCGACGTGCCGGATGCTGCCACCTGTCCACGGTGCAGGTCCTGCAAGGCGGCCACTTCAATTCCCTGTTCGATCAACGCTCGGATTCCGAGTGCCGCGGCCTGCGCCGCCGCCAGTGTGGTGATGCATGGAATGTTATAGCGAATGGCCGCGCGGCGGATGGACTTTTCGTCGTAAAACGACTCCCGCCCGAGCGGCGTGTTGATCACCAGATCGATTTTCCCGGTCTTAATCAAGTCCACGATATTCGGACGGCCCTCGTTTACTTTGAACACCGCCTCGGCCTCAATGCCCGCCGCGCGCAGCGCCGCGGCCGTTCCTCTCGTCGCGGTTACCCGAAAGCCCAGCGAGGCCAGCTCTCTGCCAATGGCCGTCACATGTTTTTTGTCGCGGTCGTTCACACTGAGGAACACCGTGCCTTTGCGGGGCAGCCGTTGTGCCGCGGCGAGCTGTGCTTTTGCGAAGGCCAGCCCGTAGGAGGTTGAAATCCCCATCACCTCGCCTGTGGAGCGCATCTCCGGGCCCAGAATGGTGTCGACTCCGCGGAACTTATTGAAGGGGAAAACCGGCGATTTCACCGCGAAGAACTCGCGCACGGCAATCTCGGCAACCCCGTTGTGATAAACCAGCGGCAGATCCATGTCTGCTAGTTTCCTGCCCGCCATCAGGCGCGCGGCCACCTTGGCCAGAGGCACTCCGGTGGCTTTGCTGACGTAGGGCACGGTGCGCGAAGCGCGTGGGTTCACCTCGAGAACATACACGGTGTCGCGCTGGATGGCATACTGCACGTTCATCAATCCGATGACCTTGAGCGCGAGTGCCAGACGTTTGGTGTAGTCGCGAATGGTCTCGAGCACCGCTGCCGACAGGCTGACCGGAGGCAGCACGCAGGACGAGTCGCCGGAGTGCACGCCGGCTTCCTCGATGTGCTCCATGATGCCCCCGATGACCACATTCGTCCCGTCGGCGAGCGCGTCCACGTCGACTTCCGTGGCTTCTTCGAGAAACTGGTCGATCAGCACCGGCCGCGCCGGGCCCATCAGCGCCGCCTGGGCTACATAGTCCTGTACGGTGTTGGCATCGTAGGCGATCACCATCGCGCGGCCGCCCAACACATAACTGGGACGCACTAGTACCGGCAGGCCGATCTCCCCCGCCAGCCGCGCCGCCTCTTCCGGCACGAGCGCGGTCGCATTGCGCGGCTGCGGAATCTTCAACTCCTCGAGCAGGCGCCCGAATCGCCGGCGGTCTTCTGCCAGGTCAATCGACTCCGGCGCCGTTCCTATAATCGGCACCCCGTTGCGTTTCAGGTCCAGCGCCAAATTGAGCGGCGTCTGCCCGCCAAACTGCACGATCACGCCTTGCGGTTTTTCTTTTTCAACGATGGCCAACACGTCTTCGAGCGTCAGCGGCTCGAAATAGAGCCGATCGGAGGTGTCGTAGTCGGTCGAAACCGTCTCCGGATTGCAGTTCACCATGATCGTTTCGAAACCGTCTTCCCGCAGGGCAAACGACGCATGGCAGCAGCAATAGTCGAACTCGATTCCCTGCCCGATGCGGTTTGGCCCGCTCCCGAGAATCATGATCTTGGGCTTGGCCTGCGCTTCGGATTCGTCCTCGTCCTCGTAGGTCGAATACATGTACGGCGTGTAGGACTCGAATTCCGCGGCGCAGGTGTCGACGCGCTTGAACACCGGCGCGACGCCATAGCGAGCGCGCTGCAAGCGGACCGCCGCCGGTGTGGTCTTCCACATTTGCGCCAGCTGTTCGTCGCTGGTGCCGTGGCGCTTCACTTCGCGCAGCAGCTCTTTCGAGGCGGTCTCCACCGTGACGCCGGCCGCGCGCCTGTTCATCGCCACCAGGTCTTCCACCTGTTTCAGGAACCACGGATCGATCTTGGTGAGCTCGCCGATCTCTTCCGCGTGCAGCCCGCGCTCCACCGCCGTCAGCAGCCAGTGGATGCGGTCCGGCCGCGGGGTAGCTAACTTTTCCCGCAGCAGCGAATCCGGAGCATCTGCCGGTGCGCGCCACGGGGTGTGAGGCTCGAGCGAACGGATGGCTTTCTGCAGGGACTCCTTGAACGTCCGCCCGATCGCCATCACTTCCCCTACCGACTTCATCTGCGTTCCCAGCGTGCTGTCGGAACCGGGGAACTTCTCGAACTGCCACTTGGGAATTTTGGTCACGACGTAGTCGATCGCTGGCTCGAAGCAAGCTGGCGTTTTCTTGGTAATGTCGTTCGGAATCTCGTCTAGCGACATGCCCACCGCCAGCCGTGCGGCGATCTTGGCGATGGGGAACCCGGTGGCCTTGCTGGCCAGCGCGGAACTGCGCGAAACGCGCGGGTTCATTTCAATGACCACCATGCGGCCGTTTTCGGGATTCACAGCGAACTGCACGTTCGATCCCCCGGTTTCCACGCCCACTTCCCGCAGAATCGCCGCGGCCGCATCGCGCATGCGCTGGTATTCCTTGTCGGTGAGCGTCTGTGCCGGCGCCACGGTAATGGAATCTCCGGTGTGCACGCCCATGGGGTCGAAATTCTCAATAGTGCAGATCACCACGAAGTTGTCGCGGTAGTCCCGCATCACTTCGAGTTCGTACTCTTTCCATCCGAGCACGGACTCTTCCACCAGCGCCTCGTGCACCGGGCTCATGTCCAGCGCATGGGAGATGGCCTCGGCAAACTCTTCGCGGTTGTACGCGATGGCGCCTCCCGTACCGCCCAGCGTGAACGACGGCCGGATCACGAGCGGGAACCCCAGCTGTTCGCACAGCCGCATGGCGTCCTGGGCGTTATTGATCAGCGCCGACGCGGGAACCTCCAAACCAATTTTCCGGCAGGCATCCTTGAACCACAGCCGGTCCTCGGCGACCTTGATCGCGCGCAGCGACGCGCCGATCATCTCCACCTGGTACTTTTCAAGAACGCCGCCCTCGGCCAGCTCCACGGCTAGGTTAAGCGCCGTCTGCCCTCCTACGGTCGGCAGCAGCGCATCAGGCCGCTCCTTGGCGATGATCGCCTCTAGATATTCTCTCGAGAGCGGCTCGATGTAGGTCCGGTTGGCCATCTCCGGATCGGTCATGATGGTCGCCGGATTCGAGTTCACCAGAACGGTCTCGTAGCCCTCAGCCCGCAGCGCTTTGCACGCCTGCGCGCCCGAATAGTCAAACTCACAAGCCTGGCCGATAATGATCGGGCCCGAGCCGATAATCAGAATTTTCTGGATGTCTCTGCGCTTCGGCATTTCACCCCTTGTTTTCCCGTCTCCGCCGCTCTTTACTGCGCGCCGCAAAATCGCCACCGCCCGGACGATCGCGGGTTCGCTTTGCCCTTACCGCCGTGAGCTTCCCGGCTGCTTCCACTCCTTCATCAGGTCCGTGAACTGCGTAAACAGGTAGTGCGAGTCGTGCGGCCCCGGCGATGCCTCGGGGTGATACTGCACGCTGAACAACGGCAGATTCCTGTGCCGCATTCCTTCATTGGTGTGGTCATTCAGGTTCACATGCGTCACTTCCACATCGCTCGAAGGCAGCGACTCCGGATCCACGCAGAACCCATGATTCTGTGCGGTAATTTCCACCTGGCTGGTCAGAAGATTTTTTACCGGATGATTCGAGCCGTGATGCCCAAACTTCAGCTTAAAGGTCTTGCCACCCAGCGCCAGCCCGCACACTTGATGCCCCAGGCAAATCCCAAACAGCGGCACCTTGCCCGCCAGTTTGCGCACGTTTTCGACGGCGTATTCCATTGGTTCCGGATCGCCCGGTCCGTTCGATAGAAACACGCCGTCCGGCTGCATGCCCAGAACGTCCTCGGCTGAGGTGCCGGCAGGAACGACTCCCACCTCGCAATGATGATCCGTCAGCAGCCTCAGAATGTTCTGCTTGATCCCAAAGTCGTATGCCACCACCCGCAGTTTCTGCGCGTCCTCATTCTGCGCCTCGCCCATTGCTTCCGACCACGGAGAGGTGGCCAGCTCAATCGAACCGCGGGCCCAGTCAT
>Ga0306920_100012783_pt1 | contig 11402 bp, 10 predicted proteins | sample flu12Cox44000170_FD_204666 | JGI IMG/M metagenome (GOLD analysis project Ga0306920, IMG submission 204666) | Lab enrichment of tropical soil microbial communities from Luquillo Experimental Forest, Puerto Rico - flux4day.12C.oxic.44.000.170 (v2)... | ecosystem: Environmental > Terrestrial >...
CGCCTCATGGTGCAGGCTGGGGCTGCCGCCGCGCGGCGGTCGGCTCACCGCCTGCCGGCGAAGGGTTTCCCAGGCATGTGACGAACGGCTCAAGAACCGGCGCGTCTCCGCCGATCGATCGACTACGGTGCCCGCTTCGCTCGTGCTTCGCCCGCCGCTTCGCCCCGTCTCGCTCGCCGTCGTCGCCGCTGCAGTCGCGGCGTCGCTCGTCGCGGCGCCGGCCCCCGCACCGGCGACGACGCTCGTCGGCGACTGCACACCCGGCGCATCCTGGGCCGCCGCGCGCACCGACCTTGCAAACGCAGTGATCAAGCTCGTGAACGCCCACCGCGTGTCGCTCGGGTTGCACGCGCTCGCCGTGTCGCCCGCGCTCACCCGGTCGGCCGTCTGGAAGGCGCGCCACATGGCGACGTACCGCTACATGGCGCACGACGACCCGGGGCCGCCGGTCGCACGGAGCGCCGGCCAGCGAATCGCCGCGTGCGGGTATTCAGGTGGCTGGGGCGAGAACATCGCCGAGGGCTACCCGACTCCCTCGAGCGTCGTCGCAGCATGGCTCGCGTCACCGGGCCACAAGGCGAACATCGAGAACCCCTCGTACGTGGTCACCGGGTCGGGCGCCGCCGTGGCGAACGGCGGGATCACGCTCTGGGCCCAGGACTTCGGGACGCACGAGGACAGCGGCTCCGGCCCGTCGGGTGGAGCTCGTAGCGCCGCGATCGTGCTGCGCGACCTCCGGCTCGCCCCGCATCGCCCCCATGCCGGGGGGCAGCTGAGCGCGCGGGTCGGCGCCGTCAGCGTTCCCTCGATGAAGCCGCTTGCGCACGCGACCGTCGTCTGCCGCGGCACGGCCGGCGGCCAGGCGCTCCACGTCGTCTCGCACAGCTTTCACGGCGGCGTCGCCGCCTGTACCTGGCGCGTTCCGGGGACGGCGCTCGTGAGCGCGACGATCGTCGTCGAGAGCGGCGGACACGCCGCGGCCGCGGCGTTCAAGACGAAGCCCTCTTAGGCCGGGAGGGCTTGGCGGGGTAGCGGTTGTGTCGCCGGGCCGTGCTGGATCGCCCCGAGGCTGTGTCCTCAGTCGCGGCGATAGCAGCGGCTATCCCCGCTCCCTGCGTCCTTGCCTCGGAACGCCCAGCCCACCCCGGACGACGAACACCACCCCGGCAAGCCCTCCTAGAAGACCTCCGCGCACCACGGCTCGGCTGCGACCGCGAAGAGCGCGTCCGCTCGCGCGACGCCGTCGCGACGGATCTCCTCGAGTCGAAGAGCGCGCGCAAGCTCGCCGAACCGGAAGCCACCGAGGTAGGCGGAGCTCAGGGCCGCGATGCCGAGGCGAAGGTCCGGCTCGGCATCCGTCCGCGCGACGCCGTCGGCCGAGACGCGAAAGCGGCCACTGTTCCACGGCGCCGTCTCGTCGACGACGTCGAACACGACCTCCTCTCCACTTTCGTACGCGCGTGCCCGCAGCGCCGCCTCCACGTCGACCAGTCGCGCCATGATCCCGTCCTCGACCCGAAGCGCCATGCTCCGGGGCTCGGCCAGCAGCAGAAAGAGCGGATGGTCGACCGGCAGCATCGGGGCGACGAACTGCGACGTCCAGTCGAAGTCGAACAGCCATCGCCACAGCTCGCGCGCCGACTCGGGCGTGGGCGTGGCCGTCTCCAGAATCCGCACCGTTCCCTGCGTCATACCGCCCGACCAGTCCTGGGTGACTCGATAGAGGGCGTAAGCCGCCGGCTCGCCGTCGAGCAGGAGCAGCGCACACGCCAGCGGGCCCCCTTTCCGTCGCGCCGGATCGTCGTCGAGCCGGCGCGTCCGCCACCAGGCGTCGGTGCGCGACATCATCCCTGCTCGTTTGCGGCGCATCTGCTCGTACAAGGCCGGGAACACGCGGGCCGCCTCCTCGAACTCGACGAGGCGCACATCCCCGCGCTGGGTGAACGGCTCGGCGAACCCGGTCCGGTGCCGGTCGATCGTCATCTCCCCGAGCCGCGACGCGAGGCCGTAGCCGTAGCGGCGGTAGATCGCCGCCTCGGAAGCCCACAGGCAGGCGATCACGTCGTTACGAGCGCGCGAGTCAGCGAGCTGCGCGCTCATCATCGCGTTGAGCACACCGCGCCGACGGTGCGTCGGCAGCACACCGACGATGGTCACGCCGCCGCAGCGGATCGTGGCGCCGCCGGGGACCGAGACGTCGAGGGACGCCGTCCCCGCACCGCCCACGACTCCGTCGTCGACCCGCGCGACGAGAACCCGTTCGAGCTCGAGCCACTGCGCCAGCCGCTCCGCGCTCTCCGGCGTGCTGGCCGAGCCGAAGTAGTGGTAGATCGGTACGAGCGCCTCGACGAACTCGTCCAGCGACGAGCACGGCCGGACGTCTACCTCCTTCAACCGATTTTCTCCAGAGGCGCGTAGTCGAGCATCAGCCGGCGCTCGCTGCCGTCCTCGAACCGGACCGTCACCACCCCGCCTGCCTCGATCGCAAGGACGATCCCGGCGCCGAGCGAAGCGTGGCGCACCGCATCGCCCGTCCCGATATCCGGCAGCACCTCACGCGGCGCGAACTCACGCTGCACCGCCCCGTAGTCGGACCACGAGGCGGGCCGGAGCCGCTCGCGCTCCACGCCGAGCGACGGCAGCTCGTCGAGGAAGCGTGACGGGAGGTTCGCCTCGCTGCGCCCGAACAGATTGCGGCGCATCGTGTGTGTCAGGGTCAACCGTTCCTTCGCCCGCGTCATGCCGACGTAGCACAGCCGCCGCTCCTCTTCGAGCGAGTTCTCCTCCAGCGAGCGGACGTGCGGGAAGATCCCCTCCTCGAGCCCGAGCATGAACACCGCCCGGAACTCGAGGCCCTTCGCGTTGTGCAGCGTCAGCAACGTCACCTGCCCGCCGCTGTCCTCGTCGCCGCGCAGCGCGTCCTGGTCGGAGTAGAGCGAGATCTCCTGCAGGAACCCGGAGAGCGACGGCTCCTGCGCCGCCGTGTCGTACTCCCGGGCGACGCCGACGATCTCTTCGAGGTTCTCGATCCGGCCTCGCGCCTCGATCGTCCGCTCCGCCTCGAGCGCGTCGAGGTAGCCGGTGCGCTCGAGCACGGCCTCGACCAGGGCCGCCACCGTGGAGTCGCTCGCCGTCGCGAGCAGCGACTCCATGACGCCGCGAAACCCGGTGACCGCCCGCACCGAGGCGGGAGCGAGCCCGGCCTCCTCGGGGTGCGCAGTCGCATCCCAAAGCGAGGTCCCGAGCCCGTCGGCGTAGCTCTGGAGCCGCGCCACCGACGTGTCGCCGATCCCGCGACGCGGCCTGTTCGCGATTCGCAGCAGGCTGACCGCGTCGAACGGGTTGTCGAGCACCTGGAGGTACGCGATCGCGTCCTTGATCTCCGCGCGCTCGTAGAAGCGCGGGCCGCCGATCACCTGGTAGTCGACCCCCTGTCGGACGAGCACGTCCTCGAGCACACGGCTCTGCGCGTTCGTCCGGTAGGTGACGGCGATCAACGCCGCGATCTCCGCTGCCACGAACCGTGCCTCGGCGTGCTCGTCCTCGGTCTCGACGACGTGGACGAACTCGCCCTCCCCGAGCTCGGACCAGAGGTTCTTCTCCTTCCGCTCGCGGTTGTGCGAGATGACCGCGTTCGCCGCGGCGAGGATCGTGTTCGTCGAGCGGTAGTTCTGCTCGAGCGGGATCACGCGGGTCGCCGGGAAGTCACGCTCGAAGTCGAGGATGTTGCGGATGTCGGCGCCGCGGAACGCATAGACGCTCTGGTCGGGGTCGCCGACCGCCATCAGGTTCCCGTGCTCCGAGGCGAGCAGCTTCAGCAGGACGTACTGCGCGTGGTTCGTGTCCTGGTACTCGTCGACGAGGATGTAGCGGAACGCCCTGGCCCAGCGCTCGTGCGCCTCGGGGAAGCGCTGCAAGACATCGACGGTCAGCATCAGCAGGTCGTCGAAGTCGACGGCGTTCGAGGCGAACAGCCGGCGCTGGTAGAGCTGGTAGACGTCGGCGACCGTCTGGTCGTAGAAGCTCGCGACGCGGGCCGCGTACTCGTCGGCCGAGATCAGCTGGTTCTTTGCCTTCGAGATCTGGGCGTGGATGCCGCGGGGGACAAACCGCTTCGGGTCGCGGTCGAGCTCCTCGAGGCACGCCTTCACGAGCCGTACCTGATCGGCCTGGTCGTAGATGGTGAAGTTGGAGCGATACCCCAGCCGTTCGGCCTCGCGCCGCAGGATGCGTCCACACGCGGCGTGGAAGGTCATTATCCAGATCGCCCGGGCGACCGGGCCGAGCGCACGCTCGACGCGCTCCTTCATCTCCTGCGCCGCCTTGTTGGTGAACGTGATCGCAAGGATCTCGTTCGGCTTGGCGCCGACGGCGGCGAGCAGGTGGGCGACGCGATGGGTGAGCACTCGCGTCTTGCCCGAGCCGGCCCCGGCGATCACGAGCAGCGGGCCCTCGGTCGTCAGCACGGCCTGCCGCTGGGCGGGGTTCAGGTCGGCGAGGTAGGTCTCGGGCTCGGCGACGGGCATCGTCCGTCCACGTTAGATGATCAGATCAGGCGCTCGACCTCGCCCTCCAGCCAGCCGCTGGCCGCCCGGAGCGCGTCCGCATCGGCCGACTTGAGCACGACCTCGACCCGGCGGCCGTGCGGCTCGAAGCTCGGATAGGAGCCGACGCTGACCGTCGGCCAGCGCTCCGTCGCGGTGACGAGCGCCGAGACGATCGTCGCCTCGACGGTCGGATAGGAGCGGCGCCAGACGACAATCGGCTCGCCACCACGGAACTCGTTCGCATAGCGGTCGAACATCGCCTCCATCTCCCGCGGCAAGCCCGGCAGTACCCAGACGTTCTCGAGCCGGAAACCGGGCGCACCGCCGAGCGGGTTCTGAAGCGCCTCGGCGCCCTCGGGCAGCGCCGCCCAGCGCGCCGCGTACTCCGGCGCGCCCTGGAACCGGCCCCGAAGGTCGGCTGCGAGCTCGGGCTGCTCGCGCTGCGGGACGGCGAACGCCGCGGCGAGCGACTCGCGGGTGATGTCGTCGGGCGTGCCGCCGAGACCGCCGGTCACGATCAGCCGGTCGACGCGCGAGCGCTCGCGGCGGACGAAATCCACGATCGACTCGAGCGTGTCGGGTACCGAGGCGCTGATCACGACGCTCACACCGAGCTGCTCGAGCCGCTGTGCGAGCCAGGAGGCGTTGGTGTTGGGAACGTCCCCCGAGACGAGCTCGTTGCCGATCGTCAGGATCGCAGCGTTCACGGGACGGAGTATCGCGCCGTCAGAGAGGGAACGGCTTCTTCGCGAGGGCGGCGAGGACCTGTGCCGTCACCCAGACCGGCGTGGTCGAGTAGGCCGCCGAGTAGCGGTAGCTGCCGTCGGGGCGCCGCAGCCGGGCGAGGTAGGCGAACGCCGACCGCGGCGGCGTTCGCCCCGCGGCGACGAGGCCCTGGATCGCCCACGCAGTCGACTGGGCGTCCGACCCGCGCCCTTTCGTGAGCGCGAACCCCCCGTCGCGACCCTGGAACCCCAGCAGGAACGAGACCGCACGTGCCACAGGACGTCCGGTGACGTGCGCGACGCGGAACATCTCGAGCGCCGCGGCAGTGTCGTTCGAGTCGGCCTGCCCGCCGGCGTTCCACGCGAACCCGCCGTCGCGCGTTTGGTGGGCGAGCACGTAGCGAGTGGTCGCGACCGGGGAACGGCCGAGCGCGAGCACCGACCAGATCGTCGAGTTGACGGTCTCGCCGATGCGGCCGTCCGAATGCTCACCCGCGGTGATCCGTGCGAGTAGGGCCGTCGGCATCGCGCCGAGCGCCCGCTCGGCGAGCGCGGCCAGCGCGAGGTCCGAAATCGACTGCAGCGACGACTCCCGCGACTGCAGATACGAGAGCGAGCCCGGCGCTTCGGCGCCCGCCGCACGCAGCCCGAGCACGGCCCACGCGGTGAGCGACGGATCGGCGGGCCCGCCCGGCTCGGCGAACGCACCGTTCGTCGCGTGCGCCTGCAGGAACTGAGCCGGGGAGACGGCGAGCGCGACCGCGGCGGCGAGCGCCGCTAGTCCGCCCACACAACCTCGGTGCGCAGTCGCAGCCTGTAGCGGTCGAGCATCCGGCGCAACTCGGGCCCGGCGGCGAGCGCGATCGCCACGTTCCCGGCGGCGTGCGCCACGTCGAACCAGAACCCGCGTGCGAGCACCGCGACAAGTGACGGCAGCGTGTGCGGGAAGAACCCCCACCACAGCCATACGTCCATGCTCGCGCTGAAAGCGAAGCCCAGCACCGCCGTCACCGCTGCGAGCGCGAAGCGGTTGCGGACGAACGGGGCGACGACCGCGCCGAGCGCCCCGCACGCGCCCCAGCCGAGCATCTGCTGCGGCGTCCAGATCCCTTGCCCGAGGAAGAAGTTCGACGCGAACGCGGCGAGCGCTCCGGTGGCAGCACCCGCCCGAGCGCCGAGCGCGGCGCCTGCGACCACGGCGATGACGGTGACCGGCTGCACTCCCGGGACCGCTGCGAACACCACTCGACCCGCCGCGGCGGCGCCGGCGAGCGTTGCGACCAGCACGAGCTCCCGCGTCGAGCCGCGACTCGACTCGAACCACGCCACGCCGGCCGCGAGCAGCGCGCCCGACCCCAGCAGGGTCGCCAGCGCGCCGTCCTTGACGCTCAGCGCTGCGACCAGCATCACGAGCGCGACGACGAGCAGCCTACGCACGCACTGCCTCCCGCATTCCGAGCGAGACGACCCGGTCGGCCACCTCGTCGGCCCAGGCGAGATCGTGCGTCACGACGAGCGTTCCGCGCTCCGGCGCCGCGGCACGCAGGAGCCGCCGCAGCTCGTCCTTGCGCTCAGGGTCGACGCCGCGGGTGGGCTCGTCGAGCACGAGGAGCTCCGGCTCGGTCGCGAGCACCGCGGCGAGTGCGAGCCGCTCGCGCTCACCCGACGAGAGATCGCGCGGGTGACGATCCTCGTTGCCGGCGAGCCCGACCTGCTCGAGCGCACGACGGGCACGCGAGACGTCGGCGCCGAGCGCGACCTCGTCGAGGACGCGCTCGGTGACGAGGTGGCGCCCCGGATCCTGCGCGAGGTAGGCGGCCGGCGCGTGGTCGGCCTCGCCCTCGTCCGGGACGAGCAGGCCGGCCGCGATCTTCGCGAGCGTCGTCTTCCCCGACCCGTTCGGCCCGGTCAGCGCGACGACCTCGCCGCGGCGGACCTCGAGCGAGGCTCCGGTGAGCGCGAGCCGGTCACCGTACGCATGCCTGATTCCCCTGAGCCGGCAGGCGAAGACGGGCTCGTGGGCGGTGTACAGCGGGTGCTTCGCGTGCAGCCACGCGAGCGCCTCGACGCGGGACGCATCGAGCACGAGGCGCCCGGCCTCCATGAACAGGATCCGTTCGGCGCGCTCGAGCGGTCGCGCCGGTCGCTGCTCCGAGAGCAGCACCGCGCAGTCGAGCGCACGCACCGCGTCGAGGAAGGCCTCGGCGCCCTCGGGGTCGAGCTGTGAGGTCGGCTCGTCGAGCAGGAGCAGCCGCGGACGAAGCGCCAGCGCCGACGCCAGCGCCACCCGCTGCAGCTCTCCCCCGGAGAGCTCGTGCACCGAGCGGTCGGCGAGATGGGCGGCTCCGACCAACTGGAGCGCCTCCTCGACACGCGGCCAGATCCGCTCCGGCTCGGCGCCGATGTTCTCGAGCCCGAACGCGACCTCGTTCGCGACCTGCGACATCACCACCTGGTCCTCCGGGTCCTGGAAGACCGAGGCGACCGTCCCGGCCAGCTCGGCCGGCCGTGCCTCCCGTGTGTCCCTGCCCCCGACGACTACCCGGCCGGCGAACACTCCGCCGTGGAAGTGCGGCACGAGGCCGGCGAGCGCGCGCAGCAGCGTCGACTTCCCGGAGCCGGAGGGCCCGAGGAGCACGACGTGCTCGCCCTCCCGCAGCTCGAGCGAGACGTCGTCGAGCGCGCGCGGGGCATCCGCCGCATAGGAGAAGCGAAGGTGCTCGACGACCGCTAGAGCCACAGCGCCCCTACGACGAGTGCAGCGGCGCCCGCGATCGCAAGGTAGTCGAGGCCGCGCCACCTCGGCCGCGGCGCGCGCGTCCGCCCCGGCCGGCCGTACCCGCGCGCCTCCATCGCCTCTGCCAGGTCGAGCCCGCGCTCGAGCGAGCCGGCGAGCAGCGGCGAAAGCAGGCGGACCGGGCCCAGCTCGACATTCCTTCCGCGTAACGCCACCCGCAGATCGCGCACGTCTCGTTCCAGGAGAGGGACGAGCCTCGTCGCCAGCGCGGCCGCCAGGCTCGAACGCCTGAGCCAGCCCGACGCGGTGAGCAGCCGGTCGTGGTCGACGCGCAGCGCGTAGACGGCGAAGGCGAGGCCGACCGCGGCCAGCCGCAGCCCCTGGAACACCGCGCCGTGTAACTCCTCGCGCGTGACGTCGAGCTGCCCGAGCACCGGCACGGTCGGCCCGACCCACAACTCGTGGCTACCGATCGACTCGACGAACGGCGTCACGACCACGACGAAGAGAGCGCTGACGAGCGTGCCGACCAGATACGGCCACCGCCGCTCAGCCGGCGCGCGCAGGGCGGCGAAGAGGAGAACGGAGCAGATCAGCGCGACCGACCAGGTGTTCGTCGCCGTGAGCGCCGCCACGACCGCCGCCCCCAACAGCGCCGTCATCGGGACCGCGCTCAAGCTGATTTTCATCAGCGCACCTCGTAGCGATAGCGGAACGCCGACGGGTCGGCGGCGAGCCGCGCGGCGGCGCGCAGACCCAGCACGAGCCTGACGACGCTGCCGTCGCGCGTCGAGGCGGCACTCCCGGCGGGCACGCGCGAATCGACGACGATCGAATTCGGGCCGCGGCCGACGAGCGACTGCAGCTTGCCGAGGGACGGCCCCGACCCGACCACCCGAGCTCCGGGCTTCGCCCATTCGAACCCGTGCCGGAAGGGCTCGGGGAACGCGCCGACGACGACCGGCACGCTGAAGCCGGAGCCCTTCCACGAGCGGAAGTCCCACCACTCGACGTCGCCCGGGCGCAGGCGGACCTCGGTCGCACCCTCGTCCGCCTCGACGCCGTTCACGAAGTAGAGCCAGTCGTGCTGGGCCGACGCCGACCCGCTGACCCCGGCGATCGACTGCACGAACCGGCCGCCGTATCGCGTCGTGACCTTCACCTTCCGCTCCAGGGCCTGCATGGCAGTCAGCCCTGCCGGGACGTTGCCCGAGTAGAGAACCTGTGCGCCCCGGTCACGTGTCACCCACAGCGTCGCGGTTCCGTGCTCGCGCGCAGCACCGCCGCAACCGGCCAGTGCGAGCGCGAGCAGCGGAGCCGCAAGCCATCTCACGGGAGTGCGTTCGACCGGACGGCGCTGTCCGCCGTTGCGCGCACCAGCAGCCCCCTGTGCGCGGCGGGGCACACCTTCTGGTTCGGCTGCGCCGGCATCGTCCGGTGAGGGCCGATGTGCAGCACGAGGTTCACGACCGACGTCGACTTGCCGTTGTCGTCGAACGCCTGCGCGACGTAGCAGCCGCCGGTCGCCGGGTTGAGCTGCAGCGTCGGCGGCCCGCCGTTCGGCCCGAAGGTGGCGTAGTACCAGAGGACATTGTCGCCGTCCTTCAGCGCGACCTTGTCGGCACCCACAGGCGGGGAGGCGTTGTCGACCTTGAACACCCAGCCGCTCGAGCCGGAGCCGGGGTAGCGTCCGATCTGGTCGACGTACGGGCCGAAGCCGGTGACGGTGACGTGGTAGTAGAACTCGCCCAGGATCGACGCCTGCTCCAGCGCATCGAGGGCGTTGGTCGCCGTGACGGCGACCTGAGTCGGGGCGAAGAGCGTTCGCGTCTTGCCCTCGACCCGAACCTTGACGGTCGCAGCGAAAGCGGTCGCAGGCAGGACGAGCGCCAGGACGACGAGGAGAAACACACGCTTGGCCACGAATCCTCCTTCCACGAGGGGCTCGGGTTATGGAGGGCGACCGGCAGGTCTTCTGACTCGGGGCTCCCCCTCCACCGCCTTCCCGGGCCCTCTGCCCCAGTGACGTCGTGGTGGAGGGCATCTCCCCTTACAGCGGCGGGACCGTCCCGGACTTCCACCGGGTTCCCTCACCGCTCGCCCGTTTGGTGGCCGCGAATCTACCACGAGCCGCGTCCGTAGACTGATCGGCGATGGAACGCAGCGAGGTCACCGACCGTCAGCTCGAGGCGCTGCTCGAGCGGCTCGACCGGATCGCGGACGAGCTCGTACGGTTGAACGCACGCGACGAGCGGCGCGAGGAGTTGACCGTGATCGCGCACGAGCTCCGCAACCTGAACGAGTCGTTGCAGGCCCTGGCTTACGCCGCCCTCGGCCAGCAGGGCCCGCAGGTGCGGCGCCGGCGCGCCGGCTAGCGACCTCTAACGGAGACGGAAGATGTCGAGCACGCCGCTCGTGGCGTGGTCGTTGGCGTTCCCCTCGCCGATCGCGACCCGGCCGTCGGCCACGATCGGGCTCTGCCAGTGCAGCTCGCTGCCGAGGGCGAGCGACGCGACCCGACTCCCGTTCGTGGCCTCGTAGACGTTGATCGCCCCGGAGGTCGCGACGAAGACCAGGTTCCCGGCGATCACTGGGGACGTGCCGCCGACGTCGTTCGACCAGGCGGATCGGAGCCGACCGCCGACCAGCCGCCAGGCCTGGGTGCCCGAGCCGTCGGCGACGAAGACCCACCTTCCCTGCCAGACCGCCGGCTCGCTGAAGAGCGCCGCGCCGCCCGGGGTCGGGACGGTTTGCAGCTCGCCGCCGAGCTTCGCGTTCTGGCCGGGCAGCCGGCCGAGTGTGAGCAGCCGCAGCTTGCCGTCCTTGCCGCCCTGCACCGCATACCCACCCGACAGGAGCGCGGGGCTCGTCGAGCCGACATCGAGATCGGCGTCGTTGAGGTGGTGCTGGTCCGCGGGCGTCCAGTGCCGGAGCAGCCTCGATGCATCCGGCGAGAGCACGAGGACGCTGTCTCCCCAGTCGGTGCTGCCGTTCCACGGTGCGTTGCCGGTGGCGACGACCAGGTTGCCGGTCGCGGGATCGACCGCCGCCCCGTTTCGCGACCAGATCGCCGAGTCGCTCGAGCGGCACGTGCTCGGCGTGATCAGCGCGTGCCGGTCGGAGCAGAGTGAGTTCCAGACGTGCTCGATCGCACCGGTGCCCTCGGAAAGGGTCACGACGTGACCCTGGTACGGCGGTGCGTCGCCGATGTAGCCGCCCGTCGTCACCAGCACCATCCCGCGCGAGACGTTCAGGGAAGACGTCAGCTTCTCATGCGTCGGATCACGGGTGACAGACGTCGTCCACAGCACCTTGCCGTCCGAGATGCGGAGCTTGCGGATGTTCCCGTCGGGCGCGGCCGCGTAGATCGCGCTGCGATCGGTGGACGAAACC
>Ga0306920_100012785_pt1 | contig 11401 bp, 10 predicted proteins | sample flu12Cox44000170_FD_204666 | JGI IMG/M metagenome (GOLD analysis project Ga0306920, IMG submission 204666) | Lab enrichment of tropical soil microbial communities from Luquillo Experimental Forest, Puerto Rico - flux4day.12C.oxic.44.000.170 (v2)... | ecosystem: Environmental > Terrestrial >...
CGCAACTGGCCTAACGAAATTGAACGAAGACGTGGTTGTCCCCCGCAGTAATCTCGTCGATCTGATGGAATTCGCGGAGAAGCTGCAGGCGAAGCACGGATTTCCGATTGCCTGCTTTGGTCACGCTGGAGACGGCAATATTCACATCAACATCATGGCGGGTCGCTATAATCGCGACGCTGCTGTGCGTGAAAAGGTCGAACGCGCGCTCGATGATCTTTTTGCGCAAGTGCTGGCTTGGGGCGGCGTGATCACGGGCGAACACGGAATTGGTCTGGCAAAAAAGCGTTGGTGGCCGGACGCGACTAGTGAAGTGGCGCGTGATCTTCATCGTCGACTCAAACAAGCGCTCGATCCTCACGGGATTTTGAATCCGGGCAAATTTGTCTGAGGAGAAGAACCACGTCTGAGTTTACTAAGCTTTGTGTCTATTCACGTTCTGAACGTGATAAGCCAAAATTGTCGTTTGACTAATGCGAATCCGCAGTGAGATTGCGCGACTACTTTTGAGGCGCATCTGAACTCGCCGCGACTGACGCGCATCCGCGTCCTCGTGCACGAACCAAAAAATGACGCGCGTCGTCCTGTTTGCGCCTCCCGATGACACATAAATGAAACCTGGAAAATTTACCCACGCGATTGCGGTTTTGCTTTCGTCCATTTCATCTCTTTTCGCGCACGGCGCCGCTTCCAAGGCAGAACCTGCGAAAACGAAGTTCAGCAAAAATTCTGAAAAACCGGCCGGCGATCGCGTGCTCGATGTCAGTTCAATCGGATTCGGGCCGGGGCAGTTTACCGCAGAACGGCTCCAACGTGGACAGCGTTACCCATGGAAAAGCAATATCGTGACAACTGTTTTCTGGATCGGCGAGAAACCCGCGGGCAACAATCCGGTTCCCAATCGGGTAAGCTCATGGGACAAGCAATGGACCAAAGACTACGGCGGGCTGGACGACCCTGATCCCGCCCATCGCAGCAATTACATTCCGGTAAACTTCACGCCACGGCTCAACCCGTTTTATTGCGCACTTCCGTACAACGACAAAGCGAGGGAGGGTCATCGGCCCGAAGCGCCGCGTGTTGTTCCGTGGTTTAAAGACGCTTACCAAGGACCGGCCGTGTCCACTTGCAAAGGCCGATGGGTGGCGATTCGCAAAGGCAATCGAACCGCGTATGCGCAGTGGGAAGATGCCGGGCCATTTCGCACCGACCACTGGCAATATGTTTTCGGTAACGAACGGCCAAAGCCAAATCTGAACCAAGGCGCGGGCCTCGATGTTTCGCCTGCTGTGCGCGACTACCTCGGATTAAAACCAACGGACATCACCGACTGGAAATTCGTGGACTTCAATGAAGTGCCACGCGGTCCGTGGTCAACGCACGGCGACAACAACACATTCGTTATCAACGATCGCCAGAAAGGCAAGACGCTGGTGGAAAGACTGGGCGCAATCGCGCACTAAGAAAAGCCCTCCGGTTCGCTGCAAACTACAGCCGATTTTCCTGCCACACATTCCAAGTCTAGTCGGCGGCGAGTGAAAGGTTCTGAAAAAGGTTTCTTACGGTTTGTCGCTTTCCAGCTGCGATTGAATTGATATGAGAACCGCCGCACTCCCCGACGGCAACTGCGTCCCGGCGCTCGGACAGGGCACGTGGGGCATGGGCGAAAGCAAAAGCGCGCGTGCCAGAGAAGTCGCGGCGTTGCGTTTAGGAATCGAGCTTGGCATGAGCTTGACCGACACTGCGGAGATGTACGGCGACGGCGGGGCGGAGGAAGTCGTCGCAGAAGCGATTCAGGGACAACACCAAAGTATCTTTTTAGTTACGAAAGTTTATCCGCATAATGCGTCACGTGTGGAATTACCAAAAGCATGTGAGCGCAGCCTTAAGCGTCTCCGCGTCGACGCGATTGATCTTTATCTTTTGCATTGGCGCGAGCGAACGCCGCCGCTCCAGGAAACTGTGGACACGTTTGAGCAGTTGCGCGCTGCCGAAAAGATAAAACTCTGGGGCGTTTCGAACTTCGATGTCGACGACATGAAGGAACTGCTGTCGCTCGAACACGGTCGCAAATGTGCCGCAAATCAGGTTCTGTACAATCTCGAGAATCGCGAAATCGAGTTCGATCTTCTGCCGTGGAGCCAAAGAAACAAGATTCCAATCATGGCGTATTCGCCTGTCGGTCACAGCGACGAGTTGCTAAAAAATGCGATGTTAAGGAAAATCGCCAACAGGCATAACGCTAATCCTGCTGAAGTCGCGCTGGCTTGGGTGATGCGCCAATCGAACGTGATCGCAATTCCGAAGGCGAGCACGGAAACGCACGTCCGTGACAACGCCAGCTCTCTGAAAATCAAATTGATGAAAGAAGATCTGACCGATCTCGACTGCGAATTTCCTCCACCGAAATCAAAGAAGTCATTGCCGATGCTCTGATCGGCGTTTTCGTGCACAAAGCAGCGCGGCGCAATTAGCTTAGCGAAAAAAATCCTTAACCGTGCAACCCGGGCAGCCAGTCACCGCGTCCCCGCCGTAATACTGTCCAAACGGCGGGACCGCACCATGAACACTCTCTTTAGGACGCCAATCTTCATTATCTATGTAGCCACCATAAATCTAGCATCGAGCATCGGCAGTCTCGCTAATGCCGACGTGGTAACTGAATGGAACAACGCAGCTCTCGATGCGATTCGAGCCGGTAATACTTCACCGCCAATTGCGTCCCGCGGCCTCGCCATTCTCCACGCTGCAATCTATGACGCTGTGAACGGCATCGCCCGCACACACGAAGAATACCTGGTGCCAAGCGCCGTTCCCGCCAGTGCATCACGTGAAGCAGCTGCCAGCGCTGCTGCGCACCAAGCGCTAGTGAATTTATTTCCGGCGAGCGTGTCTAGCTTCGATACACTGCACGCTGCGATTCTCGCCACGATTCGCAACAGCCCGCAAAAAACGGCAGGTATCGTGTGGGGCGAAATCGTCGCGACCCAAATCCTCGCTGCGCGGACGAATGACGGTTCGAATGCGATCGTTTCGCCACCTGGTGGCAGTGGTCCTGGTGTTTGGATTCCCACGCCCCCAGCGTTTCTTCCTTATTTGCTGCCGCAATGGGGATTCGTCGCGCCATTTGCAATGAGCAGCAGCTCACAGTTTCGCCCGCCGGGACCGCCCGCTCTCGATAGCCAGCAGTACGCTGCGGACTACGAGGAGGTCAAACAACTCGGCGCGGCTGTGGGTTCAACACGCACGGAAGAGCAGACCGAGATCGCTCTGTTTTGGGCCGATGGTGCCGGCACCGAACCACCGCCCGGTCATTTGAACAGCATTGCGCAGATTATCGGCGCAGCGCGAGGCACCACGCTGGAAGAAAACGCGAGATTATTTGCGCTCTTGAACATTGCCACGGCGGACGCTGCCATTTGTTCTTGGACGCGAAGTACACGTATCATTTTTGGCGACCCGTTACCGCAATTGCCTTCGACGAACCGCAACTGAACTGGATGTCATTCATCGTAACCCCACCCTTCCCTGATTACACTTCCGGGAACAGTACGTTCAGCGCCGCTGCCGCAACTGTGCTCCCGTTGTTTTTCGGCACGGAAGATCTGCCCTTCACGATCGGATCAGATTTTCTTCCCGGCGTCTACCGCAGTTTTTCGACCTGTATGGACGCCGCGGAAGAGGCGGCAGCAAGTCGGATATACGGGGGCATTCACTTTCGATCGGCAAGCGAGGACGGATTGCAAGCTGGGAGCAGTATCGGCGAATGGACTGCTACCCATTACCTGCTGCCCAAGGGAAATCGTTCGCGGTGAGGCATAAATAGCTCGATTGGCAATTGGGTGGTTGTTAGTTAGCGCGACAGGCTGGCTTCGAGTGTGAACCACGCTGGATTCAAGTGCGCCATTGGTGCTTTCAGCTTTTCGAGTTCGTCTGCCGGGCCATGCACCTCTATACGAATGAGATCGGCAACCTTGAGCATCTCCGATAGCGGTGCAGCGACATTCGCGAGATGGGCGAGAACACCCTCGGCGCTTCCGTACGCTTCACGACAGAGGATTTCGTCACCGTTGACAGTGAAACCGTAAAAAAGGTTATCTTTCTCTGTCGCCGTTTTCTCCACAAACTGGGGAAACGCTGACTTGGCGGCTTCAAGTTTTCCCGGATGCGCTTTGAAATACGGATGCAGACTGACGAAGGTCGGTTTCATACATCGAAGGTAGCTCCCGGCGTGAAGGTGTCGATTTCGATGACCAGAAGTCAGATCCCCAGGCCGGAGAGCACGGCGGAATACTCGGTTACAAATGCGGTCAACTCCGGATGAGAGGCCTCGAATTTTTGGACGGACTGCCTTAATCCTCGCAAAACTCTCTCAAGACCTTGCGGATGTTTCTCATTCCTCGCGGCTTCGTGCGCTGACGCTTCGACGAACCGGCTAATGCTCTGAGCATCCTTCTCGTGTGTTTGCGCAACCTCGGCAATAGCTTTCTTCAGTTTCGCGAGGACGTCCAAAAGCTCCGCCTTCTTTTCGGGTGAAATGTGATCAGCCGATTCAACTGCTGATTTAATTCTCTGGATGCGTTCGTCGGTCATGTCCAAGTATTGTCCCTTGCGCACGTCTCCACAATCTCGTGTGCGGTTAGGTTACCCGCTGCCGATCGCTGTAGCCTCCGCTGTTCTTAGCGGAGATCCGTACGACCCTTGCGCTGAGGAAAGCGCACGCGCGGATCGCACTTAAACCTCGCCGATTTAGTAATCCTCATTGTAAGGGTTTACCTGTCGATCTTGATCGCAGTCTTCGCCGCTGAGGGGGCGGCGATACCTTTTCCATTTCACTTTCCACTTGCCGTGTTTGAACTTCCTAACCTCCATCCAGGTTTCATAACCGCGTGGTGCTGGCGCCAAAGACGCGAAGTCTGCATCAGATGAGCCAAGCGCTTCGAGCGTCTCCACGTCCAGACGTCCCGTCGGCGAAAGTCCGGCGTTCGATTGAAACGCTCGCACGGCAAACGCCATCTGACGTCCGTATTTGCCATCGAGGCGCCCACGATAATATCCCCGGCTCATCAGTTGGTACTGCACTGTGGCAACGCTGCGGCGGTTTACCCGAAACGGCGGTAATTGATAAAAGCTCACCGAGTACGACGGATCGACTTGCATCGGGCGATCTGGTTGGCTGAATGACGGCGGCGGCGAGCTTTGACTCACACGTGCGTTCACATCAGGACGATCGGTGTTGGGCTGAGAGGGGGCAGGTTTTGAATTCGTTCTGGATGCTCCCGCAACAGAATTCGAAATCGAATTGACCGAGCGCAATGTCTCCTCATTGAGCTCGCCGGTTACTTGCAGCCCGTTGCGAATTTGGTAACGCCGAATCGCCGCAATCGTCTCGGCACTTTTTTCACCCGTAACGGCGCCGTAGAAAAAACCCTGGTCTTTGAGAGTTTGTTGCAACGATCGAATCGTCTGGTCGGCATGAACCAAGTTGACCGCGCACAACGTGACGACAAGACATAGCGGTCGTTTCATACCCGATCGAATGAAGATTCGATCCGCTATTGGATTCGTATATGCGTGCGTGAATGCGCGCGTCGGCAACGCGCATGTCCATGCGGCACGGCTCCGATGATTTCACTTTTTGCTCACATATGTGATCAAAGACCGAAACAGCTGCGTCGGGCTGGCGCTGCTACAAAGCGGAACGTCCTCCGTGACCGCGCGTAAACGTGGTTGGTCAGCCGCCTGTCTTCGCTTGCGCGACGTAACGTTTTACTTTTTCGAAATCGACGCAAAATGACTTGACTAGACCCGCGCCGATTGGCAGAAATATGATGATTGTTGTCATTGCTGCCACGAACCTCTGATCGGAAAATTGCGACATGAATGCACGTATGATCAATAAAGTAGAGTTCGTTTACCGAATAGCACGATTTGGCTTCCTGCTTGCACTGGGTCTGCTAGCGCTCCGTGCAATCTTCGCCACCGCAGCTCCCGTAAAAACCGATCCACAGTCGAAACCAAACGCGGTCCCGAGCGAAACAACTTCGCTGAAGCCGCCGGACAAGGGCCAGATTCCGGTCGCCTTTCTTATTTCCGACGGGGCGGTCGTCATCGATTTTTGCGGGCCGTGGGAAGTTTTCCAGGATGTCATGATCCCTAGTAGCGAAGAAATGCCGTTCCGTCTGTACACCGTGGCCGAAACGACAAAACCGATCCGCACCAGCGGCGGAATGCAGATCGTTCCCGATTACACGATTCAAAACGCCCCACCACCCAAGGTCATTGTTATTCCCGCGCAAAGTCCACCGAGCCCGGCAGTGTTGGAATGGATCAGGAAATCTTCGAAAACCACGGACGTCACCATGTCGATTTGCACAGGCGCATTTGTTCTGGCGAAAACTGGGCTGCTGAACGGTAAATCCGCGACCACCTATCACGGCGCATTTGGACGCTTCGCGATGCAATTCCCGGACGTTCAGCTCAAGCGCGGTGCGCGGTTTGTCGAGAATGGAAATCTCGCAACTGCCGGCGGTCTTTCTTCGGGAATCGATCTCGCGCTCCGTGTGGTCGAACGCTATTACGGTCGCGAGGTTGCCAAGAAGACGGCCTACAACCTGGAATATCAAGGAGAAGGCTGGACGAACCCTGATTCAAATCAGCTGTACGCGACGTCACTTCTCTCCACCGCCGAGCATCCGCTTTGCGCAGTGTGCAGTATGGATGTCGATCCAAAGATCGCGCCGAAATCTGTTTTTAAGGGCGCGACTTATTATTTCTGCTCGGAAGACGACAAAAAAACTTTCGACGCGGCTCCAGATAAATTTGTCGCCCCCGCGCCTCAATCGGGAGCATCCGGCTCCTCCAATTGAAATCGAAACGCGTACTTAACGATAATAAATCGCCATTCGAACCGAGGACACGGCGCATCGTGTTCGTGGCTGGACCTGGCGTCGAGATTCTCGATCTGGTCGGACCGCTTCAAGTCTTCGCCCGCGCATCGGAAATGCACGCCAGGGAGAATCCAGGATCGGCGCCGATTTATTCGGTCGAAGTCGCGACTGTTTCTTCGCGTCGATCGCTAATTGCCAATTGCGGGCTGCGCATCACCGCGGATGAGACCTTTCGCGAAGTGCGCGGAAAGATCGATACGCTGCTCGTAGCCGGCGGCGACGCGATCGAACAGAACGAAATTAATCCGGAAGCCGTGCGCTGGTTGAAAAGAATTGCCAGACGAATCCGTCGAGTCGGCTCGGTTTGCACTGGCGCAATGCTCCTGGCCCGCGCCGATTTGCTCGACGGTCGTCGCGCCACGACTCATTGGAACTGGTGTCAGACGTTAATCAAACGCGCGCCGCGTGCGCGCGTCGATGCTGATCCAATATTTGTCCGTGACGACAACGTTTACACGTCCGCCGGGGTTACAGCCGGAATGGATCTGGCGCTGGCGCTGGTCGAGGAAGATCACGGTTCGCGGCTCGCTCTGCAGGTTGCGCGCAACCTGGTGCTCTATTTGCGGCGACCCGGCGGCCAATCGCAGTTCAGCGCAGCGTTATCACTGCAACTCACGGATCGAAAACCGTTGCGCGAATTGGAGGCGTGGGTGCTCGATAACCTGCACAAACCGCTGACCGTGCCATTACTGGCAGAGCACGTGGCCATGAGTCCGCGCAATTTCGCGCGCATCTTTACGAAGGAAATGAAGACCACGCCCGCAAAGTTTGTCGAGCGTCTGCGCGTCGAGGCAGCTCGCCGTCGCCTGGAAGAAAGTCTCAATAGTATGGAAATGATCGCAGGTGAATGCGGCTTCCGGAACGTCAACTCGATGCGCAACGTCTTTCAACGAACCTTAAAAATTGGCCCTGGCCAATACCGTCGCCACTTTCGCCACGTGAAACATCCACCAAAGGCGAAAATCAAAAGGTAACGCTCTCCTGAATCCACGAGCGGCCTGGTTTGCATCCAACACAGATGCAAATTACAACCCACTCGCAGACTTCGTCCCGGAAATTCATTCTAATCGCTGGCTTGCTTCTTTATTGCGGCGCCTTCGCGACGCTTTTGGGCAATAAGGATTTCGACCCGGCTGGCGCCGTGGTTGTGCTCATCGTTTTCGGAATTGTGTTGCCGCTCATCGCTTGGATTACAACTCGCCATGCTGTTCCGCTCTCGATTTGTATTCGTTCGAGAGCGCCCGAATTGATTGTGCTTGTCGCATATGTGGTCGCGGTGTCGCTTTATCTGATCGGCGGCCCGCAGTGGATCGACCAACATTTACCCAGGGAATGGACTGAGTCTCAGCAGATTAAATTCGTCATTGCCTTGGCGAAAAAGCTGTTCGTTTTCGTTGCTATTCCGTTTGCGATTTTTCGATTCTGTTTCGGTTATCGAGTTCGCGATTTTGGGATTCAGCGCGAAGGTTTGCGCGCACTGCGCGCAAGTCATCTGCTGGTTGTTATCGTTGTGGGTGGAGCTTTCCTTGCTTTTCAATATTTCGTCAGCGGCGGGGGCGCCGCGTTTCGGCGTGAACACTTTACTGCCTTTCAATTGCTCGTCGGTTTTCCACTCTGCTTCATTTGGCTTTTGCTTGAGGTGGGATTAGTCGAAGAATTTTTCTTTCGCGCTTTGGTCCAGTCGCAAATGGCTGCCGCATTCAAATCCGAGATAAGCGGCATCGTGCTCATGTCCCTCATTTTTGGTTTGGCCCACGCTCCCGGTTTTATTTTTCGCCATGCTGGTGAATTAGAGGGACTCGGCCCGCATCCAAGTGCGTTGGATGCGGTTCCCTATTCGATCGTCGTTCTGGCGATGAGCGGAATCACGTTCGGCGTAATCTGGGCGCGAACGAAAAATCTGTTTGCCCTCATGCTCGTCCACGCTGCCGGCGATCTCGTGCCGAATTTCGGCAGTTTCATACGGACGTGGTTTTGATTGAGATTAGCAGTCGGCAATCGATTCCAACGGAAAGATCTGGGTTGAGATGATTGGAAGCGAGTTCTGTTTTTGTAACAGCTATTTTGTGAAGTAATCGAGTGACCGTTGAATTGTGATTTCCTTGGGATCACAACAAGTAGTAGATATCTCGATTTCGTCTTCGCCTCTCTTTCCGCCGCCGGTCCGTAGAATAATCTTCGCGTTTTCCAAGTCGCTCTCCGGGACGACAGGGTTCCTGATTTCCTGATTCAAATTTTCAGGTTAACAGTCGAGGACCGATTCCAACGGAAGATCTGGATCGAGATGATTGGAAGTGAGCCAGTCGCGATTGAAGAGCGTTGATTGATATTTGTGGCCCGAGTCACAAAGGATGGTGACGATCGTTTGACCCGGGCCGGATTCTTTAGCGAAGCGCACGGCGCCGGCAACATTAATGCCGCTTGATAAACCAAGGAACAAGCCTTCTTCGCGCAGCAGTTGGCAAACAATCGTTAGGCCGATCTGATCCTGAACACGATAAGCGGTGTCGACCTTGATTCCTTCGACATTTTTTGTGACGCGTCCCTGACCGATTCCTTCCGCAATCGAATCACCGTCGTTCGTTTCTAAATTGCCATTTGTAAACCACGACCACATCGCCGCGCCATAGGGATCAGCGCACACAATTTGAACCTTCGGATTTTGCTCCTTGAGGTATGTACTCACACCGGCAAGCGTGCCGCCGGTGCCGACAGCAGCAACGAACGCTGTGATCTTGCCTTCGGTTTGTTTCCAAATTTCAGGGCCGGTGCTGCGATAATGCGCGTCGCGGTTAGCGGTGTTATCGAATTGATTCGCCCAAAACCAGCTGCGCGTTTCCGCAAGACGACGCGCGATATGATTATAGTTTTCGGGATCCTTGTACGGCTTTTCCGGCACCGCTTTGACTTCCGCGCCGAGTGTTCGGAGCAAATGCATTTTCTCAGGCGACTGATTATTTGGAATCACAATCACGGTGCGATATCCCCTCGCCCGTCCAATCACTGTAAGCCCGATCCCGGTGTTACCGGCAGTTCCCTCAACGATCGTTGCGCCAGTCTTAAGCCGACCCGTTTTCTCACCGCCCGTGATGATTCCGTATGCGGCTCGATCTTTCACCGATCCACCCGGATTCATGAATTCCGCTTTTCCGAGAATCTCGCATCCGGTCAATTCGGACAGCCGCCGCAGTCGAATCAACGGCGTGTTTCCAACATATCCATCAATCCCGGAAAACCGTTTGGGGTTAATGGTCGGGTATTTCGCACTCATGTGATTTGAATCTCTTCTCGCCGTTTTCTCGTTGCAAACGGCTCGCGCGAATGTTCGGTTTCGCTACTGCTTGCTCGGCCGTTGAGGCCTGCGCTTATTGCAATGGTGACACCGCATAGACGTGATCGAGCATCTTCACGAATAGGGTATTGGCCGTCTGCTAGCCGTCGAGTGATACAGTCAGATTGGTCCAGATGATGAGGGTCAGCTGGTTGGTTGGGTCGTAGCTGATTTTCGAATTGAAGCCGGGCATCTCGCCGCCGTGAAAATAAATCGTGTTCGGTCCCCAGCTAAATTGGCTGATGCCGTACCCGTACTTTTGACCCTCGGGCTTGCTCGCCACCTCAGGCTGCACACTGTCGAGCCACCGGCGCTGATAGTCGGCGTTGAGGACTTTGCCGCCGACTAGTGCCTGGATCCAGGTGGCGAGATCGTTCGCGGTCGAGATGACGCCCCCGGCCGCCGTGGCGTATGAAGGGTTTTGGGCGGTGCAATCGTCAGGCTCGAGTGTTCCGGCGCGGACCGCGGCCTGGATGTCGGGTGGGTACGGCTTGTCCGTTAGGTTACGGAAGGAGCAGCCGCCGTACAAGTAGCCGTGCGAGTAGGGATCGGGAAGGGTGTTCGAGGTGCTGGCGGGCAGCAGCGTGTCCTTCAGGCCCAGTGGTCCGAACAAACGCTCTTGGAAACAACTGGCCAGCGGTTTCCCGTCGATCTTTTCCGCGATGAGGCCGAGCAGCGCATAGTTGGTGTTGGAGTAGTGAAAATCCGTACCGGGTGGAAAGTAGGCCTGGTGCTTGAAGGCGATCGCCAGCACTTCGGCTGGGGACCAAACCTTGGTCGGGTCACGCTCGAGGACCGTCCAGAACTCGGGGTCGTCGTCGTACGTGTAAAGGCCGCTGCGCATATTCAGCAGTTCGGTGATGGTGATCTTGTCGCCGTTCGGCACGCCCGGGACGTACTTTGAGACCAGATCGTCAAAACTGAGCCTGCCTTCCTGGGCGAGCAGCACGATCACCGCGGCTGTCATCGTCTTGGTATTCGAGGCGATCCGGAAGTGAGTGTCAGCGCGGGGTGGAGTTGTCGCCCCTAGTAACGTGGTGCCGTAGGTGGCGGTGAATTGGCCTTGGGGTCTGCGCAAGAGAACCACGGCGCCAGGTATCATGAGTTCCTTGGCGGTCGT
>Ga0306920_100012787_pt1 | contig 11401 bp, 8 predicted proteins | sample flu12Cox44000170_FD_204666 | JGI IMG/M metagenome (GOLD analysis project Ga0306920, IMG submission 204666) | Lab enrichment of tropical soil microbial communities from Luquillo Experimental Forest, Puerto Rico - flux4day.12C.oxic.44.000.170 (v2)... | ecosystem: Environmental > Terrestrial >...
TAAACCGTAATACCGGCGACCTGCACTCCGGGAAAAGCCCCGGGAAAGCTGGAATCACCGTTGTTTATCGTGTATCGGCCAAAGAAGCTGTCCCTATCGCTAAAATGCTGGTCGATTCGAGCATCGGACGTGTGGAAGTTCTGAGTTTTATTCGGGCTGTTAACGAATTGGCAATTCGGCGCCGAAATGGAATTGGTGGATGTGCAACCCCCTATGACCGGGTACAGCTTCGCATAGTTCACCGCGATCGGATTGAGCTGATTCTGCGGAATGATGTTGTTTGGGTAAGGAGTACCCGTGCCCGGATTGTAGATGACCGTTCCAAGTGGCAGCAAGTCCGAAAAGTTTCCCGGGACTCCTGCAGGCGATGGGACGGGACAACCCGCTCCGGTCAGCTCACATGGCGTCGGCACGAACGCCGTTTGCGTTTGGGCTTGTACAATCCGCAGGCCTTCGTAGTCCGCGAAAAAGAAGGTCTTGTCCTTCCGAATGGGACCGCCGATGCTCCCGCCGAACTGATTCTGGCGAAATTCCCCCTTCTTGCCGGCCAGGGGATTGCCCTCCTGGGGGACGTTGAAAACGTCTTTTGCGTCTAATTTGTCATTCCGCAAGAACTCAAAGACCGTTCCATGGAACTTATTCGATCCAGACTTGGTAACCATGCTGATCACCGCGCCTCCGACCCGCCCGGCGTCAGCATCGAAGAGGTTGGTGTCCACCTTGACCTCTTCCAACGAGTCGATCGATGGCTTCACAATCGTCGTGGCGATGGAGCGCTCGTTGTTGTCCATTCCATCCAGCAGGAAGTTATTGGTCGAATCATTCTGCCCGTTCGCCGACACTGTTGATGTCTGGCGCCGGTCGTCCGGGCGCGTACCGCCTCCGAGCGAGCTTTGGGTACCTTCGTTTGCGCCGGGCGCCATCTGCACCAGGGTAATCACGTTCCGGCCATTGGTCGGCAGGTCCTGAACAGCCGTGCTTGTGAGCAACCCGCCGACGGTCGCGGAGTCAGTCTGGAGGATGGGAACATCCGTCGCCACAACCTCCTCGCTTTGAGCGACGGTGGCAACCTCCATCTTGGCGTCCACACGTTTGACATCACCAGCCGCGACCGTAACGCTGGGAACCGTATATCGCTTAAAACCGGGCACTTCCACCGTGACCGAATAATTCCCGACCGGCATGAAAGTGAAAGCGTATTCGCCGGTCGCACTCGTCGCCGTGGATCGTGAAACGTTTGTGTCCACGTTCTTGACCGTAACTTTGGCGCCATTCACGAATGCATCGCTGGCATCTCTAACGGTACCGACGATGTCGGCAGTATTTTGCGCTCTTGCAGTGGAGGCGCACAGCGACAAAACAACAACTGTTACTGCGAATGGTCTGACCGGGTTTCGTCTTGTAAACATGGAGCGCCCCTCCCAAGGATGCACAAGGGCATACATTATCCCAATCGCTCAGGTGTTGTATCCCCAACGCTCAGGTGTTGTTAATAATCCTTAGGTGCGCGCTCTGCAAGATGGTTACGGTAGTGATACAGGCTCGCTCACGGATGCCCTTTGTTTTCATGGAGAAAGAATGGGGCGCCGGGAGAGTAGCAAGCCGTTACGAATCCTTTTGCTACGTCGCGATAAGGCTTCACACCGGAGGCATTCATTTCGGAGTTTTAGTTCCATGTCCGATCAGCGCATAACGCCGGCCTTGATACTATGTGGATGGCGCGGCTCCGATGCCAGTGAGAGGCGGCAGGTATCGGCCCGCCTTTCACCCCATCCGAGCGGAAGATAAAACGGCTATGGTTGCGTTAGCCCGTCTCAGTTCGGCTAGGGACCACTCAGGAACGCGGCTCGTTCCCGATCGCCCGCATCACACGGGTAAACGCGCGGCTCTCCGACTACTGCAGTTTTGTAGTATCTGAACTCGTACGTATGAGGCTTTTGAAAGATTTTGGGATCTTCCCAGGTAAAGGTCACCGACAGCCGGTTACCACTCTGGAGTAGGCGGTAGCGTTCGGTCAAATGGGAATCAGCCGTCCGGACTCCACCGCCGGGTATACTGGTCGCACCTCGGTCGTTGAACCCGACGGTGTCCACCACCAGGGTGTCGCCTTCCCAGTGGCCAATGGAGTATCCATTGGTGACTGGTTCATAATCTTCCTTCGCGGGACGTGTGCGGCCGTCGGTATAGATATACCGTGTGGACGACGGTGCCTTGGCGACAATGCCGATCACAGTGGGGCTTTGTCGGATATCAAGCGGCGAACGGTCACCCATGATGAATGGGACTCCCAAATTGTTGCACCACCGGATCGCCTCGAGGTCGCTCCGTGACTGGGCAGCCGTGCTGGCGGCGCCCTGGGTAGTCAAAGATGCTGCCGAAACACTCATGCTGTCATATCGGAGTTCCCAATAACCCGAAAGGTCCGGGTGATCCTGCGCCACGGAGGGACTTCCTCTCGCAATCAGAAAGCCCAATAAACATGTCAGGATTCGAGGCAATTTCTTGCCTACTCGAGATGTTTCGAAGTTTAGGGCGGATGATATGTGTCGGGGTCCCAGAATCGAAGCGGCGGGCAGTGCGTTCGCAACCTGTCTGCCGAGATTCCTTGGTGCGTATTTCATAATGAGGTTCATTTCTGAGGAGGCGGAATGACGGATTGGTATTGCCTCTCGCGATAAGCCGGACCGCGCAAGTCGTCATTGTTTTCGAACGGGTAGCCGCCATCCACTTTTTTGTAGGTATACGAGTAGGTATGGGGCTTCAGAAGGACACTCGGGTCTTCCCAGGTAAACGTGACTACGAGAGTCTCGGGGTCTTTTAGGCGGTAATGCTCTGTGAGATGCGTCGTTTCTTTCGCACGACCCCCGCCGGGCGTAACCATGACGGGGTGGCGGCTGTCACACACCTTTGCCGGGAATCCGACGGTGTCTACCACTAGAGTATCGGTTTCCCAGTGGCCGATGGAGTGGCCAAATCCACTCGGCGGGTTTGCCGGAATATTCGTCTTTGGATGATCACGACCGTCCATGTAAATAAAACGGGCGCGGTTCGACTCCGCCCCAATCAGAACCTCTTCGCGCGACTGAACGATATTCAGCGCCGGCGACGAGGCCATCATCAACGGCAGATTTCCAATCGGACAGGATGCCGTTCGCGGCGCCCGGTTAATTACGTTTCCCGCCTTCTCGTCCGCGGCAAGGGCCTCGTTATCTTTGACAATTGCCGGAGTGAGCGACGGTTTCGGCACGTTGTCGAACCACTCCGTGAAACTTCCGGAGCCCGGATCCTGAACCAGCCACATACCGGAAATGTCGGTGCCCGCGGCTGCACTCTGTGCTAGCGCAAACGGGCAGAGCGATAGAGCCAATAAGAGCCTGCTGGACCTGCCATGCGCCTCCTGAATTCTCATGCTTACCTCCCAAGGTAATACGAATTCAACGTAAATGCCGCCGGACGCATCGTTTCGCCGGCCTTTTCCGCCAGTAGATGGCTACGTACTGCTTCCCGCCCACTTCATAAGTGATCGCGGGGCACTGCCGGCCAGCGGCAGTGTCGTTTCCCAAAGCAGGCGGCGCTGCGTTTATCAAATGCGCGAAATTTGCGATCGAAATTGGTGGCGCCGATGAACACCAGCCCGCCGGCGGTGACAATGGGTCCCCCATAGTTCTCGGTTCCGGTGCCTTTCATGCCGGCTGCGGCCAGTTCCGAATATACACCAAGAGGCACTATCCACAAGTAATTCCGATGTTCAGATCGATCGCGCTCAGGGTTCCCCATGGAGGCGCAACCGCCGGAGCCGTCGGGGTCGAGCCATTTGTGAAATCCCGCAAATCGATATCGGGTTTTATGGGGGAAGGTTGCGCACTGGGGAGCTCCTGGTTCTCGCGCAGTTTCGCGGTCCAGGCCACGTCATTCGAGTTGACGTAAAGCAGGCCGGTTTCGGGGTCGAAAGCCGAGCCCCCCACTCCGCTTCTCCGTCAAAGGCGGGGAAAATCAGTGTTTCCTGCTCCAGGCCCAAAGGAACAAATTGCCCTGCGCTGCGGAACTATAGATCGAGTTGTTTCCAACCGGTGTACACAGTCCAGAGCGCCTAATACCGTTTGCTCCAGACAGGGCAACCCGCGAAATAGGTTCCTTTGGCGAGTTCCTCGGCGCAGCGCTGCCGCGCGCGCTGTGTTCCGCCTTTGATCAGTTCATCCACCTGCTCGATCGTCAGCACGTTCGGGTGTTCGCGCCAGACGGAATGCACTGGGGAGATCTTCGCCACGTCGAGCTTGTAGTATTCCAGATTGTCGCGGAAGTTATCCGGCCAGAACTGATAGTCATACGCTGCAGTGGCGATATCGCCTTCCATCACGACCTTCTGAGCGGGCGCGTAGGCGAAGACGGCGTCAGCCATGTGGATGTTGTTGCGCGCCCAAAGGACGTCGAGAGTCATGGTCTCATCGGAGAAGCGTAACCGCTCGTCAACCGGAATGAACTTGAATGGTTTCGGCGACTTGGCCAGATCGTCGGGGAAATCCGGGGCGGGATGCGTCGCCATCTCGCGAAAAACGCCCTCGCTTGCGCGCCGCGAGATGATAGTAAGTCCCTCGGCGACCGCCTGCCGGAGTCCAGCGGCATGATCGAAATGATTGTGCGACACGATCAACTGAGTCACCGGCTTGCCTGGGGCGAGCGTGCGGGCATAGGCGAGCACGGCTTTCGCCTGATGCGCGTTGGCATCCAGCTCAAACAAGGTGAGATGGTCCTTGAACTCGATGACCGTCGTCCCGCCCTGGTCGATTCTCCAGATTCCCTTGGCAACCGGCACGGACGTGACCGGCGAAACGGGGTAGGAGGGAGGCTCCGGAGAGTCGCGTATCGCCGCTGGGGCTTCCAGGTCTACAATTTTGGAGTTGACCTGATAGTCGTCAACGTAAATTTTCAAGTAATCGACGTTGCGCCAATCGAGCCGCGTGTCGTAGCCGAGCGGTAGTAACAGCCCGCTATACGCGTCATAGCCGGTAAACCGGGTCGTAAAAGTGACCTGGCCCAGATCGGTGTGCGGGTTCGACCACCGCACCCACGTGGGCAAATGATTGCCTGCGAATGCGGCCGTGAGTTTATCGCCTGGCTTGAGAGTCACGTCGATTACGGTGCGGCCGGCCTCCTGGCGCGGTGCGGAGAGTTCCGTATTCGGATCCAGCAGCGTCCGCACCAGCACGATCGGGTTGTTGAGCATCCACATGCGCCGCATGTGGACGCCGTCGGTCTGCAGCGGTGTCTCGTCCCACCGCCCGACGCGCACGGGACGGTCCCCGTTGATATCGTATGCGAGGTCGTTGTCGAGAATCAGATTGCTCAGCGCGAAGCTATGTCCGAAGGCCGCCAGGAACGGGAACAGCATGTTGCGCCGCTCAAGCTGCTGAAACCGGCCGAACTCCAGATCGTAGATACGGCGCAGATCGTTGGCCGCGATATACTTCTCGGGGGCGTCTGGAGACCCCGTGATGCGGCCGCCGCCGAACATGTAGGCGTACTGCCCGTAGCCGGTGAGCGTGATATTGCGGACCGCACGTACCCGCGCCGCACCGCCCAGCGCTTCGGCGGCCTGTTCAACTATCGAGCGAGCAGAGCCTCCTCCCGCTGGGCGCCGATTGGGTTGTCCTTGGGCAATCAAGGGACCGCCCGGGTACACCAAGACTGCCAGGCTCAACCCCGTCCAGTAGGAAACCGAAAATCGCATAATGTGCCTTTCTTGGATTTTGTTGCGACGGCTACTTTGTCTCACATGGCTGCGGATTCCATTTCGATCCATCGCGCTCCAGCTTGAACTGCTCGCTGGTGAGGAACGTGTCATTGAGATATTGGGGATCGTCCACAACACTGGTCAGAATCAGATAATTGTCGCCCTCGAATTCCACGCGATCGAAGTACTCGGACAAAATCGCGTTCGCCCCGTATGGCACTCCGTTTTTGCGAAGGTATCCGGGCCGCATATGAGTGGTTTCGACCTTCAGCGCCCCTCCCTTGCCCGGCACCGGCCCGCCAAATGGCGGAGCAAAGCCCCGACTCTGTAGTTGACGCACCCACGAGGCCACCGAATCTCCCTGCCACTGGGGTTCACCGCCCTGCCATTTCGGGCCATCGAAATGGAACAGCCGCTGCTGCCGGCCCGCATCGGCGTCCACCTGCATCGTCACGTCGTCCGCCCATGTAATGTGCAGACGAGTGGGAAGCCGCATCAGACCCGCGGCGCCGTAGGCTTTACACTGGTTGCCCTCGGATTCATCTTTGGCGGGATCCCAAAGATTGCCGGTCCGCCGGCCTTCGCCGTTCAGAGGCACACTGGCGAAATCTCCTTTTGGCGGCGTGACCATCCGCCAGCGCCAGTCCTCGTCGATAATCGAAACCCAATAACCGGTCAGGTCGATGACGGCGCCCGCCCTGCCTACCGGCGGCGGGGCTGGCCCGCGCCCTTGTCCGAACAGAAAACCCTGAGCCAGACCCGCGCAGAACAGCAGGGGCGCAATTCGCACTGATATGGTCATTTATTTGGCTTCTTGCTCTGCGGATTCCGAGTCACTTCGTCGTACACTGCCTCGATGAACGTGGCTGTGGTCCACGGTCCGGTTTGGGATCCGAACTCCCCGTCATAATCATAGGTGGGCCGCGCGGCTTTTATCGCGTCGAGCGACATGCCGCGCTTTACCATGTCCTGAATCCGGTCGCGAATAATCGTCAACATGTCGCGGTAGATGGCCACATCGTAGCGGTCGCAGATTCTCCCGTGACCGGGAATGATGTACGTTCCGGCTTCCTCATTCTCTTTCGGCACAGCCAGATCCAGCGAGATGTGGTTCAGCGTTTTTAGGATGCCTTCCAGGCTGCCCCCACGCTTGCGGTCGATTACCGGATATTTCGTCATATCGAACAGGTCACCAGCGCTGATTACATCCGAACGGCGAAAAAACACGACCGTGTCGCTATCGGTATGGGCTGCGGCCGGATGTTCCAGCAGCAACGGCTCATCGTTCGCATAGAGCTTCCAGTCCGGGCCGTCGTAGGTATCGGTCGGCCAGTTGCCCGCCGTGGCCGCTCTTTGTTTGCTGTCCGTTGCGTTCAGCCGATTCAGTAAATTTACATGACCGACGATGGAGGCCGTCTGCCTCTGCTGGTTGGCCGAAGTCAACATGAAAAAACCGTCTCTGGCGAGTGCCTCGTTTCCGCCGGTATGATCGCGATCCACCGTAGTGTTAATGATGTAACCAATCGGCTTCGTCGAGATCTTGCGGATTGCTTCCCGTACGTCATCGCTAAATTCCGCAGGGCCGGAATCCACGAGCACAACGGCCTGATCGCCGGCCTGTACGGTGATGTTCGCTCCGGCGCCGGCGATTAGGTACACGTTTGCCTTTACGTGCAGAACCTCTATTTCGGCCCGCCGCCCGGTACTCTCGTCCTGCGATAACGCGCAAATCCCGACGGCTGCCAGCAGACACGGCCCCCACGCAAGTCTCATTTGCCGGCCCCTCCAGGCTTGGGAGGAGTCGGTAATGTCGCTAGCTTCTGCTGATATTCCGGATACATGGTTTCGGCGCCGCCGCGAACCGCGGCCTCGGGGAATCCGTTTTTCCGGGCATAGTCGTAGAGCCAGGGATTGGTGCCCGGAAGATGATGTGGAACCCAGCCGACAGGATGGTCGAGTTCGCGGCTGGGCACACAATACTGAGGCGTTGGCGCGTACCCAGGATTCAGAATCCAGTTCGATGTGCGAATCAGGGGCTCTGTGAGGAAGACCGGGTCCTTTACGATGGTCACCACGGTCAAATCGTCGCCGTGACGGATGAAATACTCCGTCATCTCGGCCTTTTCGCTGCGCGGAAGCCCGTTGCGGCGAAGCCAGCCTTCTTTTAGGTGCGTGGTTTTAACCTTCAGCATGTCACCGACCCACTCTCCGGTGGAAAAGCCTCCCCACGTGTGAGGCGCGAACTCGGAGGGGTGCCGACGACCATCCATGTAAATCGTGCGCTCGGGATTCATCCACATGATCATGGTGTGCCACGCGGTGACCTCCTTGGTGAGCGGGTCCATGTCCTCCCAGATTCGCATGCTGCCGGGGCCACGCACTGCGTAGTCGGCTGGATGAGGTTCGCATTGATGCTCGAGCAACGTCCACTTGTCCGCGTCCCAGGCGTCGGCCTGCATGCGCGCGCGATCATTGATCGGTAGGCCCGTGTAATCGCCGATTTCTGGCCCGCCGCCCCTCTCGGGAGCATCCTCGTGCATTTTTTGCCCCCATTCGCCGGAGAGATCGACTTGGGCCGCAGCGGGAAGAGTCAATGCCGCTGTAAGGACCGCCGCAGCGGAGAAGCGTCGGATCCGAATAGGCGTTAACGTTCCGTGCATTCGAATTGACTTCAGAACACGTACTTCAGCGCAAACTGGATCAGCCTCGGATTCACCGACAACCCCGTGAGTTGCCCGAAACTGGAGGGCTGATTGACATTGACGGCGGGGTTGCTGAACTGGGGATGGTTGAAGAAGTTGAAGAACTCCGCGCGGAACTGGAGCGTCGCGTTTTCAGCGATGCCGCCAACCCTCGTCGTTTTCGCGGTCGAGACATCCCAATCAAACTGGCCCGGCCCCAGAATCACGCCAATTCCGCTGTTGCCGTACCCGGTCCCATTTCCCACGGCGGGAGGAGGGCAGAATGCCTGCGTATTCAGATAGCCGGGGCCTCCGCTGACACCTCCGATACGGGAGGTCAGATCCCCCGCCGTCGCGATATCGGCATATGTCATTCCGGAGCACATCTGCGCGCGCGAGTTCTGGAGGCCGTAAATCGTCGCGCCACTGCTGTCCGTTATGGTGAGCGGTGTTCCGTCCTGAACGGTGGTCAGGCCGGAAAGATTCCAGCCATTGATCAGCGTACCCACGACTCCCTTGCGCTGCGCGAACGGGAGATCCCAACTGTAGTTCACCGTCAAACGGTGCGGATGATACTGTGGATTCAGGCCATACTGCTGGCGGAAGTCGTGCGGATCCCCACTCGCAAGATTGTTCGTGGTGAAGGCGCGGCTCCATGTGTAGGCTGCCTGGACGGTAAAGCCTTTCGAAAACCGCTTCCGGATGGTGGCTTGAAGACTGTTATATTTGAAATCGCCGTTGGTGGTTTCGACTGTCGAGTTCTCGGAAAGCCCGAGGTACGGAACGCGAACAAGGTAATTTGACGTCGTGTTCGTGGTGACGCCGTTTACCGGATTGGCGGTGCTGGCCAGGTAAGGAGCGTTGAAGTTCCAGCCGCTTGTAATCTGGTGAATTCCACGCGATCCGACGGAGCCCAGTTCGAGCACCCAGTCTTTGACGAACTCGTACTGAACGTTCATGTTCCACGAGTAAACCAGAGGTGTGAGGAAGTTCTCGCCCATGATGACTTCGTTGAGGTTCGATGTGCTCCCGTTTGCGAAGTTGGCCCAGCGGACTGGGAACGCCCCCGCCGTGAGCGTGTTAAATGGCTGGGCAAGACCGGCGCCTGTGCCGCCGCTGGCGTCAGCAGCGTAAGGCGGTTGCAACTGGACGGACTGGATTATGCTGGCGCCTGCAATACGGTCATAAAAAAATCCTCCTCCGCCGCGAATGACCAAACGTGGCGTATCGAGCGGCTGCCACGCGAAGCCGACCCGGGGGGCGAAATTGTCGCGCGGCGGATTGTTGCGCGTCGGAATATCGTGGCTGCTTTTCAGGACTCCGGGTGCGACCGTACCGGTGAAGTTGGCCGGCACCACAAAACCCACGGGCGTACCTGTCGCGGCTGAAGATCCGGGAATCGGCACAGTCTGCAGCTGACTAATCCATATATTCGTGTCATTCCCGTACCTGTCATACATCATGCCATCGTATTCCCAGCGAAGGCCCAGGTTCAGTGTCAGGCGAGGCGAAAGCTTGTAGTCGTCCTGGATGAAAGCCGCGGCGTCGTTGACTCGTAATCCATTCACTGTCCCGTTGGGCGAAGCCAGGTGATTGCTGAGGATCTCCGCGATGATATTGCTGATAGGAGCTCCGCTCGTATTGCCCGGATTACGGCCATTGCAGCTTACTGGAAACGTTCCGGGCGGGCAGGCGGGGCGGCCAAGAAGAAAATCAGCGAAGGACGGCAGGATCAGTTCCCCTTTGGCGATGCTGGGGAACACCCAGTTCCATTGGACCCGGGAATACTCCCCACCGAAGCGAATCGTATGCTTGTTCCGTGTCCATGATACCTGGTCGCTGTACAAGAAAGTATTGACCCAAAGTTGCTGCTGGTCGAAAATACTGCCGCCCACCTGAAAAAGGCCGCCGATGTTCATCGGTGAGAGCTGGTTGATACCCGGAGTGGCGGGAGTTATGCCGAACTGAGGATTGCTCAGCGTATAACGCGGTTCGTCATCCGTGACGTTGCGCTGGAATGAGACGGCAGCCTCGTTCACGATGCCGTTCGACAACAAAGAAGTCAGTTTGGAGGTGCCGTACAGGTTCGAAAATTCGGCGAAGGCTCTCGAGCCGTCCAGACAATTTCCGCTGCAAAGAGGTAGAAATGCGAGCGTTTGCGGGTCGCTCGAAACGAAAAAGCGTCCCGAAAATGTATTCTTCGCGTTCAGCACATAGTCGCCGTTGCCGATGTACTGATTCTCACGATAGATCCCTGGTACGGTAAGCGGCGAGTTCTGGAACCCGCCATTGGTGGAACCGGGAATCAGGTAGTTGCCATTGGGCAGCTTGGACTGGAGCATCCGCAGTGCCACCGGGTTGATGTTCGATCCGTCGCAGGCCACTTGGACGCCTCCTAGGTTTGAGGTAATGCCCGTCAGATAGCTGCGGTTCCCCGGATGATTGCCGGGGCAAAACGCGACTCCCAGAGCGGCTTGGAAGCCCGGCGCTGAACGGTCACCCGCCGGAATAGGGGGGAGAATCACGCCTGGCTGATAGGTCGAGGTGGAAGCGCCATTTGTCTGTCGAGTGCCCTGATAGGAAAACAAAAAGAACAGCTTGTCCTTCTTCACCGGGCCGCCGAAGACGCCCCCAAACTGATTCTGATTGATGACTGGGCGCCGCTGCCCGGCGCGGTTCAGGAAGAAATCGTTTGAGTTCAGGGCCGTATTGCGGAAGAACTCGAACGCTGTGCCATGGAATGCGTTAGTGCCGGATTTGGTCACGACGTTTACGTTGGCGCCGGGATTCCTTCCATATCCTGCGTCGTACTGCGAGGTCTGGATCTTGAACTCCTGCAGCGCATCGGGGCTCGGGATGCCAAACGATGTGTAGGAGCCACCTTCGTGGGTCGAACCGAAGCCGCCGAAGTTCTGGATGGAGACCCCATCCATGGCGAAGTTGTTCTGGTTGACGTTGGCGCCGTTAACGGCGAAGTCCTGCGATCCCT
>Ga0306920_100012789_pt1 | contig 11401 bp, 12 predicted proteins | sample flu12Cox44000170_FD_204666 | JGI IMG/M metagenome (GOLD analysis project Ga0306920, IMG submission 204666) | Lab enrichment of tropical soil microbial communities from Luquillo Experimental Forest, Puerto Rico - flux4day.12C.oxic.44.000.170 (v2)... | ecosystem: Environmental > Terrestrial >...
ACCCGAACCAGGTGCTGGGCGATTTGCACGCGCTCGTCGCCGCCAATGAGATCGGCGCGAAGCGGCTCGTCGAATTCATGGCGGAGTACGGGCTCGGCGACCTCGCGGCGCTCGCCGAGATCGTCCAGGAGAAGGCTGAGACCGCGATGCGCGAGGCGATCCGCGCCATCCCCGACGGCGTCTATCAGAGCGAGATCTGGAACAATCCGCTTGGCACATTCGAGCGCTATCCGTTGAAGCTGACCGTCGCCGGCGACGAGATCCATCTCGACTTTGCGGGCGCCCCACCGCAGCTTCGCCAGGGCGGCCTCAACTGCACCCTCAACTACACAGCGGCGCACGCGACCTACCCGCTCAAATGCCTGCTGACCCCCAATGTGCGCGGCAATGCCGGCTGCTATCGTCCGTTCACGGTCAGCGCCCCCGAAGGCAGCGTCCTCAACGCGACCAAGCCCGTCGCGGTCAATTTGCGCACGCGCACCGGCTGGTATCTGGCGCCCAACATCTTTATGGCACTGGCCCAGGCGGTGCCGAAGCAGGTGCAGGCCTTTACCGGCCTGCCGGTGTCGATCACCTGCTATGGCAGCGATGCGCAGGGCCGCGTCTACAGCGACCATCTGTTTCAGGGGGGCGGGCAGGGCGCCTCGGCACAGGGTGACGGCAAATCCTCGCTGCTGTGGCCAACCAGTGCGGCCAACACCTCGATCGAATTGTTCGAGGCCCGCACCCCGCTCCTCGTTCTCGACAAGAGCTATGTCGCCGACAGCGGCGGCCCCGGCCGACAGCGCGGCGGGCTTGGACAGGTCGTGCGCCTCCGCAAATTGTTCGACGATGGTCGCCCGACCCTGGCGAGCGTCTATCCCGAGGGGGTGGCAGTGCAGACTCCGGGGCTGTTTGGCGGCAAGCCCGGCGGCGATACGCATGGCTGGCTCGTCGACCGTGACGGCAACAAGCTCGAGGATTACGGGGTCGGCGAACTCGCGACCTTGACCACGCCCGACCAGGTCATCGAATTGCAGCTCGCCGGTGGTGCGGGTTTTGGCGATCCGCTCGAGCGGCCGTTGGCGCTGGTCGAGAGCGATCTCGAAAACGGCTACATCACCGCTGCCGGTGCCGCCGCCGACTATGGCTGCGTCATCGCGCCGGACGGCCGGATCGACCGCGCCGCCAGCGATGCGCGCCGGCACCAGCTGCGCGCAGAGCTCGCGCAGGCGGCCAAATAGCCAACAGGCTGCGGCTATTCGCGCGGCACCCCGGCGCCGCCCAGCCGGTTGGTCAGGATGGCCGGCCACGCCGGTCCCCGGAAAGGGGCGCCGATTCCCTCGCGCGCGTGCGCGCGGGGGAATCAAGATCAACTTGTTGATATTCCACAATTTCGATTTTAAAAGCAGGAGGATTGCAGGTGGAAGCAGGAGGATTACGGATAATTTCAGGGATCATCGGCGAGGCTCCAAGCGCAAGCATATAAGAGGGGAAAGGCTAGTATATGTTCTTGTTATGTTCTTGTCAATCCCGGTTTCCCAGCCGGGTTACGTTGCTTGATCGCCTCGCGGTAGTTCGTGAGCGGCGTTTGGAGTGTTTTGGACCGGCGAAGGCCTCGGCATCGCTTGGCCCGGGCAAGATTTGGCGCTGCTCTTATTCGCTGCGTTGTTCCTTGCTGCGGGCCTCACCGGCGCGTCCCTCGCTCGGAAGCGCAGCGTGGAGTTCGCATAATGACCATACTTGGAGAACTCGCTGCCGCATCGGTCGGCATTTTCGTTGGCGAGAACCAACTGACGCTCGCGATACTTGCGCTCGTCGCCGCGGCGGGATCGTTGGTCGATTTTGTCGGTCTCAACCAGCTTATTGCTGGTGCGGACTTGCTCCTCGGGTGCGCTCCGGCTTATCGAGAGTGTCTGCCGGTCAGCGAGAGCGCAGGCCTTCGCTGCTCAAGCACAATCACTGGGGCAATGAGATCCGGTAGCATCATTCGTTGCCTCCGATAAACCGGCCGTGAAGGTCTCCTCGCCGGCGGCCGGGACATAATGCAATTCGTCATGCAGCCCGGCATGGTCTACCAATACCCGCTCGGGGGGTCGGGTTTCTGTTGGTTGGCCTGGCGGCGCTCGGCGCGGTGCTCTTCGAATTGATGGTCCACCAATTCCTGCCCATCGAGTTCCGCCGCAGACACAATGACGTCGCAGCAGCGATATTCTCGGTGGTCGGAGTGACCTTCGCCTTGCTCCTGGCGTTCGTCGCCATGCTTGCTGGGACGGCTTCAACAAGGCGAAGGCTGCTGCTTATGCAGAGGCCGCAGCCGTCCTTGGCGTCCGCAATGTTGCAGTCGGATTGGCCGGTTCCGAGGCGCCCGTGATGCGCGACGACATCGTCGGCTATCTCGAAACAGTGATTAGGGTCGAATGGCCGGTGCAAGCCGAAGGCCTGGTCGTCGACGGGGGTAAAGCCTACTTGGAGAAGCTGAACACGTTGGCGAACAGTCTCAAACCCTCCAGCGTCGCAGAGGGCACCTGCACGCACAGTTGCTGCAATCCCTGGTGCGGCTATGGGACGCCAGACAGCAGAGATTACTGGCCGCAGAAACCACGATTCCCGCGGTGGTCTGGATCGTCACGATCATCGGCGGAGCGATAACGATTGCTTTCGGCTCTTTCCTTGGCGTTTCGAGTCTCGGCATGCATCTGGCGATGTCGGCTGCATTGGTGATTTCCGGATCGCTTGTGCTGATCCTGATCATCGCCCTCAGCAACCCGTTCCGCGGCGATTTTAGGGTGTCGACATTGCCATTCGATCGCGTATTGGTGTAGATTCAAGCCTCTGCATCCCTGATAGGACTTCATCTCTCAGCTTTCACGAGCAATTGGCCCGTTTGGAGCGCGGGACCAATCGTGGGCACGGATTGCGCGGGTAAAAGCCGACACCGCGGGCGAAAACCGCCGGCCGGCCATCGAGACCAATGAGACCGCACGAACCACTTCGGGTTCGCTGACGGGCTGAGTCCGCACGCCGGGGATGGTCGGCGAAAATTCGGGCAAAAAACAGACGCCGAAGCCGGCTGCGACCATCATCTGAATCCAGTCTTCTCGTTCGCTCTGAAAGCCAACCCGTGTCGCAAGCCCTTGCTCGCGCAGCTGCTCAGTGAGATAGTCACGGTATTCGCAATTGATCCGCCGCAAATATGTCTCGCCGGCAACGTCAGAGATCCGAACGCGGTTCTGCTGCTCCAAGCGATGACCGATCGGGAAGGCGATGCAGAACCGTTCGCGATAGAGCGGCAATACCTCTAGTCGCTCGCTGAACGGTTCGGGCTGCGCCATCACCGCGAGGTCGAGCTCGCCCTGCAGAAGAAGTTTCGATAGCTGCGTCGGTACGCCTTCGGCGAGGGTGATTTCGCATCCCGGATTGGCGCCATGGAAATGGGCAAGAAAACCCATGAAGCGGGCCGGGCCGACGGTGCACATGACGCCGAGGCGGATCTCGGCTTCCTGCAGGCTGAGAAACCGCTTCGCCGTCGATTTTGCGGCCTCGGCATCGGCATAGAGTCGGCGAAAATGCGGCTCGATCAGCCGGCCAAAATCTGTCAGATGCGTCAGCCTGCGCTCGCGCCGCAGTAACAGTCCCCCTAGCTCCTCTTCGAGCTGTTGGATGGCGCGCGTCAGCGCCGGCTGCGAGACGCTGCATTGTTCGGCGGCGCGTGTGAAGTTCAGTGCGTCGGCGACTGCCAGAAAGTAGCGGATCTGGTGCATCTCCATGCGATGACCGTGCCCGTCTTCGCGTCCGGGCGCAAGGTCCGCCCAAGAATGGGCGCGCTTGCTGCTCATAGGCGGCGCGTATCGAATCGATCGCAAAGCGGTATTTCACTCGGCTGTGCCGGATCGCTACATCCTTCTCGTCGCAACAGAGGACAATGCGATGGACGGCTTGATCGAGCGTTTCACAAAAGTCGACCCCATCCCTGTTTCGGTCGCCATTCGACGCCCGCGAGTAGTGATCATTGGGGCAGGCTTTGGTGGGCTGACGGCGGCGATGTGCCTGAAGCGCACCGATGCCGACGTGATGGTGGTTGACCGGCGCAACTATCATCTGTTTCAGCCGCTGCTGTACCAAGTGGCGACCGCCGCCTTGTCGCCCGCCGACATCGCCGCTCCAATCCGCGGCATCCTGGCGCGCCAGGCGAACGCACGCGTCGTGCTGGGAGCGGCTACCGGTATCGATGTGGCGGCTCGCGCGATCTTGATCGGCGAGCGACGAATTCCCTACGACGAGCTCGTCATCGCTACAGGCGCGCATGAATCCTTTTTCGGCCATGACGAGTGGGCCACGGTGACCTCAGGGCTGAAAAAGGTCGAGGATGCGACAACGATGCGGCGCCGCATTCTGATCGCTTTCGAGCGTGCCGAGGACAGCGACGATGAAGACGAGCGCCAACGGCTCTTGACCTTCGTGATCATCGGCGGCGGCCCCACCGGCGTCGAGCTGGCGGGCGCGCTCGCCGAGCTGGCCAGGGCGGCGCTCGCGCGCGATTTCCGCCGGATCGACCCGACGACCGCCCGGATCGTACTGATCGAGGCGGGACCGCGGTTGCTTCCAGGCTTTGCGCCACGCTTGTCCGAGGTGGCAGCTGCGGCTTTGGCCCGACTTGGGGTCGAATTGCGGCTCGGCACCAAGGTCAGCCGCTGCGACGATTGCGGCGCGGTGCTCGATGACGAGCGCATCGACAGCCGCACCTTGATCTGGGCCGCCGGGGTCATGGCCTCACCGGCGGCCGAGTGGCTAGGGGTCGCGCCGGGGCGCGGCGGAAGGTTGCCGGTCGGACCCGATCTGACCGTGCCGGGTCACCCCGAAATCTTCGTTATCGGCGACACGGCGCAAGTCGAAGGTCCGCACGGCCCGCTACCAGGGATCGCACCGGTCGCGAAGCAGCAGGGCGCCTACGTCGCCCGGGTCATCGCCGCGCGCCTCTCCGGCAAACCAGCCCCCCCGCCGTTTCGCTATCATGATCTCGGTAATTTGGCGACGATCGGGCGCAAAGAGGGCGTCGTCGATTTCGGCTGGCTGAAGCTGACCGGCCGTGCCGCCTGGCTCGTCTGGGGCGCGGCTCACATTTATTTCCTGATCGGCTTCCGCAATCGTGTGGCTGTCGCCGTCGATTGGCTGTGGTCTTACGTGACCTATCAGCGCGGCGCGCGGTTGATCACCGGCGAAGACATGCGCATGTCGCTGCCTGCATCAAAACCATAACCGACGGGAATTTCACTCCCCGAGGCGCCAGCACCAAGTTTGTCGGGCGCTCACCTGATGAAAGGGTATCCACGCATGAACCCCAATCCGCTTTCCGACACGATCGCCTTTTTGTTCCAGCCCGGCTGGACGACGGCGACGTTCTGGCTTCTCCTGGTCGCCAGCATCGTCATCGCCGCCTATGCGTACCGCATCATCCCCGGCCAGAGCAGCCTTGCCAACTTTGGCAACTGGGGTTTCCGGCTCTTTATCGGCGCGATGTGGTGGCAGCAGAGCCTGTGGAAACTGCCGCCCTATTATACCGATCACCCCGAGCAGCCCTTTGGCGACACAGGGCTCGCCTATTGGATGAAACTAATGGGCCAGCACGCTGCGATCCCCTTGCAAGCCGATTTCGTCAACAATGTCGTGCTGCCCCATTTCTACTGGTTTGCCCCGGTCGTCTACGGCATGGAAGTGCTGACCGCGGTTTCGCTGATGCTGGGAGTTTTCGTGCGGCTGTTCGGTATCATCGGCGCACTTCAGATTCTCAATCTCTGGCTCGGCCTCTACAGCGCGCCCGGGGAATGGCCTTGGACCTATTTCTTTCTGCTCGTGCTGATGCTGATCTTCGCTACTCGCCATTACGGCCGTAGCCTCGGCCTCGATGCGCTTATGGTGACGCGGTTAGGTGAGCGGCGTGCGCTCCGAGGGGCCATCCTCGCGGGCGCCAGCTGAGCCAGCGAGCCGTCGACACTAGGGCGCGGGCGCCGGACGCGCTATTCGCCGCCTTGGCGGTCAGAGGAGAAGCGATTGGGTAAACTAGTGCCCGTCAATACCTTACGTTGCTGGGGGTGCGCGGGAACGGGATCGCGTCGCGGACATTGGCGAGGCCAGTGACATAGGCCAGCGTGCGCTCAAAGCCGAGGCCAAAGCCGGCATGTGGCACCGTGCCGTAGCGCCTGAGATCGCGGTACCAAGCGTACTCGTCCTTGTCGATGCCGCGCTCGGCCATGCTGCGGTCCAGTACCTCGAGCCGCTCACTGCGCTGGCTGCCGCCGATGATCTCGCCGATCCCCGGCGCCAATACGTCCATCGCCGCGACAGTCCGGCGGTCGTCGTTCAATCGCATATAGAACGCCTTGATGGCCTTTGGGTAGTTCATCACGACGACCGGCTTTTTGCGTATTTTTCGGTCAGATAGCGCTCGTGCTCCGACTGCAGGTCGATGCCCCACCTGACCGGGAACTCGAACTTCTCGTTCGCCCGCTCGAGCACTCCGATCGCCTCGCCATAATCCATATGCACAAATTCGGAGCCGACGATCCCTTCGAGCTTTTGCGACCAGTCCCTTCTCGACCCGCTGATCGAAAGAGACGAGGTATTCCTTCGGCTCCTTGAGCAACGCGGCGAACGTGTATTTCAATAGCGCTTTATCCAATGCCGCATCATTCTGCATCTTGGTGCGAGGACCGAAGGATATGCTGAACAACCGGTAACCCGTCCACTTGCGGTCGGTGAAGCAAGGCTCCATATACTGGGTGACGCTGTACAATCGTGTGAGGGTCGAAGATGTTTCGGGACTTTCTCGTTGACGGTAACACTTGCCACCGCTGCAAGACCACGCTCGCCCGGGTGCCGCAGTCGATCTACCCGATCGACGAATTTGCCCCCGACGACGCCATTGTCTGTGTCGATTGCGGCGCAGTCGGTTCTCTCTCGGGCGTGCTCACTCGGGGCGACGGGCTGGTGGGTGGTCTTTTGACCGCGAAACAGCGCGCGGAGATCACCGCGGCCCTACGCCGGGCATGACTTGGCGGTCAAAGGCTTCCTTCCCATGCCGGATGTCGCCCCTAGAACGCGGGATCGACCCGACCCACTGGAAGCAATTCGCCAGCCTTAGCGTCACGGAGGAGGGAGCTGCTCGACGTGACTAGAACGTAGATACATCGCGCAGGTTCGATGGGTGACCTCCTTGTCTGATAGGAGTTGTAAGAGAAGTGTGTCATTGCTGGTCAAATTCCCCGAACTCTTCCTGTGGATAAGATCGTTCAGGGTGTCTTGTTCCTGTTTGGAGAAATTTCCGCAGGCAGATTCTGCCCATTCGGCGTAGGTTGGTGGCTGCTCAAGACGGTCGAACTCGGCATTAACCCACCAAATGTTCGATGAGTCCGTAGCCACCATGGCGTCGACCATCGGTCGCGGCGCTTCCATTTCGTCCAGATAGCGAGTGATGTCATCCAGCGCTTTCCGGTACACTTTTGCCGCTTCGGCCGGTGGAAGAGCCTTGAATGTGGGATCGCTAATTCGCGGGCGGTGCAAACCGACACTGCCCGACCGGCTGACACCGCCAAACCAAATCAGGGCGCAGGCACTAGCGCAGACGCAATCAGCGCCTTCGCACCGGTACCGAGGAGGCTGATCGGTACCGAAATTTGGCAAGAAGAAACGATCCAGAAAATATTCAGGCGACCATGTATGAATTAGGTATTTTTTGAACAATCGCCCTATCATCATAGCTTCATTTACATCGCCTCCGGGTGATACCAAAACGAATAGGGTCATATAATTCTTTTGCTGCGCAAGAAATGTGCGCACCTTCTCGTAGTGGCCCTGCAAAATTGTGCCACGCAGAAAACCAGCAAAACACATCCCCGCAACTGGCCGAAATCCGGAGGGCCAAAGTTTCCGTGCAGCCGCATCGGAAATTGACCTCCCGTCATACAGCTCTTGCGGTCCGAAGCACTCAACGTCGGCTGCGTGGAGCTTCGAGCCGCCGATCGCAATAAGGAAGATGGCCAACAAAGCACGCCGGCGCAGTGGTAGAGTCAGAGCATCCGCCTCATTTCCCGGGAGACCGGCGAATCAGCGCCGCTGGCTTGCCGTCAGGCCCAATAGGGTATCCCTTTTCCAGCAAGAGCCTGGCCACTCGGGCTTCAGCGTCCGCTGGCGCGCACGGACCGATCGTAATTTCATGAAGTAGGCCCGGCGACCATAAAAGGCGGCTTGAAATCGTATCCGATGTAACGCCTGCCATTGGGACTGGTGGTGCTCATTGGCGCGAGTGTCTTCGCCTCATTCAGTAGCAGCAGACGTATTTCTCGCTCGGGCGCAAAACAAGGTTTCTTAAAGCCGTCTGCGATCCGGATCACGTAATTCAAAAGTCGAACAGACATGGCGTGCAGAAATCGCGAGGACTCGATTCGGCGAGCAATTTGGCCGCTCTCACGATTCCTACCGCCTCCCGTACCCCGCTTTGAGCGACCTTGGCGCCTAAATTCACAATCCGCTCGTAAAGCTGCATAATGCGCGCCGAGGGATGGTTTACCATCGCAAATCCCCGGGATTCACAGAGATCATCGACCTACCTCTGTTTTGAACCTATGGCCTTATCAAGGGATGCCGCCGTTCTTAAGATAAGGTGATCCTGTTCGCCCAGAAGCTATCGTTGCCGAACTCGGTTGCGATTCTCAGCGCCGCAGCGCGTCAGGGGATTATGCATGGTGTCGAACCGCGGCGGCTCCGCTTTTCGCCTCCGGCTCCATGGAGACGCGGACTTCAAGGTCGTATGCGTCAATACCGCGCGTTGCCGGGGGTGCGCGGGAAGGGGATCGCGTCGCGGACATTGGCGAGGCCAGTGACATAGGCCAGCGTGCGCTCAAAGCCGAGGCCAAAGCCGGCGTGTGGCACCGTGCCGTAGCGGCGCAGGTCGCGGTACCAGGCGTACTCGTCCTTGTCGATGCCACGCTCGGTCATGCGCTCATCCAGCGCCGCGAGGCGCTCCTCGCGCTGGCTGCCGCCGATGATCTCGCCGATCCCCGGCGCCAATACGTCCATCGCCGCGACCGTTCGGCCATCGTCGTTCAATCGCATGTAGAACGCCTTGATGGCCTTCGGGTAGTTCATTACGACGACCGGCTTTTTCGCATGCTTTTCGGTCAGATAGCGCTCGTGCTCCGACTGAAGGTCGATGCCCCAGTTGACCGGGAACTCGAACTTCTCGTTCGACCGCTCTAGCACTTCGATCGCCTCACCGTAATCCATATGCGCAAATTCCGAGGCGACGATGCCTTCGAGCTTGGCGACCAGCCCCTTCTCGACCCGCTGGTCAAAAAAGGCGAGGTCCTCCTCCCGCTCCTTCAGCAACGCCGCAAAAGTGTACTTCAATAGCGCTTCGGCCAATGCCGCATTGTCGGAGAGATCGGCGAACGCGATCTCCGGCTCGATCATCCAGAACTCGGCCAAGTGGCGGCTGGTGTTCGAGTTCTCGGCGCGAAAGGTCGGCCCGAAGGTGTAGACCTTGGTCAGCGCCAGGCAATAAGCCTCGATGTTGAGCTGCCCGGAGACCGTTAGAAACGCTTCGCGGCCAAAGAAATCCTGTGCGAAATCGATCTTGCCTTGCGGCGCGCGCGGCAGGTTGGCGAGATCCAACGTCGACACCCGGAACAACGCCCCCGCACCCTCCGCGTCCGACGCGGTGATGATCGGCGTGTTGACCCAGAAAAACCCGTTCTCGTCGAAAAACCGATGAATTGCCTGCGCCAGGCTGTGCCGCACCCGTGTTGCTGCGCCGATCACATTTGTCCGCGGCCGCAGATGCGCCACCTCGCGCAGGTACTCCATCGTGTGCGGCTTTGGCTGGATCGGATAGGTGTCCGGGTCGTCGACCCAGCCGATCACCCGGACGGTACTCGCCTGCATCTCGAAGGGCTGGCCCTTGGCCGGCGACGGCACGATCACCCCCGTCGCCTCGACCGCGCAGCCCGCCGAAAGCTTCAAAACCTCGTCGGTGTAATTGGCCAATGTGTTCGGCACCACGACCTGGAGCGGGTGGAACGACGATCCGTCCGACAGGTGAACGAACGAAATGCCCGCCCTCGAGTCTCGCCGAGTGCGTACCCAGCCCTTGACCGTGACCGGCGCATCGCCGGGCGCCTGGCCGGCCAGGATCCCGCGCACGCTGAACTCTCTCTGTTCCATTGACCGAGAGTTGCTCGACAGAACCACTTTGTCCAGCGATTCCCCGGCAGCCCTCGAAACACCGGAGACCTTCCCGAGGAAAACATAATCGCACCGGTGGTGTGACCCAGTTCACATTGGTGTGCGGTCGCCTGCGATATTTTCGCGGGCATCTCAATTTTCTCTGACGGACGGAGTAGATGATGCCCAATCCAGGCCAGCCCACGATCGGCCCCGGTGCAACGGGCGATGTCGTCCGGCGACTGGAGCGGGCGCTGCGACGAACTCCCGATTTTGGGATCATGGTCGATGGTGTATTCGGCCCCCAGGTGGAAGCGGCAGTGAAATTCTTCCAGGAGGGCTCCGGGCTTGTCGTCGACGGCATTGTCGGTCCGATGACATGGAACGCGTTGCCCGACGGTGGGCCGATGCCGGTCCTTCGAGAGGGATCCTCAGGTGCGGTGGTCCAGAGCCTGCAGACGCTGCTCACCAATGGCGCCCTCGGTGAGTGGGGAACAACGCCGCAAGGGATCGACGGCGTCTTTGGGCCGCATACCAAGGCTTCGGTGGAGGCCTTTCAAGCCTGGGGTGGTGTGACCGCCGACGGCGTTGTTGGAGACCAGACCTGGTCGGTATCTCTGCACGCAGCGGGCGCCACACTAGAGACTGCGGTGGGGCTCAATTTCGTCATCGACTGAGATTGCTAGGGCGAGAATAGGGAGACGTGCCATGCCGTCACTTCTACTCGAGACCCACACGCAGAGTGGAGAGCCGATGCCATCTATTGCCATCGGCCCTGAAGACCGTACGCGTGCTGTATCCAACGGCTCGCTGGTCGGCCTCATCGACGTCGTGCGGCTGATGCGGGACATTGGGCTCGGCCTGCTGTGCGGTGTGGGTCTCGGTGTATTCGTTGCGATGATCGGCGACCTCTGTTGACCGTTCCGCGGTCGGCGCCCGAAGCCGCGCGTGGGTTTGCATATGGGCACAACGCCAAGCCGCGAAAGCGCCGGCGTGCGTTCACCTTCGTAAGGTCAGGACCAGGCCGGCCGCGATCAGAAGGATGCCGCCCACGATATCGACAGTGATCGCACCACCGAAGATCAAGGCCGACAGCAGAAACCCGCAGATCGGGGTGAGGGTCAGCACCTGACCCGCGACCGCCGGTGACATCACCGCCAACACCTTGTTCCACAGGAAATAACCGAGTGCGGTCGTCACGGTC
>Ga0306920_100012790_pt1 | contig 11401 bp, 3 predicted proteins | sample flu12Cox44000170_FD_204666 | JGI IMG/M metagenome (GOLD analysis project Ga0306920, IMG submission 204666) | Lab enrichment of tropical soil microbial communities from Luquillo Experimental Forest, Puerto Rico - flux4day.12C.oxic.44.000.170 (v2)... | ecosystem: Environmental > Terrestrial >...
GATTCCATCTGCGGCCCGTCCATGCCCGATGCCGCCAGGGAGCGACTCGGCACGATTCGCTCGCGCCGACGTGCGGCCGGAGCGGAGCTCTACGTTCGAAACGACGAAGTGGTTATCGACGGCGGCGCCGCCGAGCATCTGACCGTCGGAGAGAACCTGGTTGCACGACGCACGTTTCATGTTCCTGGCGCTCCGCAAGCAACAACGGGCGAGCACACCGCGGGGGTCGTGCAGATCGTCTCGGCGAGCGAGCACGCATCGGTCGGTGTCGTGATCTATTCGTGCGACGAGGTGATGCAGGGGGACTGGCTGGCGGCGTTCGCCCCCGAGCCAATCCGCGCCGCGGAGCCGGCCGGCACGCCGGCCTACGACGATGCTGCGCGGATTCTCTTCGGCGATACCGGACAGAGCGTGGGCGCACCTGGCCGGCTGATGGTGATCGATCGCGGCCGCAATCACGGGGTCCAGCCGGGCCAGCGCATGACGCTCTTTCGCCGAAGCGCCGGCGCACGCCGCTCGATCGTCGGCGACGCCGTTGTCGTGGCGGTGCGCTTCGAGTCGGCGACGATCCGAATCGTCCGCGCGACCGACGTCATTGAATTCGGCGACTGGGCCGCCCCGCAGAGATATATGTCCGCGGCGCGGCGTTAAGACTCCACATAACGCACGGCTAAAGCCGTGCGCCACTAGTGAAACCCTGCGCCAATGCTGAAACCGGGCGGACGGCCCGGAAGTAGTGCAGGCCTTCAGGCCTGCAAAGTGGCGCAGGGCTACGACGCGGCGAGCTCCTCTTCGAGCAGCTGCTTCTTGTGGAGCTCCGCATAGAGGCCGCCGTGGCGAATCAGTTCGTCGTGCGTCCCGCGTTCGGCGATGCGGCCATCTTCGAGCAGGAAGATGACGTCCGCGTCTCGCACGGTTGAAATACGGTGGGATACGATGATCGAAGTCCGCTCGCGCATCACGCCGCGAAGCCGCGAGAGGATCTCCTCTTCCGTGTAGGTATCCACCGCCGACAACGCATCGTCCAGAATCAGGATCCGCGGATCGATGACGATGGCGCGTGCAAGCGCTGTCCGTTGTTTCTGTCCGCCCGACAGCGTGATCCCGCGCTCGCCGACGGTCGTCTCGTAGCCGTTCGGAAAGTCGGCGACGTCCTTGTCGAGACGCGCGACGGCCGCGGCGGCGAGAATGCGACGCGTTCGCTCGGCCGAAGCCTTCGCGCTACGAGCCCGCCCGTCCTGCCCCTCCTGCCTGTCCTGCCCGTCCTGCCTGTCCTGCCCGTCCAGCCCGAACGCGACGTTGTCCGCGAGCGTGTCGGAAAAGAGAAATGGTTCCTGGGGCACGAATCCGATGGCGTTCCGAAGCGTGGCCAACGGGATGTCGCGCACGTCGATGCCGTCAATGAACACCGTGCCCGGCGGCGGATCGTGCAGCCGCGCAAGTAGCGAAATGAGCGTGGACTTTCCAGAGCCCGTGACGCCAACGAGCGCGACCGTCCGTCCGGCTTCGATCTTCGCGGAGATGTGATCGAGCACCACCGTCTCACCGTAGGCGAACACGAGGTCGCGAAACTCGATCGCGCCTTTCATCCTCAATCTCTCTGAATCTGCAATCGAATCCGCAATCCGGCCTTCGAGAGCCGAAGGGCGCCCTGAGCTTGTCGAAGGGCGAAATCCGCGATCAGCAATGGCAGGCTGCGTCTCGAGCACTTCGATCATCCGCTTCCACGACGCCATCCCTCGCTGCAACATATTGGTGACCCAGCCGAATGCGATCATCGGCCAGCTGAGCATCGTGAGGTACGAGTTGAAGGCGACGAACTGGCCGACCGTGATTCGTCCCGCGATCACTTCGCGACTGCCGAGCCACACGACGACGAGCGCGCCGAGTCCGAGGAAGAAGCCCATGCTCGGGAAGAAGAATCCCTGCAGCATGATGAGACGCCGGTTGCGCCGCAGATACTCGGCGATCGAGACGCGGAATCGCTCGAGCTCGGCCTCCTCCTGCCGGTAGGCGCGGACCACTCGAACGCCGGACAGGGCTTCCTGCGCGACCGCGCTGACGTCCGACAACTGCGCCTGGATTCTCTCGAAGCGTTTGTGAATCGCGCTGCCGAACAGTTTTACCGAGACCGAGACGAACGGCAGCGGGATAAGCGCCCAGATGGCCAGCCTGGGATCGATCGACACCATCATGGAAAGCGCGACGGCGAAGGTCAGCAGCGTGTTCGCCGAATACATCACCGAAGGACCGATCATCATGCGCACGGCATTGAGGTCGTTGGTGGCGCGTGACATCAGATCGCCGGTCCGGTTCTTCTGGAAGTACGCGAGCGGAAGCGTCTCGAGATGCGCGAAGAAGTCGTTGCGCATGTCGTACTCGATGTCGCGCGAAGCGCCGATGAGAATCCGCCGGGAGAGGAACTGAAACGTGCCGCCGACGAGACCGATGGCGAGCAACAGCACGCCGTAGCCGGCGAGGCGGCCGCGAGTGATGCCGCGCGTCAGCTCGTCGATCGCGCGCCCGAGCACGGCTGGTCCGGCCAGCGCCACCGACCGGGTAATCACCACGCAAACGAGGCCGAGCGCGAACTTTCTCCGATAGCGAAGGACGTACCCGCTCAGCCGACGAATCGGAGACACAGTTATGAATTATGAACGATGAATTATGAACGATGAATTCAAAATTCCGAATTCCGAATTCCGAATTCAACGAGCCGGCGCGGCGACGGGTGAGACGATAGGAGCGGTCTCGCTGGGAGGCCGGACGATGCTGAGGAGCCCGAGCGCGGCGCAGGCCAGGAGCGCCGATCCGAAGAAGGCGTACTGATACGTGCCGGTACTGACGTAGACCCGCGAGCCGATCACGGGGCCGAGCACGCCAGCGAAGCCCCAGGCGAGCAGCAGCACTCCGTAGTTGGTCGCCAGATATTTCGTGCCGTAGAAGTCGCCGGCGAGCGCCGTGTACACGGACAGCTGCGTGCCGTAGCAGTAGTACACGACGAACAGCAGCACGAAGAACAGCACTTCTTCTTCACGCCAGAGATACAGCGAGGGGGTCGCGATCATCGAGAGCAGGATGATGCCGCGGAGCGTGAAGAGGCGGCCGAAATGATCAGACATCCAGCCTGACAGGAAACGGCCGGACGCGCTGCCGATCGCGCCGATGGTGATCGCGAACGCGGCGCTTGCCGCGTCGAATCCGGACGCGCGCGCGAACGGGACCAGCTGACTGATGACCATCGTGCCCGCCGTGGTGCCGAGCGCATACGCGAGCCACAGCGCGTAGAACATCGGCGTCCGCAGGACTTCCGACGTGGGCATCTCGACATGCGGCGCCTTCGGCTTGTTGACCGCCGTGGAGCCGCTCGACGGCGCCGCGTACCCGGGCGGCGGATCCTTCATGAGGTACGCGCCGACCATCGTGAACACGAAGAACATGCCTGCGTAGAGCTGCCACGTGGCGCGCCATCCGACGCTGTCGACGAGCCTCCCCGCGATCGGTCCGAAGATGCCGGAGCCGGCGGCGAAAATGCCGATCGCCAGGCCGTTCACGAGCCCACGGTGGTTCGGAAACCACTTCGAGCCGACGGTGATCGGCGCCAGATAACCAAACCCCAGTCCGATGCCCACCATCACGCCCCACGTGAGGTACAGCACGGTCAATGTTTGGGTATAGCTCGCGAGGAATAGACCGGCGCTGAACAGCAGGCCGCCGATTGTCGCCACGGCGCGCGGCCCGATGCGACTTTGAAGGGCGCCGGCGACCACAAATGACGAAGCGAGCATCACCATGTCGATCGTGGCGACGAGCGAGGTCTGCGTACGGGTCCAGTGGAATTCACGTTCAAGAGCCGGTACGAACACGCTCCACGCGTAGTAGGTGCCCAACGCCACATTCAACAGGCCACCGCCAACAAGAGCGGGCCAGCGCGGCAGTTCTGTTGTCCTTACCGAATCCTTAGGCGACATGATTGTAGATAAGGATGGTAGCAGAACCGGTTTTCGAGTTCTTGGATCGTCTACCGATGTGCGCAACGTATGACATGTCTTTACTTTGTCTCCAACAATAGTGATGCAAACTCTTGCGTCTATTACCCTTTTGTCCCTCTTTCAGGGAGGATTAAATGCGTAAGTTTCGTACATGGGCGACCGGTGTACTGATGTGTTTGGGGATCGGAGTCCTGGTGGCAGGGCTCGGCGCTCAGTCGTTCCAGGGCGGCCTTCGTGGGGTCGTCAAAGACCCGCAAGGAGTCATTCCAGGCGCGACGGTAACTTTGGTCAATGACCAGAACGGCGTCTCTCGTGAAACCGTAACCAATGGAGTCGGCGAATATTCGTTTCCCGCTATTGAACCGGCGACTTATACCGTTCGTGCGGCCGTTCAGGGATTCAAGACGTTCGAGCGCAAGGGCGTCCGGATCGGGACGCAGGAATTCATCGCACTCGACATCCAGCTCGAAGTCGGCGGCCTCGAGGAAACCATCACCGTCACCGGCGAGTCGCCGCTGATCGATACGACGAACGCCTCCACCGGAGACGTGCTCGATACCAAGTCGCTCGAATCGATCCCGACGCCCGGTCGCAGCGTGTTCCTGATGGCGAATCTTCAGCCCACGGTCCAGACCAGCGGCAACGCGCATTGGAACCGTATGCAGGATCAAGTCGGCAACTCCGCCGTCTCGATGGGCGGTGGTCCAGTCCGCGCAAACCAGTTCCTGGTCGACGGCTTTCCAGTCACCGACCTCCAGAATCGCGCATCGACCAATCCCACCATCGAAGCGATCCAGGACATGAAGGTTCAGGTGCACACCTACGATGCGGAAATGGGACGCACCGGCGGCGGCGTGATGAACATGACGGCCAAGTCGGGCGTTAACGACTTTCATGGCTCGGCCTATACCGTGTTCCGCCCCGAGAAATACGTCAGCCAGCTGCTGATTCCGAAACTGCAGGGACAGCCGAACGTGCCCGAGTACTGGCGCAACGGCGGCGGCGGCGGCGGCGGACCGATCTTCAAGAACAAGACCTTCTTCTGGTTCGCCGGTGAGAAGTACGTCGACAACCAGCCGCAGCAGGCGGCGTTCCTCGTCCCGACGACCGCCGAACTGGCGGGCAACTTCGCCGGCGTCACGCGCAACGGCCAGCAGGTCGTCGTCAAGGATCCGCTCACCGGCGTGCAGTTTCCCAACAATCAGATTCCGGCCAACCGGCTCAATCCGGTCGGTCTCGCGATCGCCAAGTCGTTCCCGACGGCCGACACACAGGTGGATAACGGCGGTTCGAACTTCAGCATGACCGACCTGCTCCCCAACGAGGCCTTTCAGATCACGACGAAGATCGACCACCATTTCAACGAGGCGGCGTCGGTCAGCGGCTTCGTGCTCCGCCAGGTCACGCACGAGGCGAACTCGAACTACAACCCGGTCAACAAATATGTCGGCGCCAGCTATCAGCTGGATCGAACCATCAACACGTTCGTCCTCAACAACACCTACGTGCTGAACTCCTCAACGGTGTTGACGCTGCGCGGCGGCTACAATCACTTCGACGACAACTACAACCTGCCGCAGCCGTTCGACGCGGTGGCGCTCTTCAACAACCCGGCCCTCACGAACGTGATGTCGGACACCAACCGGTTCCCGTCGACGGCGACGACCGGCTACAAGAGCTCGGGCTGGACGAGCCGCCAGGCGAACGGCTACTACCAGTACGGCGCCAACGGCACGCTCAGCAAGTTGAGCGGCTCGCACAACCTGAAGGTCGGCGGTGACTATCGGACCATCGGCGCAAAGTCGCTCAACTACGGCGCGTCGACCGGCACCTACAACTTCACCGGTGGCTTCAGCGGCAACGCGCTCGCGGACATGCTGCTCGGCTATCCGCAGAATACGAGCAACATTCCGCTGAACACCCAGCTCGATGGCTTCGTGCGGTATGCGTCCGGCTACGCGCAGGACGACTGGCGCGTCAACAACAAGCTGACGATCAACTACGGCGTGCGTATCGAGCATGAGTCGGGCCTGCAGGAGCGGAACAATCAGTTCGCCGTCAACTTCGACCAGGCGGCCGTCAGCCCGCTCAACGCCAACGCAACCGTGCTGGATCCGGTGACCGGGACGCGCCGCCAGATTCTCGGCGGTCTCGTGTTCGCGGGCGTCAACGGGGCAGCGACCGCGCAGGGCGACCAGCCGGCGCTCAAGGCTGCGCCGCGCGTCGGCGCCGTGTACAGCCTCGACGACAAGACCGTGCTGCGCGGCGGCTGGGGCCTGTACTACTCGCCCTGGAACTTCCCCGCGGCCGGCACCAACGCGTGGGGACAGACAGGCTATTCGTCGCAAACCAGCGTGCCGCAGGTCTCCTCGGGCGTGCCGACGGTCTCGATGAGCAATCCCTTCCCGAACGGCGTCGTGCAGCCCTCGGGCAACACGCTCGGGCTCCTCACCGGAACCGGCGGCGACATCTACTTCGTCGATCCGAACCGCGGAGCGCCGCGCGTGCAGCAGTACTCCGCCGACTTCCAGCGCGAGCTGCCGGGCGGTTTGAGCCTCAGCCTCGGCTACACCGGTCTCACCGGCAGCAACTTGAGCTGGGCCGGATCGAACGCCGGATCGACGGCGGGCTACATCAACATCAACCAGATCGATCCGAAGTACCAGAGCCTGCCGGCTGACTACACGCTGACGAACGTCGCAAACCCCTTCTTCGGCGTCGCCGGTGCGGGACAATTCGCGAGCCTGGCGACAATCTCGCGCGGCCAGCTGATGCGGCCGTTCCCGCAGTTCGGCAACATCTACATGGAGATGTCCACAGGCGCGCACTCGCAATACAACGCCGGCATCTTCCAGCTGCGCAAGCGCGTGACCGGACTCTGGGGCGGGTCGTTCAGCTACACCTACAGCCGGTTGAACGACAATCAGTGGGGCGAAACGAACTACTACTCGAGCAATCCCGGCATTCAGAACAACTACGAGGTGATTCCGGGATCGGCGTACTACAACCCCGACCTCGAGTACGGCCGCAGCCTGCTCGACTCGCCGCACAAGGTCGTGCTCGCACCGACCGTGATGCTGCCGTTCGGCGAAGGCCACAAGATGGCTTCGAGCGGTGTCAGCGCGGCGATTCTCGGCGGCTGGTCGATCACCCCGGTCGTGACGCTGCAGAGCGGCTTCCCCATCGGCGTCACCCAGCTGGTGTCGACCGGCAATTCGTTCCTCTTCGGCGGCACGCCCCGGCCGAACATCGTCCCCGGCCAGGACTTCCTGGTGGCCGGCGACATCACGGACCGGATCACCGCCAACACGGCCGACAATCTCTACTTCAACAAGAACGCGTTCTCGACGTCCGCCGCCAACACCTTCGGCAACGCGCCGCGAACGCTTCCGGGCGTGTACTCGCCGTGGCGCAACAACGTCGACCTGTCGGTCAGCAAGAACGTCCGCACCGGCGGCGGCACCTCGGCGACGATCCGTCTCGAGGTCCTGAACATGTTCAACATCGTCCAGTGGGCCGCGCCGGCGAGCTCGCAGTTCAACAACTCGGCGTTCGGTCAGATTAACAATCAGGCGAACAACATGCGGATGATTCAGTTCACGTTGCGATTCGCTTTCTGAGGCAGCGGTAAGAAGAAACCGCGGAGCACGTCAAGACCGCAAACGGGCAGGATAGGCAGGAGGGCGGGACACGCAGGATGGCAAAACCATCCTGCTCTCCTGCTCTTCTCTGTTCCCGTCCGTCTAGCCCTTCCTGCCCCTCCAGCCCTTCCCGCCCATCCTGCCCATCGATCCATCCCGCCGTTCCTGTCAATCCCGCCCATCCTTGCCCGGTTTAATTTCTGTCGCAGAACCGTAAGCAAAGTGTTACAACGTCTGCGCAGCCGGCCTACTTGTCAGCCAATCGATGGAGGGTGAAAGATGCGGACGCTCTCGACGGCGCTCTGTTCCCTGCTCGCGGCGACTCTGCTGTCGGCCTACTCCCCACATCTGCACGCACAGTCTTCGCAAGGCGGCCTGCGCGGGATCGTCAAAGACGCGCAGGGCGTGATTCCGGGCGTCACGGTAACGATGATCAACGACGCCAACGGCGTGTCGCGCGACACGGTCACCAACGGCGTCGGCGAATACTCGTTTCCGGCGATCGAGCCCGGAACCTATACCGTGAAGGCGACGGTGCAGGGCTACAAGACGTTCGAGCGCAAGGGCGTCCCGGTCAGCGTGCAGCAGTTCGTCGGCCTGGACATCACGCTGGAAATCGGCGCACTCGAAGAAACAATCACCGTCACCGGCGAATCACCCCTGATCGAAACCACGAACGCATCGACCGGTGACGTGCTGGATACGAGGGCGCTCGAATCGATTCCGAGTCCCGGACGCAGCGTGTTCCTGATGGCGAACCTCACGCCGACGGTGCAGACCAGCGGCAACGCCCACTGGAATCGCATGCAGGATCAGGTCGGCAACTCGGCGATGTCGATGGGGGGCGGCGCCGTCCGCGCGAACAACTACCTGGTCGACGGCTTCCCGGTCACCGATCTCCAGAATCGCGCGTCGACGAACCCGACGATCGAAGCGGTGCAGGACGTGAAGGTGCAGGTGCACACCTACGATGCAGAGATGGGACGCACCGGCGGCGGCGTGATGAACATGGCGGCGAAGTCGGGCGCCAACGAATATCACGGTTCGGGCTACACGGTGTTCCGGCCCGAGTCGCTCGTGTCCGAACTGCTGATTCCCAAACTCCAGGGACAGCCGAACGTGCCCGAGTACTGGCGCAACCTCGGCGGCGGGGTCGGCGGCCCGATCTTCAAGAACAAGACCTTCTTCTGGTTCGCGGGAGAAAAGTACACCGACAACCAGCCGCAGCAGACGACCGTGCTGGTGCCGACGGCGGCGGAGCTGACCGGCAACTTCCAGGGCGTCACCCGCAACGGCGTGCAGGTCGTCATCAAGGATCCGCTCACCGGCGTGGCGTTTCCCAACAACGTGATTCCGGCAAGCCGCCTCAATCCCGTCGGGCTCAAGCTGGCGAGCTATCTCCCGCCGGCGGACACGCAGGTGGACAACGGCAACACCAACTTCGGCATGACCGATCTGCTGCCGAACAAGGCGAACCAGTTCACGACGAAGGTCGACCACCACTTCAACAGCGCGGTGGCGTTGAGCGGCTTTTTCCTGCGCCAGGAAACCCACGAGGCGAGCACGAATTTCAATCCGGTCAACGACTTCGTCGGCGCAAGCTACCAGCTCGATCGCGTCATCAAGACGTTCGTCGTCAACAACACGTACATCATGAACTCGTCGACCGTGCTCACGGTGCGCGGCGGGTACAACAAGTTCGACGACAACTACAACCTGAACGATCGAAACGGCAACCCGTTGAGTTTCAACGTGTCGACGCTCGGATGGCCGACGTCGCTGACCAGCCAGATGTCCGACACCCAGCGCTTTCCGACAATGACGATCACCGGATACAAGGGATCGGGCTGGACCAACCGCCAGGCGAACGGCTACTACCAGTACGGCGCGAACGGTACGCTGAGCAAGCTCACGGGCGCGCACAACGTGAAGATGGGCGGTGACTACCGCGTCATCGGCGCGCAGTCGCTCAACTACGGCGCGTCGACCGGTTCGTTCACCTTCAGCGGCGGCTTCAGCGGCAACGCGCTCGCGGATCTGCTGTTGGGATATCCGCAGGCGTCGAGCACGGGGGTGCCGCTCAACGATCAGCTCGATGGATTCGTCCGCTACTACAGCGGCTACGCGCAGGACGACTGGCGAGTGAACGGGCGCCTGACCGTCAATTACGGCATCCGGCTCGAGCACGAGACCGGCATGATGGAGAAGAACAACCAGCAGACGGTCAACTTCGATCAAACCGCGATCAACCCGCTCAACAGCCAGGTCAAGCTGATCGATCCGGTGACCGGCGCGCAGCGGCAGATTCTCGGCGGGCTCATCTTCGCCGGACAGAACGGCGCCACGACGGTCCAGGGCAATCAGCCAGCGATCAAGCCGGCGCCGCGTGCGGGCATGGTGTTCAGCTTCAACGAGAAAACCGTGCTGCGCGGCGGGTGGGGACTCTACTTCTCACCGTGGAACTACCCTGCGGCCGGGACCACCGGTTGGGGTCAGATCGGCTACTCGGCGACGACGCTCGTGCCGCAGTCGACGAGCAGCGTGCCGACCGTGTCGATGAGCAACCCGTTCCCGAACGGACTGGTCCAACCGAGCGGCAACGCCAACGGACTGCTCACCGGCGTCGGTGGCGATGTCTATTTCGTCGATCCCAACAAGGGCGCGCCCCGGGTTCAGCAGTACTCGTTCGACTTGCAGCGCGAACTGGGCGGCGGCGTGACGGTATCTGCCGGATACACGGGCCTGACCGGCAGCAACCTGAGCTGGGGCGGATCGGGCAACGCGCTGATCAACATCAATCAGCTCGACCCGAAGTACCAGACGCTGGTGGCTGATACCACCAAGTCGGCGCCGAACCCGTTCTTCGGTGTGGCGGCCGCCGGACCCTACGCCACGCAAGCGAACCTGTCGATCGGCCAGCTGCTGCGACCGTTCCCCGAGTTCGCCAACGTCTACATGCAGCAATCGACCGGCGCGCACTCGCAGTACAACGCGGGCATCTTCCAGGTCCGCAAGCGCATCACCGGCCTTTGGGGCGGGAGTTTCAGCTACACCCTCAGCCGTCTGAACGACAACCAGTTCGGCGAGAGCAACTACTACTCGAACGCTCCCGGCCTGCAGAACAACTACACCGTGATTCCGGGATCACCGTATTACAACCCCGATCAGGAGTACGGCCGCAGCCTGCTCGACTCGCCCCACAAGATCGTCCTGGCGCCTACAGTCCTTCTGCCGTTCGGTGAGGGCCACAAGTTGGCCAGCAGCGGCATCGCCAACGTGTTGCTCGGAGGCTGGTCGGTCACACCGGTGGTCACGCTCCAGTCCGGGTTCCCGATTGGCATCAGCCAGAATCAGCCGACGCAGTCGTTCCTGTACGGCAACGGCATCCGGCCGAACATCGTCCCCGGTCAGGATTTCCTTGTGCCCGGTGATATCACCGATCGCATCACAGCGAACACGTCAGACAACCTCTATTTGAATAAGGCGGCATTCTCGATCGCACCAAACAACACGTTCGGCAACGCACCGCGCGTCCTGCCGGGCGTCATGTCGCCCTGGCGCAACAACGTGGACCTCGGTGTCGGCAAGAACGTGCGCACCGGCGCTGGCACGTCGGCCTCGATCCGCCTCGAAGTGCTGAATATGTTCAACATCGTGCAGTGGGCAGGGCTCGGAACGGCGGGGTCGTCGTTTGGCAACTCGGCCTTCGGTCAGATCACGACGCAGGCCAACAACATGCGCATGGTGCAGTTCACTCTTCGTTTCCAG
>Ga0306920_100012791_pt1 | contig 11399 bp, 13 predicted proteins | sample flu12Cox44000170_FD_204666 | JGI IMG/M metagenome (GOLD analysis project Ga0306920, IMG submission 204666) | Lab enrichment of tropical soil microbial communities from Luquillo Experimental Forest, Puerto Rico - flux4day.12C.oxic.44.000.170 (v2)... | ecosystem: Environmental > Terrestrial >...
GACCTTTGCCACCTATTCGCGCAAGGGAAAGGGTCGCAGTCCGGAAGCCTATTACGACTGCATGTCTCTTGCCGATATTGAGGCGTTGCCGGTCGCCGAATGGGCTGCGGACGATTGTGTGCTGCTGCTGTGGGCCACCGACCCATTGTTGGACAAGGCGTTCCAAATCATCAATGCATGGGGCTTCACATACAAGACAGTCGGTTTCTATTGGGCAAAGTTGAAGAGGCCAGAAGCTTTATTTGAAGAGCGCAGCTTCTTTACCGGGCTGGGTTTCTGGACCCGCGCCAACCCCGAACTGTGCCTGCTCGCCACGCGCGGCCGGCCACACCGCCGCCGGGCGGATGTCCGCAAGCTGATCGTGTCGCCGCGACGCGAGCACAGCCGCAAACCGGAGGAGGCCTACGAGCGCATCGAGGCGCTATGCGAGGGGCCCTATCTCGAAATGTTCGCCCGCTTTCCGCGGCCGGGTTGGGACAGCTGGGGCATTGACACCGAATTGCCCGGGATCAGACGGCGGCGCTGGCGCGCCAGCGCCTATCCCGAGGCGCCTCAGGCCGCGGACGAGGGCGTGTAGTCATAAACCGGTCGGCTTGACTGATGTCCGCTCACGCCCCAACAGCGCGCAAAAGCGGACACCCCATAACTGACGCTATGGGCTCAGCTTTTCGGACGTTCGCAACGGCGACGCCCGGAACCTTCCACTCGTCCATCGCTTCTGTGATGAGATGTTCGAGCTCGGGAACGAAGGCCGCAACGGATTCGCTGCGTGCGACAGGATGCCATCGGAAAGACTCCCCAACTAGCCAGCTAGCGAAACCGAATCGCTCCCATCTTCGCGCGCACTTCCGCTGGTACCGCGTAGTCCTTGAGGACCTGATCCGTCCAACGAAAGCCGCTGGATTCCCGCTGCACGACGAAATTCCAAAGAGCGTACGCGGCAGCATCGACGAGACGCGCTCGTTGCGGGTCGCGGCTATCGGCTGCCGAATTGCCGCGATGTGCTTCCCTATTAAAGGTATCCAGCGCATCGAGGGCATCCCGCAGTTCGCGGGCAAGGCGACCGATTGTCGCCGCCTGCTCCTGACGGATCTCATATTCAAGGACGTCCTGTCCTGTTCTCAAGCGCATCACGACGGCCCTGTCGGTGACTTGGTGCCCGGCGAGCAGGCAACGGACTGATATGAGGCGTGAACAGAGATCGGGGCAAGGCTTCCTTTGCTGGCGCGCGTGCTTTCAGTTTCTGGAATTGTCCGCGTTTTGCGCCGCTGTTGGGGTGTGAGCGGACATCGGTCAATGAGTACACGGCCTAGCCGTGCGCCTTCACCAAGCCTTAAGCGCCGTCTCGCAAAGTGTGCGAGGTGAAACTTTGGATCGGAACCGCACGTGGTCGGCTGGGCGCTGCGGTGGGCATTGCTGTGCTGCGGGATAGTTCTGCTCAGTGTCGGGCTGCTCGACCGCGGCTCGGCGCTCTTGCCGGACGGCGTGGCGTCGTCGCGGCCGGACGCGCAGCTGGCCGTGTCGGCCCCGCGCGTCGCCGCGCCCGCCCCCAACACGATCGTCTACACGGCAAACCAACAGGGTCACGTTGTCATCGACGCCGCGGTCAACGGCTTCCCTGTACGCATGCTTGTCGACACTGGCGCCAGCCTGGTGACGCTGACCCGCGCGGACGCCCGCGGCGTCGGCATCAACCCTGCCGCGCTCGCGTTCAGCGGAAATGCCAACACTGCCAACGGCCCCGTGCGCATGGCGCCGGTGACCCTGCGCGAAGTCCGCATCGGCCAGCTGTCGATAAACGATGTACCGGCCGCCGTGCTCGAAAACCTTAACGTCTCCCTGCTCGGCATGAGCTTTCTCGGCCGGCTGCAAGGTTACGAGATGCGGGACGGCAAACTCACGATCAGCTGGTAGACCTGTCCCTAATTCTCTGGCGACTTAGTGGCCGCTCTGCGCTTTGAGCGCGGCGAGGCGGTCGCTGAGGCTCTGTGGTGCGGAGGGCTTTCCGGAAGCCGCGGCGAGGGCGGCGGCGATGTTGGGATCGTCGTGCTCCGGCTGCGTCGGGCGCAACAGTTTTGCCTTCGCGGTGGCGGCATCTGCCGAAGCGAGGTCTCGTGCTGCGGCTTCGTGCATTGCCTTCAACGCGACCGTCATGCTGCTTGTAGCGCTGGTTAAACCCGCTGCACGGCGTGCCGCCTCGGCCTGCTGCTCAGCCACTTGGCGCTGCTGCCCGGCGCGCGCCATGTCGCGGCGCGCCCGCTCCAGTTCGGCCCGCCCCTGTCTCAGCTTCCCGCCCGCCTCGGCGTAGGTCTTTTCAAGCATTTCGAGGAAGTCCTTGGCGTCGACGGCATCCTTCTTTTCGCGCTCGATCTCCGGCGTCATCTGCTCCAGCATCGCGACCAAAGTCTCGAGACTGTGCTCGAGCGATGCCTTGCGCGTCGCGTCAGGTTCGGCGGCGATCTGCCGCTGCAATTGCTCGGCTGCGGCCATGCGCTGTTGCGAGAGCGCCTGGATGGCGTCGGCCTCCCTTTTCTCCCTGTCATAGCTCTGCCGCGCGGTCGCGACCTGCCGGCCAAGATCGTCGAGGTGCTGCTCCATCGTGCGCAGCTCGGCCTCGCTCGCGGATTGTGGATCCCACCGCACAAGAGCCTCGACGCCTGCCTGCATTGCCTTGTCTGCCTTCACACCGACCATATTGCTGATGAAAGCGAGCATAAGCCTCCTCCTCGTTGGTTGCGCTCAAGCCGGCACCATTGCCGCGGCGTTCAATAGACCGATGGAAAGTTGGGCGGCCACCAAGGGGATTGCCGCGGCAACTTGGCCCTCTTCGATCATCGCGCGCATCCCACGAAGGAAATGCGATACGATAGCCATCGTCAACAGCTGAAGCAGGACCGCCACCACTCCCCATACCAAGATGTCGAGGAACGACCCGCTGGTCGCCAACAGCGCCGCCAGCGGGATCGCCAATGCTACGAGAGCGCCGCCCAGCACCGTCGCCGCCGCCGGATTCCCGTTGCGCACGAGTTCCCGCTCGTGAAACGGGGTTACCGCCATATAGATGAAGATGCCGGCTACCAGCAGGGCCAACACCAAGAGGAACTGCAGCAGAAGCATCGGCAAGCCGCTGCCGAGCGCGTCGAGGATCGCGGGGGCGGAACCGTCGGATGCGGTATTCATGTTTGGCTCCGTTTACGCGGCGAGCGAAACGCTGGGCAATGTCAGCCCGGCCGGATTGATGTCGATGCCAGCGTCGATCTCGACCCAGGCCTGGCCGGTCGCCTCGATGGCGCTGACCAGAATGTACTCGGTCTGAGGGGCGGGCGGCGTACCGCCGGTCGGGCCGCCGTAAAGCATCATCTGTAATTGCCGCTGTTCGACGTGGTCGACGAATTGCAGGGTCTCGTCCATTTTTCGGGGCGGAACTCGGCTGTTGCCCGGCGCCCAGACGCGTCCGTACGTCTTGCCGTCCTTGGTTTGAAAGGACGGCCATCCGATCATGCCTTCTGCGGGATCCAGCCACAGCCCCCATTCTTGGCGGTCAGCCGGGGTGACTTCGTCCAGCCGCGAGAAATACCGGCATTCGTCCGGCTGGCCGTCGGCGCCGAGGTGAAGCTGAAAAAATGCCTTGCCGCCCGGCAGGTAGAGCCGATGCAGCAGCACCCCGCCTTCGCGCAGCAGGCCTACGACTTCGACGCTGATCATGCCGCTGCCCTCTAGCGGCTGCACCTTGGTCAATCCGGTAGCCAGCAAAAACGGGGAGGGATCGACGGGCATAGTCATGCCGACGCGAAACCGTGTCGCGGCGCTGCCGGTGAGGCCGGGAGCGGCCGCGACCGCGGTGGTTGCGGGCTGGGCCATACGCCGCCGCCAGAACCAGAGCAGCAGCAAGATGACAATACCGATGAAAAGGACGGGCCAGAGAAAGCCTGTTCCGTCGCTCGAGGCAGGCGATGTTTGGGCGGTGGACGCCGCGGCCGGGTTGCGCGGCTGACCCTCCATTTGCGCAAGCTGGGCATCGAGTTGCTCGAGCTTGGCGGCGACGGCCGGATTGTGGCCGGCCTCGCGATCGGCCTCCCGACGCCATTGCACATAGCCGGGATCGTTTTGGTAATTATGGAAATACTGCGCTGAGCTGGGCGACGATAGGGAATTCAACGCCGCCCACAGTGCCACCGCGGTCAACGGTCCCGAACCTGGCAACACCGGCCTTCGCACCGCGCCGTATACAGGCTGCTGCCCTTCCCAGATCGATGGCCGGCGCGGCGTTTCTTCCGCCCAGTTATAGCCGCCGGCATAAGCGGGCGGGCGGCGAGTGTATGTCTCTACCGGCCGCTGCGCCGCCTGATAATCGCGAAGCGCCTGAGACGACACGCTGCGCGAGACTGCCTGATCGCCAAAGGACCCGGTAGTATACCCGCCGCCCGAATACGGCCGCCGACTGTACCCGCCACTGCTGGTGATCGGCACCCGGCGGCTTGGTACCGAATACCCGTAGGTCGAACCGCCGCCGGGACGGCTGTATCCGCCGCTGCTGTACCGACCCCACGCAAGGTCGGGCATATTCAGTACAAGGAGAAAACATGAGCAGCAGAACAGAAGCGTCTGCAAGCGCCTAGTCCGCTGAACCCTCGCCAGCCCTCGCAAAATCATCTTGCCGCGGTTCTCGACATAGCGCTCCCCGCACAGAGGTTCGCCCTTATCGCATGGTAAGCCACCGCCGCGCCACCGCTTGCTTGCCGGGATGGTTGCGCGTGTGAGACCAGTCAGCTGGCAGGCTCAGCGTCAGGCAACCCCATGGCGGCGACAACTGGAGTGTGATTCCGGAGACGGTGCTGTTGCGTGCTACCACCCGCTCGTTCAGCCCCAGGGTGCGCGATCAAATCGAGCCGGCCATTCACCGGATCGCCAATGTCTCTGCGGCGCCCGCGGGGCGGAAATGCGGCTGCGATATGAGCGGCGCTATCCGCCGGCCATCAACTCCGCCGCAGAGACCGAGCTTGCCGCGGCAACCGCGTCCCTAGTTGGCGAATGTCAAGGCGACATGCTGCCGAGCATGGCGGCGGAGGATTTCGCCGGGTGTCTCGAAAAGAAGCCCGGAGCGTATATTTGGATTGCGTCTTCCGTCCGATCGAGGCTCCGGTTGAGCGCGACCACGTCATCGGTAAGAGATGTCGGCGAGTAAGCACCACGGTCACATCCTTCGTGGCCATCCTGTCGCTCCTGACATCGTGGCCCCTGCATGGCCGTGCCGTCAGCGCGACGCCCCCATCCAGCCGGCGACGGCCTGCCCGATCTCGTCCGGCGAATCTTCCTGGACGAAATGGATCCCCGCCACCGTTTTCTCGGTCAGCGTTGGCCACCCGCGGACGAGGTTGACCAGCGTATCGTTGGTGAGGATCGCGCCAGGCTCAGCCTTCAGGAACAGTTTGGGCACATGGCTCGTCCCCAGCCAGTCCGCATATTGAGTCGCGATCGCATGCACATCGGCGGGCTCGCCCTCGATGGGTATTTGCCGGGGCCAGGTCAGCGTCGGCCGCCGCCCCTCGCCAGGCTCGGCGAACGGCCGTCGATACTCCGCCATCTCCTCGTCGGAGAGCTTACGCAGGATGGCGTTCGGTAGGATCTCTTCAATGAAATAGTTGTTCTGCAGGACCATCGCCTCGCCGGCCTCGGAACGCAGCGCCTACAAGGCTTGACGCATTCCCATCGTGTCCCAATGGTCCCGGCCCTGCGGGGCAACGATCGCCTCCATAAACGCGATACCCTTCACAGCATCGCGGTGACGGTTGGCCCAGTCGAAGCCGAGGGCCGAGCCCCAGTCATGGATGACGAAGGTGACCCGCTCGCGCACATCCAAGGCCTCGAGCAGGGCGTCGAGGTAGCGGCGGTGCTCGACGAAGCGATACGAGTTGGGGCCACTGTTAGGAAGCTTCTCGGAGTCACCCATGCCGATCAGATCGGGGGCGATGCAGCGGCCTAGGGGCCGCAGGTGCGGCAACACGTTGCGCCAGAGGTACGACGAGGTGGGGTTGCCGTGCAACAGCACGATCGGGTCGCCCCGTCCCACCTCGATGTACGCCATCTCGCGGCCAAGGACCCGCCGCCGCTGTTTTTGGTACGGAAATGCCGCGGAGATTGCATTCGTCATGTCCGATTCTCCTCTAGTAAGTCGACTGAGAGTGCTTCGAACGGTCTGTCGGCGCCTGATGGCGTCGCTTTCGGGTCTTCGCCTTCCTTAGGCCCATCAGCTGCTCTGGCTTCCCGACGGCCGGCTGACGGCTCCAGCGCGCGACGGAGGATGAACGATTTCTTGGCGTGTTGCCAGAAGGCCCTCGATCGATAGTGGTCCCGAGCCTCCCAAGACGAGAGCCGCCAGACAGGCAAGGTAGAGCAGATCGGTTTCAAAACCCGGCGGCCCAAACTGCGCACCGGCAGCGGTCACAGCCTGGAGCTTGATCGAACTGAATCCGTAGGGCAGATGCACGGTAAAGATGGCAACCAGGAGAACCGCCGCCATCGGGATACTGACCAGCGGCACCAGCGCACCGAGAAGCACGGCCAGGCCGCCGAATATCTCGACCAGGATCGTCAGCCATCCCATGAGGTGCGGCGCGGGCACGCCAAGTGCCTGCAAAATCTCGGGGAACGCATCCGGCCCCCTCGCCAGCTTGGCGAAGCCATGCTGCATGAAGCCGTACCCCACGATCAAACGCAGTGGGATCGGAGCCCATCGGGCAATCGCAGATCTGCTGATCAGATCGATCGGAAGATCGCGCCACGTTGCCGACCACCGCCGTATGTCGTTTGCCACACGGTTATCCATGATTGACTACTCGGTCTAAAGGGAGACCCTAAGGAAGTCGCGAATGGTGGCCGCAATCTCAGCGCAATGCGTTTCCAACGCAAAGTGGCCGGTGTCTAAGAAGTGGATATCACCGTCCGAAATGTCACGCTTGAATGCCTCGGCTCCGGCGGGCAGGAAGAACGGGTCGTTCTTGCCCCAAACCGCCAAAAATCGCGGCTTGTGCTTGCGGAAATAGGCTTGAAATTCCGGGTACAGCGCGACGTTGCTTTTGTAGTCGCCGAAGAGATCGAGCTGGACTTCGTCCGCGCCGGGACGCGCCAGGTAAAAATTGTCGAGCGAATATCCGTCCGGAGAAACCGCAGATGTATCGGCGACGCCGTGGGTGTACTGCCAGTACGTTGTCTCCGGCGTGAGGAAGGCGCGGAGAGCGGCGCGGTTCGCCTCCGAGGGATCCTGCCAATAGGCACGGATGGGGTTCCAGCCGTCGCTCAGACCCTCCACATACGCATTGCCATTCTGCGAGATGATGGCGGTAATTCGCTCGGGATGCCGCATTGCGAGGCGAAAGCCGGTCGGCGCGCCATAGTCGAAGACATAGATCGCGAAGCGGCCAAGTCCGATCACTTCAGTGAAACGGTCAATCACCCCCGCAATGTTGTCGAAGGTGTAGTTGAACTTCGTCCGCTCCGGCATGTCCGATTGGCCAAACCCGGGGAGGTCGGGCGCAATAACACGAAGCCGGTCCGAGAGTTGTGGAATGAGATCGCGGAACATGTGACTGGCGCTCGGAAATCCGTGCAGCAGCAGGAGTACCGGTGCGTCCTTCGGCCCCGCCTCGCGATAAAAGATGTTGAACCCGTCGACGTCGACCTTGTGGAAGGTGACCTTGAGCATTGTGGAGCCTCTCGAAGTGTGGGTTTCGTCACGCTAACGCCGAAACTGTCGGGTCTGGACCCGCAGCGCCGGTTGCGCCTTTTCAGTGCTTGCTCACGCCGCCGAGTTCCCGACGGCCTCGAGGATCATTTCGATGATAAGCTCGGGCGCCGTGACCAATGGCGTATGGTCGACCTTCGCCGACCGGATACGTGCGCCCATACGTTGCGCCATAAAGAGCTGAGGGGATGGGTTGATCATCCGATCTTCTTCGGCGATGAGGTACCAAGACGGCTTCACTTTCCAAGCGGGTCGCGGCGCCTTCTCTTGAATGCACGCGACAGCGATCGGCCGCTGCGTCGCCGCAAATAATGCAGCCCGTTCGGAGGATGCATGTTGAGAGAAGGCGGCGCCAAACGCCTTCTCTGGCATCCAGATGAATCCGTGCGCGTCAGGTGCCAGTTGCGGCGCCTGCGGATGCGGCTTGTCGCGATAGAACACTTCGGCGACTGTCTCGCCTTCGTCAGGCGCCAAGGCCGCTACGAAGACCAACGATTGCACTCTCTCGTTGGTGCTCGCCGCTATCACCGCGCCGGCATAAGCGTGCGCTGCCAAGACCACGGGCCCATTGGTGCGTTCCAGGACGCGGTCGAGCGCGGCAGCGTCATCCAACAAGGAGGTGAGTGGTATTGGAGCTGCCAGGACATTCAGTCCTTTGGACTGCAATGGCCCGATAATATCGTTCCAGCTCGAGCCGTCAGCCCATGCACCGTGAACCAACACGGCACTGGATCTTCGCTTAGATTCGCTCATGTTCCATCCCTTTCACGTCGGTCAAAGTTGACAGGAACACGTTCGCTTTTCTGCTCGTGCATGCCCGAGCTCACCGGTCTGCGCGCCCCGTATTCCACGCAGCGAGCGCTGGCCAGCTGCAGTCACACTAGGAATCGTCGAACGGCGCTTACGTATTCATAAGGCTTCTCATTCATCGTGAGATGAGAGCAGCCTGCGAAGATCCGCAGTTTTGACCCCTTGATGGCCCGCTGAATCGTTTGGTGGCAGTCCAGCGTCACCTCATCGAATTCGCCGGTGGTGATGTACGTCGGCAGCTGGATATGCGGCAGATCGGAACGCCGGTCCCAATCTCGGATCACTCCGGTCACTGTGAGCTCGTTCGGTCCATTCATGACGCGATACGCTATGGATTTGCTCAGCATATCGTAGGTCTCCTGGACTTCCCGAGGCAGCGGCTTGCGACGGCAGATATACAGGTCGTAGAAGGCCTGAACGAGCTCCTGATACTCAGGGGTGTCCGACCTGCCGGCTGCGTCGAGCGCCAGTATCCGTTCGCCAACGCGATTAGGCATCTGAGCGAGCAACCTCTTCGTGCCAGCTACGAACTGAGGCACGCTGGCGAACGCGCCGGCAAGCACGAGCTTGCGCACCCCAGAGCCGCGCCCTTGGCAGAGATATTCGATGGCGAGCATCGAGCCCCAGCTGTGGCCATAGAGGATGACCTCCTGTAGGCCTAGCGCCCGACGCACCGCATCGACCTCGTCGACTGAGCGCTGGATCGTGTAGATTGAAGTGTCCTGCGGGCTGTCCGATTTCCCACACCCAAGCTGGTCGTAGAAGATAACCGGCCGCTCATCGGCAAGTGCCCCAAGCGGAAGAAGATAATGGTGGGCGGCACCAGGGCCGCCATGAAGGAGGAGCAGCGGTGTCCCACTGCCCGTTCCGACCCGCATCCACCACACGCGACCACCGGGAACCTGTGCGAAACCCTCGGACGCCCCGTCACTTCGCGCGGCTAGCGCCGGCGTCGCAACCGATGCTGCCGTCCCAGTGATCAGCGCGCGTCGTGTGTACTCCTGGCCGTTTCTCATGGGTCGCTATCCGACTGGCGCGTTCGGCTATAGTTTGGATTAGTCTCGTCGCGCGTATCGAGCGATGAGCTGATCGGCGACGTCATTCAAGTCATCGCCGATGATGTGCGGCTGAGGGCCGACCCCCAGCACATCGTTGCCGACCCGCTTGATCAGCGCTGCTTCCCAGCCGGCCGCGACGGCGCCAAGCGTGTCCCATGTGTGGCACGCGATGAGGCAGAGCTGTGAGGGCTCAACTCCGAGCTCCCTCTCGACGTAGCCGTAGGCCTGGCGCGAGGGCTTATGGCGCTTCACCCCGTCCGCGCTGAAGCGCCGCTCGAAAAGGTCGACAATGCCGCCATGCTCAAGCTGACGGGTTTGAACCTCGGGGAGATTGTCGGTGAGAGTGAACAGCCGGAAACCTGCATCGCGCAACCGGCGTAGCGCCGCCGGCACCTCCGGGTGAGGCGGCATCGTCGAAAACTTCTCCGTGAGCTCGGCCTTATCCGCGTCATCGATTTTGATGCCGCGCGTATCCGCCAGCATCTTCATCACAGCCGAGCCTATATCCGTGAACGGAACGTAGCAGCCGGCGGCGGTTAGGGCGGCGGAATACATAATGAAGTTAGCGAACCAAAGGCGCATGGCGGTTTTTTCGCCAAAGATGCGCTCAAAAACCGGCTCCATAGTTTGCAGATCCAGCAGCGTCTCATTGACATCAAACACGATCAGCGGGAGAGCGGTCATGTCACTCGGCTCCGACTTGGGTCGCAGATGGTCCAAAATTCTGGGGTGATTGGGCAGAAAATACGCATCCCGACATACAACTGAATTGCGCGGACGCGCGTTTCTCTATTTCAGTTTGTGCAACACCATGCAGGACCGTCTGGACGCCTTGGCGATCTTCGCCGCAGTTGCGGAGCAGCAAAGTTTTGCCGAAGCCGCGCGGCATTTGAGCCGCTCGCCGGCATCCGTCACCCGGGCAATCGCGGCGCTCGAGGAACGACTACAGATCCGCCTTTTCAACCGGACGACCCGATCCGTCGCTCTCACCGATGCTGGCGCGCGTTATCTCGAAAGCTGCCGGCGACTGCTGGCGACTTACGATGAGCTCGAGGCGGTCAATCTCGGCGAGCGAGCCCAGCCGCGGGGCTGGATCAATGTCACCGCGCCGACGATGTTTGGCCCGCTTCATGTGCTACCTATCGTGCGGACCTTTCTCGGCGAATATCGGCAGGTCGATGTTCGGCTGCTGCTGCTCGACAGGGTCGTTTCATTGGTGGATGAGGGGCTCGACCTGGGCGTCAGGATCGGACAGCTTCCCGACTCATCGCTGCGGGCTGTGCGCGTCGGGCAGGTGCGACGCGTCGTTTGTGCGGCTCCGCAATATATTGCCCAGCACGGCCTGCCAATGACGCCGCGCGATCTGGGTAACCACACTGTCGTCGCATGCACGTCCGTCACACCTATTCCCGATCGCTGGTCGTTCCACGGTCCGAGCGGCGTCGCTTCGGTAGTCGTGAGGCCGCGGTTGGTGGTGAATACCACCGCAGGGGCGGTCGACGCCGCGGTCGACGGCTTGGGGTTTACCTGCGTCAGGTCCTATCAGGCGGAGCCGCATATGGCGGCGGGCCGATTGCAGACCGTCCTCACCGAATACGAGCCGCCGCCCGCACCCATTCACATCGTGCATCCGGAAGGCCGGCACCTGCCGGCCAAGGTCCGGTTATTTCTCGACCATGCCGCCAGCGTGCTCCGCGCGAAATTCGGAGAAAAATAAAGAACTCCTCTCTTCGGTCGTTTGAGGGTAGTAAGCACTCGACATACGGTAGAGTGAGGAGGCCCCGTCGATG
>Ga0306920_100012792_pt1 | contig 11399 bp, 8 predicted proteins | sample flu12Cox44000170_FD_204666 | JGI IMG/M metagenome (GOLD analysis project Ga0306920, IMG submission 204666) | Lab enrichment of tropical soil microbial communities from Luquillo Experimental Forest, Puerto Rico - flux4day.12C.oxic.44.000.170 (v2)... | ecosystem: Environmental > Terrestrial >...
ACGATATTGCCGTTGGTGCCGGCGGCGCTGCAGATGATCCTGGATAGCCCGGCCATCACATCGACCGATCTAACCTCGCTGCGCAACATCATGTACTTCGGGTCGCCTATTGGCGCCGAGATTGTACGCCGTGCTCGAGAGGTCATCGGCTGCAACCTTGTGCAGCACTACGGCACGACCGAAACCTGGATCGTCACGGTCCTGAGACCCGAAGATCACGATGTTGCGAGGCCGGCGCGGCTGGCGTCTTGCGGCGTTGCGGTGCCGTCCGTACAAATCCGTATCACAGATAGTGACGGCGAAGACGTGGAGTCCGGACGCGTCGGCCAGGTTCTGGTGAAATCTCCGACAACATTTAGCGGTTACCTGAACCGACCCGACGCGACCACCGCAGTGATGCGGAGTGGCTGGTACGCCACCGGCGATCTGGGCTTTCTCGATCCCGACGGCTATCTCACCCTCGTCGATCGAGCCAAAGACATGATCGTCAGCGGCGGAGAGAACGTGTATTCGGTCGAGGTCGAGCGCGCTCTGTTTCGTCATGCAGGCGTTGCAATGGCTGCCGTCATCGGGACGCCTGACCCCAGATGGGGGGAAAAAGTCACGGCTTTCGTAGTTCCTACTGCCGGTGCCAGTGTGACTGCAGAAGAGCTGAACCGCCACTGCCGCGAATTGCTGGCAGGATACAAAGTGCCGAAGGAGATTTTCCTGGAGCAAGCCCTGCCAATGACGCCGAATGGCAAAGTTCAGAAGGCAATGCTGCGCAAGCGGTTCTGGGGCGAGCAAGGACGAGCGATTGGCTGAGACCGCACATTAGACTCACGGCCGATCGGCCTTGACGTCAGGCGCAGTCAGCGCACGCGGGATGCCGCACGAGCTGAGGTCCTTCGTTAGGCCTGGGGCGCTCACGCTTCTGGGCTCTGGTTCAGTCCAAACCGCAGTCTTGATTTGTTCCGATCGTACTTTGCCGTACCATCTAACAGAGCAATCATTTGCAGGATGGATGACTGGTTTTCGTTGCGCCACGTCGCAAATAATCTGGCCACTGAGTATATGACTCACTCACACGGTTCCGATTCGCCTGATGTGCGAGCCAGCTCGACGCGATCAATCCCTGCAAAAAGCCCGTCGTTGATTTCAAGATCCGTTGCAAAGTCGGCATCTCCTCGTCCGGAAAGTGCACATGTAGCGATCACACCTACATCCTGAAGACACCGTAGTGGGGAGCTTCGATCGGCGGACTCAGCGCTGCGCTGAGCGCGATTGCCAGCGCATTGCGCGTGTCAACAGGATCGAGGATGCCGTCGTCCCATATTTCGGATGTCGAGTAATAGGCGCTCGACTGCTCGCGGTAACCCTCCAGGATCGGTTCACGGATCGCTGCGAGTTCGGTCTCGGACAACTGCTCGCCATTGCGTGCGAGTTGCTTGGCTTTAATTTCGGTGAGAACGCCAGCAGCTTGTTCGGCGCCCATCACGGAGATCTGAGCTTGGGGCCAGGTAAACATGAAGCGTGGATCGAACGCCCGCCCCGACATGCCATAGGTACCTGCGCCGTAAGAGCCGTTGCAGTTCACGGTGAGTTTCGGCACCGCGGCGCCGGAAACCGCCATGATGAGCTTGGCGCCATCCTTGGTGATACCGCGGCGCTCATACTCGCGCCCCACCATGAAGCCGGTGATGTTCTGAAGGAATAGCAGCGGTGTGCGGTTCTTGTCGCAGAGCTGAATGAAATGCGCACCCTTCAGGGCGCTATCGCTGAACAGGACGCCATTGTTGGCAAGAATCCCGATTTGATATCCGTGGAGTCGCGCAAAGCCACAAACCAGCGTTTGACCGTACCGTGGCTGGTATTCGTGAAAGCGGCTGCCGTCCACCATGCGCGCAATGATCTCGCGCATATCGAACTGGACGCGCGGGTCTTTTGGAATGATGCCGTAGAGCTCCGATGGATCATAGGCGGGCGGCTCCGGCGCAATGTGGTCGACCGTCGCCTTGGGCACGCGGTTGAAGCGGCCAACAATATCGCGTGCGATAGCTAACGCGTGCAATTCGGAGCTGGCAAAATAGTCGCCGGTGCCCGACACGCTGGTGTGCATGTCCGCCCCACCCAATTCTTCGACCGAGACTTCCTCCCCGGTCGCCGCTTTCACCAGCGGCGGTCCGCCAAGAAAAATCGCGCCCGTTCCCTGCACGATAATGTTGTAGTCGCTGAGTGCCGGAACATAGGCGCCGCCCGCGGTACAGTGGCCCATAACGACGGCGACCTGTGGAACACCCATTTTCGAAAGGATCGCCTGATTGCGGAAGATTCGGCCTGCATAGTAGCGATCAGCGAAGAATTCGGCCTGAAGTGGAAGGAAGCCGCCTGCGCTGTCGCAGAGGTGGACGACCGGCAGCCGGTTTTCAATTGCGATATCAAGAGCACGCACGATCTTCTTGACTGAGAGCGGATACCAGGCTCCGCCCTTCACGCTGGCATCATCGGCGTGGACGATGACTTCCCGCCCGGAGACGATGCCAATGCCAACCACCTGGGCGGCGCCGGGCACTTCGTTCTCGTATGCTTTGTTGCCGGCGAGGGTCGACAACTCCAGAAACGGCGTACCGGGATCCAGCAGCGCCTGGATCCGATCTCGTACGAACATCTTGTTCTGCCGCCGCAGACGTTCAAGATCGCGCTCGGGCCTGGAGAATCTCGCCGCCTGCTGCCATTCCCTGAGCTCAGCAGCGAGCCGACGATTGTGGACATCGTTGGCGCGAAATTCCTCTGAGCGAGTGTCCGTCAACGAAGCAATTCGTTGCATGTCGTCAGTTTCCCTGCGAGAGCGTGACCAGGATCGCGTCGCGGTCAAAGCTGTCGCCGTCTTTGACGTGCAGTCGTTCGACAATCCCATCCTGTGAGGCGCGAATCTGGGTCTCCAGCTTCATGCTCTCGATTACCATCAGGATGGTGCCGGCTGTCACAGCGTCGCCCGGCGCGACCTTCATGGCGACGACAGTCCCTGGCATGGGAGCCCGCGCGACGTTGTGACCGTCGTTAGCATCTGCTGAGGCGAGAGCGCGCAGCGGGTCGACATATCGCAGCGAACGCGTCCGGCCGCGCATGTGGATATGGATCACATCTCCATCCACCGCGAACGCGACCGCCTCGCTTGTCCCCGCAACCGTAAGCCGACCGCGGCCTGCTCCTTCATCTGCAAGCGCAACCGGGCCGCTCCAGGCGTCGTGAATATACAAATGGTATCCTATGTCCGTCGGGGCGAGCCACAACTCGTGCGTAACCCCGCTGAGGTCGAACTTGTGAAACATGTCAGTTTCTCCAGTCCCCGATAGCGGCATGGAGGGCGGGAACCGCATCGGCCGCATCGCGCACCGGCCGCATCACCAGCGCAGCTACCGCCAGTAACTTGGTTACCTCGTCGGGAGCCTCGTCCAAGCCCGACGCGATGCCCGGGTTTTCGTCTAGATAGCCGGTGTGTACTTCCCCGTTGCGAAAGCCGCAGTCGCCGAGAACGCGAGCAAGAAAGGCGGCATTGGTCTCGCAACCCAGCAGCACGAGGTCCTGAACCGCCCTTATAGACCGGTCGACGGCGGCATCGCGCGTTGGCGCATGGACAATCACTTTCGCCAGCATCGGATCGAAGGCCGTCGTGATCGACTGCCCCTGCGCGATACCGCTGTCGACCCGTACGCCCTCCTCGCGCGGATAATCCAGCATCAGGACCTTGCCGGTGGTCGGCGAAAAGCCCCGCTCGGGAGACTCGGCGTAGAGTCTGGCCTCGATCGCGTGCCCCTGCGCGGAGATATCCGACTGACGAAATGATAGCGGGCGGTTCGCCGCAATCGCGATCTGCTCGGCGACAAGATCAACGCCCGTGATCATCTCGGTCACCGGATGTTCGACCTGGAGACGCGTGTTCATCTCGAGGAAGTAAAACTCATCGCGTCCGAAGATGAATTTGACCGTGCCTGCATTGCGATATCCGGCAGCGCGAGCGACGCCCGCCGCGGTTTCGCATATCCTTTCGCGCATCTGAGAGGAAAGGGCTGGCGACGGCGTCTCTTCGATGATCTTTTGAAATCGCCGCTGCACGGAACATTCACGTTCAAATAGATGCACGACGCTGCCGAAAGCATCACCAAGGACCTGGACCTCAATATGCCGCGGCTTTTCCACATAACGTTCGACGTAGAGGCGCCCGTCGCCGAAGTAACGCTGACCTTCACTGCGCGCCTGCGCGACCGCATCCTCAAGTAGATCGAGATCGCGAACAATGCGCATTCCCTTGCCGCCGCCGCCGGCGGAGGGCTTGACCAGCAGTGGCGCTCCTATGGACCGCGCGCGCGCAAGAAATGTCGACGGATCACTCTCCTCAATGGCGGAGGGCGCAACAGGAAAGCCGCTACGTTCGACGAAATTACGTGCGCGAATCTTGTCACCCATCAGCTCGATGACCTCTGGCGATGGGCCGATAAAGGCAATGCCTGCCGTGGCGACCGCACGCGCAAAGCCGGCGTTTTCCGAGAGGAAACCGTAACCGGGATGCAGTGCGCCGGCGCCCACGGTCCGGGCTGCCGCCACTATTTGTTCGCTGTCGAGATAGGCAGAGACCGGCGTTTTACCTGAAATCTTGATCGCGACGTCTGCCAGCGCTACGGCCGGCGCTGCCGCGTCGACCTCGTGATAGACGATCGCCGCGCGAAGACCAAGCTTGCGCAACGAGCCGATGATCCGGACAGCGATCTCCCCCCGGTTGGCGATCAAAACTGTATCGAACGGAAAGGACGCGGCGACCATGGATGCCTACCCGTCTGTGCAGATGCCGGTGGTGAGCATGGCGGTCAGCTCACGCGCCGTCTGGGCGACCTTGAGCTGCCCTTTACCGTTGACGTGTCTCCAGGCAAAATGCTCGATCGCGCCGAAAAGAACGTCGCGAAGCAGTTTGGGATTGACGTCTGACCTGACCTCTCCAGTCTTTACGGCCTCCTTGACGATTCGAATCAGCACAGATGTATACCGCCGGTTCATCTCTTGGATTACCGAGCCTTCGTAGTCGCTCGCGACCCGCACCTCGGCGATGAACAGGCGGCAGAGGTCGGTGTCGGAAACGAAAACTTCAATATGTCGCTTGATCAGCGCTTCCAGCCGATCGCGAAAGCGATCGTGCTTGAATGCCTGCATCTCGAGATCGAGCAAAATCCGTTCATAGAACTTCTGCAGCACAGCAAAGAGAAGGTCACGCTTGTTGCGGAAATAGCGATAGGCAAGACCGTCGGAGATCTGCGCGATGCGCGCGATCTCTGCGATCGAGGCTCCCTCAAAGCCCTTTTCGGCAAAAGCACGCTTGGCGGCATCGAGAATCGCATCGTAACGATCCTGCATTCGTTCGGGGCTTATTGCCGGCATATCGTAACTCCGGGACTTTCCAGATTTAGGGTGACGAATCTCATCGTAACCAGCCCATGGGTCGGGTGCCAGCATAGCTGCGTTCGGACATCAAATTAATGAATATCATTCATTTTTGGGATTGACAAGCACAAAATGAATTGTATTCATTATAAGCTGAAAGAGACAACATCCGTCAAACTGAGAAGGAAACGGCGCATGACCACGTCCGAGGCCCTGTAGAGCGGCGACAATCGTGCGTCGATGTTTGCTCTCGACGAACAGCAACAGGCCATCCTCGATCAAGCTGATCGCTTTGCGCAGAAGGAGCTCTATCCCCTTTCCGAACGGATGGACCGTGAGGAATGGTGGCCGGACGAGGCGTTTCGCTTGATCGGGGATAACGGCTTTTTCGGTGCTACCATCCCGGAGGAATATGGCGGCGCCGGCCTGGATCTTCTGGCGGCCGGCCTAGTGCTGCAGGGCTTCGCGCGCTGGAACCATGCGATGGCTCTGTCCTGGGTCGCACACGACAATCTGTGCGCCAACAATATCTATCGCAACGGCAACGAACAGCAGCGCCGCAAATATCTGCCGGATCTCTGCACGGGCCAGAAAATTGGAGCGCTGGGCCTTACTGAGCCGGGCGCCGGCTCAGACGCGTTGGGCTCGATGCGCACCACCGCGCGGCGCGATGGAGACCATTACGTCCTCAACGGCGGCAAGATCTACATCACCAACGGACCTGTTGCCGACGTCATCCTGGTCTACGCCAAGACCGATCGCTCAAGGGGCGCACACGGCATTTCAGCGTTTATCGTCGAAAAGGATTTTCCCGGATTCAAGGTCGCCCAGAAACTGACCAAAATGGGCTATCGCGGCAGTCAGACCGCCGAGCTCGTGTTCGAAGATTGCCGGGTACCAGTGGAGAACCTGGTTGGCGGTGAAGATCGCGGCGTCTCCATCGTGATGAGCGGGCTTGATCTTGAACGCGCGATGATCTCACCGCTGTGCCTCGGCGTTTCGGAACGGGCACTGCAGCTTTCCATCGACTACGCGCAAAACCCGCCAGCAGTTCGGCAAGCCCATTGGATCCTTTCAGATGGTCCAGTCGATGCTGGCAGAGATGTACGTACAGGTCGAAACCATGCGGACCTTCACCTATCGCACGCTGGCGGAAGCCGCGCTGCTCGAAGTCGGCGGTGGCGGACGCGGCGATATCCACATGCTGACGGCAGCCTCGGTGATGTACGCCGCAGAGGCCTGCCATGCCGTCCTCGACAAGGCAGTGCAGATCCATGGCGGCAGCGGCTACATCTGGGAGTCGGAGATCAACCGGCTATTTCGATCGATCAAGCTGTTGGAGATCGGCGCAGGAACGACGGAAGTCCGGAAGATGATCATCGCCGCCGAGCTGCTCAAGGACGTGGCCCGCCATGGCTGACAATCGGACGCGGGATCGACCGGACAGGCTTGGATTGACTGACGATCAGCTTGCGGTGCATCGGACCGTGTTCGCGCCTGATGCCCTCAAGGACATGGTCATGGTGCTATCCGGCGGCGCGGGCGGCATCGGACGGGCGATCGCGTGGCTGTTCGCACGTCTCGGTGCGCACGTCGTCCTGGTTGGCCGCGATCAGGGCAAGGTGTCGACCTTGGCATCCAATCTGATAGCTAAGGGACTGAAGGCATCCTCAAGTGTCGTGGACATCCGAGATCCCGATGCCGTCAAGACATTGTTCGACGCGGCCTGGAGGACGCATGGCCGCGTTGATGGCCTCGTTAACAGCGCGGGCGGGCAGTTTCCCCAACCCGCCATCGACTTTTCCGTAAAGGGCTGGAATGCGGTCATCGATACAAATCTGAACGGCACCTGGCACATGATGCAGTCCGCCGCGCGAAGTTGGCGCGACAACAAATATCCCGGATGCATCGTCAACATTGTAGTTGTCACGACGCACGGTCTATATGGCATCGCACATTCGATCGCCGCCAGATCCGGCGTTATCGGCCTTTCGCGCAGCGTTGCCGTGGAATGGGCTCCACTCAACATCCGGGTGAATTGTGTAGCCCCCGGTGCGATCGAGACCGAAGGCTGGAACGTCTATGCGCCTGAGGCGCGCGCGGCCTACCCCCGATCAAATCCGATGATGCGAGCTGGTTCGCCGTGGGATGTCGCCGAAGCTTGCGCCTATCTCGCAGGTCCTTCCAGCGGATTCGTGACCGGCGAAACCTTGACCGTGGACGGCGGCGGCCAGCTTTGGGGAGAGACCTGGACTACCGGCAAGCCGGCCTATTTCACGGGAGAAGACTCGTAGAGCCGCAAGTGTCGCTGCGGCACAAATCGAATGAACTGACGAATGGACGTTTCAAGATTGGCATCGAGATATTCTTCCCCGCAATCAGTTTGCAACGAGGTTAGAACGCCGTGAGCACTCACCTGATCCATCGTGTTAATGTTGGCGATCTCGTCACCCGGAGCGCGGAACGGTTTCCGCATCGAGAGATGATCTGCGATGGCGACAGGCGCTGGTCCTATCGCGACTTCCACGCCTGGACCAATCGCGTAGCCCACGGTCTTTCCGCGCTTGGCCTGAAAAAGGGAGATGCACTTGCCCTTATGTCGGGCAACCGTGCCGAGTTCCTCGCCGTCTATTTCGCCTGCGCGCGGCTTGGGCTGGTCTGTGTCCCCGTCAACCTGCTCTGGCGACAAAGCGAACTGAGCCACGTCCTGAAAGACTCGCAGGCTCGCGCTGCTGTGGTCGAAGCAGGCCTGCTGAAGCAATTCTGCGCAGGCGTCCAGGATCTGGCGCCGCTGCTCGGTATCGTCGTGATGGACCGGCAGGCGTCGGGCGCTACCATGCCCGAGGGTATCGGCGATATGCCCTTATTCGAGTTTGATGCACTCGCGGCCGACCAGCCCTCCCACATTCCAGATATCGCGATCGAGGATCGTGCTCCCCTCTCCTATCTCTACACCAGCGGAACGACCTCGGCGCCGAAGGGAGTGATCGGCACCCATCTCGCGATTTACCTGGAATCACTCGGGACCGCGATCGATACACGCATGACCGAGAAGGATCGGCTGAGTGTGGTGCTTCCGTTTTTCCACACCGCTCAACTCAACGCGCTGTGCACGCCGGCAATTGCCGTCGGTGCCTCGATGGTTATCCAGCGCGGCTTCGACGCGGTCGCTCTCCACGAAACTATCGAAAGGGAGCGCATTAGCGTCCTCTTCGCGCTGCCGATGATGATTCAACAGCTCGTCGAACGGCAGCTGGCGCATCCCCTCGACGTCAGCAGTCTGCGCCTGACGGTGTACGCCATGGCGCCGATGCCGGGGGCCGAGCTTCGCCGAGCAATCGAGATCTTCGGCTGCGACTTCAGCCTCATGTTCGGGCAAACGGAGATGAGCCCGGTCTCGACATTCTTCAAGCCCGAGCACCAGCTGAGCCATCCCGGCGCGGTCGGCACGCCGGCCGTTAACGTGCAGGTCGCCATCATGGCGCCGAACGGCGAGTTGCTTCCGACGGGCAGCACCGGCGAGATCGTTTATCGCAGTCCCCAGACCATGGCGGGTTATCTGCACAATCCCGAGGCAACAGCGGAAGCCTTCCGCCATGGCTGGTTTCACTCGGGCGATGCTGGCCATTTCGACAATGACGGGATTCTCTGGTTCGAGGACCGCTTCAAGGACGTCATCAAGACGGGCGGCGAGAACGTCTCGTGGATCGAAGTTGAGCTTGCGATCCGTGCCGCACATCCCGACGTGCTCGAAGTCGCCGCCATCGGACTGCCGCACCAGCACTGGGGTGAAGCGATCACCGCCGTCGTCGTTACCCAGAATGGTGCATCCCTTGACGCGGACATGCTGCTTTCCGCCGTGCGCGAGCGGCTAAGCCCGTTCAAATGCCCGAAGGCCGTTATCCATGTTTCGGAACTGCCCAAGACGGCGACGGGCAAGATCGAAAAAGCGAAGCTGAGGCGGACATATGCGACCTACTACCGGTAAGTCGTCTTGCGACATAGCCGGCTGGCAGCTCGACGCTGCCATGGCGGCGGACATCACGCTCGACGCGCTCTTCAGACGCGCATTCCACATTTTCGCCGGCCGCACAGCTGTCACCTGGGAAAGCGGGCAACGCCGCTACCGCGATGTCGGCGAGCGAGCATGGCGGCTCGCCAATGGCATGCGCGCCAGGAGATATGACCACGGCGACACGATCGCGATCCTTTCGGAAACAAATGCGGAATATGTCGAATGCTATGCGGCCATGGCTGCACTCGGTATCACTGTCGCGACGTTGAACATCCGCCTTCGTCCTGATGAGATCGCCGTGTGCCTCCGCAAGGCTCGTCCCAGGGCCGTCCTGACCTCCGGTACGATGGCGCGGCTACTCGAAGGCCTCCAGTCCGAATTTCCGGACGTCCGGCACTGGATCGCATTCGAACCGGTGCAGGGCTTCGACGACTACGAGGGCATTCTGGCCGCCAGCAGCGCGGAGGAGCCACCTCGGATCGCCGAGGGCACCGATATCCACAACATCCTTTTCACCAGTGGCACGACCGGCCAGCCGAAAGGCGCACTCGTAAGCCAACGAGCGGCGGCGACTCGCGGCTTGCGCCTTGCTCAATGGTTCGGACTGACCGAGAAGGACGGTTTCGTCGGCTGGCTGCCCCTCTTCCACTGCGGCGGAGACGAGTCGCTCTACGCCACTTTCGTCACCGGCGGCATCTATGCGACGTTCAAGCGCGTTGACATACCGGCGATGTACGAGCGCATCGCGCGCGAGCGGCTGAGCTGGACACTGCTTCTGCCTGGCGTGATCACCGACTTCATGAACAACCCGCAGCGGCAAGCCCACGATCTGTCGAGCCTCCGCTTCGCTGTCGGCTACGCCAACATGATGCCGAACGTCGTCACGAAACTGACGGAGACCTTCGGTATCGATTTTTACGACGCCTTCGGGCAGAGCGAGTCGAGCTATCTGCTCGCGCATGGCTGTTCTGGACCGGGCAAAGTGCCCTCGCTGCGCAAACGACCGTCGCCGCTGATGGAAATTCGTATCGTCGGCGAAGACATGAACGAGATGCCTGTTGGCCAGCCGGGGGAATGCGTGGTGCGGGGCCCGAGCATCATGTCCGGCTATCTCGATGACGATGCGGCGAACGCTGAGGTGTTCAAGGGCGGTTGGCTCCATACCGGCGACCTGCTGCGGCGCGAGGACGACGGCACGCTCACTTTCGTCGATCGCAAGAAATACCTGATCAAGACCGGCGGCGAGAATGTCTACCCAGCAGAGGTCGAGACCGTTCTTAGCCAACATCCTGCCGTTCAAGAGGCGTGCGTCTTCGGTGTACCGGACGCGCATTGGGGCGAGACGATAAAGGCCGTAGTGGTCCTCCGCCAAGGCCAGTTGGCCGACAGCACTGAGATCCTCCACTGGTGTCGCGAGCGGCTCGCCGGCTATAAGCGCCCGCGCTACCTGCAGTTCATGCGCTCAGAGGAATTGCCCCGCAGCACCACCGGCAAGCTTCAACGCCATGAGCTGGCACGTTTGCCGCTGACCGACGAGCAACGTGTCGGGTGATGGACCGACGGCGTGACGGCGTCTCACCTAACAACAGACCGAAACAATTCGGCATTGCAATCATCAGGGAGCGACATCCAATGTATCCAGGGGTGCATGCCAAGGGTCGAGCCGACCAACCAGCCTTCATCATGGCGCAAACCGGCGTCGCCGTAACGTACGCGGAGCTGGAACAAAGAACCAACCGGCTCGCGCATTTTCTTCGTAGCCGCGGACTCAAGCGCCTCGATCACTACGCCATCTTCATGGAGAACAACGACCGCTATATCGAAAGCTGCGGCGCGGGCGAGCGCGCGACGGTTCGAGGGTTTTACCCGCTGCATTCGACGGAGCAAAGCTGTTTCACCTTTGTTTCGACGCCACTCGGCAAAACATCGTGCGCTGGGCCGAGTGCTTTGCTGTTTGGTGTTCTACCTTTTG
>Ga0306920_100012793_pt1 | contig 11399 bp, 10 predicted proteins | sample flu12Cox44000170_FD_204666 | JGI IMG/M metagenome (GOLD analysis project Ga0306920, IMG submission 204666) | Lab enrichment of tropical soil microbial communities from Luquillo Experimental Forest, Puerto Rico - flux4day.12C.oxic.44.000.170 (v2)... | ecosystem: Environmental > Terrestrial >...
GGTCCTCGAAGCGTGAGTAAACGAACTAACCGGATGAACCACTAGGCGGCTGCGGCGGGGGTGCGGCCTCTCGCGGGGCGGGTCGACGGGGATGTCTCAAGCGCCCTGAGCTCGCGCTGAAGCGCGCGCCGTCCGCGATGGTGAAGGCCGTGGATCGAAGACTCGGTCCGACCGAGGCGGTCGGCGATCTCGCCCGGGGTCAGCCCGACAACGTGGCGGAGGACGACGACTTCGCGCTGCTCTTCAGGCAGCGTGGCGAGAGCCTCGCGAACCGTCTGGATCTGGTCGATGTCGGCGTGCAAGCTCGAGCCGATTTCGGGAACCGCCTCGATCGGGGTAGCGCGGTTTGCCCGCAGGTGGTCGATCGCCACGTTACGCGCCATCCGAAGGAGCCACGCGAAGAACGGGACGCCCCGGTCGTCGTACTTGCCGATCGTGGTCATGAGCTTCGCGAATACGTGCTGGGTGACGTCCTCAGCCTCGTGATCGTCACGCACGATCGAGCGGACGTAGCCGTAGATGTTGTGGGAGTAGCTGACGTAGAGGAACCGCAGTGCCTCTTGGTCGCCTTCCTGGGCACGCGAGACGGCGAGTCTGGTCTTCCTCAGCATTTCGGGTGAGCTGTTGACCGTGGCCCTACTCGTGAAGCCGGTTGACGCCGAGGGCGTCTCAAAAGCCGTTTCCCTGATCAACTTTCCGTCCTTTTTTGAAGTGGCATTCCACCCCGAAGCGCGAGCGGCGCCCCCGCCGCCGTAGAAACCGGCTTGACACCGCCCGATGCCCTTCAAGGCCCCCTTCCGAGAGCCCTCCGCCCTCGGATGATTTCTGGACGAAGTTTGCGCTCGGTCCCCGCCGCGGTCAATGAACGCTCCGACCCATTGGAGCGTTCAGGCCATTGAACGGTTTTCTACGTAGAAGATTTCGCGAGCTTTGAAGAAAAACTCCGCGTCTTGATCCGTTGGTCGGTATGATCCGCGCCAGCGAACGAAGTCGCGCGAGCCTTCAGGGGCGAGAATGGGGCATGACGAGGTAGAGTGCGAGGCGCGGGGCGGCGTCTTGCTAGACAACCGGTCGGTCGAGCGCTGGCGCCGAAGCAGGATCGGCGCGTGGCTGCTCGACGTGCGCTGCCGAACCGCAGACGATTCAGGCGCCGTCGACGGCGTGGTGCTCAGGCCCCGCCGGGTCCTACCCGTCCTCGTGGCCGGGACCGCGTCGCTGGTTCTCCCCCTCGCCCTCCACGGGTCGGTACTGCACGCACCGACGCTTCGCCCGGCCCTTGAGATGATGCTCGCGTTCTTCTCGCTGAGCGCGGCCTGGTTGCTGGGCGCCCAGTTCCTCGCTTCCCGCCGCCTTCGCGACCTGCTGCTTGTGGGTGTGACGCTGTCGGCGGGGCTCCTGACGCTCTGCTTCAACGCGCTGCCGGCGGCATTGGACGTCCGAGGCAGCGGGTATCTCGCAGCGACCGGCGTATGGGGTCAGCTGCTCGTGGCGGGCATCTTCGCCGCAGCCGCAGCGGTTCCGATCGATAGGACCGTTCTGCGGACTGAGCATCACATGCGGATCGCCGCGCTGCTGTGCCTCGCCCCAGCCGCGGCCGCGGCGCTGGGTGGACTGCTGATGAACACGCTCGGACTCGATCCGGGCGCTCACGCCAGCTCGACCGGCGAGGCGGTCCTGGTGGCCCAGGTCCTCGGCAGCACCTTCTTGCTCGTCTATGCGGCCACCGTGCTCGCCCGCGAAAACGTCCGCCGACCCGACAACGTCGTCGCGCTGCTGGCGATCGCGGGATTCTTGCTGGCAGGCGCCGGCCTGTGCCACCTGACCATGCGCTCGCTCCCCGCCGGGGAGGTCGGCACGGGAAGCGCGTTCCGGGTCCTCGCCGCCGCGGTGCTGCTTTGCGCAGCCGTTGCGCTCGAGCGGCGTGTCCGGGCGCGTATGGCGAGAGCGGCGGCGCTCGCGGAGCGCCGGCGCGTAGCACGCGACCTGCACGACGGCATCGCCCAGGACTTGGCCTTCATCGCGGCGCACGGTGCGCACATGTCAGCCGAGTGGGGCGAGGAGCACCCGGTAGTGGTGGCAGCGCGTAGAGCGCTGGCGGTCTCGCGCAGCACGATTTCCGAGCTGTCGGATCCCGCGGGGGCCACCGCGGCCGAGGCCCTCGATGCGGTTGCCCACGAGCTACGGGACCGATTCGACGTGGCGATCGCCGTCCACGCTGAGGTCGACGGCCACGTCCCTTCAGGTGTCCGCGAGCACCTGAGTCGCATCGCACGTGAAGCGATCGCCAACGCAGTGCGGCATGGACAGGCCAGAAATGTCCTCGTCTCGCTCCGGCCCGCGGAGGGCGGTATCGCCCTGCGCGTCGTCGACGACGGCTGTGGGATTTCGGTCAGCGATCGCGGCGCGACCCCAGAGGGCTTCGGTCTGCGCAGCATGCGCGAGCGAGCCGGCGCTTTGGGCGGCCACTTGACGGTCCGCCCGGCGCCGCAGGGTGGCACGGAGCTAGAGGTCGTGCTGCCGTGACGGATCGGGTCCGGCTCCTGATCGCCGATTGGGAGCCCACCCGTCTCGGGATCCGGATGGCGTTGGACGGCACGGTGCAGGTGTGCGCCGAGGCGGACGACGCCGAGCAGGCGATCCGCGCCGCCAAGCGCGAGCAGCCGGACGTCTGTCTGGTGGGCCACGACATTCCCGGTGGCGGGATTGCCGCCGTCCGCGGTGTGTCTCGTGCCGCGCCGAACGCCGCAGTCGTGGTCCTTACCCGGTCTTACGATGTGGACGACCTGCTCGAATCGATCCGCGCCGGCGCAATCGGCTACGTCCCCGGAGCGGTCGACGCCCAACGCCTCCGGCGGGTGGTGCAAGCGATTGCGGCCAACGAGGCGGTCGTGCCGCGCTCGATGGTCCTCGAGCTTCTTCGCGAGCTTCGGGGCGGCGGCCCAGGCACCGACGCGCTGACGGCGCGCGAGACCCAGGTTCTCGGGATGCTCCGCAGGGGGCAAACCACGGCGGAGATCGCCAGCCGGCTTGGGATCGAGCCGGTCACCGTGAGGCGGCATATCTCACAATTGGTGCGCAAGCTCGGCGTGGAGGACCGCGCGGCGCTCACGCGCAAAGACCACGCCCCGGGCTTGGGCTAGCCGCACCGCCTATCTGCGGCGTGCAGCACCCTTGAACGCCGCGGGGCCACTCGGCCCATTGTTGAGGCAACGACGGGACGGCACCATGGTTCGATTCTTCGTTGCTATGACGCAGCCCCGCGATTCCCTACCTGTTCTCGACCGTATCGGGGTGGCGCTCGACTCGACCTGCGACGCGCTCATCACGCTGCAGTCGATCGACGTACCGCCCGACGCGCCGCGGGATGGAGACGGGCAGGGTCACATTGCGCGGGCGATCTCGCACCTGCGACGAGCGATCGACGAGCTTCGTGACGCGCAGGCTCATGGTCAGACCGGAGTGGCGCTGGGCTTCGTCCTCCCGCAGGACCAGCACCACTCCAGCCGCGACCTAGAGCCAGATCAGTCAATCCCGCGGCGAACCGCGTAGATCGCCGCCTGGACCCGGCTCGGCAGGCCGAGCTTGGCCAGGATGTTCGAGACGTGGTTCTTTGCGGTACGAGGACTTATGGCGAGCGCCTGCGCGATATCGGCGTTCTCCATCCCCCGGGCTATCAAGCGCAGCACGTCGAGCTCTCGCGCCGACAGCTGCTGCTCGGCACCGGCGTCTGCCTCCTGCTGCGTGGCGCGCTTTCGGACGCGTCCGAGGACCACGTCGGCGGCGCGTGGGGAAAGCCAGGCCACCCCCTGGGCGGCCGCCCGCACAGCGACTGCGACACCGCCAACCGGGGTATCCTTCGCGATGAAGCCGCACGCGCCCGCCTCAAGCGCTGCCTCCACGTCGCTGTCGTCGGTGGCGACCGTGAGGACCAGCACCCGGATTCCGGGGCTCCGTTCGAGGATCTCTCGCGTTGCCGCGGGCCCCTCCACGTCCGGCATGCGCAGATCCATCAGCACGACGTCTGGCCGCAACTCGTCCGCCAGTCGGATCCCCATTCGGCCGCCTGAAGCCTGCGCGACCACTTCGATGTCAGGCTGCATCGCCAGCAGGGAGGCGAGTCCGGCCCGGAACAGGTCGTGGTCGTCAACGACAAGCACGCGAATCGCGCCGTTCGGCCGCGCGGCTTCCATCATCGAAATGTCATCGCTACTCGTTGCCCCTTCGAACTTCGTTCCTAGCAAGCTCGCGCCTACTTGTGCCCCCAGCGCATTATAGATCCAACCGCGTTCAACCGCTTGAACGAGTTATGGGAATCGCGCCCTATTCATAGACCCGGTTGCGTTGGCATAGATTCCCCGTAGGACAAGGATGGATCGTTTGGGGCACCAGGGGCACCAGCAGCATCTCCGCCGCGCCACGGCGATGCGACCGTCGTCGCGTGGGATCGCTCGGATGGGCGTTCCGGCCGGGGGTGCGGCTGCGCGCACGGTTGCGATGACCACGACTGACAGGAGACGCTAGGTGCTGCAGCCCACGGTGGCCCTTATGCTCGATGACGCGACGCCTCCAGCAAGGCAAGTGGGCGTCGCCGTGGTTGGCCTCGGCAACTGGGGACCGAATCTGCTGCGGGTGCTCGGTGACAACTTCGACGCACAGGTGCGCTGGATCTGCGACCTCGATTCATCGCGCTTGGCGAAGTACCGTCGCCGTCATCCAAACGCGCGCGTGACCACGCGCATTGACCGGATCCTGGCCGACCCTAGCGTCGACGCCGTGGTCCTCGCGACGTCGGCAAGGACCCACTACGACCTCGCGACACGCGTTCTGGAGGCGGGAAAGCACGTCTACGTCGAAACGCCCCTGGCGATGTCCGCCGAGTTGGCCGACGACATCGCCATACTCGGTCGTGCGCGGCGCCGCATCGTGATGTGCGGTCATACGTTCCTCTACAGCCCGCCGGTCGGTGCCGTGAAGCGGATGATCGAAGCGGGCACGCTCGGCGACATCTACAGCATCTCTTCCAGCCGACTGAATCTCGGCCTCAACATACGAGCGGCGAGTGTGATCTGGGATCTCGGTCCCCACGACTTCTCGATCCTCCTCTACTGGCTGAGCGAGGCTCCCATCAGCGTGCGGGCGGTCGGGCGCGATTCGGTGCTGGAGGGCGTCGCCGACGTGGCGTTCGTGACGATGAACTTTGCGTCCGGCATCGTCGTCAACATCGAGCTCAGCTGGCTCGCGCCGAGTACGCTGAGCCGAACCGTGGTCGTCGGCAGCGAACGCATGGTCGTTTACGAGGACGGCGGGCAGGAGCCAGTCCGCCTGTTCGATTGCGGCGTCATCGACCACAGCCCAGCGGGCCACGGACACCCGACCGTTCGCACGGGAGACATCGTCTCGCCCAGCATCGAGTCCGACGAGCCGCTCGAATCGCAGCTGAGCGACTTCGTTCAGGCGATCCGCTCCGGATACCTGATGGAGTACCAGACCACGTTGGCGCGGACTGTGGTCCGGATCGCGCAGGCGGCTGATGAGTCGTTTCGCCTGGGCGGGGCGGAGGTCTGGCTTTCCGGTGAGGAAGAGGCAGGCCGGCTCGCTCCTGGGCGCGGTCTCGCCGCCGTCTAAGCGGCGACCAGGTTTGAATCAATCGCCCGGGTCTCGCACCGTTACGGCGCAAGACCGATCGCTAAGGCAGCGTTAATTTCATGTGACCGCCTTCGTTGGACGCGAATTCGTCGACAGTCGCCCTCGTGCGTCGGCCGAGCGCATCATCGCCTCGGGTCCGGCCCGAGCCCTGCCGCGGATCGCCGGGGTTCTCGGGGTCTGGCCGGAGTTGACGACGCTCTCCGATCCGTCGGTCGGAGAAGTCGTGAGGTCGGGATCCGGCGTGCGCGCGCTGGTGGCCTACTGCGAGGGGGTCTCGTCGGAGCAATTCGCCTGGTTCGAGGAACTCAAGCGGGACGTTCCCGACCTACTGATCGTCGCGGTCTGCGAGTCCGCCGATCGCAGAGCGGTGCGTCGTCTGCTCGACGTTGGGATCGACGGCTTCGTGTTCGCCGATCAGATCGAGGAGGCGCTCGCGCCGACCGTCGCCGCCGTGTTCGCGGGTCAGACCGTGGTGCCCCGCGACCTGCGGGACTCGGTCGACAGGCCCTCGCTGTCAACGCGCGAGCGGCAGATCCTGGCCATGGTCGTCATGGGTCTCACGAACCAGGAGATCGGGGCACGGATGTTCCTGGCCGAAAGCACGATCAAGAGCCATCTCTCCTCCGCCTACATCAAGCTCGGCGTCCGCTCGCGCAGCGAGGCCGTGGCGGTGATCCTGGATCGGCCGGACTCCCTCGGCACGGGGATTGCGGCCGTCGCTCCAAGAGTCGAACTCCGCGCGGCCTAACCCGCCGCGCTCCGCGCTAGCTCAGAGTTAAGCGGGAGTGGGGCGCGAGCCGCACGTGCAGTCCCCTCGGCAAGGCAAAGCTCCGGACGACCGAAGCGTGTTCCCCGATGATGCTGCCCTCGATCCGTTGACCGGGGTGGCTGATCTCCGCCCCAGCCAGGACCATCGTGTTGTCGATCTCGGCGCCGTTGAGAATCGCGCCGGCGCCGATCGCGGTGAACGGGCCGACGAACGAATCCTCGATGACGGCGTCATCGTCAACGGACACCGGACCGTGCAAGGTGGAGCCTGACACGCGTGCGGAAGAACTGATCGCCACGCGTCCGTGAACTGCGTTGCTGTCCCCGAAGCTAGCTTCGACGGTCGGAACCGGCAGGGCGTCGAGCATCATGCGATTGGCGACCAGGAGGTCCCCAGTCTGATCGCTGTAGCGCCAGTGACCTCCGAGCTCGCACACCGCGACCCGGTAGTCGCTAGTACGGAGCCAGTCGGCAAGGTCGTGGTACCCGATGCCGCTTCGCAGTCTGTCGACGACGGTTGCACCACGTGGCCCGATGATCGCGGGGGCAGAGGAGACCCGCTCCGAGCGCTCGGCTGCAGCGCTCCGGCCGCGGCCGCCCACGCCGTTCCCGGCGCCCAGGACGACAGCGTCCACGTCGCCGGCGCGGTAGCGCTCCCACATCGCCGCGACCTGGCCGGGAAACAGGCAGTCGCCCGGATACACGAGCACCGGCTCGTCTGAGACGACCTGCCCGAGCGCGGCCAAGGCGGCCGCACGGCCGTCGTGCTCGGCTGCGGTCGAGTACGAGACCTCGACCTGCCAGGGTCGCCCGCCGTCCAGCACATGCTCGAGCTCCTCTCGTCTGTCGGGACTCACGACCACCCGCACGCGATCGATGCCCGCCGCGGCGAGCTCGTCGAACACGTGGCAGATCAGCGGCAGGTTCGCGATTGCCGTGCAGTAGCGCGAGCGCTCAGCACAGCCGCACCCGCGCGCGTCACCGCCGGCCGCAGCGTCGATGATCGCGAAGCTCACCAGCTTCTCCTGCCGGTCCGTGCCGACCGCCACTGTTCGATGTCGAGAATGCTTTCCGCAATGCTGCGAGGTTATCCGGCCACCGCCACCGACATCGCTCGAGCCAGCTCGGCGCGCGAAGACGGGATATCCAGCTTGCGGTAGACATGACGAAGGTGGAACTCCACCGTCTTGGGAGTAACGAACAGGACCTGGGCGATTTGACGCGTCGTGAGCCCGTTTGCGGCGAGGTCGGCCACGCGGCGCTCGCTTGGCGTCAGCGCCTTGATGCCAATCAGCATCACCCCGCGGGAGCGTGCGCCGGTGGCGCCGAGTTCCTCGCTCGCCCGACGAGCCAGCGCCGTCGCTCCCCCGCGCTCGGCAAGCTCGAGCCCCTTGCGAAGGGGGGGGCGCGCCGCTCGGCGCTGGTTGGCGCGGCGCGTCGCCGCCCCCAGGTCGACGAGCGCGTTGATGAACTCGAACCGCGGAGGAGCCGCGCGGCCGATCCTCACCGCCTCCGTGAGCAGGTCGAGGCTCCGTGTGCCCTTGGCGGCGAATGCGAGGATGCGCAAATCCCGAATGACCACGCGCGTCAGCCCGCGCGCTCGCGCCAGCTCGTGCTCCTCCTCGGCCAGCGCTCGCGCCCGCCTGGTATCGCCGAGCGCCAGGTGCGCCAGCGCGGCGGTCGAGCGCCACGCGACGACACCCGGGCCGATACGCCCGAGTGACCCGCGGCCACGATGGCCCGCCTCGAGCGCTCCGGCCAACGCGTCCGCGGGACGCATCCGCGCGAGGTGTATCTGCGCACGCAAGTCGAGCAGAACCGAGGCGTCGATCGCGTCGATGTCGTCCCTGGATGAGAGCGCGGGGAGCGCCGACTCCGCCTCCACGAGCCTACCCTGCGCGAGGTAGCAGGCACCGATCAGCCCGCGCGCCGCGCCATCGTCGCGCCGGACGGCGAGCGCCGCCTGGCCCACGGCAAGGGCTGCCGTGATCAGGCCCTGGTGGAAGAGGCCCCAGCCCTCGATGGCGCGGCCGACCATGCGACCATTTCCGGCACCGCGGGCGGAGCGCATGGCGGTCCGCGCGATCTCCACCGCGCGTTCGAGCTCGTCCACGAACAGCAGCGAGTGGGCCACCGCTGGCCACTCATCCGCGTCCCCGTCCGACTCGAGCATCGCCCCGCCGCCCCAGGCGAGCTCGGCGAGGTCGCTCACCGACTCTCGGTGACCCTCGGCAAGGCTGTTCATGAGCGCGATCCGAGCAGCTGCAACTCGCGGACCCTCGACCGTCCGGCGTGGGCTCCCGGAGGGCGGCACGAGCTCCACGATCTCTGAGGCGCAGCGCAGCGCGCTCAGCGCGAGCGAGTCAGCGCCCGGCGGATCCGTGCACGCGGCGACGATGATCGCGATCGGAAGAGCATCGATGCGGGGAGCGATATAGGCGAGCAAGCGAAGCGACGGATCATCGGCGCAATCGACGTCGTCGACGACCAGTGCCAACGGCCCACCCAGCTTGCCATCGGCGCCGTTCACGGTAAGCGCGCGCGCCAGACAGAAAAGCCCGTGGATAACCGCGTACGCGCGGTCGCCGGCGAGCGCCCGCGCCACGGGAGGCGTTCCGGACACCAGCTCGCCAGCCGGCAGCGCCGGGCCGTCGAACAGGATCCTCCGCTCGCTCGGCGTGGTCGCCAACCACGTCTCCTCGAACGCCTGGATCGCCACGCCGAACGGAAACTCGCGTTCGAGTGCGCGCCCCTGGGCGTCCAAGACGCGCATGCCCTCGGCCCGTGCCGCCTCGATTGTCCCCGCCACGAGCCCTGTCTTGCCGCTTCCCCGCGCGCCTTCGATATAGACGGCGCCGCCCCTGCCCATCGCGACCTCGGCCAGCCGTTGCCGGATTCTTGTCAGCTCATTCGACTCGTCGCGCGCGTCGGCGCGTACAGCGCCGATTCGTTCAATCACTGCAACCCCCTAGAAGCGTTCCATGCTCGCAGCACGACAGGGTACTAGGGGGTATCCCCTGGCGCAAATAAGTCGGTGGCCTATTCGTCCAGAGGGCTGTCGCGCTCGTGACGCCGCCGCTCCGGGGCTTGCAGAAGGGTGAACGCGACCCCAGCCGGTCTCGCCGGCGCGGATACGCCCGGTCGTCCCAAATACTAGGGGGGTACCCTGGTGCGAGAAATCGGCAGGCATAGCAAGCTTTACCGAGCCCGATGGTCCTCGACGGACGTTCGGGCAGGGGCAAGTAGGAAGCGACGAGACGGAACCCGTCCACAAAAGGGGGTGAAGGCACCTCGCATCGCCGACGCGGCTGCGCCGGCGGTACGTGAAGCCGGCTCATGCAGTCCACATCAACTCAGAACAGCAGGATGGCCACGCACCGACGAACATCGTCGTCGGGATTTCGCTCGCACACCACGCTCGAGCCTGTCGATCGGCAGATCATGAACGCGGTGCTGAGGGCCCAGGCTGGGGACGCCGATGCAATCCGCGTCCTCTACCTCCGCTACAAGGACAACGTCTACGGATACGTCCTCAGTTTCGTCCGCGACCAACACGAGGCTGAGGACATCACGCAGCAGGTGTTCCTCAAGCTGATGTCTGTGCTCGACAAGTACCGGCCACGGGAGGTGCCGTTCACGTCGTGGCTGTTGCGCGTCGCTCGTAACGTCGCCCTCGACAGCCTGCGCCGAAGGCGAGCGCTGCTGTGCGAAGAGGTGTACGACGCAACGGATCAGAGCGACCAGGCGGGCGACGACCGCCGGCGCGGACTCGAGCAGGCACTCGAGTCGCTACCGGAAGAGCAGCGCCACGTGGTCATGCTCAGGCACCTGGTCGGCCTCACGCCGGGCGAGATCGCCGAGCGCATGGGCCGCACGGAGTCGTCGATCCATGGTCTGCACCATCGTGCCCGCCAGGCGCTGAAGAGCGAACTGATGGCGTTGGACTGCGGGCCCTCGGCGCGCGCCGCTTGAGACGCCTAGTTCAACGCAAGCTCGACGCCGTCGCCAACGTGCAGGCGCATCGCGCGAGGGAGCGCGAAGTCACGGAAGATCCTCGCGCTGCGGCCCACGGTGCTGGCCTCGATGCGGCCGCCGACGTGCATGATCCGCGCCCCGTCGCAGATTATGGAGCGCTCGATTTCAGCGCCCTCGATCTCGGCACCGGCCCCAATCGACGTGTACGGGCCGATGTACGAGTTGGAGACGCGAGCCGCGGGCCCAATGATGGTTGGCCCGAGGATGATGCTTGAGCGCACCTCTGCCGTCGGATGGATGACCACGCGGCCCTCGATCCGGTTGTCGCCACCATCGAGCCGGTCGACTTCCGGAGTCTGCTGGTCGAGCACGATCCGGTTGAGCTCGAGCAGGTCCAGAGGGTCGCCGCGATAGCGGCGCCACGTCCGCACGAACGTGGTCCGCAGCGATCGCCCGGCGTCCGCGAGGCGTTCAGCGATTGCGGCGAGATCGAGCTCTTCCGACGCACCCGCCGCCTCGGCGCAGGCAAGCTGCAAAGCGCCGGGGCCGAACAGGCATACGCTGACCAAGCTGAGAAAGCTCTTGGATCCGTTCAGTTCGGAGACGCCGAGCAGGCGCTGAGCCGCCGGACCGAGACGCTCCCGCTCCTCGGCGGTGCGATGCAAGAGGAGAACCAGGTCGGACGAATCCGGGTCGTGCAGCTCGGCGAGCTGGAGGAGCTCGTGTCCCACTAGACCGTCCGCCGTGTGCATCAGGCATGCATCGTCGCCGACGAACGCCTCCGAGCCGGACAGCGCACCGAGCAGGTCGTTCCGTCCGGCATAAGTCAGGTGGGTGACGGGCGCAGAAGCACTGTCCGCATCGATGCAGCTGCGGATCTCAGGAGCCAGGTCCACCGGCGCGACGACTGCGAGCTCATCGACACCAGCGGCCACCAAGCCATCCAAAACGTGACAGACGATCGGCCGGTTGGCTATACGGCGCGTGGCGCCCGGATCATCATTGGCCCG
>Ga0306920_100012795_pt1 | contig 11398 bp, 12 predicted proteins | sample flu12Cox44000170_FD_204666 | JGI IMG/M metagenome (GOLD analysis project Ga0306920, IMG submission 204666) | Lab enrichment of tropical soil microbial communities from Luquillo Experimental Forest, Puerto Rico - flux4day.12C.oxic.44.000.170 (v2)... | ecosystem: Environmental > Terrestrial >...
GGGCGATGACCACGGCGATCAGGATCGGGGTGGCCAACGGCAGCAGGATGGCGCGCGGGGTGCGCAGGCTGAGGGCCAGGCGGCGCCGGGTGAGGGTGGCGAGGGCAGCCAGTCGACCAGGCGTCGCCGTCTCGACCGACGACGATGCCCCGGCCGGAGTGGTCAGGGCAGAGATGGCGACCATTGGGATCTCCTTTCCGGTCTCATCCGGCGAGGCGCTCGCCGGTGACCTGCAGGTAGACGTCGTCAAGGTTCGGCCGACGGGTGGCGAGCTCCTTCGGGGCGACACCGAGCACGCCGATGACCGGGGCCGGGTCGGCCGAGGCGTCGTGGAGGGGCACCGTGACGGTCTGGCCCACCACGAACGCGTCGTCGCCGGCCACTCCGGCCGTCCGCAGCGACGCCAGCGCCGCCGCTGGGTCCTGGTCGACGCGCAACTCGATGAGCCGCTCGCCCAGCCGGTCTCGCAGCCGTGACGGCGTGTCGAGGGCGGCGATCCGGCCCCTGGACATGATGGCCACGCGGTCGCACAGGCGGTCGGCCTCCTCCAGGTAGTGGGTGGTCACGACCACGGTCATCTCGTTTTCCGCCCGGAGACCGCCGATCAGGTCCAGGAGCTCGTGACGGACGCGGGGATCGAGCCCGACGGTGGGTTCGTCCAAGAACAACACGCGGGGCCGCGAGAGCAGCGCCCGGGCGATCTCCAGCCGGCGCCGCTGCCCGCCGCTCAGGGTGGCCACCGGGCGGTCGACGAACTCGCCCAGCCCGAAGGAGCCGATCACCTCGGCGACGCGGGTGGCGGGATCGGCCACCCCCCACAAGCGGGCGTGGATCTCGAGGTTGCGCCGGCCCGACAGCGCCCGGTCGACGGCGGGGTCCTGGGTCACCACGGCGCTGTGCCGCCGCGCCTGGATCGGCTCGGCGGCCACGTCGAAGCCGGCCACCCAGGCCCGGCCTGCGCTGGGCACGACCGCCGTGGTCAGCATCCCGACGGTGGTCGACTTGCCCGCCCCGTTGGGACCGATCAGGCCGAACACCTCGCCTGGCTCCACGGCGAAGTCGACCCCCCGCACGGCCTCCACCCCACCGGGGTAGGTCTTCGACAGCCCCGCCACCCGCACCGCCGGCCCTGAGCCTTTCCCCATCGCAACCACCACCTCTATGACTAAACTGCTTACCTACTAAGCAGTATAGCCACGAGGTATGCTAGGTCAATGGGCCAAACGTCCTCCGATTCGCTGGCCGCCAGCCTTCAGCGCTTCGGGCTGGAGCGAGACCGCATGCGAGCGGCGCTCGCCCGCCACGCCGGGATCAGCGAGACCGACCTCGACGCGCTGGAGCATCTCGAAGCCGACGGTCCCCTGACCCAACGTGACCTCGGCGACCGGCTGTGCCTGACCTCGGGCGCTGTCACCATGCTGGTCGACCGGCTCGAACACGCCGGGTGGGTTCGGCGGCGGCCCCACCCCGACGACCGCCGCTACACGCTGATCGACCTCACGCCGAAGGCCGCCAAGGACACGCCCGAGGGTTTGAACAACTACCACGGCGCCATCCGAGCGTTGGTGACCGCCGTGCCCGCCCGGCAACGCGAGATCATCGAGAGGTTCCTGCGAGCCGCCGCCGAGTCCGCCTCGCTCGCGGCCGATGGCCTCAACGGCTGAACGCATCTGCATTGGCGGGGGGACAATCGTGGCGCCTCGCGTTCGCCGGCAGCGGATTTGTGTCACAGCGGTCCGAGGGGTCAAAGGCTAGCGCGACGACTCCTTGACCGTCTTGGCCCTGGCGCTTCTTCTGTTGCCGCAAGGCATATGGGCAAGTCAGTCCGGTACAGGCTGCTTCAGCACCGAGTCCGCAACGGCCTGTCGATCTCCGCCGACGTGGCACTCGACAAGCAAGTCGGCGCAGATCCACCCGGCGTACCTCTCGGGAGCCGGAAGGCGCTCCGCACAAATCACGCAGGTCCGCGGCCTTGCCCACATCCCCGCCCCTTTGTAACTCGAAACGGCCCGAGGGCCCCGCACCATGAGATATGCCTACACGGCCAGCGTGAACCTCCGGTTCTGGGCCGGTGAACGACCCGTGAATCTCGACACCGTTTCGCGTCGTGCTCAAGAAACTTTGGCGAGGGGTCTCGCAGACCAGACGCGCTCCCGCTCACCTCGCGGCCAAAGGGAGAGGCCGGGAGGTGAGCGGAGCGTCCTCTGGGGAAGTGCTCATCATCGCAGGCGATGGTGTCGGGGGTGTACGCACGGTGTTGCCGTTCCATTGCGACTTCTTCACCGTGGCTCTCTCCGGAGCACCGAACCCGACCAGGAGAGCCGACCGCCTGAGGCGCTCCTGGTCTACGTTCTCGTGTCCAGTTCGGGACCATCGCCCCTTTGTGACATGGCGCGGAATGGCCCCCACTTTCAGACGTGTTGCACCGCGCGTGGTCGTACGAGTCGCCAATAGCAGCGTCGGCCGTGCCGCACGGATCGGCGCAGGCCTGGTCCTGATCGCCGCGGGGGCAAGGGCCGGCGGAACCATGGGCGGGACCCTGGCAATGGTTGGGCTCGTGCCGCTCGTCGCGGGCGCGCTCAACCGCTGTGTGCTCGGTCCGCTCTTCCATGTTCCCCTCCCCCACATCGTCACAGCCGGGGGTGACTCGCGGTGACGACGACGAGTCAGCCCGACGCGCCCTTCGATCCGGCGTCGGACTCACTGCCGGTGTGCGGGGAGCTTCGTCGGCTCGTTGCCGTGGTGGACAGCTTATGGAAGCGGGCGCTGCGCTCGGCGAGTGAACGATCGGTCGTGTTGGGCGAAGCCAGCCATGGGTTGCACCGGGCGCTGATCGCGCTCGAAGAAGTCTGTGGGCGAGGCTGGGATGGAAACGCGGCGGCGTAAGGGCTCAGGCCCGCGGGCGACGGGTGACGTTGGGCCCTGGTGGCACTCCCGAACGAGGTGACCCTGTGACAATCGCTACCTATCACGAGGTGATCGAGGAACTCGCCGGTCCTACCCGCGAGTTGCGCGCCGCTGCCCCCGATGCCTGGGCCGGGTTTGGCGCGCTGCACAAGGCGGCCGTCGGCGACGGCGTGTTGCCGGCACGGGTCAAGGAGCTGATGGCGCTCGCGATCGCCGTGGTCAAGCACTGCGACGGCTGCATCGCCTACCACGCCAAGGCCGCCGCCCGCCGAGGCGCGAGCCCCGAGGAGGTGGCGGAGGCGCTCAGCGTGGCGCTGCTCATGGACGGCGGCACGGCCAGCGTCTACGGCCCCCGCGCCTGGCAGGCCTACCAAGAATTCGCCGCCGCGACCTCGGCAGCCGACCGGACGGCCCGGGCGCAGGTTGCGTCCTGAAGGGAGGAGCCAACCATGTCCCGCAAGCACGTCCTCGTCCTCGGAGGGAACTTCGGGGGGCTCACCGCCGGGCTCGCCGTCCGCCACGAGCTGCACGGCGACGTCGACGTCACGGTGGTATCCGCGTCCGACCGCTTCCTGTTCAACCCATCGTTGATCTGGCTGCCGTTCGGCAAGCGCACCCCTTCCGACATCACCTTTCCGCTGGCTCCCACGTTCGAGACCAATGGCGTCGAGTTCGTCCACGCCGAGGCGACCCACCTCGACCTGGCGGCCCAGGCGGTCGACACCACCGCCGGGCGCTACCGGTACGACTACCTGGTCATCGCCACCGGCTACCGCAACAACTTCGACGTCGCCCCCGGCCTCGGCCCGGGCGGCAACGCCTACACCATCACCACCCTGGACGATGCGATTCACGCGGGCGAGGGATGGCGGCGGTTCCTCGCGGCGCCGGGCGACATCGTCGTCGGCGCTGCGCAGGGGGCCGGCTGCTTCGGTGCCGCCTACGAGTACCTGTTCAACGTGTCCCACCAGCTGCGCAAGGCCGGGCTCAAGAAGCAGGTCAAGCTGAGCTATGTCACCGCCGAGCCGTTCCTCGGGCATTTCGGCATCGGCGGGCTCCCCCACGGTGAGCAGCTGCTCGGGATGTTCTTGAAGAAGGAGCACATCACGGCCGTCTGCGACGCCTCGATCGATTACGTCGACACAGGGCGGCTCGTGCTGGCGGACGGCACGAAGATGGGCTTCGCCTACGCCATGATCGTCCCGCCCTTTCTCGGCCAGGACGTCATCCGCCAAGCCAGCGCCATCGCCGACGACAAGGGCTATGTCCGGGTGCGCGACACCTACCAGTCCGAGGCGTACGACAACGTCTACGGGGTCGGTATCGCGGCCGCGGTCGACGTGCCGTGGCAGACCCCGACCCCCGTCGGGATCCCCAAGACGGGGCTGCCGACCGAGACGATGGCGCACGTGGCGGCCAAGAACATCGCCGCCCAGATCCGCGGCGATCCGCCGCAGGCGCACGAGGCGTTCGGGGACATTCCGGCGGTGTGCGTGATGGATGCCGGCAACAACGGGGTGATCATCCTGGCCGACAAGATGCTTCCGCCCCGCAAGCACGGCCTGCTCATCCCCGGCCCCCAGGCGCACGCCATGAAGCTCGCCTTCGAGAAGTACTTCTTGTGGAAGGCACGGAACGGCTATGTCACCCTCCCCTGAGGCCCCCGGAGCGATCGTGGCCTGCCCGGCCTGTGGCCGGCGCAACCGGGTGCCGCCGGTCGCCTCGGGCGTGCCACGCTGCGCGGCCTGTCACCAGCCGCTGCCGTGGCTGGTGGAGGCCGACGACACGTCCTTCGCCGCCGTCACGGGCGGCCGCCTGCCGGTGCTGGTCGACGTGTGGGCACTGTGGTGCGGGCCGTGCCGCGCGGTCGGTCCGGCGATCGAGGACCTCACGACCCGGTTTGCCGGACATATGAAGACGGTCAAGGTGAACGTCGACGTCGCCCCGACCGTGGCGCGCTCGCTGGGCGTCCGGGGCGTGCCGACCCTGCTCGTCCTGCGCGACGGGGTGGCGATCGCCCGCCAGGTGGGCGCACTTCCAGTCGCCGCGCTCGAACGGTGGGTCGCCGAGTCGCTGCAGTTGTCACCCGCTTGAGGAGGACCTCACCATGAAGGCCATCGAGACCACCACTACCCTCAGCCCCGCCGAGGCCGAAGCGACCGTGCGCGCCGCCCTGGGCGAACAGGGCTTCGGCGTGATCACCGAAATCGATGTTGCCGCCAACCTCAAGGCTGCCCTCGGCGTCGACCGGCCACCGCTCAAGATCCTCGGCGCCTGCAACCCCGCCCTGGCCCACCGCGCCCTGCAGCTCGACCCCTCCGTCAGCCTGCTCCTGCCCTGCAACGTGGTCGTGGAGACCGTCGACGGACGCACCCGGGTGGCGGCCGTCGACCCCCGCGAGCTGATCGACGACCCCCGCTTCGCCGAACTCGCCGCAGACGCCGCCGGCCGTCTGCAGGCCGCGATCGACCGCGTCACGGCGAGCTGAACGCCGATGGCCGCCACCGCGACTGACCCGAGGGTCTTTCATCGCCAGTTGCCACAGGCGGCCTCCGTGCTCGCCGTGGTCGCCCATCCCGACGACGAGTCGTTCGGGCTCGGCGCCGTGCTCGCCGCGTTCGTCGATGCCGGCTCCGCCGTCGCCGGCGTGTGCCTCACCCACGGCGAGGCCTCCACCCTGGGCGACCAGCAGAGCGACCTGGGGCGAGTCCGAGCGGAGGAGCTAGCGGAGGCTGCGCGGGCGCTGGGTATCGGGGAGGTGCGGCTGTTCGACCATCCCGACGGCGCGCTCGCCGATCTTCCCGTCTCCGAGCTGGCGGGTCTCGTCGTCGCGGCGGCCCGGAGCCACCACGCTGATCTGCTGGTCGCGTTCGACGACACTGGGATCACCGGCCATGCTGACCATCGCCAGGCCACCCGCGCAGCGCTGGAGGCGGCCGAGCGGCTCGACCTGAGCGTGCTGGCGTGGACGATCCCCGAAACGGAGACCGCAACGCTCAATGCCGAGTATGCCACGAGCTTCGTCGGGCGCCCATCCGATGAGATCGACCTTGACATCGTCGTCGGCCGCGACCGCCAGTTTGCTGCAATCGCGTGCCACGCCAGTCAGTCGACCGACAACCCCGTGCTGTGGCGGCGGCTCGCGCTCGCGGACCGTCGCGAGAGGCTTCGTTGGTTACGGAGAGCGGGTCCGGCGCACACATCGATAGAGGGCGCACTGCCTCGGACACCTCGATCGTGACGATGCGCCCGACGGAGGACGTCTAACGATGATGCATTGGGGGTAGTCGGCGCCTCGGGCGTCATTCCTTGTGTCAAGACCGGTCTTGTCAGCGGCCTGTCATTCGTCCGCTGACGAACCGCTGACAAGGAGTAGAACCTGTTCTTGCTGCAGGCCCCTGACCAGGGCTCTTAGTGGCGGGGGCGGGATTTGAACCCGCGACCTTCGGGTTATGAGTTTTGGACTCAGCGCATTTGTGTTGTGAGCACTGGTCCGCGTTCGTTGGTGTGAGTAGATCGTTGTTGCTGGTCAGCCACGATTTTCGTGCCGTATACGTCGGTGCAGATAGGCGCCAGTAGACGCCAAGAGGTCGGTGGTGCGCTGACAGATCCGCTGACAAGGACGGCTCACGATGACGTCGAAGACCGCTGTCCCCATCGGGTGCGGCCAGCCAGGGCTGGGTTCGGCAAGGTCGTCACGACCACGCGTGAGCACGCCTCGAACATATCGCTCGGGTCCGCGGTCCCGGCTCGCGCTTATTCCCTAGGGACCATGGCCCGGGTACCTGCGCTCCCTCGCGTCCCCGGCCAGATCTGGCCCCCGCCGCACACGTCCCCGCTGGCGCGGACACCCTTCCCCGAGAGGACCTCGGGCAGCATCCAAGCAGTCCGAACCACCCCTGCCCATTGAGGGACCAGGTCGGCGGCGGGGCCCCACGGCACGCGCCGTGGGACGGGGTCGCTGGTGTCCCGTTATGACTTGGCCCCGGCCGGCGCTTTGGAGCTATGTGGAGGTCCGGATTAGGGGATATTCGACTGGCGTGGTATGGGACGCAAACGCGAGGGAGTTCAGCTGCCGCGCTGATAGCCCTTTAGCTCGCGGTTCGGTAGTCCATGATCCAAGGGCCGGGCACATCGGCTGGCGTCAGGAGTTCGCGCCCGAGGTGCTCGTAGTTCGCCTCCTGCAGGACGACGTGCTGGACCGCGGTCCGTACGTCTCGGAGGCAGCGATCGAGCGGGCAGGAGGCATAGACACTGCTCGACCCCGCCGTGGCGTAGAGGCTCTCGGTGGCTTCGAGCGCAGCTGGGGCCGCGTAGCTGGCAACGACCCAGAGCGACCGGTGGTCGGCCAGGGTGGGGCGCTGACCGCTTCGCACTTTCTCCCACACCAGCTCAACGGCATGGACGAGCATGGTGCGGCCAGCGGCGATGACCGTCTCGGCCCGCCCGAGATGGGCCTGGGCGAGCGGCTTCGACGCCAGGGGTGCCAGCGAAGTGCCGGAGGTCTTGTCGGCCGCCAGGGCCCGGAAGGCTTCGAGGGCGTGGCGGCCGATGCCGAGCGGGACGGCGGCGACGTAGGCGGCGAACAGGCCCACGACGGGCATCCGGTAGAGGGCACGTTCGACAGCGGGCCGGTCGGAAAACCACATGGCGTGGTGCGCCGGCACGAAAAGGTCGCCAACCGAGTAGTCGTGGCTGGCGGTGCCCCGCAGCCCGGTCGCGTCCCAGGTATCGATCACCTCGACCGCGGAGGCTGGGAAGAACATCAGCCGGGCGGCTCCTGGACCCGCCGGCGATGGGGCCCCATCGGCGTCGTCGGCGATCACGCACCCGCCCAGGAACCAGTCGGCGTGGCTCGACCCGCTACCAAGGCGCCAGCGCCCGCTGACCTGGAAGCCGCCGTCGACCGGGCGGGCCACTCCGGAGGGGCGGAACGCCCCCGCGGAGATCGTGCGCTCATGGCCGAAGATCTCGCGGGCTCCTTCTGGGGGCAGCAGCCCGGCGAATGTCGAGTAGCAGCCGCCGATCATGGTGCACCAGCCGACCGAGCCGTCGGCGTAGGCGGTCTCCTCGACCACCTGGAGGAAGGTGAGCGGTTCGGTCTCGGCCCCGCCGAGCTCGCGCGGCGCCAACAGGCGGAACACGCCGTGGTCGCGAAGCTCGTCGATGATGGTCGAGGGGAGGGCGCGAGCAGCGTCCAGGTCGACGGCTTCGGCGCGGAGACGCGGGGTAAGCAAGCGCAGTTCCTCGAGAACGTCGATTGTTTGGATTGTGGTCATTGTTCAGTCCTTCGGTGACGAGTCGATATCATCGGTAGGGGAAGAGGGGCATGTCGGTCAATGGCCGGCGACCGGGCGCGGGCCGGACGTTCAATCGTTTCTGGCCCGGATAGTGGCAGATGGCGTGGCGGGTATCGAAGTGCGGTGCGGCCGGGGCCGCAGCGCTTCGAACCACACCTGGGCGGGCCGCCCCAGGTCGTAGGCAGGCGCGAGGCGGAGGGCAGGCTTGTGCGCCGGGCGTCCCCGTGGACGATCGCCACGTTGGCAGACCTCGCTCACGCGCGAAGTTGCGGGCCGATTCCACATGGACGGGGTCGAGCTCGATCCCGACCACGCACCCGCTGGGGCCGGCCCGGCCGGCCATCAGGTCGAGGGGGCCGGTAGGGCCGCAGCCCAGATCGACCAGGGCTGATCCCGGGTGCGCCGGGACGTGATCGAGCAGCGCTGCGCTGAGCCGGCGGAAATGGGCCGCTCGCCGTTGCAGGTTGTCCGGCTCCGCTGGGCGACGGCCGAGCGTGCAATCTCGGTCCAGGTCCGCGGCTTCGGCTCGGAGACGCGGCGTGAGTGAGTGCGGTTCGTCGGGATTGTCGTTTGTTTGGGTTGCGGTCATTTGTTCGGTCCTTCCCTGATGAGTCGATGTCGTCGGGGGAGAGCTATGGCTGTAGGGGGGCCAACGGCCTGCGACTGGGCCAGTTGCTCACTCCGAGGCTCTATGCGCGTCAAGTACTTCCAGGCTTGGTGTTCGGCCTGGCAGGTGGCTGCCGATCCTGCGGAAGGGCTGCTGTGATCCGTGCCGGCCTGGGTAGGGCCGAACGACGTGGCGGGTAGCGAAGTGCGACGCCGGCGGGGCCGCAAGGCTTCGAACCACACCTGGGCGGGCCGCCCCAGGTAGTAGGCAGGCGCCAGCGGGGAGATTCCACCCCGGGGCGCTTTAACGACCGTTTCTATTTGCAAGGAACTTCCTTCCGAGAATGGGGTGCGCGGGTAGTAGAGCCGCCGACGCGTTCCGATCGGGCATTGGCGCCCGGTGCGTCGGCGGCTCCATGTGACGGTCTTTGGCGTGGGGGTCAGGGACGGTAGGACTGCTTGACCTGGTCAATGGCGTTGACGACGCGGTGCAGCTGGGCGGGGGTGAGTGCGGGCATGAGGCTGCTGGGGTCGATGGAGCCCGCGTCGGCTTGGCTCAGGACGACGTGGCCCTGGGCTCGGGTGATGACGCCCTGCGCGACGAGGGTGTCCACTGCGTTGTGGACCTTGGGCAGGATTAGGCCGACCTTGGCCGGGGTCGCGGCCCGGGCCCTCAGGGGCGACGGGGCGGATGGGGCTGGGTTTGTGGTTGATGCGGGTGCCTGCGCGTAGCTCACGGACCCGTAGGCGAGGGTGGCGCCGAAGATGGCACCGGTCAACGCCATAAGGATGCGCCGACTGGGTGATGATGTCATGGTTCCTCCGTTCAGAGCGGCACCGGGGTGGCGTCCGCGACTGTGAGTGTGCGCGGCAGCGCTGAGCCAGACCTGAAGCAGCGGCGACCTTCAGGAATCGCTCAGGACCGGGGCTTATGCTGGCGGTCGATGGGCGCCACCAGCCCGGCCCGTGTGGTCGTCGTCGAGGACGAGGGGCTTGTTAGCGACGCGATCGCCGCTGCGCTTCGCGCCGAGGGGCTCAGCCCGGTAGTGTTTGACGACCATGTCGGCGCCGACCGGGTGTTGGCTGAGGCTCCGGATCTTCTGGTGGTCGACGTGATCCTGCCTCACGGGGACGGTTTCGACCTCGCCCGCAAGGTCTTGGCCCGTCGGGATGTGCCGGTTATCTTCGTGACCGCCCGCGACGGCGTCCGCGACCGGTTGGAGGGGTTCTCGGTCGGCGCCGACGACTACCTGCCCAAGCCGTTCGCCTTGGAGGAGCTGCTGGCCCGGGTGCGGGTCGTCCTGCGCCGCCGGGGGCGGCTGGAAGGGGCCCTGCGGGTCGGCGACCTGGTGGTTGACGAGGCGTCCGGCGACGCCCGTCGAGGCGGGGCGGAGCTGGGTTTGACGCCAACGGAGCTCCGGCTCCTGGCGTTCTTCGTCCGCCACCGCGGGCTGGTCCTGTCGAAGCCGCAACTACTCACCCAGGTGTGGGGGTACGACGCATACGACCCGAACGTCGTGGAGGTGCACGTCAGCGCCTTGCGCCGCAAGCTGGAGCAGGCCGGGCCGAGGATCATCCACACCGTGCATGGGCTCGGCTACCGGCTCAGCGTGCGATGAAGGGCTGGTCGCTGCGCACTCGCGTGGCGACCTTAACCGGCGCGCTGGTCACGGTCGTGCTGGTGGCCGTGTTGAGCGCGGTGGCCCTGTCGTACCGGGCCAGCCTGCGCAGCGACCTTCGTCACCGCCTCCAGGCCGCAGCGGCCACCGTGGCCGGGGCGGGCTCGGCCAGCGCGGCGAAGCCGCTCGTTCGCGGCCTCGCGCTCGAAGGCATCGCGGCCACGATCAGCCCCACACCTGGAGGTGTGTCGGCGAGGTTCGGAGGGGCCGGTTACGGCCCGGCCAAGCTTGGCGAGTCGGCGTCGACGTCCGGGTCGCTGATGTCGATCACGCAGGTTTTGGGCGATGGCTCTCAGGTCACCTTCACCGCCAGTCAGGCCTCGGTGTCGCGTTCGGTGGGTCGGCTGGTCAGCTTGGAGGCGATCATCGGTGCGGTTGCGCTCGCCGCAGTGATCTGCGTTGTGGTTCGCGCCACCCGTTCGGCCCTGCGACCCCTAGACGAGATCGTGGCGTCGGCGTCCGCGATCGCGGCGGGAGACCGGGCCCGGCGAGTCAGCCCACGGCGCGCCGGCGCCGAGATCGGGACGATGGCGGCCGCCATCGATGAGATGGTCCGGTCCCTCCAAAGCGCCAGCCGCGAGGCCGTCGAGGCGAAAGAGGCGATGAGCCGCTTCGTCGCCGACGCCGCCCACGAGCTGCGCACACCGGTCGCTGCGCTGCATCTGACCGCGGAGAGGCTCCTGCGCGACCAGCCGCCGCGCCCGGAGCGAGACCAGATCGAAGCGTCCCTCGCCACGACCACGGCCCGGCTCGGGAAGCTCGTCGGCGATCTCCTCGACCTTGCCCGGCTCGATGACGCTAGCGAGGCGCGGACGGAGACGTTCGACCTCACCGGTCTCGTCGACGAGGTCGGCCACGGGTTCGCAGAGACCTATAGGGGGCAGATCACCGTGGAGGCGAAGGACA
>Ga0306920_100012796_pt1 | contig 11398 bp, 8 predicted proteins | sample flu12Cox44000170_FD_204666 | JGI IMG/M metagenome (GOLD analysis project Ga0306920, IMG submission 204666) | Lab enrichment of tropical soil microbial communities from Luquillo Experimental Forest, Puerto Rico - flux4day.12C.oxic.44.000.170 (v2)... | ecosystem: Environmental > Terrestrial >...
GTGCAAGCGGTCGCGCGGAAAACCAGAGATCGAAGTTATACGATCACGGTGCGTTGCACCGACGCGTCGGGCAACTCGTCGAAGGACAAGACGGCGATCGTGGTGAGCCGGGCCCAGTAAATCGGCGCTCGGCTGAAGCCGACATCAGCGACCGCGGCGTCGATCGGGCGCCGACTTCTGAGCGTGCCGCTTCGGCGCAAAGCCGGAAGTTGGGCGGAGCGAGAGGTCGCGTCGCGTTCGGTCCGCGCGATCCATGGCGTACGATGAACCCGTGGCGGTGTGTCCGCGTGTACATAGGCTGTTGACGGTACGGACTACGCGACGCGGCAGCGTGAGGGTTCGAGCGCAGGCCAACTTCCCGGCACGCGAAGCCGAGGTGCCCGAGCGAGGTCGCGGTCGCATCAGCGGGTCCGGCGAATCTGGGATTGTGCTCGGTCTCATCCGGCAGGAACCTTCGTGAAGGCATGGTGTCCAACCTGGCGTGAGTGAATGAGCTCACGTGAGGAGGAACCGTGCGGCGTTCCTTTACGGTCGTGTCGATCGGCGTCCACAGTGTCGTGATCGCGTCTGTCCTGCTCACTCAGATGGCTGCCGGGGGCGCGCTGCCCTCACCTCGCCGCCCCATCATGTTCGACTCGTCGCAATTCATGCCCGTCGACATCCAGCTTCCGAAGCCACCGGTTGCTCCGACGCCGCGGCGAACCGAAGCAGTGTCCGACAACGCCGCGCCGATCGTCTCGCCTCAAGGGGTCCGCGAAGAGACGGGACGCGAACGTAATCCGACGGAGCGGACGGTCGGCCTTGTGGGAGGCATCGAAGACGGACCGCCGGCCACCATCGCGGACATCGGCGGCACGACGGTTGCGCCGCCTCCACCGCCGCAGCCAACAGAACCGATTCGGCTGCACTCGGGAATGACGGCGCCCGTGAAGGTCGTCGATGTCGCACCGATCTACTCTGCGATCGCTCGCGCTGCGCACGTCCGGGGCGTCGTGATTTTGGAGGCGGTGCTCAACACACAGGGCGCCGTGCAATCGGTGCGGGTGCTGCGCTCGATTCCGCTGCTCGATCAAGCTGCAGTGGACGCCGTCCAGCAATGGCGGTATACGCCCGGTCTCCTCAACGGCCGGGCGGTGCCGGTCGTCATGACTGTGACCGTGAACTTCAGGCTCGAGTAGCGAGGATGCGGGTCAGCGTGGCGCGGTCGATATTGCCGCCGCTCATCACGCAGACGACTTTCTTCCCGGCCAGCCGCTCGCGGAGCTTCGCTGCGGCCGAGAGGGGCGCGGCGCCGGCGCCCTCCGCCAGATTGTGCGTCGCTCGCAGCGCCAGCCTGACGCCTTCTGCGAGCTCGTCCTCGTTGAGTGAGACGATGTCGTCGAGCTCTTGCTTCAGGATGTCGAACGTCAGGTCAAAGGTGACGCGTGTGGCCATGCCTTCGGCGAGCGTATCGGCCGTCTCTCCAACAACCCGGTCTCCGCTCTTCCACGATCGCATGAAGGCGTCTGCCCGTTCCGCCTGGACGCCGATCACCCGTGCGCGGCTGCCGAGGCCGGTCCGAACAATGCAGCAGCCGCACGCGCCGCTGCCACCGCCAATCGGCACGAGGATGACGTCGACGTCGGGCTGCTCTTCGAAAATCTCCAGCGCATACGTGCCAACGCCGGCGAGCAGCAACGGCTCGTTCGCCGAGTGGATATAGCGCAGATCCCTGTCGTGCTGCAGCCACTCCACGCGCTCGCGCGCCTCGTCGAAGTCGCGCCCGAATTCGATGAGCTCGGCGCCGTAGGCGCGCATCGCCGCATTCTTCTCGGGGTTGTTGCCCAGCGGCGTCACGATGGTGCACGGCACACCATCTCGCTGGCACGCGAGCGCGATCGACTGGCCGTGGTTGCCGGTCGTCGCCGTGATCACGCCGCGGCGGCGGTCCTCTGACGAAAGCGCGGCGATGAGATTGACGCCGCCGCGCACCTTGAATGCGCCGGTCGGGTTGTGATTCTCGTGCTTGACGAGGATGTCGAGGCCGGTCTCGGCATCCAGCAGCGGATGCCGCATCAGCGGAGTGGGACGCACGATTCGGCGAACGCGCGGGCGCGCGATGTAGATGTCGTGGAGCGTCGGAGCAGTCATCGTTTTTGGAGAATCCAGGAGCCTTTTCGACAACTCAGTGTAGCCACGAAATCACGAAAGCACGAAAATAAACCCAGGTACTGGTTTCGTGTTTTCGAGCTTTCGTGGCGTCCGAGTACTACACTGAATCGGAACGCGCTCTAACTCAATCACCGCAGCAAACCAGCGGAACGATGACGTCGGGACGATCGGTGATCAAGGCGTCGACGCCCCAGGCGAGGAGACGGCGTGCGTCCCCGGCGCGATCGACCGTCCACACCTGCACGCCAAGCCCCGCGTCGTGCGCGTACTCGACGAACCGCGGAGACACCACACGAGTGCGTCCCGCCCACTCGGGGATCTGGTAACCGTTGTACGGGACACGAGACACGGGCCAGCGGCACCATGAGCGGTACAGCGCCCATCGGACCTCCTCGCGCGCGCCGCTCGTCGCGATCGCCGGCTCGATGAGCCGCGCCGCGCGCAGCACGCCAAGCCCGAACGATCCGAGGCACACACGGTCGACCGCCTTTGCGCGGCGGACGACGTCGATGGTGGCCTCTGCGAACGCGCGGCTGTTCACTTTCATTTCGACGATGACCCGCGGCTCGCGGTAGCGCACGAGCACGTCCTCGAGTGATGGGATGCCTGCGCGTCCGAGTTCGTCGGCGGTCCGCACCGCAATCGGCCCCCGCAGTGCCGTCGTCCGATCCAGCAGCCGATCGTGGTGGACGACCACTACGCCGTCGCGCGAGAGATGGACGTCGAGCTCGAGGCCGTCGGCGCCGAGCGCCAGGCCGTTGTCGAACGCGGCGATGGTGTTTTCGGGGGCGAGCGCGCTTCCGCCGCGGTGCGCGAACACAAGCGGGCGGGAGGAGACGAAGAAGGGATGGCGGCGCACCGTGGCGAGTCTATATGCCGCCGGCATGCGGGCGTCAACCGCCGTACGTGCGAGCTCCGTCCTCCGCGCGTTCTCGGCCTGCTATAGAATCGATCCATGGCGGCCATAGAGACTCTCGGGGATTTGAGGCGGTCGAGCTATCGCTCTCGCTCGGTCAAACAGGAAATCCGCGACAATCTGGTCAAGAAACTGCAGTCGGGTGACACGTTGTTTCCCGGAATCATCGGGTACGACGAGACGGTGGTTCCGCAGCTGGTGAACGCGGTGCTTTCGCGGCACAATTTCATCCTGCTCGGGCTGCGCGGGCAGGCCAAGAGCCGCATCCTGAGAGGTCTCGCGGATCTGCTCGACGAGCGGATTCCGGTCGTTCCGGGCTGCGAGATTCACGACGACCCGCTCGCGCCGCTCTGCGCGGCGTGTCGCGTGCGGATGACGAAAGAGGGCGACAAGCTGCCGATCGCGTGGCTGGGGCGCGACGACCGCTACGTCGAGAAGCTGGCCACGCCCGACGTGACCATCGCCGATATGGTCGGCGACATCGACCCAATCAAAGCCGCCGAAGCGGGTCTCAACCTCTCCGACGAGCTGACGATGCACTACGGGCTGCTGCCACGGGCCAACCGCGGCATCTTCGCGGTGAACGAGCTGCCCGACCTCGCCGGCAAGATTCAAGTGGGCCTCTTCAACATCCTGCAGGAAGGCGACGTCCAGATTAAGGGCTACCCGATTCGGCTGAAGCTCGACGTCATGCTCGTCTTCACGGCCAACCCCGAGGACTACACCGCGCGCGGCAAGATCATCACTCCGCTCAAAGATCGCATCGGATCGGAAATCCGCACGCACTACCCGTCCACGCGCAGCCATGCCATGGCAATCACCAGGCAGGAAGCCTGGACCGACCGTTCCGGGGCGATGAAGACCGAGATCCCCGGGTACGTGCGTGAAGTGGTCGAAGAGATCGCGTTCCAGGCACGCGGCGACCGCAAGATCGACAAACGCTCCGGAGTCAGCCAGCGTCTGCCCATCAGCACGCTCGAGCTCGTCGTCTCCAACGCCGAGCGCCGGGCGCTCGCGAGCGGCGAGAAACTGGTGGTTCCGCGCATCACGGACGTTTACGCGGCGCTCCCCTCGATCACCGGCAAGTTCGAGCTCGAGTACGAAGGCGAGTTGCGCGGCGCCGAACAGATCGCCCGCGACCTGATCCGCTCCGCGGTCGGATCGGTCTTCACCGGCATGTTCGACGGCGTCGACACCCGAACAGTGATCGAGTGGTTCGACCTCGGCGGCTCACTGCCGCTCAGCGATACGACGTCGGCCGACGACGTGATCGCGCAGACGCACGGTGTCCAGGGCCTGCGTGAGCTCACGACGCACGCCGGCCTCGCACCCGGCGCCGCCGCGCCGTCACTGGCGTCAGCGATCGATTTCATCCTCGAGGGACTCTACGCACAAAAGAAGATCAGCCGCAGCGAGGAGCGCGGCTACTCAGCCGCCGAAACGTCGGCGTCACGCCGCGGCACGCGGCGCGAGGAGACGAGCATCGACGAAGAGATCAGGATGCCTCTCGGGAAGAAGAAGTATTACAACTAGGGACTAGGGACTAGGGACTAGGGCTAGGGCTTAGGGTGAAGTGAAATACCGATACACCAAGTTCACCGGTGATGCGCTCGACGAGCTGGATCTCGAGGATCTGGTGTCGAAGCTGTCCGACCTGCTGCTCTCGAGCGGCTTCGGCAACCCGCACGGGCAGAACGACGAGGAGCGGACGATGCAGGCGCTGCATGACGCGATTCTCGACGCGCTGTTCAACGGCGGCGTGCTGCCGGAGGAGACGATCGAGCGGTTGCTCGGCGACCCGGCCGACGGCGATCAGGATGAGGCACGCTCGCAGCTCGAGGAATTGATCCAGCAGATCATCGAGCGCATGACCGAGGAGGGCTAGATCACGGCTCCGCCCGATCTCGAGGGCGAACGCGAACGACGCCAGGGACGCGGCGGCGGCCAGGGCCCGGATCAACCGCCCGTCACGTTCGAAGTCACCGACAAAACGCTCGATTTTCTCGGCTATCGGGCGCTGCGCGATCTGCTGGGCTCACTCGGGAAGAGCAGCTACGGCCGTCACGACACACGCGAACAGGCGACGGGCGTGGAAACGACGGGCGCGCCAAAGCGCTACGAGTTCGGCGACACGCTGAACCTTGATCCCGCGAGCACGCTGCTCAACGCCGTCCAACGCGAAGCGCGAGACAATTCGGAATCCGGTCCTCGAGGGCCTCGAGCCGCCAGCAGTCCTCAGTCACGAGGGCGGATCCACGTCACCCACGACGATCTCATGGTGGTGCAGGGCGAATATCAGAGCTCATGCGCCACAGTACTCATGCTCGATTGCAGTCACAGCATGATCCTGTACGGCGAGGATCGCTTCACGCCGGCCAAGCGCGTGGCGCTCGCGCTCGAGCATTTGATCAAGGCGCAATATCCCGGAGATGCGCTGAAGGTCGTCCTGTTCCACGACTCAGCCGAAGAGATTCCGCTCGCCGAGCTCGGACGCGTGCGCGTCGGCCCGTACTACACGAACACGCGCGAAGGCCTGCGCCTGTCGAGACGGATTCTGGATCGGCAGCGGAAGGACATGCGGCAGATCATCATGATCACGGACGGCAAGCCCTCCGCGCTCACTCAGCCGGACGGCCGCATCTACAAGAACGCCTTCGGCCTCGATCCCTTCATCGTCGCCGAAACGTGCGCAGAGGTTGCCGCCTGCCGGAAGAGCGGCATCATGATCAACACGTTCATGCTCGCGCGCGACTACGACCTCGTGAGCTTCGTGCGGCGCGTGGCCGATATCTGCAAGGGCAAGGCGTACTTCACGACACCATACACGCTGGGCCAGTACGTCCTGATGGACTACATGGACAAAAAGACAAAAACCATTCACTAGCGTCATGAGATTTCAGATGTCGGAATTCAGAATTCAGATTCCCAATCTGACATTTCAATCTGAAATCTGAACTCATAAATCTGAAATGTCTGATCTCCTGCCGCTGTTTCCGCTCCCGAACGTCGTGCTGTTCCCAAACGTGTTTCTGCCGCTGCACATCTTCGAGCCGCGCTACAGGGAGATGGTGGCCGACGCGCTGGCGAGCGATCGCATGATCGGCATGGTGTTGCTGCGGCCGGGATGGGATCGTAATTACGAGGGACGGCCGCCCATTTATGCCGTCGGCTGCAGCGGCCTGCTGACGCACAACGAGCGGCTGCCGGACGGCCGCTACAACATCGTGCTGCGCGGTATCGAGCGCTTTCGGATCATCGAAGAGGATCACGCACTCAGCTACCGCCGGGCGGTGATCGAGCCGCTGAGGGACATGCCGGTCGACGCGGGCGATCGCACCGCCATCCTTCATCAGCGATCCAAACTCGAGTCGATGCTGGGGCCGCGTCAGTCGAGCACTGGCGATCCCCGCATGCCCGCCTCGATGTCCGACGAGGATCTCGTCAACGCGCTGGCGCAGTATCTCGACCTCGAGCCGCTCGAGAAGCAGGCGCTCCTCGAGAAACCGTGCCTGCGCACGCGCGCCGAGTCGCTCGTCGAACTGCTCGAAATGAAAATCATGATGGCGCGCACGCCCGGCGGGTCGCACTTCGCGCACTAAGAAGGAACCGCAGAGACCGCAAAGACCGCAGGGCCTCAGAAGAGCACCTTCAGCGCCCACTGCATGGCGCGTGGGCCGCCCGATCCCATCACCGGATTGCCGCGATCGACGTCCGGCGTCGACCCGATCTTGCCGAACGACGCGCTGCGGATGCTGGTGCTCAGGAACCCGCCCAGGTTCACGTGGTTGGTGACGTTGAAAATCTCCCACCGCGCCTGCAGGCGGCTCGAGTTTCCGAGCTTGAATTCCTTGATGATGTTCATATCGAGCTGAGCGAACGTCGGAAGGCGATAGCTGTCGCGGCCGCAGGTGCCGAGTTTGCCGGCAGCTGGCGTGCCGAACGCGTCGCTGATATTGGTGACGACCGAACGCGTGGTATTGGGATCCGGGTAGAGATAGTTGAGATCCCAGTTGAAAATCGGCGTCGCCAGGCAATCGGCGCGCAGCTGGCCGGTGTTCTGACCCGACAGGTCGAACGTGCCGACGCCAGGTGTGAAGGGACGTCCCGACAACGCCGAGAACACGGCGCCGACCTGGAGCGGCCCGCCGCCGGCCGACGCGTGCGGAATCTCGTAGCTGCCGCTGGCGTTGAAGTTGTGTCGAATGTCGGACACGCACGGCCCTTTGTTGTTCGACGGATCGTACGGGTTCATCGCCTGCTCGGTCGCGGCGTCGCGGCTGCCAGAGTTGTAGTCGGTGCACTTCGAGAGCGTGTAGTTGTACTGCGTGTTCACGCCGTGCCACATGTTCTGGCGGAAGGAAAACTGCACGCTGTCGTACCACGACCTGCTGTCGTTGGTGAACTCGACGATGCTGCGGTACTGCGGGAACGTCGCGAAGTACGGCCGGTAGCTGTCGGTGTTGCCGGTCGTCGGCGAGCCGAGCGGCGCCGCGTTGGTTTCCTTGCGCCACACCAGGTCCATCCCGCGCGAGCCGACGTACGAGACCGTCACCGAGTTGTTGTGGAACACCTCACGCTGGAAGGTCGCGTGGAAGTAGTGGTAATAACCCGAGTGGAAATCGTCGGGCACCTGGAAAATGTTGAACGGCGGCACGCCGGTCGGCGAGGCGCCGAATACCGGAACGCCTGGCTGCAGGCACACATAGTCACCGCCGGACGTTGAGTTGTTGGGGTCGAGACACTTCACCGACGGGCTGTCGGGTAAGACGGCCGGCTGCTGCGAGAACGAGACGCGGAAGACGCCAAGAGTCGGTGTCGAGAACAGGCCCGGGTGGACGACGCCGATCGGCGTGTTGTCGTACGTCAGCGCGTAGCCGGCCCTGATGCTCGTCTTGCCGTCGCCGGTCGGATCCCACGCGAGCCCGGCCCGTGGTCCGAAGTTGTTCTTGTCGGCCTTGTACAACTGATCGAGTCCGTTGGTACCGAGTTGCACGAGCCCACGGTCCGGGAAGAAATTGGTCGCCAGATTGTTCGCCTCGCCGGTCGGCCCGAACAGTTCGTAGCGCAGGCCCAGGCTCAACGTCAGGCGCGGCGAGGCCTTCCAGTCGTCGTTGATGAACGCGCCGAACGATTTCTGGCTCATCTGACGCTCGGTCGAGCCGAACGAGCGCGCAGCCGTTTCGAAGCGTGCCAGCAGCAGGCCGACGAGCGCATCGATATCGCTGCCGCTCCGGCCGTTCGCCGTGAGCGTCGTGCGCGCCTGGTTCCGGATGCTGCGGTTGGACGCGCTGTCGAAGTTGCCGCCCATCTTCACGGTGTGTGTGCCGGTCGTGTGAGTGAGCGCGACCGAGACCTGTGTATTCACCGTCGGCGCGGTCGTGATCGGGTAACCGCCGACGCCGCCGATGTGGCCGAACGGCGTCGTCACGCCGGGCACGCCGAGGTCGGCCGCGTCGAGCGGACCGGTGTTGATGCCCAGGCTCTTGGGATCGATCTTGTTGTTCGGCTCGATCGTCTGGGACATGTAGTTCAGTCCGAATCGCGTTTCGAGCAGCGTGCGGTTCGACAGCGTCGAGTTCCAGACCACGCCGGTCAGCGCCACCTGGGTTGGATTGGTGACCGAGTTGAACATGTCGGCCGGCCCGTTGGGCGGAACGATTTCACCGGTGTTGCCCGCGGGCGCCGACTGATAGCTGCGTCCATAGAAGACGCGCTCGTTGATCAGGTTGCTCGGGTTGACGTTGTGATCCACCTTGACCGAGAAGGTGTTCATGTTCGCGATCGTGGGAGCGGAGACGTGCAGCGTTCCGGTCGGATCGGTCGGATAGTACTTGATCAGGTTTTCGCCGATCGGATTGACCTGCAGCCCGGCGGCGGCGATGCGCGATCGCGCCGTCGCGATCTGCGCCTCGGTCGGGACGTGGACATCGTAGGGCGTCGACACCGCCAGGCGCTGCCCTTCGTAGTAACCGAAGAAGAACGCCTTGTCCTTCTTGATCGGCCCGCCGAAGGTGCCGCCGAACTGCTGGTTCTTGATCGGCGTCGGGCTGGCCTCCTTGCCGAGCTTCTCCGCAGCGCGAACGTCGAAGAAATTCGGCTTGTCGGTCCAGTCGTCGTGCCGGAAATAGTAGGTCGTGCCGTGCAGCGTGTTGCCGCCGCTCTTCATCACGACGTTGATCGCGGCGCCTCCCTTGACGCCGAATTCGGCCGACGGCGTCTGCTGGACGGTGAAGTCTCCGATCGCGTCGGTGGGGACGAGCGTCGCCGGGATGCCGATGATGCCGGTCTGGCTCAGCACGCTGTCGCCGTAGTAGCGATCGTTGTTGGAAATCCCGTCGATCATGAAATTGTTCGACGTGGTGCGCGCGCCGCTGACGTTCAGGCCTTGGAAGCCGCCGCCAGGCCGGTGCTGAACGCCGGGCATGACGTTGAGCAGCGAGTTGAAATCACGACCGCTCAAGGGAATCGCTTCGATGCGCTGCGCGTCGACACGGCTGTTCAATTTGTCTGAGAACTCGATGACCGGCGAGACCCCTTCGACGTTGATCGTTTCCGACTGCGTGCCGACCTCGAGCTTGAAGTCGGCCTTGGCCACGCCGTTCGGCGTGACCAGCGCGTCGCGGGAAACGCTCTTGAATCCCTGCAGGTCGGTCGTGACCTTGTATTCGCAGATCGGCAGTTCCGGCAGGCGGAAACCGCCGGTGCCGTCGGTCACCGCGGTGCGTGTGAATCGGGTTTCCGTGCACACGGCCGTGACCGTCACGCCCGGCAGCACGCCGCCGGTGGAGTCGGTCACGGTGCCGGTGATGTCTCCGGTCGTGCGCTGTGCATGAGCGGAAGCGGACAGGCCGAACACGGTCAGGACGGCGAGGGCGAGGGCTGGCTTCGAGCGAATCATCGACATGAAGGACGCCCTTTCAACAAGTTGTTGAGAAAGTGTGACAAAAGTGTCTGCGTTTGTAAGCGCCTTTCGACGGGATGTCAATGAGTTTCAAGGGGCGGGAGGCGCCGGTCGCGCCGACTGCGGCCGTTTTCCAACTCTGGCACAATCGGTCGCGTGGTGAAATCGAAGGCCCTGGCCGCCTTCAGCGTAATGGCGGCGCTCGGAGCCGTCGCGTGCGGGCGGGCCTCGGACCCCGGGGTTGGAGCCACGGGAGGCTTGCGCGGCGCGAACGTCCTGCTGATCACGATCGATACGCTTCGACAGGATCGTGTCGGCGCCTACGGCAATCGGAGCGGCCTCACCCCGAACATCGATCGAATCGCGGCTGCCGGCGTGCGCTACGCCCACGCCTACTCGCCGGCGCCGCTCACGTTACCGTCCCACGCGTCGATCCTCACCGGGCTGCTGCCGACGCGGCACGGCATCCACAACAACACACGATTCCGCCTCGATGATCACGTGCCCACGCTCGCCAGTGTGGCCAAAAGCGGCGGTTACCGCACCGGTGCCTTCGTCGGTGCCTTCGTGCTGGACGGCCGCTTCGGCTTGAACCGCGGGTTCGACGAGTACGACGATCGGCTTCCCCACGACGGGCGCGCGTCGTTTCACTTCGCCGAGCGGCGCGCGTCCGAGGTTGTCGCTGCGGCGGGCGCCTGGATCCTTCAGCCCGCGGCAGGCGGATCGCCATGGCTGGCGTGGGTCCACCTGTTCGATCCGCACGCGCCGTACGACGCGCCCGCCGAGTATCGCGCCGGGCGCACGCCGTACGATGCCGAAGTCGCCTACGCGGACGCCATGGTGGGCCGGCTGCTCGATCAACTCCAGGCCGCTCACGCGCTCGACCGAACGCTGATTGTGGTGACGGCGGACCATGGCGAATCGCTGGGCGACCATGGCGAAATGACGCACGGGCTGTTCGCGTACAACTCGACGCTCGCGGTGCCCCTGGTACTCAAGGGTCCCGCGATCGCACCGGGCATCGTCGACGCACCGGTGCTGCACACCGACATCGCGCCGACCATCCTCGACCTGATCGGGCTCCCGATTCCCGGGCCCGTGGATGGGCAGTCGCTCGTTCACCCGCCATCGAGGGACCGCCCTCTGTATTTCGAGGCGCTCGACGCGTCGCTCACCAGGGGGTGGGCGCCGCTGCGGGGCATCGTGCAGGGCGACTGGAAGTACATCGACTTGCCCGACGCAGAGCTCTACGACGTCACGGCGGATCCCGGTGAGCTCCAGAACCGCATCGATCGCGACCCGCACGCCGATCCGATGAAGCGGGCGTTGACCCAGGTATCGACGAAGGAGGCGGCCGCGCCGGCAGTCGCGCTCGAACCAGAGGCCGCTGGACGCCTCCGGTCGCTCGGTTATACCGGCGGCAGTTCACG
>Ga0306920_100012798_pt1 | contig 11397 bp, 12 predicted proteins | sample flu12Cox44000170_FD_204666 | JGI IMG/M metagenome (GOLD analysis project Ga0306920, IMG submission 204666) | Lab enrichment of tropical soil microbial communities from Luquillo Experimental Forest, Puerto Rico - flux4day.12C.oxic.44.000.170 (v2)... | ecosystem: Environmental > Terrestrial >...
CATAAAGCCGGTAGCATTGCCGCCCGGCCGAGCAAGGGATTCGACCAAACCGGAACCGGTCGGATCAGTGATATTCACGAACACGATTGGCAAGATGTGGGTGATACGTTGCAGCGCCGTCGCACTCAAGGTGCCGCTGGCTAGGAAGATATCCGGGCTGAGCGCGATCAATTCCGCCGCGTATTGGCGGTCGCGTTCAACATCGTCTGCACCCCAGCGGGTCTCGATCGACAGATTGCGGCCATCGCTCCAGCCCAACTGCTCCAGGCCCTTCTTGAAGGCCATGACGCCGGCCTGTCCCTCAGGATCATCCGCGGCCCAGTTCATGAGCACCCCTATGCGCCGCATCTGCTCGCGCTGCTGCGCGCGCGCAGCCAGCGGCCACGCTGGCGCGATGCCGAGCAAGGTCAGTAACTCGCGCCGTTTCAAATGACCGAACTGCATCCCGCTCACCACCACGCGGATACGGTTGCAGCATAATCGATTTCACGGCGGGTGTATGCTGGCTGTTCCGCAACCGGATAGCCGTTTGCACTGCACACCCGAGGTCCGCAGCGGGGATTGGGTTCGTGCTGCACCGGCTCGGAGCACCTGTTCGTCACCGCTTTGTCGCGATTGCGCAGAAGAGCTCCGATCTATCCACGATCTGCGCCTGCGCAAAGCCGGCAGCGGCGAGCGACTCGGCAACGCCCTGCTTTGGCTGACCGGAGTTGACAGTGAAGCCGAGTGCCACGATGCCGCTATGCTTGAGCACGCGCCATATCTCCCGCAGGCCGGTGCGCGCATCCGGCCATGCCTGCATTGAATTGATCGCGATTGCCTTGTCGAACGTCTGGTCGGCGAACGGCAGCCGTTCCGCTGAGCCGTAGCGCAGGTCGACCCTGCGGTTGCGCAACGCGTCGGCATTGCGGGCCGCGGCCTGTCTGACCATTTCCTGCGACTGATCCACCCCGGCGACGGACCCGGTGGGAAGGCGTTGCAACAGCAGTTGGATGGCGACACCGGGCCCAAAGCCGACCTCCAGGACCTTGTCGTCCGGGCGAACGTTGAGCAGCTCGATGACTTGCGCGGCGGCATCCCGGTTCACGCGCGCCATGATCACCCCGCCCAACCATCCCAGGATGCCCTTGGGTCGGCCGAACATGCGCATCAGAACTTGGCGTCCCAGGGCCATGGGTTTGATTTCCAATCGACGCCGAAGGCCCCGCCTGCGTCCCCTGGACAAATATGATCGCGGTGCCTCGTTGTCAGCAGGCCGCCCTACGGGGGCAGCCACGCCGAGAGTTGCATATGCGCAATGGGCTGAGGGGCCGGACTCCCTCTCCCCGCTCTTCCTGGAGCGGGGAGAGGGAGCAGAATGCGCATGGCGCAACGCTGATTACATCTCAGCGGAACGCGCGCTAAGCTCAGAGAGCTCGTAGCCGCCATCTCGTGATCACTGGCATTTATGTGATGTGCCTGCCATTGGACCTCCCTCTTCGGTGCCAGTGCGGCCGAGTGCGCGGTGTTGCGAGCAACGTCTCCTCGGTCAGCGGCTTTCGCTTCGTCTGCTACTGCAAGGACTGTCAGGTGTTCGCGCGTTTCCTGCAGCGGCCGGATGTGCTCGACGCCGCCGGTGGAACGGATATCTTCCAGATGCCGTCCGGGCGCGTGAAACTTACCGCGGGTACGGACGCCGTGCAGTGCCTGCGCCTCTCCGAGAAGGGCGTCCTCCGCTGGTACACCGATTGTTGCCGGACCCCGATCGGCAACACCGCCGCCACCCCGCGCTTCCCGGTTATCGCATTGGTGCATTCTTTCATGGCCAACGGGGCCGCTGGTCGTTCCCGCGATGCGGTGCTTGGCCCGCCGATCTGCCGCATCTACGAACGCTCTGCTGTCGCATCGCTCCCGCCGAACGCGCCCGCGCCGCCGTCGCTTGGAGTCCTCGCCCGCCGCGCATCGAGGATATTCGGCTGGTGGGCGACCGGTCTCGGCCGGCCATCGCCGCTGTTCGACGATCGCACGAATGCCCCGCGCACCGTACCGCGCGTGCTCACGCCGAGTGAGCGCGCTGCCCTTTGAACGTCGCAGGCTGATATGGCGCGGAGTTTCGGTGTCGATCCGACGACAATCGGACGACTGCAGCCGGATAGCGGCCGCGGGCGGGGCGTCAATTACGTAGATTGAGCATGTTTCTCCACAGCCTCGAGCACCTTGCCGCCGGCGGTGACCGGCGTTGCCCCCACCAGTACGAAGGCGATGACGCAGGGCGCCGTGCCCTTGTTCACCCAGTTGTGGATGGTGCCGCGCTGCACCAGCAGGTCGCCGGCCTTGAGGCGCACGCTGCTGCCGTCAAGCTCCATGTCGATCTCGCCCGAAATCACCGTCGCATAGTCGATCGAATCGGTGCGGTGGTTGCGCGGGCTAACTCCGGGACCGAAGCTCACCACCCGGAATACGGTGCCGTTGTCAAGCGTGGCGGTGCCGATGTTTCGGGCGGAGGCATCGGCGCTGCCGTTGTTGTCGACCGGAAAGCCTTCGCTCGTCCAGATCACGGCGGCGTGCGCGCCCGGCCGGGTTTGGACGACGTTTTTGGCGTCTTCATCAATCAAGATGATCGCGCGGCCGTTCTCGTCATGGCCGGTGACGACGCGGCGGATGGTGAGGCTCATGGGTCTCTCCCTTGGTGATGGCACGCCAACGGCGGCTCAATTATGGAACTCTTGATTCCGACTTAAGAGGTCCATTTTTCGCAGGATCTCCATGCAGCAACCGAGAGGCGGCTCTCTTATCGAACGGGATCCTGGGCGCGAATAGATATTTGACGGGGCGTGTCCAGCTCATTCACTTTGGCACTCATCCAGTTCGGCGGCATACCAAAGGCTGTTGAGCTCATCCTCCACGCCCCAACCGACATATCGGCTCCGTGATCTCAGTTTATCAAGACGATCAATATAGCCGGTGCGAGAGCCAACTGGCAGGTTCCATACATATTTTAGGGCTTGGTTGTACATGCGGATGAGAGCAAGAAAATAGCCCTCATCCTCCACGCCGTAGGATTCAAGAAAGGTGAATGCTTCCTCGCAATAAAATATCGAAAGCTCTGCCAGGCCTTCCGAATGTCCAATCGCTTTCTTGTATGCGGCAATCGCTTTCTTGGCCTTTGAAACCGATATCGGCTGGTTTCGGATCAAGTTCGGGCATATCCAGCTCGAAATCATTGCTTTGTAGGGTTCGAGTTGATCATGACCCAAGCTCAAACGGGCATGCAAGAATGCTCGGTTGTCCTTGCTTCCAGCGTACAGATCCTGCAGCAGGCCCAGAAGGCCCGCACGATCGAAGGTTTGTAATGCGGCCTTAACATCGATCCAGGTTGGCGAGGCACTTTTCTCGTTGGCCACGACGATTGACCCTTCAAGGCTCTTTGGAGCGAGTTTTGAAATTGACATATGCCGGGGCATTTTTCACGCTACAGGCCGTGTGCACGGTAAGTCCGCTTACCCTCCAAGACTCTCCGTGATGGCAGACATGCCCGCTCGGCCGCCCAGTGCACACTTCCAGACCTGAGCAGGTGCAGCATGTCGTAGGGCGCAATCGCTTTATTGCGCCACTCGAGCCTCGCCGAATTGCAGCATCCTCCAGGAAAAATGCGCGACGATAATTTGGCATGCCGCAGGCTAACAGTCGAAAGTCGGCGCAATCGAGCGATTGCGCCCTACGCCCCCATGTCGAGGGACTCACCCCTACCACATCGGCGATCGAGAGCGGCGTTGTGCAGCACAGCAAAATAGGACGGTCGACTCACGCAACGGGGTCATTCGCTACCAGATTGAGGCCGCTCGGATTTCCTCTTTTTGGTCCGGTCATGTGCGAACAGCGCCGTCGGCGAGCCTACTCAATCACCTCGTCGGCACGGGCGAGCAGCGTCGGCGGCACATCAAGACCGAGCGCCTTGGCCGTCGTCAAATTGATGACGAGCTCGAATTTCGTCGGCTGCTCAACTGGAATGTCGGCCGGCCTGGCGCCGCGCAGAATTTTGTCAACTAATTCGGCGGTCCGCCGATAGAGTGCCGGGAAATATGGTCCATAGCACAGCAGACCACCCGATTCGACGAGCTCTCGAAAACCGTAGATCGTCGGTAGTCGGGCGCCTAACGCCAACGTATTGATGCGAACTCGGTTCGTGCTCACGAGGGGGTCGGTTACGACATACAGTGCGTCCGCCCGGCCCTTGAGCGCCTCGAAGGCGGTCACCACATCGCCGGCACGCCTGATTTCTGAGATCACAATGTCCAAGTCCCGCGCGCGGGCTGCCGTTTGCACTTCCGGCAACTCCAACACGACGTTCGGGCTTTCAGGATTGGCCAAGATCGCTAATCGCTGGAGACCGGGCACAACCTCTCGCAGTAGCTCAATTCGTTTGCCCGCAGATTCGGTCTGCTGGATCGACAGGCCAGTGAGATTGCCGCCAGGTCGCGCCAGACTCGCAACCAGGCCTGCGCCGATGGGATCACCCGATACAGCGAAGACGATCGGAGTGATTGGCGTCGCTCGCTTCATTGCGATCGAATCGTTACTTGAGGTCGTCACGATGACATCGACTTTGAGCCGGACAAACTCGGCCGCGATCTCGGCAACGCGTTCCGGTCGTCCCTCCGCCCAACGATGCTCGATAACGATGGTCCGGTCCTCGCTCCAGCCAAGCTCACGCAGACGTTGCAGAAAAGCGGCAGTGTTCCGGCCCTTGTTCTCAGGGCTGGTCGGGCCGAGATACCCGATGGTGGGCAGCTTTGCCGTCTGCCGCTGGGCGCGTGCCGCGAGCGGCCATGCCACCGTGCCGCCGAGGAGCATGATGAATTCGTGGCGCTTCAATCGATGGAATTGCATCAGTAGCAGCCCCGGCCAGGGAATGCGTGGCAGCATACCGCATTGCCGAGGACCAGGTCAGGGGCTTGCTGCGATGCGTGATTTCAACCCGGCCTTGAACCGCTGTGGGACATTTTCGCGCGACCCATCATGGCTCGCCTCCACAGCGAATCGCATGACAGCAACGGAATCACTGTTTCGCGAGGCCATCAACGACTTTTGCAACAAAATCTGCCAAAACCGGCTGTGAGCAATCGCGGAAAAAGCCTCCCTATTCGATCACCACGGAAGATCAATGCCCCGAGGCAGGTGTAGGGCACGTTCGTGACCAGACCGGCGTCGAAATATCTGCCGGTGGGGAACACCGTGAGATGGGGGCATCCGCAACCTTGGCCGCGTCGGCGCATTGCTTGCGAAGTTCGGCAAGACTGGGATGATTGGGAGAGACTCCCTTTCGTGCCAGGTCCTCGACGCTCTGGCCGCGTTCCTTGAGTGCCTGATCTGCGCATGCGAGCTCGGCCGGAGGGAGCTGCTTCCATTCGCGCGCCGCTGCTCTGACATGCGCAGCAAAAATCGCGCCCTCGACGCGACCCTCGACGCGGTGAATGATGGTACGAATGCTCGCCGCTGACGCTGGCGCTGGCACCGCAACGCTGCACAGCAAAGCGGCTGCCACAAGTGCTAATCTGGTTCTCATCGATATACCTCTGAGCTTCGGGAGTCTTAGCGAAATGGCTGGGATGCTGCCCCAATCCCGCTTCGACCAATGCGCGCACCATAAGCGCGAGGCGCTGCAAGCGAAGTGACGGCCGTCACAGAAACACGTTTTTTTGCTTCGCGTGCGGATTGGCGGGGATCAAGTCATGGCTTACTGCGCTGCGGATTTCGGCTCGGCTTACTGCCGCTTTGGGTCAGGGGACTAAACCGCTCGCGGTAGGGTGCCTGTGGCGCTGCTCGCGTAATTATCAACGGTCGTAGCTGATGGAAGCGCCCTGTCCTGAGATCGAGGTTGCAAAAGGCGTTATTGCTCATCATTTACCAACAAATATCGGAATGTAGAGAGAAAAACGATATAGGCTATAAGCGCCACTGGCAACACACCCATTATCCAGTCTGGTATTATTACATTACTGATTGCATCAGTGGCCTTTGAGGCATTGTCATACTCAAAGACACCTGAGCCCCAGATAGCTGTCTGAGCCCAATAATTTCCGGCGTTAAATGCGACCATAGTCCACATGGACACGAGAATAATAATAATGAGAATGAAATATAGTTTCTGGTATTCTTTAGGGTGCCGATAGGTAGCAATCGTCAGACCGCCAAGAGCGGCCACACAGAGCGCCCCTAGAACTTGCATCATTTCCGGCCTCCGGTACTTTTGGTTCTGCCAATTTCCCTTTCATGCACTAGCGCTGGTCAGAGTCGTGCACAAGAGCCGACTGAGCAGGTGCAGCATGTCGTAGGGCGCAATCGCTTTATTGCGCCACTCGAGCCTTGCCGAATTCGCTGAGGGTCTCGAACTCCCCGCCCAATCTTGCGGAAACAGCCGGACCGCCACGTCGCGGTGAAACGACGAGAGGCGGCGCAATCGAGCGATTGCGCCCTACCCACTGCCGCATTTAGCGCTGGTCCGGGGCCAATTCATTTTGCGCGTTCCGCAAGCGCAATACCCTTTTCCGACCGCTTAATGATCCCCTCCTCCATGAGGCCACTGAGCAGGGGAAGGAAGCTGTTGTCCTCGATACGAATTCCGTGAGCTTCCGCGATCTCGGCCTGGAGCTGGCGCGAAGAAGCAACCCACGGCTGTGCGCGAGCACGCAATGTCGCTAAAAGTAAATCCTTGTGGGTCACAGGACTTGGTTGGTCGCCGGCGCCGGTTCGGATGGCTTCGGCGGAGGGCTCGTCGGGTTGGCTTGATCCCGACATGAGAACCGCGGGCTCGACCGGGCTGTTCGTGCCAACGGCGAGCCGGGCGAGGACGCGCTCAGCAATCTCCAGTTCCTTTTCTTCCGCTTCAATCTGCTGTCGGTGCTTGGCAAGCTGCGCGCGCCGAGCGCGGATCGTTGAGAGATTCGGTTCCATGCTCGTGGTGTTCCCTTCATCGTGGCCGCAATGGCCGATCACAGCAGCATCGTAAGCTCGCGCAGGAGCCGGCGACTGTGACGGCCGTTACATTTTGCCACGGCGGGGTCAACATGAGAAGCCGCCCTTTTCGGTCTTATGTCAGCTACCACCAGCTGCGGACAGGGAGCGCAGAGCGGAGATTCAACCTTTCATCTGCGGCCAAGTTGTTTTGATCGTGCGCTTCATGGCGTTCACTCAATCGATTTGCATCTTGAATTCGCGGATATAGGGCTCGGCATCATTGACCGTTTGCACCAGGATCCGCCCGAATTCCGCAGGCGTGGACGAGACTGGAATATTGTCAGCCTTTTCGAGGAAGGTGCGATACTCGCCCGACTCAACGATCGAGCGGATGTTGCTGTTCAGCAGATCGATGATCGGCTTCGGCGTGCCCGCGCCGGCACACACGCCGAGCCAGGCGAACGGGGTCAGCGCGACGCCGCGTTCGGTCAGGGTCGGGACTTCGGGAAAGCTCGGCAGCCGCTCCGGGCTCGTCACCGCCAGCACCTTCAACTCGCCGCTCTTGTAGAACGGCGCGATGGCGATGGGGGGGCCGACCTGGAAATGGATGCGGCCGGCCAGCATCTCCTGGGTGATTTCGTTCGCTCCCTTGAACGGCACCTTGGTCATGGTGATGCCGGCAATTTTTTCCAGCTCGTGGGCGACCAGTTCCTGGGCCGATCCGGCGCCGACGGTACCGTAGAGGATATCGCCCGGATGCGCCTGGGCATAGCGGACGAACTCGTCGAACGTGTTGACCGGCACCGATTTGGCCAGCGTCGTCAGATAATAATATTTCGAGGTCAGCGTGATCGGCGCGATGTCGCTGAGCTTGTACGAGACATTCTTGTACAGGAGCGTGTTGATCGCATCGAAATAGGTGCAGAACTGCAGGACATAACCGTCGCGCGGCTGCGCCAGCACATCGTTGAGCGCGATCATGCCGCCGGCGCCCGGCTTGTTCTCGACATAGACTTTCTGCCCGAGCCGCGTGGACAGCCGATCGGCGATGAAACGCGCCGGGATGTCGGTCGGGCCGCCGGCGAGAAAGCCGACCACAAGACGGATCGGGCGCATCGGATAGGTTTGTGCGGCGGAACTGCCGGGCATGGCCGCGAGGGCCAGCGCCGCAGCAATGGCCGTCAGGGCGGCTTTCCCCCGATGGACGGTCGGCAGGGTCGTGGCCCGCGGCATGGTTCGGTCACTCCAGCGTGACGTTAGCCGATGTGATTACATTGTCCAGCGCGTGCACCGTCCACCACATCAGGACCGGACTCGAGCACTGCAACAAAAGATAGAGGCAAGCCTCGTTAGCTCAGCCGTGTGCGGCAATGGGGCGGCGGTTGTTCCTGTCGGGAAACTCAAATACGGCAATACTGGTGGGGTAGGCCGCCCGAGAGTGGTCCCATTTCGGACTGAATTGCGCGCTGTGCATTGCAGCAAATTCTCGACAGCGACCACAGGGAATGCGGCCGCGGCGCGACTACCCCCCGGCGATTGTCACGCCGCCGTCGGCGACGATCACTTGGCCGGTGATGTAGCTCGCCGCCGGCGTAGCGAGGAAGACGGCGGTGCTGGCAATCTCCTCGGGTGTGCCGAGCCGGCGCAGCGGCGTACGCGCAACGCGCGCGCTAACCGCCGCCTCATCCTCCCACAGCGCCCGCGCGAAGTCGGTCTTGATTAGCCCCGGCGCCACACAGTTGACCCGGATGTTCTTCGGCCCCCACTCGACCGCGAGGCTGCGCGCGAGCGAGAAGTCCGCCGCCTTGGAGATGCCGTATGCGCCAAGCATCTCGCTGCCGCGCATGCCGCCGATCGAGGAAATAATCACGACCGCGCCGCCGCCGCGCGTCGCCATGCCTGGGCACACGAGGTTGGCGAACCAGATTGTTGCCTTCACGTTCGCGCCCATGATCTTGTCGAAGGCTTCGTCGGTGAGCTTGGCGAGCGGGCCGAACACCGGGTTGACGGCGGCGTTGCACACCAGAATGTCGATGCCGCCCCATTGTTTGATCGTCCCGTCGACCAGCGCCTCGACCTCATTGCGCCGCGACACGTTGCACGGGATGACGATCGCTTCGCCGCCCTTCTCTTTTATGCCGGCCGCCACTGCCTCGCATGCATCCCGCTTGCGGCTCGACACCACCACCTTGGCGCCGAGGCCGGCCAGGCACTCGACGATGGCACGGCCGATGCCCTTGCTCGACCCGGTGACAACCGCGACCTTGCCGGAAAGATCGAACGGCTTAATCATGATGCTCGTCGGTGCCGCAGAGGATGAGTGTTCCATGTTCCCGGTGTCGGGCGCCGAGCAGTTGAAGCACTCCGGCCCGATCGGCAGGCGCCCCGTGATCCGCTATTTGAAGTTGATTAAATCGGTGCGGCTCAGCGTTGAGGCTCTGGGCTTCAAAGGCTCATTCGTGGCGTTCGCGCTGTTCTGATTGAGGATCTGGTACTTCCCGATGACAACTTCGTAATCCGTCGCGTCTGAAGTCGCGTCGACGGGCACAACGACAGTATAGCCGCGCAGCGTTGCTCCCACCGACGTATAGGTCACTGAGCCGCTTATCTTCCAGCCGGTCAGAACAAGCGTCGTAATCTTCTTGGCCTTGAGCGCCTTGTCGAGATCGGTGTTGTAAAATCGGTCCTGGGCATGGCTTTCAATCTTGATGTCGCCTGGCGCAGGAGCAACCTCTGGCAACCATGTCGACATGTTTGCGGCCCGCGTCCCGTAGGCGATGGCGACGCCCGCCTGCCGTGCCCGCTCCAGCAGTGACGCGAGCGCCGGCACCAATTGCTCCCGGCATTTCGGCTGGCGCGCGCAAATGTGCTCGATGATGTCGAAGACGAGCAGTGCCGTCGTCGCGGGATCAATCACCACAGGGACCGGGTCCGGTGGGGACGGCATCTGCAGTGTCAGTAAAGCCTTGCTCATGGAAAACCCGCCAATCCGCGTTGTCTTGCCGGCCTGTAATTCCAATGCTCCGACTATCGCATCATCCTGGCCGCCTGAACACGATCAGTCCCAGCTTGCCACACACAATCGCAACGCCGCTTACCGCCCCGCCGCTGCGAGTGCCAGAGGTCAAACGGAGAGAGCATCAGGTCTCGTCTCTGTAAGCGGACGTTGCGGCGGACATGCCCGGAGGTCACGTTCGTGCCATGGCCGAACTCATGCACTGCAGCAAAATCTACTAATGACGTTTCAGCACCGCCTCTCCTGTCTGGGTCGGATTGGCAGCCGCACTGGACGTCCTTAGTCGCACCTCCGGCAGGACTTGGCGTCCCAGTAGCTCAATACCCGCGAGGATATCGTTGTGGCGCATGCCGGGCCAGCTCACGCGCATGGCCAAGTGGGTGATCCCGGCACGATGCTGAGCTACTAGCGCGTTAGCGACCTGTGCGGGTGTGCCGACTGCAAAGCGGTCGGAAGCAAGACGACGAAGCTGCACCTCCGGCGCCGCGTTCGGGTCGAGGGTGAGCCCCTCCAATCCCCAGGAGACGTAGGACTTGTATTTCTCCATCAGGAAGGGGGCTATGCGGCGGAAGGCAGCGTCTTCGTCAGGCGCACAGCCCACTTCGAGTAACCTGCAAATGTGCTCGCTGGGCGGCAAGCCCGCGGTGGATCGCGTGGACTTGAAAAGCGACATCTGCGACGCAAGCTGAGGGAGGGTAGGGATCGGCACCACCAGCCAACCGTCGCCGATCCTTGCGGCGCGCTTGATCGCCGCTTCGACTTGTCCGCCGACGATGATGGGCGGGCGCGGCGATTGCATCGGACGCGGAGCGATGCTGGTTTCGCTGAACTGCCAGTGCCGGCCGCGGTGGGTGACCCGATCCTTGTTCCACAGGCGTTGTATGATCTCTACTCCTTCCGTGAGCCGGCTTGCACGCTCCGACATCGGCACACCGTAGATGGCGTATTCCTCGGGGCGATAACCCAGGCCAACACCGAGCAGGAACCTGCCCCCACTCATCACGTCCATAAACGCGCCGACTTCGGCCAGCTCGATCGGATTGTGGAGGGGCAGCAAGGCAACGTTCGTGCCGATCCAAAGCCCTTCGGCCTCGGGCGCAGCCCGTTGCAACAGCGCAAACTGCGGGAAGAAGTGGAAACCCGGCGTGACGTGATGTTCGCCGGCCCATATCGAGTCGAAGCCGAGAGAGCGAATGAGCCGAACCTGCTCAATTGTCTCGGCGAGCCGGCGGACAGGATCGTCGCTCTCCGGGTGTTGGGAGTTGAGATAGACGCCGAGCTTCAAAGTTGGATGCTCCTTGTTTGAGATACTACATGCCGAGATAGGCGCGCGCAGGGTTCGGTCTACGCGATCACCTCATCTGCAACAGCGATGAGCGTCGGCGGCACGTTGATATCGAGGGCTTTCGCGGTCATTAGGTTAACCGCCAGATCGAGCTTTTCTA
>Ga0306920_100012799_pt1 | contig 11397 bp, 8 predicted proteins | sample flu12Cox44000170_FD_204666 | JGI IMG/M metagenome (GOLD analysis project Ga0306920, IMG submission 204666) | Lab enrichment of tropical soil microbial communities from Luquillo Experimental Forest, Puerto Rico - flux4day.12C.oxic.44.000.170 (v2)... | ecosystem: Environmental > Terrestrial >...
CGTTATATTTTTCATCTCCGGTTTTCAGGGCCCGCCACTTCCAATAGACCAGAAACCAGGCGAGACCCATCGTAAGCTGCGGAAACAGATAGTGAAAAACGAGCGTGAAACCAAACTGAAACCGGCTCCAAAACGCAGGATCCGACAGGCTCGAGTTCATGGTCGCACCTCCAGTTCGCACGAAGCATGTGAATCACAGGTGCAGAGAACAGGCTTGTCAGGCTGGGTACTCGCTGTGCACAAACGCGTTGCCAGAAGTACCCCCGCCATTAGAACGAGAATCCCCACGGTACGACTGACCGTCGCTCGCCAATCCGCCTTGCGAATTCTGCCCATTCTAATGAACCGCCCTCACCCGAAATTCAGCCGCTCAGTGGTTCGGATACCTACTGCATTTGACGGCTGCGTATCTGGACCTTGCAATAAGGCCTCCGTCGAACTAGGCGGGAACCGGCCCGACAAGCTGTCGCGGCTGAAGAGCTTATGGACCAGTAGATGAGCAGATGACAAGTCGTTGCGACACTTTGGTGTTCGGTGCTTGACGAATCGTCCAAGACTTGTCGCGCCGGCCTGCTTGTCGATTTCTAAGGCTGCTCATCGTAAGACGCTGAGGCCGCACGTTATTTGAATCTCGAAAACGGCCCGGACCTCGACGGCACAAGTCAAATGTTCGCTGTGAATTACGGGGCTGGTGCGTTGCGGCGATCCCATATGGAGGTCCAAACACGTGGTTTCGGATTGGAAACAAGAGGATGTAGCCGGTCCGCTTGCCGATTCGCTCTGGACGAAGAGTTGCTTTCAAGTAGAGCAGGCGAGAATCGGAGACCACGAATGCCTAGTCCATCGAGCAGCGTAACTTTCAATCGGCGCACCAATGTAGGACCCGACACCAAAGCCTTGACCAGTTTCAGGGTGAGAAAAAGGCTTGCACGCTCAGGCTCAGGCAAGCCGGGGAGCTGCGAGGAAAAGTCCTTGGAACAGAAGCGTTCGAGGAGATGTTTGTGGCGTCCCGCAAGCAATTCGTAGCGATCGCCTACTCCATCCTTCGTAATACAGAAGACGCCGAAGACGCGGTTCAGAATGCCTTCGTTTCAGGATACTCACATTTGCGCAATTTCCAGGGCCGATCTGCGATCAAGACATGGTTCACGCGGGTGGTGTTGAATGCAGCTCTGATGATCCGGCGGAAACGAATGTCCGTTCCGGTCGTATCGGCACCGGAATGGGCTCCAGAGGAGGGCAGCAAGTGGATGGACGGAATTCCGTCGCCTGACCCGGGCCCTGAAATGTGTTTGGCTAAGACCGAGACGCTTGCTTTCATCGAGGAACTGACTGCGCATCTGAATCCGTGCCTTCGGCAGGCATTCTCGATGTACTACGGCAACGATATGACGGTGAGTCAAGCACGCGCCGTGACTGGGATTTCGCCCACAACGTTCAAGGCGCGCCTCTTTCGCGCTAGGCGCCAAATCATAAGCGAAGCAAAGCGTGCGCTCGCTCGCCGCCCTGGCAAACAAGCGTCTGACGGATTCTCCCTCGCGGTTGTCGCCTAACTGCGCTTTCGCAGGAAGACAGGTACCTTAATCGTGGTCGCGTCACCCGATGCTGCGTTTGGCGGATGAAACAATCGTTAATAGAATCGCCTGCGGTCACCGGTCTTTGCACGAAGGAGCACGCGCATTTCCAGTCGATCGTAGCGCAAGGTCGTTCGGCAAAGCATGGACGACAGGAGGTTTGCCTCCGCGGCCATCAGATATTGCCAAGAAAATTAAGAATTGGCAGGTGGACGACTGTGAGGCGGCGCTGACGTAAGATTGACGATACGTCAGAATCTCGAAGGCCCAGCCAAGCCTGTAACGCGCGCTCGCCGTAACAGAATCAAAGGAACCGGTAAGTGCTTTGCCCACACCGCGACAAATTGCTTGCTTATGAAGTTTCCTTTCGCGAGCGAACTGCACTGTTGGAGGTAGCGCTTCAGAAACACCTTCCCCACTGGCGGGGCTCTGCCTCCGCTCGTCCCACCCTAGCTCGCGGAAGCGGAATACGGCCGAGTGAGCGAGACTTCGCCACGGAATACAGGACGACTGGACAGCCTTGCCGCCGACGAAACCTGTTTTTTAGGTTTAGAAATGCACGATGCAGGTATCGAGCCTCGGGGCGGAATCAGCGAAGCAAGTTGTGAATCCGGTCGAACTCCCGGCTTAAGAGCCAGCGTTCCGCCGCCAAGGAATGCCTTCCCTTCTCGAGGAGGTCAAGGATGGCGCGATTGATGATGGCGATCGAAAGGCGCTCGATCCCCTCGGGACGGAATTTTTCGGGCCCAAGAACTTTCCCCCTTTTGTTCGAAAGCAAACGAGGCTGACCTTCTGTGGAGGACCTAGGGATCATGGTTCGATGCTCCTCTCTTTCCATGACATGCGAGGCTTTGCGTGACTTGGCCGCGGTCGTTCGAGCCACAACAGAACCGCGTACCCAATGAGGCATGCCGATCCCGCGAGCGCCAAGGCCACGATAAGCACGAGCGCAAAAAGGATCTCGATCACCGCTAATTCCCGCGCTGACAACTGGGCGGCGAATCTCTGCTGGTCGGCGACGACCTGTTCGACCTTTTGTGGTGTGCTAGAACTCGTGAGCAGCAGTGCCTCTTGCCGTTTGCGCTCTTTTTGCGTTCGAACGACATCGGCGCGTACCGCTTCCTCGCCACTCTGGGCGGCCGCGATCTGCGCGTTGGCTTCATCAACCCCGGCGAGGGCCCGCTCGATACGAGCGTCTTGGAGTTCGCGCTGGCGGCGATTGTTTTCGATGGCCGCTTTGGCAGCTTCGACGACTGCTACGGCCTGCGCCATCTGAGCCGAATAGTCATCATGTTCCAGCGCAACTAAAAGGTCCCCTTTGAGAACCTGCTGGAAGTCTGAGACATTTACATCTCTCACAATCCCCGCGACTTTCGTACTCAACGGCGTAACGTCGCCGCGCACGAACGCGTCATCGGTAACTTGTTCAATTCGTCCGGCCTCCCAGGCGTTCCAATTCCGGGTAAGCGTCACCACTAGGGCAATCACCAGAAATAACACCAGTGCGGGAACAGCCACTTTCTGCCACCAGGGCCTGCCGTGCGGTACGGGGTCTGGCTGTGGCTGACCTTCGTGGACTGAGGGCAGCGGATGGGTGGGTACTGAAGTTAAGACTGCTTTTTCCGCGGTAGACATAAGGCCTCAGTTGAATCGAATTGGCGGAATGCCTTTCCTTTGGGGTGCTAGTCTTGTGAGTGATCCGCCGGTCGGGCGATGCCAAGGCGCTTCATCTTGTAGAAGAGCGTGGTGCGGTTAAGACCAAGTCTCGCGGCGGCTCCTCGCGGGCCGCCCAGTTTCCAGTTGGAGCGCAGGCATGCAATGAGAATTTCCTGACGAATCTTGTCCACAAGGGTTGAATTTGCAATTTCGCGCTCCAACGTCGCGCAGCTTTCGAGTGGCGCCGGTTCAAAAACGCCATCGTTGGACAGGATCACACCGCGCGCAATGTAGTTTTGCAGCTCTCGAATATTCCCAGGCCAGCAGTGGCGAACTATAGAGCGCATGGTTTCCTCAGGGATGGTGTCGATCTTTTTGTCCATGGACGTGGCCAACTGTTGAACGAAATATTCCACGAGCTCCGGAATATCGGCTTTCCTTTCGCGTAGTGGTGGCAAGTAAATCGGAAAAGCATTCAGGCGGTAGTACAAATCCCCGCGGAAGTCGCCGTCCTGAACCATTTGTGTGAGGTCCTGGTTTGTTGCAGCAACGACGCGAACATCAACTTGCGTAGTGCGCGTGCTTCCGACGGCCTCAAACTCACGCTCCTGAAGCACGCGCAGCAGCTTGGGCTGAAGCTCTAAGGGCATGTCTCCAATTTCGTCGAGAAAGAGAGTGCCGCGATCCGCCAGCGCAAACCGGCCGACACGCGTGTTGATAGCTCCGGTAAACGCACCTCGTTCGTGCCCGAAGAGCTCGCTTTCGAGAAGGCCGTCAGGCATGGCCGCGCAGTTCACCTTCACCAGATTTCGGCTGTGGCGCGAGCTGAGTTCATGAATCGCCCGCGCGATGACTTCCTTTCCCGTGCCGGTCTCTCCGGTAATCAAGACCGTTGTATTCGTGCCGGCGACAGCCTCCACTTGCTCGAGAATTGAGCGGAGAGCGCCGCGGCGTCCCACGATTGTGTCCAGGAACGAAGATTCCGCGCGTTCGGATTTGCGCTGAGTCTGTCTATCAGTTTGATAAGCGGTGACGTTCATTTGTGCGATTCCTGGACATGGACTCGCCGAAATGACTGAGTTTGTTGCCGGACTCATCTTGTATTCCTTTCTTCCTCCCATGGTGGTGCCGGAAAACAACGATGCTGAACTTAGACTCGAACTTCCGAAGCCATGACCTGTCCAGGCTTGGGCATTGGGAAATGAATTTTGGAGCTGGAAGACTTTTCTTTGTCTCTCATGAAAACCAAGCCATCTTCGTAACGATGTCGATCAATGAGCAGGACATCGCCCTGTTGTACTTGTCCGGTAGCGAGCAGCCTGGAAAGTGGGCAGACCACATTGCGCTCGATTGCGCGCTTTAAGTGGCGTGCTCCATATCTCTGGTCAGTTCCCTCTTGCAGAAGGAATTCCCGGCCTTCGCTCGTGATTCGAAACAAGAAGGGGCGCGTCGTCGAATCCAGCACGCGCTTCTGTACTTGCCTAAGTTCGATCTCGAGTACTTCGTCAAGCTGCGCGCGCTCCAGCGGGTGAAACACGACCACCTTGTCCAGACGGTTCATGAACTCCGGAGAGAACTTGCGTCTCGCCGCTTCGACCGCCGTCCTCTCCACCTTCTCGTGCAATCCCGTGGTGGCCTTGTCCTTGGGTTGAATAAATCCCATGCCACCTTGCATCAAATCTGCAATCTGGCCACCTCCCAGGTTGGAGGTCAGGAAGATCAGTGTCTGCGACAGGTCTACTCTCCGGTTGTCGCCTAACGTCAGCGTCGCTTTATCCAGCATTCCGAGCAGCAGCTGCCACAGCGCGTCGCTTGCCTTTTCGATTTCGTCAAACAGAAGGAAGCTCAGCCTTAGCCCTTCGCGATGGCTTGCTGCCAACACCTCCTGCGTGATAAGGGGGTGTGTTTCGCGATGGCCTAGATATCCCGGCGGTGAACCAATCAACTTGGCGATTTCGTGGGAGTGTTGAAATTCTGCGCAGTCCACTTTGATAACTGCGCGACTGTCTCCGAACAGAATCTCGGCTGCGGCCTCAACAATGCGCGTTTTGCCGGAACCGGTGGGGCCCAAAAACAGCAGATTTCCGATTGGGCGCCCAGGCGAGTGCAGACCAGCACAGAACACTTGATAGATATCGACTAGCGCTTGCACCGCCTCTTCCTGCCCCACGATCTTCTCCCGCAGTCCACGTTCAAACTGGCAAGCGGTAGAACTCCGTTTTCCCGTGTCCAAAACTCCGGAGCGCCCATGATCTGCATCTTTCGCGAAGCATGCACCGAGTTCGCTGTTATGTACCGATTGTGCTGCTGTCACCATAACTGCTCCTTCTACTGAACAAGCTCAAATCACCGGGACCCGTTCGTTATTCACTTCTCCGCATTCTTGTCAGATTCTCTTTCCAATCGCTCTCTCCTGATCCACTCTCGGATTTGGATCGGATGCGATGAGGCGATAAGACCAGAGCCGCGCAAACGATGCAATTGGACGATGGTCGGTGAGACTTTGGTCCCAGATCGGGCGAGCATGGTGAGCAGCGCCGTTTCGGGCAGCACAAAAAGTATTGTGAAATGAAGTCTATAAAGTGCCTGAGCCAGGCTCAATGGAGGTGGTCGAGGCAATAAGTCGTAATGATCGAACAGTGCTTTCTTCGGACCAGGGTGATCTAGGGGACCGGTTTGTGGGGATGAACGCCCCCGGCTGGCCGTATTCAGTTTGTCGCAGGTGTTCGCTTTTGTTAGCTGGAAGCTACCGCAGCGGCACCGATCTTCATCTGCTGGTTGACGTCCCGGATAACGGCGGTCCAGGCAGCACGCACTTCGTTGTCGAAGCCAGGTTGCAGCGCTTGACCGAAGGCCCAAACCAGTGCCGAACACAGCGTGTTATAGTCTTGTTCCTTCACTCCGTAAGCCACATGGTGCTGTCCTAATTGGCGCAAGACGGGGACAATCCTTTCCCAATCGTCGATGCTCTCCACGATGGCGTCGAGCATGGCGACCAATTTTTTCGATTGCACCTTCATGTCAATTTTGAACAGCTGGCGTAGCGATGGGTCGAGATCGAAGAGGCGACCGTAGAACAGCAGGGAAACAGGAATAGCCATCTCCCGGATCAAAGGAAAGCTCTCGGAGACTATCTGCTTCTCTCGCGGGGTCATGCGCAACTCCGCTTACCAACGCGCGAAACCTGGACGATTTCGGTCACGCAATTCTCACTTTTTCTCATTCATCCGCTGCTGCTCCTGCCCCAGTGCTATGCCGGCGGAAATCCGGTCGCGCCAGGCCTGCAGGGCCGGGTCCTCAGTAGTGAGTTTATTAGGGATCTCCTCCTGCGCCTGCTGGTAAGCGAGAAGCGCATCCTTCCAGTTATGTTCCCGCGCATAGGAATCCCCCAGGACCACCAGCAATTCGACCCGCTGCAGTTGTGAACTGCCCTGATTATCTGTCACCAGTGGGGACCGAGCCCACGTGGTGCTACTCGGTACCAGGCGGTGGCGCAATTCGCTGCTGAATAAAAAACCAGCGCCGAAGGCAATCAAGAGTGCCAATGCTGCTCCCACCGCTAATCGATTTCTACGAAGAAATTTGCGCGAACGATACACGAAGTGATCTGGCCGCGCGGTAATTGGCTGATCCGAGAGATACCTGCGGATGTCCTCGGCGAATTGTTCAACCGTCTCATAGCGCCTTGACGGCTCTTTGTGCATTGCACGCAGAACAATGGTGTCCAGATCGCCGCGCAACCGTGCAGCTAGCTTCGCATTATCCCGACGCACCGCCTCGCTCGGTGCGATCACGTCCCGTTCACACACCACTTTCTCGATCACTTGTGGGGTGAGCTCGGGAAAAACATGCGGACGCACGCCCGTGAGCAATTCGTAAAGCACCGCCCCAAGTGAATAGATATCGGAGGCGATGGTTACGGGTTCGCCGCGAACCTGTTCGGGACACGCATATTGAGGCGTCAGTAGGGCCGTGCCGATGGTCATGGTGTCGTTGTCCTCGCCACCCGCGGCGCGGTAGAGCAGTTTGCAAATACCGAAATCAAGCAGTTTGGGCTCACCTTTAGAGTCCACCAAAATATTTCCGGGTTTGAGGTCGCGATGCACAACGAACTGGAGATGCGCGTACTGGACAGCGGAACAGATGTGAAGGAACATACGAACCTTCTGTTCGACGCTTAGACCTTGGGACTTGCAATAGCGCGTAATCCAGTCACCATCGATGTACTCCATTACAAAATAAGGAGTGCCATTGCTCGCCGTGCCCCCATCGAGTAGCCGTCCGATATTGGGATGATCAAGGCGACCCAGGACCTGTCGCTCTCGGCGAAAACGCGCCAGGATAAATTCCGTATCCATGTCAGGTCGCACCATTTTGACCGCGACCTGCTTTCGAAACTGCCCGTCGGCTCGCTCGGCAAGATACACTGTGCCCATTCCGCCACGGCCGACCTGCTTCAGCAAACGATATGAACCCAATCGGGTATCAACGAGAGAAGGTTCATCCAGCATCGAGGCCACTTCGGATTGGATAGCTGCGCACACTCCGGATTCACCGGTTGTGTCCGCGCGGAGAAGCGATTCGACCTCCACGCGTATTTCGGTATCGGGCCCACACATCCGATCCAGGAGAGCGGCGCGCTCCGATGGGGGCACATCAGCTGCCTGCAGGAAGATCTCCTGAATCCGCTCCCATTTTTCGTTTGGCATGGTCGCGCTTTCCTGCCCCCCAATAGCATCCTTATACTAAAGGCGAAGAAGGGCGCCGGATTTTGGCGGCGGCGTCAAGTTTTTCTTTCGAGCTCGCCGGTCCGGTCTAACGCGCGTTGCAACCATGCCTGCCCGACCCGCAGCTGCCGCCGAACTTGGGCGGCGGTAAGTTTCAGAACTTCGGCGGAATCCTCGGCCGTCATGCCTCCGAAAAACCTCATCTCCACCAGTTGCGCCTTCAGCGGATCATTGCGCTCCAGCTCCCGGAGTGCATCGTCAATAGCGATCATAGCAGAGGGCCGTTCTACGGCCACGTCAGTGACCTCATCTAATGGCACCTTGGCCACTTTGCCCCCGCGCTTTTCAGCCTTACTCGTACGTGCGTGGTCGATCAGGATCTGGCGCATGATGTGCGCTGCTACCCCCATAAAATGCGCTCGACTGCTGTAATCCGGTTGATTCTGCTTCACCAGCCGGGCATAGGCTTCGTGGACCAAGGCCGTAGACTGCAGAGTGTGGGCAGTGCGCTCGTTCCGCATGTATCCCCCTGCGAGCCTCCGCAGTTCAGGGTACAGCAGCGTCGTCAGACGATCGAGCGCAGCTTTGTTTCCAGCGGCGAAGTCCCGCAGCAGAGTCGTAATCGGTTCATTTTCAGACGATTCCGTCAATTGTTTAACCTAATTCTAGTCAGTGAGAAGGCGAGCCCCGAACGCGTGCGCTGCAGGCAGGCTCCGCCGCTCCAATTAGTGCAGCCCGGTCTTTGCCACAATCTTTGCCCAGGGTCAATCAGGTGGATTCCCTAGATGCCTCACGCTCCAAAACGCGCGTTTGCCACGGTGGACTGGAGTTCCGGTACGGCGTCGCGGAACACTATCGCGTATGCTTCGGTGACCGGGGACTGGTCAGAACGAAAAAGACTTGTCGTCGGCGCACAAAATCCCTTCCCCTTTCCGCCTATCTAACTAGAGACGGAGTGTTGAGGAGGCGCCAGATTCGGCGGAGTTCGGACCCAGGTCTAGGTAGCGCCCGTTTACACGGGCTTGAGAAATCAGCTTGCGTGTGCGTAGCAAATTTGCCTACTTTTTGGGGAGGTTTTTATGGAAGCATCGGGCAGCGTTCAGCGCACAAACGATGCGCACTCGAGCGAGCACAATCTTATCGCCATCATCAATACGATTCCCACGGCAGCATGGACTACTAGTCCGGACGGCTACTGCGACTTTCTCAACCAAGTATGGCTCGATTACGCGGGCATGACTTTGAAACAAGCGCAAGGCTGGGGGTGGGCGGTAGCGATTCACCCGGACGACCGCACGAAACTTATCGAGGAGTGGCAATCGTGTCTGGCTTCAGGTACCCCAGTTGACACAGAAGCTCGAATCCGCCGTTTCGACAGTTCCTATCGATGGTTTCTTGTTCGCGGCAATCCACTAAGAGATGAATCGGGCAACATCCTCAAATGGTGCGGGACCTGTGTAGACATCGAGGATCGCAAGCGGGGAGAGGAGGTCCTACGTGCGAGGGAACTCTCCTGGCGGCAGATCGTTGACAACATTCCTGCTCTCGTGGCTACGCAAGGCGCAATGGGCGAGGTGGAGTTTCTCAATCGGCAAACCCTTGAGTATTTCGGCAAGACGAATGAAGAGTTGAAGAACTGGGCTCTAATCGGCGCAGTACATCCAGATGACCTCCCTCACGTAATCGAGGTGCGCAAGAAGTCGCTAGAAACGGGACAGATTTATGAGGTTGAGCACCGTTGCCTCCGCGCTGATGGTGTTTACCGATGGTTCCAAGTCCGCGGTCTCCCGGTGCGAGATACGGAAAACAAAGTAACCGCGTGGTATCTACTCCTTACGGACATCGACGATCGCAAGCGAGCCGAGGAAGCCCTGCGTGCGAGAGAACTTGATGCGCGCTCGCTGTTGGACAACATGCCGGGCTTTCTAGCCCGCCTTTCGCCGGATGGCACACCAGAGATCTTCAATCGACCACTTCTGCAGTATCTCGGCAAAACGGCGGAGGAGACAAAGAAGTGGAAGACGAACGACATTATTCACCCTGACGATCTTGCTCACAGTATCGAAGTTTCTGGCAACGCGATCTCGAAGGGCCAGCCATTTGATATCGAGCATCGCATTCGTAGGTTCGATGGCGTATACCGCTGGTTTCAAAACCGCGGGGTCTCCGTGCGCGACGGCGAGGGGCGAATTCTCCACTGGAATGTACTTGTCGCTGACATCGACGACCGCAAACAAGCTGAGCTGGCTCTGCAGTCGAGCGAACGCAATCTCAGCTTAATGATCAACGTCATCCCTACCATTATCGCCGTGTTAGGAACCGATGGATCCATGCTGTACGCGAATCAAACGGCATTGGATTACACCGGTCTCACCGCGGAAAACGTCCAGAAAGAGGAGAGTCGCTCTCGTATTTTCCATCCGGAGGATGTGGAAAGGCTACGCGAGGAGCGACAAGCCGCGCTCAGACGCGTTTTACCGTTTGAAAATGAGCAACGTGTGCTAGGTAAAGACGGTAAATATCGCTGGTTCCTAATCCGCTACAATCCTCTGCTCGATGAGCAGGGAAGAATCGATCGCTGGTATGTGGCCGCGACCGACATCGAGGACCGGAAACGGGCGGAGGCGCGCGTCGAGCAAGCCTACCTTCGTCTCGCCGAGGCCCAGCGGCTGAGCAAAACAGGCAGCTACATCACGGATTTGGAAGCGGACGAGCACAACTTTTCCGAGGAGACCTTCCGTATCTTCGAGTTTGATCCCGCGGTCAAGGTCAACTTCCAGATGGTTCGGGACACGATCCACCCTGAGGACCAGCCGACGTTCGACGCTGTGATCGCGCGGGCTATGACGCACGAGGATGATTTCGAGTTTGGATTCCGGATTGTGACCTCTCGAGGCGCCGTGAAGCACTTGCGTGGCGTGACCAGAGTCATGGGTCAAAACGAGGGCCATCCCGTGTTTATCGGCGCTCTTCAGGACATAACCGAGAGCAAGCTCGCCGAGGAGGCTCTGAACCGCGCTCGCTCTGAGCTTGCCCACATTACGCGTATCACGACGCTAAACGCGCTGACCGCCTCGATCGCCCATGAGGTCAACCAGCCGCTGTCGGGTATCGTGAGCAACGCCAGTGCTAGCCTACGTTTTCTGTCCGGAGATGCACCCAATCTAGAGGAAGCCCGTGAAGCTGTCCGCGACATCGTTCGCGACGGGAAGCGCGCCGGTGAAATCATCACCCGCATTCGGGCGCTCACCAAAAAGACTGCCACGAAGCGAGAAAAGCTGGACCTGAATGAAACAATCTCGGAGGTCCTTGCTCTCATCGGCGACGAAGCGAAGAGACGCAGCATTATCGTACGGACGCAATTTGACGATACTCTTCCCCCTATTACAGGGGACCGAGTTCAGTTGCAGCAGGTCGTGCTGAACCTGGTGATGAATGCG
>Ga0306920_100012803_pt1 | contig 11396 bp, 10 predicted proteins | sample flu12Cox44000170_FD_204666 | JGI IMG/M metagenome (GOLD analysis project Ga0306920, IMG submission 204666) | Lab enrichment of tropical soil microbial communities from Luquillo Experimental Forest, Puerto Rico - flux4day.12C.oxic.44.000.170 (v2)... | ecosystem: Environmental > Terrestrial >...
AAGACCTAGGCCGTCGCCGCCAGTCGCGTCGGCGTTGCAGTAGAGCATCTCGTCGTCTTCGTCCCACCAGCAGCTTTCATCGGGCGCGGCAACGATTCTGCCTGACGGGTCACGGTGGTTGATGGGGTCGTCGAGCGAATAAGTGTAACGGTTCCAGGTTCCGGGCTTTCCGCGCCTCACGCCCGCCAGCCCCAGCGGATCCGGCACATTAAACCTCCCCGTGCCCACGTTGTAATACCGTTGGTCTAGTTCGCCCGACGCAGTTCCTGCGTACAACGGCGACCATCCCCAGATGAGAGTTGAGCTTGCAGAGCTGAGCAGCCCGATGTCGTTGGCGTTTTCGAGTGCAGACCCCCAGACGCAGGTTTGCGCTTGCGGGAGCGCGTCGCCATCAGAGAGTGTTTTTGTTTTAGCAGCCAACACCGCCCTCATTGTACGATCCGGCGCCCCCGAGCAGAAGCCCCCTTTCCCTCATCCCAGGACCTCTTCGCAGCGGCCCGGAGCGGTCAAGGGCGCGCCGGTTTGTGGCGCGGCGGAGCGAACCCTTGACGGCGAGGACCGCTGTGGAAACTGGGGAGGGAGGGAAAGGGGGCGCGGCCTCTCACCAGGGAACAACTTGGAGGCCTGGGACTTTCTGGAAGTGGCGAAGATTGCCGGTGAGAACCGCATAGCCTTGCTCGATGGCGGCAGCCGCGATCAGCAGATCGTTAAACGGCAGCACGTTGCCTTTCGCCGCTTCCTGGCCTTCGATCTGACCTACCAGCCACGCGGTTTGTTTCGTCATTGGATGAACTGGAACCAGGTTGACCAGTTCTTCGATGTATTCACGGCGACGTTGAGCGGCTTCTGGCGTCTTCGCACGATAAATCCCGTGCACCAGCTCGGCAACAGTCACGGGCGACAGCGAAAGATCGAGCGGACCATGCGCCTGTAGGATGGCCTCGATGAAGTCCGGAATGGATTGCTTGCTGCGCTCCGCGCGGATCACCGCGCTGGAGTCCAGCACTAATCCCAGGAGGGCGGATTCCATGGTTCGCGCTGGTGTCGCAAGATGATCTCTTCGAGGTCGGCGCTGAAGTCCTCATCCAGCGTGACCGTCGAGTTCCGCTGCCTGGCTTCGCGAAGGATTTCCGTAATCGGCCGCCCGCTGCGCTGCGGCGTCTTGATGACGGCTATCGCTCGATGGTCCTGCTCCACGATCACCTCGACGCCCTCCTGGACCTTCTCCAGCACAGCGTGGATATCGCGGGCAAGCTCGGCTTCTGAGATGCGGACCGTCGCCATCTCTTTGATCATAGCGTTTCCTCATGGTGAGCCGCTGGCCGCCAGGTGCGCACGATCGCCTCGAACTGCGCGCCGTAACCGAGTGTGTCCGGGTAATGCTGGCACGTGGGAAGAATCGCAAACACCGTCACCATGTCGGCCGCGATCGCGGCGTCCACACCCCATAACTCCGTCAGATCGAACCCGCCGCAGTCGCCGGCGTTCCACCAGGCCAGCAGAAAGTTCGCAACCCTGCGGCTCTGGCCGGTGTCGCGTCGAGCAACGCTGATCAGGCGATCGAGCGCGGCCTTGGCGGTATCGGGAAGAGCGTCAGTCACGGTCCTCTTCCCCCGCCTCGGCGGCTAAAGTGGCGAGCAGTTCGGCCTCCGCTTCGGAGTTGCGCTCCGCGACCGGCACGCCAGCGGGCTTGCCGTGCGCGCCGGGATGCGTCGCGAGATAAACCTGCTTCAGCAGATTGATCGATACGCGCGTGTACAGCTCCGTGGTGGTCAGCTTGGCATGTCCGAGCAGCTCCTGAATCACGCGGATGTCGGCGCCGTTCTCCAGCATCAGCGTCGCCACCGTGTGGCGGAACAAGTGGCACCCGCCCATTTTGCCGATTTTCGATTTCGCCAGATACCGGCGTACCAGCGTGGTCAGGTCCACGCGCTGGAACGCCTCGCCCAGATTGGTAAGGAACACCGTGCCATCTTCCACGCTGCCCAGCAGTTCGGGCCGCGCTTCGCGGACATACTTGTTGATCCACAACACCGCTCGCTCGCTGATCGGAATGTAGCGGTCCTTCTTCCCCTTGCCCTGGCGGATCATCACGGCACCGCGTTCGGCATCGATGTCGTAGAGCTTGAGATTGGCGACTTCCATGCGCCGCATGGCCGTCGAGTAGAACGTCTCCAGGATGGCGCGATCGCGCAGGCCTGGCGGCGTGGTGATGTCGGGCTGCTGCAGCACCACCTCGGCTTCCTCGGCGTTCAGGATGTATTTGGGCAGGCGGTTTTCCAGCCGCGGCAGAATCAGCTCTGATGCCGGATTGTGCAGGATATAGTTTTGCCGGGCCATCCAACGGAACCAGCCTTTGAGGGCGCGCAAGCGGCTGTTCTGCGTGCGGAAGGTCAGCGGATCGCCGTTCTGCTTGCGGTAGTGGTAGAGCGCCCGCTGATAGCGTTCCAGGATCGGCCGCGTGATCTCGGCGGGATTCTCCAGGGCGCGGTCGCGGCACCAGTCGATGAAGTAGCCGATACAAGATCGCCGCGTGGTCACCGTGTCGTCGGAAAAATTCTGGGCCTGCATCCACACCAGGTGCTCTTCCATGAGTGCGTGCATCGGGTCGGCAGTGGCGACGGCCTGCGGCCTTTCGGGTTTTCGAGTCTTCGGCAGGCGGGCCATGGCTATCCTTCTTTTATGCGTACGACTACGGCGGGCTGGATTTTGGGCCTACCCCCGGTATCAGTCTTTTTCTCGTGATTTTGGTGAAAACCGTTTCCCGTGCCCGTCTTTATTAGCTCCGGCTGCCCCGTCCCACCCCCGAACATGGGCCGTACCTGGGGCATACTTGACCCGTCCTTCTCGCCTTTTGGCCCATCCAAGTTTTCCTCGTAGCTACAGATCTGAAGCTTTTCGATATCGATCAGACCGGGCAGAAAGGGTTGGCTCGGGTCGGCCGGCCGCTCGAAGTAGAGCTCGTACACCATGCTCTGGCCGCGTCCACCATGGTGCACGATCAGGTATTCGAGCTCCTCCAGCTTGTGCAGGTGGCGCTTCACCTGGGCGTCACTCCAGCCGGTAAACTGGCGAACGTCACGGCGGCTAAAGCGGAAGTCGCAGCGGTCCATCTGGAGTTGCTCGCACTGGGCGCGCACCAGGTCGTCGATGAGCAGCAGCATGCGCCTCGTCTGCGGTGGCAGTTCGTCCAACGACCGGCCGAGCACCTGCTTGATCAGCGCCGCGGCCGTTTCGATGTCGGTCACAGTGGACTCGATGTACTCCAGAACCTTGTCGCCATTGGCGGCGGTCAGCACGGGCCGCTGGTATTGATGCAGCAGCGTGACGGCGCGGATCAGCGTCAGGAACTTCATGTGATCGCGCCACGTGCGCGTTAGGCCGTCGGGGAAGTTGAGCTTGCCGGCAAACGGATTCACCACCGCGATCGGCTTCAACAGGCGTTGCGCGTTGCGATGCAGGTTCAGGATCTCCTGGCGCTGGCTGCGGGCCAGCAGGCCTTCCAGCGTCTGCGCCTGGCGCTGTATTCGGTGGATGGCCCGCGTCTGCTCGCGGTCCTCGTCCACCGTCAGCACCAGGCACCGGTTCAGTAATTCCTCGTCGACCTCGATAGCAGTTGTGGTGAGGAAGATCATCACCGGACCTTCCACGCGGTACTGGTGCGTGACCAGCTTGCCGGTAGTTGCGTCTTTGCCAGTCGATGCGATCGTAAGCGCGCCTTCGCTCTGCAGCAGCTTCAGCGCGTATGAGGCGCGTTGCGCGCCCTCCTCTTCGACGATGGCGAGGATTTTGTTTTTCAGATCCGTCTCGCCCATATAGAAGAGCGATTGGCCGGTCATTGCCGAGTACTGCACGCGCTGCTCTTCCGGCATGAACGCCAACACCGCTTCCATGAGCGAGCTTTTGCCGGCGGCAGAGCTCGATTGCACGATCACGGCCAGCGGCGTTTCCATCAGCCGCGACACCGCGGCCAGATAGGCCACCTTCTTGTTGGTCTCCTCGCCCACCACGCCGCACTTGGCGAAGTCTTCCAGAATGCGCTCCATCAGGCGCGGATCTTCGAGCAGTTTCATCGCGGCGGCGTGCTGCTCGGCGTTGATGGCCGCGGACTCGGATTTAGGCTCCAGAGTTTGCGTGATCTGCTCGTGCTGGATCTGTTCCAGCTTGCCCAAGAGGCGCTTCAGATCGGTGCGGACCACATCCTCTTTCAGGCCCATCTCGATCGCGGCCTGTTTGACGAATGCCGTGCACTGGTGCGCCGCGTAGAGATTGAGCGTATCGACGTGGAAGCCGTCGCCCCGCGAAGCCATCAGGTTCACCTTGATCGTTTCGTAGCTGAGGTTCTTGGCGAAGCCGCGCACGCGGTAACGCCGGTCTCCACGCGAGAGGATCATTTCGTGCGCGCGCATTTCCACGGGCATGTCGTCGGCGGGCGTTGCTGATCGGATCGGAGGCGGGGGAGGATCGGAGGGGACTTCATCGGCGGCTAAAGAAGAAACAGGCTCGGGCATTTCTTCTTTAGCCGCTGGCTCTATCGGCTCCTCAACCTCTTCGGGCTCGGGATCGCCGGAAGCAACCGGCTCGCTTTCCACCGGCGCCGGGCGGATCTCGACCGTCTCCCGCTCCGGCGGCTGTCCTTTCCCTAGCCAGTGAGCCTGGTTCAGCAGCAGGCCGAGAGTCTTGGCCGCGGGCTGCACTTTGAGGGCGTACTCGTTGGCGTCCATGCGATGCGGAAACACGATGCGATAGCATTCGATACCAGTTCCCATCAGCTCGTCGGCAAGAGTAGCTGCTGCTTTCTCCCCAGCTTCGTCGCGGTCGTAAGCGATCAACACCCGCTTGGTTTCGTATTTCTTCAGCGCGGCCCGGTGGTCGTCGGTGAAGCCGTTGACGCCGTAGCTGGCCGTCACGTTGCGATAGCCCGCGCACCAGAACGTCAGCGCGTCGATGACAGATTCACAGAGAATGATCTCTTTCGTCACCTCCAATGCTGACTCGTTCCACACGCCGCGGTGCGGGCCGGGAAGGTACATATGCACCGGAGTTCCCGCCGTCAGATGGCCGTCGGCGATCTTGCGGCCATAGATCTCGACCACCTGGCCCGTGCGATCGAAGATGGGGAACACGATGCACCCGTTGAAGTGCTCGTGGCCGCTCTCGCGAATGATGCCGAGCTTCTGCAGCCGGCCGCGGACCTCGGCGCCGGTTTTGCGATTGGCAGGCGGCAGCCGCAAGCCCAGCGTGCGGTTGGCGAAGCCCAGCCGGAAGTGGCCGATCATCTCCGAAGAGATGAGGCCACGCTTTTGCAAGTAGGCCTGAGCGTCCGGCGTGTTCTTGAGCGTGTCGTGGTAATAGTTGACCGCCTGCAGCAGGGCTTCGGCGTCGCCGGCGTCGTGCTGGATCGGTGAGGGCAGCTTGCGCACGGTCGAGATTCGAATCGGGGCGCCCGCCTCGGTGAGTGACGGGTGATCGGCGCGCAGCAGCTCGACGGCATGCCGGAAGCTGATGCCGTGGCACTTCATCACCCAGTCGATGACCGACCCTCCGGCCTGGCATGCGCCGAGACAGTGCCAGAGATTGTTTTTCGGACTGATCACCAGCGACGGCTCGTGGTCTTCATGGAAGGGGCACAAGCCGATCAGGTCCGCGCCGTAGCGCTTCAGCACGATGCCCCGCGCTTCCACCAGCCGTTGCAGAGAGACCTCCTGCTTTAACCGGCCGATCACTTCATCGGGGATTCGAGCCATCTAAAAACCTCCAGAAAATGGGTCGCATAAGAGAAGGTCGTCAACTAGCCCTTATGCTACACTGATAGTCGCATATGAGAGTGGGCCAAGCAAGCATTTCAGCTACCCCCATCTATCCTGGGTTCGTGAAGAAAAGGGTTCCACCGGAGTTGCGTTTTCACGAGCGGCTGGTTTCGCTCCGCAAAGAACGCGGTTTGACGCAGCAGGCTCTCGCGGAGATGGTCGAGATGCACATTTCGCAGATCCGCCGTTACGAAAGCGGCCAGTCTCAACCCACGCTCGATGCCATTCGTAAACTCGCGGTCGCGCTTAGCGTGACCGCAGACATGCTCCTCTTCGCAAAGGACGAACGCGGTCCCGACGACGACCTGAAGCTTCAGTTCGAGGCGGCCAGCCGACTCGATCCGGAAGAGAAGAACGTCATCCGTTCGGTTATTGAAAGCATCGTGTTGCGCAACACGGTCAAAGCTGCCGAGAGGCGCTTCGTGCCGGCCGACTCTGGAGAAGGTTCTCGATGAGTCGCTACAAACGCCATCAGTGTTCCATCGCCATAGCTTGGCCGTGATCCCCGGCGGGTTGCTGCGCCTGGCTGTGCTCCGCTGCGATCCCTGAGTCACCCGCTCCGACTGCCGCCGCGTGGGACACCTCGCGGCTGAGCGCCTTGCCCAGATTACCGGCGTCGTTGGTGAAGATCTGCGCATCGTACCGGGCACGCGAAACGGCGCCATACGCCAAGCGGCTGTTGATGAGCTTTTCGTGGGCCTCTTCGGTATCGACATTGACCAGCACGCGGTCGGCCGTCGCGCCCTGGCTGCTGTGGCTGGTCACCGCGTAGCCATAATCAAGATGGCGGTTCTCTTCCAGGTTGAAACGGACCTCGCGGCCGGAGTCGAGCTTGATTGCCACGTTGCCGCGCTCGTCGATGTTTTCGATAGTGCCCAGTTCGCGGTTGGCGATGCGGTGCTGTTTGTCCGGCGCCGTAAACTGCACGCGGTCGCCTTCGCTGAAGGCGCGCTCGCTCTCGCGGTACACCGTCACGCCCTGCAAGCGGCGCGGATCATAGGTCAGCGTCTCATTGCCGCGCTCGACCGTGAGCAGGTTCTTTTCGTTATCGAAGCTCACCACCTTGGCGTACGCGCCGGGGCTGATGCCTATCGCCCTGCTGCCCTTGGTGTAGCGCACCACGTCGCCGGCCTCATACTGCGCGGCCCAGGCGCGATCCACGCCCGTCATGTCCTGGCGCGGGAGCAGCACTTTCACCGAATGTTCTTCGCCGCTCACCGCACCGCGCTCCTGTAATTCGCCGTGGATCACGCGGTTCAGTTCCATGCGGGATTTGTTGTCCGGCGAGATTACCAGCGTTCCCTCGGGCTGCGCGGCGTACGTCCGCGCGATCGTCTGCACGCGTTCGGCGCGGTCGCCGATCTCATGCACGCGACCCTGTTCGTCCAGTGCGGCCCCCCGCTGCATCCCGTCCCACTGATATTCGACCTGGAAGAACCAGGCCGCGAACATCGCCACGATGCCGAAAAAGATCGCGCCGCCCCGGCGCTGAAACCCATGCCTCGGCCATCCCTTCGGCCGTGATGAAACCCACATAGCCCCTCCCTTGGTGTCGCTCGCGCGATTGCTTCCTCAGACGCAGAAGTCCGCGGCCCAGTTCCCTGACTCTCCTGGATCGCAGCCGGCATCAACGCGTATCGTCGCCGCCGGCCTTCGCTCCCGCTCGTGCTCCCCGCACGGCGCTCAGCCGTTCGGCTGCCTTGGCGAGCTTGTCCGCGTCGGCCGATTCGATCAGCTCGCGCATGCGCTCCCGGTCCAGCGGTTCGGGCCCGCTTTCTCGCCATACAGCAGATTGATCACGATTTTGCGGAGCGCCAGAACTTCCGACAGGATGGCCTCGGCCTCCGGTGCAGGCGCGGGATCGGCCGCCGCTTCGAGTAGCACCTGGCGGCACCACTCGCTCAGCGACTGTCCGCGCCGGGCCGCCGTCCGCTCACATTGCGCATACTCCGGCTCGCTGAGCCTGGTGCCCAGCGACCGGCCCCGCAACTGCTTCGGCGTCCCCTCTTTGTTGTTGGCTGCGTCCATATTCGGCTCGCGCCAGCTTCTTTCCCAGCCCGGCCCCGCGCGGTGCCGCCTGGTTCCTAACCGGATGCTACCGCGCTTTCGGAAAACCAGCAAACAAGTGGAATCAACACGTTAACGCCGGCGAACGCAGCGCAGCCCAGAAACCGCAGTTTTTCTCTGCAACCAGTTGCAGTGAAAGATGTTCGCATATGCAAACGCCGCGTTTGCATACGCCAACCCAACATGGGGTGACGTGTCACCCCTTCTGCCGGCGCGTAGCATCGTGCTTTTCTTCGAGCTTCCGTTAACGCCGGGGAACGGCCGATTCGGGACCGGCCAACTCCGCTTTGGGCGGTTTTCTCCGGGCGCGGCGCGTGACGGCTGCTAAAATTAGCCGTCACTTTTGTGAAGACTGGGCCACCCACTTGCCGGCAGCCTGCCTACAGCGGGTTTTGGCTGCATGGTCCCCACGATGGCGCATGCGGCTAAGCGCCGATGCTCCAGACCTTCGTGACCATGCCGGATGTGATCAAGTATCTGCTATCCGACGTGAAACTCACACCGCAACCCGCCAACAAAAACTGGCGCCGTCCGCTCGGAACCCGGTCGTGTACCAGGGATGCAATCCTTGTCCCGGATGAGACCTCATGGATGTGAACGGTCGGGAGGATCTCGCCCTTCTTGCCTGGCTCGCCATTGACAACAGCAAGAAGTGTTCCGTCTGGCGAGATCGCGAATCCTTCGTTACCCGTTTGCGGCAAACGGGCGATCTCGGTACCCGTCTTGATTGCATAGACACTGATATACAGACGTTTGTGGTGCTCAAACTTGCCATCCCAGACGGCCTTGGCGATCGCCGCGGCCAGGAAGTCTCCATGGGCCGAAACGCTCGGCAATGCTCTCAGGTCGGATTCCATCGAATGCGACCAAAGAACTTCAAGGTCTGCTGTCCGGCGGCACGTCAGCGCGTTCCCGCAGAAGTACGCGGCAACGCTCCGATCAGCGGAGAGCGACACCTGTGCACTAGGAGTTGAATCGGCCTGTTCGGTGGCCACATCCACCCGAGCCAGCTGCTTGTAACTGGGGAACTCAACGCGTGATAGCCATTGGAGCTTATGTGGTCGCTGTGCATACCGGGCCACCAGGAGAACGCGGTCATCGATCGGCGACATCTGCTCGAAGTATTCGAAGGGATCGAAAGCACGCATCCGCTCCGTGCGCTCGCCATTTTGGATGTTGACCGCGATCTGTCGGTGAGAAAGCTGGCCCTTCCCCCCAGCAAAGTCCAGAAAGAGCGCCTCGCTATCAGAGAAAAAATCGACGACAAGGGCTCTAATCTGGAAATTGCCGGTGTATAACGTGCGCCAGGTAGCCGCCTCCACCACACGCACTGGATAACCGCCAGCCTTCCAGTCCTCCAAACACAGCTTCTTACCATCCGGCGAAACACAAAGCAGTCTCGCATTGGGAAACTCTTTGGCGAGGCTGAAACTCGCGCTGGGTACGGCCGCCGCGGACGCAACGCTCCATCGTCCCGAAGCTAACGAGGCGACCAGTGATGCCGTTGAACAGAGCGCGCGCCGCCGAGATAGCAAGACAGTCTCATTGGTGAGGGCATCCATAGGTGTTGTCGCCTCCAGTGATCTTGTTTGGAATGACCTGGAGCACGCCGTGAAAAATGGCCCCCAATATTGGCTTAGCCGACGGATTGAATGGATCGACGTCGATCTGGATTCTCCCCGTTCCAGTGTTTGTGTCTATGAACGTATTGACCTGGACTGAGTTCGTTAGGCCAGGGGAACGGAAATTCCCCGTGAAATCGTGATGCGGTGGCCCTACCAGCATTGTATTGCCAACTCCGCCTGGGCATTGATTGTTGTTCGCATACCCAAGGCCACACATCTGCGTGATGAGACTGTTGACCGCGTCAGCGCTACCCGAAAAATTGAGCTCCGTCTCTGCGTACGTGCCCTCGTTGCCGTTTGATGTGCCGACGATCTGTACCCACGGATTCGTGAAGTCGTCTAGGTTCAGCCCAGTTCCCGTTGCGCCTGCAGTGATTGCGTCCTGGACGCAGTTGGGATCCGGGGATGAGGCCGTAAAGGTCGGCGTGAGCGCCGGAAGCTGCCCGAGGTACTGGATGAGCCCTGAGCACTGGTCCGGGGTCAGCGCTTGGCAAACCCCCTGCATCTGCGCGTAGCCATTCCCGAATCCACCGCCGCCACCACCACCCGCGCCACCTCCACCGCCGCCCCAGAACAGCGCATCGCCGCCGCAGTCGCCGTAGCCATACTGGGCATCGCACATCCCCGGTATCGCTTCGTTCAAGCCAGTGGGATCGAAGAAATTGACCGGATCGCCTTGCACGTACGTGTAGCGGTTCCAGCTTCCTGGTACTCGCGGGTTCACCGACGCTAGTCCACTGGGGTCAGGAGTCATGAAGCGGCCATTGCCGCTTGCGTAATATCGTTGATCCGCGTAATCCTGATTCGGGTTGTCCCTCACATACGTCCCGAACTTCTCCCGACCGTCTGCGGTGCTGGTCCGCTCCTCGCCATACGGATAGTACGCGAAACTTTCGCCGTTCGAGTTCGCGCGCACGGTGCCGAGGCGGTCCGTGGCCACGGTCACTCCGCGCGCGACCACCAACTTGCCGCCGAAGTACACGTTCTTCCCCGTCACTGCGCAGTTCGGTTTCGCATTCGCGTCGTAGGTACACCCGACCGTCACCAGTCGCTGGCCGCCCAGGCCGTACATCGCGTATTCCCACGTGTTCTGCGAGCCGCTCGGGTAGTTCGGCCAGACGTACGGATCGTACCGCACCAGCACCCGCTTGCCTGCGTGGTCGTAGAAATAGTTCGTCGTGCTGGTCCCGAGCGGCCGGTTCTCCACGTCCAACCCCCATGGCGGCGTAGTGAAGCTCGTCGGACCTCCGTTCGTCGCCGGGTTGATGGTCGTACTGAACGTCGGCGCGCTTCCTTTGGTCACGCCCTTTGCGGTCATATTGCCGAAGCCGTCGTAGGTGTAGCTCTGGCCCCACTGCACGCCGCCCGAGCCCTCGGTCTGCGCCTGGATCAGGCGGTTCCACACGTCGTAGGTGTAGTCCACCGTCTCCCCGGTCACGCCGTCGATCGACTTGGCGATCCGCCCGTTGTTGGCGCCGGGCGTGTAGACATATTGCATGTCCATAACGTTCGACGCGAAGTTCGTCACCGTCTGCCGCGTCATCTGGAACATGCTGTTGTAGGTCCGCGTCTCGCCCATTCCAAAGTAGCTCAGGCTCAGGATCTCGCCGGCCACTCCGTAGGTCGCACTGCCGCCTCCCCCGCCGCTGGTGTCGGTGATTCCGTTCACCCGGCCCATGGCGTCGAATCCGTAGGTGAACTTCGGACCCGTCGCGTTCACGGCGGGATAGGTCAGGCTGGTCATCCGGCCTTGATTGTCCCATTCGTAGCCGGCTACCAGATCGAACTCCTGCGGACCGGTCGAGCCGGGGCTGCCGTCGCCCAGCAGCCAAGTCATCTTCTGCGATGTGACGCGGCCCGACTGGTTGTAGCTGTATTGATAGACGCAACTCTG
>Ga0306920_100012805_pt1 | contig 11395 bp, 15 predicted proteins | sample flu12Cox44000170_FD_204666 | JGI IMG/M metagenome (GOLD analysis project Ga0306920, IMG submission 204666) | Lab enrichment of tropical soil microbial communities from Luquillo Experimental Forest, Puerto Rico - flux4day.12C.oxic.44.000.170 (v2)... | ecosystem: Environmental > Terrestrial >...
GCTCATTCACTGAGGCTGGCAACCTCATGGCTCGGCGCGGCACGGAAGACCCGTCGGGCCTCGGCATCTATCCGAATTGGGCGTTTTCCTGGCCGGCCAATCGGCGCGTCATGTACAACCGAGCTTCTTGCGATCCGGATGGCAAGCCTTGGGACCCGTCGCGCAAGCAAGTGTGGTGGAACGAAGCGACCGAGAAATGGGTCGGCAACGATGTGCCCGATTTCAAGGCCGACTCGAAACCCAAGGATCACATGGGGCCGTTCATTATGAATCCGGAAGGTGTCGGGCGCTTGTTTGTTCCCATCGGCGCCGTGGCCGACGGCCCGTTCCCCGAGCACTACGAACCCACTGAGAGTCCGGTCGCGAATCCGCTGCACCCGCAACAGTCGACCAACCCCGTAGCCAAGAAATTCCAATCCGACCTCGACAAGTACGGTGACCCGAAAGACTACAACGTTATCTGCACAACCTATCGTTTGACCGAGCATTACCACTATTGGACCAAGAACAACCCCATGAATGTTCAGCTCGTACCCGAGCCATTCATCGAGATTCCCGCGGAAATGGCCGACGAACTCGGCATTCGCGGGGGAGAAAAACTCAAAGTCAGCAGCGCGAGAGGCCAATACATTGCCAAGGCCATGGTCACCAAGCGTATCAAGGCCATGATCGTCGACGGCAAGAAAACCTACCACGTCGGAATTCCCCTTCACTGGGGCTACCGCGGCATAGCGGAAGATGAAGGCAAGACCGCAAAGACGCCTGTGAACCTGCTCTCGCCAGCGGCAATTGACCCCAACGCGTGGACGGCGGAATTCAAGGCCTTCCTGGTCAAGGTCGAGAAGGCGTAGGAGCCGAGCCATGAGCCAAGCCACACTACGCATTCAGAAGATTTCAGCACACGCCGGGAGCATCCCGGGCGAGGGAACGCAGCGCGAATATACCGTCTGCAAACTCATCGACACAACTACCTGCATCGGCTGCAAGGCCTGCGAAGTAGCATGCATGGAGTGGAACGACCTGCCCTTTGGTGAAACCGTTTTCGGCAATACCTACCAAACCATGCCGGAAACGCGCTGGAATTATTGGAACTTGATTCTCTTCAACGAGCACGAGCGCGAAGACGGCTCGCTGATGTGGCTGATGCGCAAGAATCAGTGTATGCACTGCGCAGAGCCGGGCTGCCTCGCCGCCTGTCCCGCCGACGGAGCTATCGTGCAGTACACCAACGGCATCGTCGACTTTCAGCAGGCCAATTGCATCGGCTGTGGCTACTGCATCACCGGTTGCCCGTTTGACATTCCGAAGATGGATCCCAAGACCCATCGCGTGTTTAAGTGCACGCTATGCGCCGACCGCGTCAGCGAAGGGCTCGAACCGGCATGCATCAAGTCCTGTCCGACCGGCTGCCTGCACTTTGGCTCGAAAGATGACATGAAAGATCTGGCCGAAACGCGCGCCAAGCAATTGCGGGAGCATTCCAATTTCCCGAAGGCTGGCGTGTACGACCCACAAGGTGTAGGTGGTACCGGCGTCATTTATGTTTTGCACGACACCTCAAATCCGGAAATTTACGGCGGTTTGCCGAGAGATCCGCACGTTCCCTGGACCGTGAAGTTGTGGAAAGGCCCGCTGAAGTGGCTAGGCAACATCGCGATGATCGGCGGCTTGATCGGTTTGTTCGTGCACTACCTCCGATACGGGCCGAAAGCGCGCGAAGAGGAAGATATGACTCCCGGAGGGACAAAATCGTGAGCCCTACCGAACAAATCATTCCGCACGGCTACGTCCTTCGGTACAACCTGAAGGAGCGCCTCACGCACTGGGTGGCGGCCGCCGCTTATTTGTATCTGGTCGCCACGGGACTGGCTTTCTGGTCGCCGTGGCTGTTCTGGGTTGCGGTCATTCTCGGCGGCGCGCCGGTTTCCCGCATGCTGCATCCCTGGGCTGGGCTGATCTTTTTTGCTGCGGTGTCGTACATGTACGTGATGTGGGCACCGCAAATGAAACATACGGACGCAGATCGCGCTTGGTGGAAAGCCGTTGGCTACTACAGCCGCAACGAGGACGACAAAATGCCGCCCGCCGGCCGATACAACGCGGGACAGAAATTGCTCTTTTGGGGGTTTTTCTGGAGCGCCGTAGCGTTGCTGCTCACCGGAGTGGTCCTGTGGTTCCCCGAATACATTCCATGGAATCTGCGATTCTTGCGCTACATTTCCGTGCTCATTCATCCCGCCGCCGCGCTGTTTACAATTGGTTTGTTCCTGATCCATGTTTATATGGGCGTGTTCGCCGAGCGCGGCGCGTTCGGCTCGGTCATCCGCGGCGACGTATCGGAAGCATTTGCCAAGCGCTATCATCCCGCGTGGTATAGAGAGATCGCGGGCGAGTCCGCCTCGCGGCGCAAATGATACCGGGACAGGCCGGTGGGGCCGACTACGAGGCCCGCATTCGGCGCGCCGAGAACCTGAGATCACGGCATCCTGCAGCCGCGGAATTCCTCACCTTCTACGAACAGGTCGCGTCCTTTCAAAGGCGCCTCCGCGCAAATATTTCCGCCGTGGAAGTGAAGCCGGACAGCGGTCTTCCTGCCGAACTCCGCGCAAAACTCGACCTCATGGTGCTTCTTCCTCATTTTCGCGGATACCTTTCCGCGGTGGAGAAGCACGCGCCTCGCGCGCTTGCCGAATCAGCGCGGCAGTTTGGGTTGCTGCCCTCGGAGTCCTGGATCGCCAGCCTCCAGGCGTACTGGCAATGCGCCGGAAGATACGATCAGCAAGTCGGTGCGTTCGCGCAATTCCTTCCGCGGGCTTTCCTCGAGCCCTACGCGGAGTTTCGCGCCGCCCTCGTGCCACGCGCTCCGCTGGCCGTGACTACGCGGCGCTGCCCACATTGCGGATCGCGGCCGCTCGTTGGCGTGCTGCGCCCTGAGGGCGACGGTGGAAAAAGATTCTTGCTTTGCTCGTTCTGCTTGCAGGAATGGGAGTTCCGGCGAATCCTGTGTCCGACGTGCGGTGAAGAAGCCGAGGACAAGTTGCCGGTGTTTATCGCCGAGGATTTTCCGCACGTGCGCGTCGAGGCTTGCGATACCTGTAAGTTTTATCTGCGCACCATTGACCTGACCAAGGACGGCAACGCCGTCCCTATCGTCGATGATCTCGCCGCCCTTCCCCACACCTTGTGGGCGGATGAGCAAGGCTATTCTCGGGTCCAACCAAACCTCCTGGGCACGTAGCGCCGAAGATCGTTCGCGACAGGGCTTCTTCGTCTCCGCAAAAGGAATAAAATGCCGCATTTCTTGGTCTGGAGCCGCAGGTCTGCTGGGTTTCTTGTTTGGAAAAGGGGGAAGGATCATGAGAAAAGCGCTTTTTGTGTTTCTTTTGTTAGGATTCGCGGCGCGTCCGATGGTCGCACGGTCCGCGCCGGAGGGACTCTGGCAAGGCTACGACGGCGAATGGCGACACGTTTCAAGTCAATTGATCGCGCTAGCCGAAGCCACGCCCGCGGAAAAATTCGCCTGGCGACCCGCGCCGGGCGTGCGCTCGACTGGCGAAGTGTACATGCACATCGCCATAACGAATTTCTATTTGCTGAGTGTCACCGGTCCCAAAATGCCTGCAGACCTAAAAGAAGGAATGGAAAAGTCCGCCACTTCGAAAGCCGAGGTGATCAACTGGCTGAAGCGCTCGCTAGAGGCCGTCAAGCAAGCGCATTTAGCGGTCACACCCCAAGACCTTCAGCGCAAAGTTCACATCGAGGATCGCGACGCCACCGTCGACGGTATGTATTTGCGCATCATCGTCCACGCCAACGAGCACATGGGCCAGCTCGTCGCCTACGCACGCATGACCGGCGTCGTCCCGCCGTGGTCCAGGAACCCGTAACCGCAGTCCGAAGCCCTAGGAGGCAGGGGGCCGCCGGTTCTGCCGCGGAATCCCGGGTCTGCCTCTTGTGGCGAACGAAGTTCTTTCCTGGTTTTGACAGCCCCACAGTAGCTCTTGCGGTTGGCAACAGCTCGCCACTCCTCACGGAACCTTTTCCCCGGTCCCAGGTATTCACTCTTTGTACGGGCAAGTGCAGCCGTTTAGGACCATAATTCGGCGATGACTTGGGCTCCCGACGAGGACCTGATGCTCCAAGTGCGCGATGGCGCAGGCGAAATGCTCGGCGTGTTGTTCGACCGCTACCAAACCCCTCTTTTCAACTTCTATTCGAAGTTGACGGGAAACCGGACGCTCAGCGAGGACCTGGTTCAGGAAGTGTTCCTCCGCATCCTGAAATACCGCCAGAGCTACCGCCCCGGGACGCCGTTCCGTGCTTGGATCTACCAGATTGCCCGCAACGCCCGCATCGACCACTTTCGTAAGTTTCCCCGCGAAACAGCCTTCGAGCCGGAAATGCTTGCGCCTGTCTTTCCTCGAGATTCCGCCCAGGAACAGCAGGAAGTCGAACTGTTGCAGCGCGCGCTCCAGCAGTTGCCGGAAGAGAAAAGAGAGATCCTGCTGCTCTGCCGGTTCCAGGAACTGAAATACGAGGAAATTGCCGGCCTGCTCGGCTGCGAACTCAACACCGTAAGAACTCGCATCCATCGCGCCCTCCAGGATCTGCGCAAGGCTTTTCACCAGATCGCCAAGGGAACGATGCTGAAAAAAGCCGACGCGTCGGCAGCACCTCGAGGAGGTGGCCATGCAGTGTGAACAAATCGCAGAGCTCTTGCCAGACTACCTTGAAGAGAGCCTCAACCCCGATCAGCGTCGCGATGTCGAAGCACACCTCAAAGAGTGCGCGAACTGCTCCGAAGAAGTCGTTCTATGGCAGAAACTCTCGCTTCTGCCCGTCGAACAGCCGAGTCCCCAGTCGCGCGCGCGTTTTGAAGCCATGCTCCAGGCCTATCAAGCTGGTCGTTCGAATCAACCGGGCAGCAGTCCGGCGTGGAGAAAGCGCCCTTCCCCTGGGAACCTCGTCGATTGGCTCCGTTCGCCCCTGGGAACTCTGGCCTACGGCGTGGCGCTGCTGGTCATCGGTGTTTTGGTCGGCCTTCGCATGGGCAGTCCCAAGGGATCCCCATCCCAGGAATTGGCTGACATGCGATCCCAACTCGCCAGCATGAAGCAGCTGGTGGTGCTGTCCATGCTGCAGCAGCAATCGGCCAGCGCGCGGCTGGAGGGCGTGACCTGGAGTACCCGCGACCAGCAGCTCGATCCCAAAGTGCTTTCGGCTCTGCTTCACACTCTGCGCTACGACCCAAGCGTGGACGTTCGTCTGGCTGCGCTCGACGCGCTTGGCCATCACTCGGCGCAGCCGCAAGTGCGCACCACCGTGGTGAATGCGTTAGAAGACCAACAGTCCCCCTTGATGCAAGTCGCGTTGATTGACCAGTTGGTGGAATGGCATGACCGCGAAGCCGCCCCGAATCTGGAAAAACTTCGCCAATCCCCAAATCTGAATCCCACCGTGCGGCAACACGCCGACTGGGCTATCGGCAAGCTGAATTGAGGAGAAACCATGCGAATGACGCGCTTTTTCATCGTGTTCGCCACCTGCGGGCTGCTTCCCTTTTCTTTAACGGCGCAGTCGGTGAACGTGAGAATCCCGCTGCCACCCATGCCCGTTGTGCCGTTCCCCATGGAGCTGCATCTTGCGCCCGCATTCCCGGGGAATCTCCACGACTCTGACCGCGACCTGCCGGTCGAGGAGCACGAGACCATTCAGAAGTCTTTTTCTATGGCTGGCGTCCAGCATAAGTCGCTCGAGATCGACAACATCTGGGGCTCCATTGAAGTCGTGGGAGCTAACTCCGACCAGGTGCAACTCACGGTCAACAAATCGATCCGCGCGGAATCCCAGGACAAAATCGGACAGGCTCGCAAAGATGTAACCCTCGATATCAGCGAGCAGGAAGGCCTTCTGAAGTTCTATGTCAACGGCCCCTTTCGCTGCAATTGCAACGATGGGTGCGGCCACCGCGAGTTCGACGGCTATATCGTCAAAATGGATTTTCAACTTGCGGTTCCGCATGACATTGATATCAAGCTTAAGACCGTGAATGAGGGCCATGTTCGGGTCCGCGATATCAACGGAAACTTCCTCGTGCGCAACGTCAATGGCGACGTCGAAATGGACAACCTTTCCGGCTCTGGCACCGCCCGCACCGTTAACGGCCCGGTGAAAGTCTCCTTTCGGCAGAATCCTCACGACGCTTCCGAGTTCCAGACCGTCAACGGGGCGGTGGAGCTGCGTTTTGCACGCGACTTGACCGCCGATTTTCGCTTTAAGACCTTCAACGGCAGCATCTACAGCGATTTTCCCGTTACCGCTTTGCCAGTGCGCGCCATTCAGGAAGAACATCACGGCGCCAAGATCATCTTTCGCGCCGACCGGTACACCGGGGTTCGTATCGGCTCCGGCGGACCGGAGATCAAAGTGGAAAATCTAAATGGAGACATCCGTATTCTTGAAAACCATGAATAGCCAAACCCAGCGGTTCCCTTCCCTCGTTATGGCGGCTCTAATTCCGTGCGTCGCGCTGGCCCCCGCCCGCGGACAAACGCAAACGCCATCCGGCGGGGATCGCGTTCCCGTGACCCTCAGCGATCCGTCGCATCCCGCTTTGGTGAAAGCCAGCCTGGTCAACGGTGGCATTACCGTCAAGGCGTACGACGGCAAAGAAGTTATCGTGGAAGCCCGCGCGCGCAATCGTGACCGCGAATCCGCACACTCCGACTCGAGCATGAAGCGCATCATTGTTTCGTCCACCGGCCTTTCCGTCGAGGAGGAAAACAACGAGGTGCGCATCAACACCGATTCCTATATGCGCCCCATCGACCTGACCATTTCTGTTCCTGTTCACACCTCTCTCAAGCTGAGGGCCGTGAATAGCGGAGACATCGTGGTCAGCGGGGTGGACGGCGAGTTGGACGTCAACGACGTGAACGGCTCGGTCACTCTAAACAACGTCTCCGGCAGCGCCGTCGCGCATGCCCTGAACGGCCGTCTTTTGGCCACTTTCGCGCGGGTGAGTCCCCAAAAGCCCATGGCCTTCAGCTCCTTGAACGGCGACATTGACGTTACTTTCCCGCCCGATTTGAAGGCCAACCTCAGCCTTAAGTCCGACCGTGGAGAGATTCTCACCGACTTCGACGTCCAGATTCAGACTGCTCCGGTGCAGCAAACCGTCGAAGACGGCCGCTCCCATGGCGGCAAATACCTGGTGAGAATCGACAAGACCGTTCACGGAACCATCAACGGCGGCGGCCCCGAGTATCAATTTACGAATTTCAACGGAGGCATCTACATCCGCAAGGCGGGGGCCCCCCGCTGAGGCCTGCTTCGAAGATCACTTCTTCAGGAACAAAACGCAGTAGTCATCGTCGGGCCAGTCGTTCACCGCTTTCTCCATTTGCAGCCCCGCGGCGGTCAATTCCTCGATCATAATCTTTTGCGGGATGCCATGACCGCCGCGGTTGCTCGGAACGCCTTCGACGGGATCCAGCCCGGAACGAGGAGGAAAATCAATAATCGCCAGCCGCCCTCCCGGCTTCAACGACCTGACCAGGTTGGCATCGAACTCCGCCGGCTTGGTCAGGTGATGGTAAACACGGCGCAGAAAAATGGCGTCGCAACAACCCGTGGGCAAATTGGTGTCGGCTTCCTTGCTGTCCACCACAACTACGTTTTGCAGCTTGCGCTTGGCAACCTCGGCCCGCAGTTCCTCGAGTTTCTTCCTGTCAATCTCCGTCGCGTACACCTTTCCCGTCATCCCGACCGTTTCCGCTGCCGCAAACGAATACTGTCCGTCTCCCGCCCCGATATCCGCCACCGTGGCTCCCGGTTTCCAACCCATCAGTAATGCGAGCCGCTTGATTTCGCCGGCGGCGTTCCCACGCGCCTCGACGGCCAAGATGGCCGCCGCCAGACAGGTGCAAAACAGCAAGAACAGGCGCTTTCTGTTCATCTTGTCCATCACGCCGCCCCCTTTCCGCTGATTGAGATTTGCTGATTCACGCCCATCCATTTTCTTATTGGCTCCATTTGGTGGGAGTGCGAACCCAACGATGGGGACGGAGTTTTGCCTGGAGTTCGGCAGGCAGCGGACCCTGGTCGCTTGCGGCCAGGTTGGATTCGACATGTTTGCGCTTGCGCATACCGGGGATAGTCGTGTCGACGTCGGGATTGTTTAGGATGAAGCGCAGGGCCATTTCGGGCAAGGCCATGCCGTCAGGCAAAAGCGGCTTGAGGGCATCGGCGCGCTCGACACTGGCTTTAAGATTTTCCGGGATGTAGTAGGTGCTGCGCCAGTCGTTCTCAGGCCAGCTGCTGTCGAGCGTGAGCGTGCCGGTGAGCGAGCCTTCGTCGAAGGGCACGCGAGCGATGATGGCAACGTCTTTCTCGCGGCACGCGGGAAAAAGCTCGTCCTCGGGATTCTGGTCAAAGATATTGTAGATGACCTGGACGGCGTCGATAAGGCCGGTGCGCACGGCGCGGATTCCGTTCGCGGGTTCCCAACGGTTGAGGCTGAGACCGACGGCGCGGGCCTTTCCGCTGCTGCGCAGTTTTTCAATGGCCGGCAAAATCCGCGCATCTTCGAGCCAGGTGTCTTCCCAGGTGTGCAGTTGAATGAGGTCGAGTGTATCCACCCCGATATTTTTTAGGCTGTTATCGACATACTCGAAGATATAGTCGGGTGGGTAGCTGTCATCGAGAGAGAATTCGGGGCGGGCGGGCCAGCGGCGGTTTTTCGGAGGAACTTTGGTGGCCACATAGAGCTTCTTGTCAGGGCCGCCGGTGGAGGCCATGCTTTTGTTGGCGCGAAGAATTTTCCCGAGCAGCTCTTCGCTGTGGCCGTTGCCGTAAGCCCAGGCGGTGTCGAAAAAATTGCAGCCCAGATCGACGGCACGATGGAGCGAATCGAGCGATTCCTTGTCATCGGAGCCGGTCCATCCGGCCAGGCCCCACATGCCGTAGCCAATTTCGCTGACGTTCCATCCGGTGCGGCCAAAGCGGCGGTAACGCATCACCTGGTCTCCTGACGTCGAACAGACATTATACTGGCCGGGCAGGGACTAGAGCGGGACAAGCATACCTGGTTTCTTTAGGCTGTCTGCTTGAGGGCGCGCTCGACGAGGGTGAGGCAGCGCTCGGCCTGTTCGCGAAGTAATTGCTCTTCATCGGTGACTTCGGTCTTTAAGCTGTGAAGTTCGTCGGCGATGGCCAGGGCCGCAAGCACTGCAAGTTTCTGCGTGTCCACAATTCCGGTGGACTCCGCGATTGCGTGCATTTTTTCGTCTACGAACTTTGCAAGCCTGTGGACGTACTTTTCTTCTAGCTCTCCGCGAATGGTGTAAATCTGACCGAAGATTTGCACTTTTACGGACGCGCTCATGGTCCGAAATTGTAGCGCACCGTGAAGCCGCGCGGGGTTTTTCTTGCGAGCCTGGGAGAGCCCGGGGCCCGTGACGAGCGCAAATTCAGGAGCTCTCCCTGCGTCGGGCTGCGACAGATCGCAGCCGGAGGGTGGGAATGACGGCACGACCGCCGGCCGCGACTTCGACAGCCGCGTCTTCAGCCAGCCCGATAGAGCTTGATTCCGCTCACATCCGCCTGAGTTTCATTCCCCTTCACCACATTTGTTGTTTGACCTAGACGAAACAGTTACCGCGCAGATTGTCGCGGGTCAGACATTCACGGTGCTGTGAGACCGTATTCGAGCAGAACGAGCGTGGAGTCGAGGACCCTTGTATCCATAAGTCTCAGGCTGGTCCGTCGATAGGCGGCATAGATCGGCTCCCTGCCAACACTGCCAAGAATGAGCGGAAAAACCATGAGTCGGAGTCGGTCGACGAGGCCAAGCTGCATCATTTCCTTCACGAGACGAATGCTTCCGATCGACCTCAATGGGTCTCCCTGCTGCTGTTTGAGTGCCCTAATCTCGTCCGCGACGCCGCCCTTCGCTAGACGGGTGTTCTTCCAGACGAGCGGCTCCTCAAGTGTTCTCGAGAACACCAACTTGGGAAGGCTGGTCAAGCTGACGCTGGCTTCATCAGTGGCATCCGCCGAGAACCCGGCCAGCAGCTCATAGGTAACCCGCCCCATGATGATGAGTTGAGGCTGGTTGGCATGCTCGCTCACCCAATTCGCGAGCTCCTGGCCGGAGTGACCGAAGAAAGCGGCCTCGTTAACCCCGGAAGCGAAACCATCAAGCGAAATGAATAGGTCTGCGATCAGCTCCCTCATTGGTTGCCCTCAGGAAATCGATTTGCGTCTCGGGCTGTATCAGAATGCGGTAGTCGCTGTGCTCGTCCTTCGAGCGCACAGTTCCCATGGATGCTCTCTCCCTTGCCATAGAATTCAGAGCCTCACCAGATATTCCACGAGCCGGTCGAACTGCTGATTCCAGCCGATGGGCGCGCCGCGCGTGGCATCCGACTCGAACGAATACGCCTGGCGGACGCTCACTTTGGTCTTGCCTTCATCGTCGGCGAACGTCACTTCCGTCCATACGCCCAGCTTCGGGTCGCCAGGAATCGCGCCGTCGAACACCAGCCGCTCCGGCTCGAGGACCTCGATAAACACGCCATCGAACGGATAATCGTTTCCGTCGGGCCCGCGCATCGCGTATCGCCAGCGCCCGCCCGGCCGTACGTCCATCTCGTGAATCGTGGTCTGGAATCCGCGCGGCCCCCACCATTGCGCGACGTGCTTCGGATCGGTCCACACCTTGAATACGACCTCGCGCGGCGCATCGAAAACCCGCGTGAGGACGAGATCGGGCGTTTTTTTGTTTGCTGGCTTACCTGCTCCGGCTTGGGGTGCGGCCATGGTTTTTCTCCTTTTTCTGGATCTTTCGCAGGTAATCGTCCAATCGATCGAAGCTCTCCGTCCAGAACCGCCGGTAGCGCTCGACCCATTCCGCCACGTCCTTCAAACGTCTCGCGTCCAGCTGACACGGCCGCCACTGCGCTTCGCGCCCGCGTCGGATCAGCCCCGCGCGTTCCAACACTTTCAAATGCTTCGACACCGCCGGCAGGCTCATCTCGAAAGGCTCGGCCAGTTCAGTGACGGAAAGCTCCCCCAAGGTGAGCTGCGCGAGGATCGCGCGGCGCGTCGGGTCGGCCAGCGCCGCGAACGTTGTGCTAAGGGGATCCCCTTCCATCGTATTTAACCTATAGGTTAAATACAGCAGGCCGGCCGTTCTGTCAAACACTTTTTATGCCCGCGCCAGCAGCCGCGACGCCGGAAGTGACTCCCGTAGCGCGCGGGAGTGATCTCACCCGGGCGGCGCTCAAAGCAACCGCCGAGAATTATCGCGCCGAGATCCAACGCTTCGGTTCGATCACCTCGACTGGGAGTCCCGGAGGACACGCTAGAATGGTGGGGTTCTTGTTTTTTTCCG
>Ga0306920_100012806_pt1 | contig 11395 bp, 18 predicted proteins | sample flu12Cox44000170_FD_204666 | JGI IMG/M metagenome (GOLD analysis project Ga0306920, IMG submission 204666) | Lab enrichment of tropical soil microbial communities from Luquillo Experimental Forest, Puerto Rico - flux4day.12C.oxic.44.000.170 (v2)... | ecosystem: Environmental > Terrestrial >...
TAATATGCCCTTCTCCCAGGCACCATAACGACCCATATGGATAAAATCACCGGCACCAATTGATGAGCAACGTAATGGCTTCTCAACTATCACTGCACCAGGGGCGGGTGGTTTACGCCATAACTCACGATATGGCCACTCTAATGTTGAATGACCGAATATCTTCGCTGACCGATACCAATTGCATATAGGCGTTCCATCGCATATCACCGTAAAGTCATGTTGACTTGCTAACCCGCCGTCTGGGTCGCCATCACCAAGCGCCCAAATCTTTGTTGATTCGAACAAATCACCTTCCTGAGCCCATACCTTGCGGGGTACAGTGCTGATGACGAGGTCACTTTTGTGCATGGCATTCCATAAATTTGGCGATATGTATGGCATAGGCTTGATATCACAGTCGACTATCCAAGGCTCGAACTGTTTCCATAGCCAATCATATGCTTGTCGTAAATCCCAAGCTGGGTGATTCTCCGCTAAATCCTCTGGACTAACTGTACCATCCCAACCTTCGCCATACACCTTGCTGCGATATTCTTCGGGTGTGCCCCGTAATTTGTAGCTTACTAGATTGGGACCGCCCGTGTCGATCTTCGGTATTGGCTTGTGAAGATACTGAGCACCATGTAGGGTGCTCTTAACTTTTTTGGAGTAAATACTTAATGACCAACCCATCATATTAGCCGCGTGAGCCGCCATTAGCCCCGCGGGACCACAACCTAATATTGCGACGTGTTTGGTCACTAAGCCTCCACGCTATAATTGTATTCTCGGCCATCGCGCCTGTACCAAGGAGGTGGCGGGTTGCTTACCGTATGCCTACCAGCTTCTTGAATACCTTGTGTATGCCAGTTGTTGTGACGATCTAGCCAAATTTGAAGTTTTGGGTCTTTGTCGCCATAGCCTATATAGCGTTCCCCGCATACAGTACAGTCATAGACCATAGCTCCGGTATTTCGGATGATACGTTTTATTGGTGCCACGATTATTCCTCTCATTGTAGTGTGCGTGATCTACGGTTATACCGATGGTGTGCGCACCCCACCAAAGCCAAGACGGTTGTCCTGTGGGGAGGTTACAGTCCATCTTGGCTCAGAATGGTGGCTCCTCGACATTTTCTGTGTCCAAGTTAACGACGTCAGTCACATCATCAAGGAATGCAGACGCATCGATGATACCATCATCCTCAACAACCTCAAAACCTTCCGCATCTACTTGACCATTTGTCTTGACTTCTTCACGTGGTCCGGTATACGGTAAATATTGATTTATCTCAGCACGAGGATTGCCGTCGAGATCATGGCCCATTTTTGTAACAATCCGAATAACATGTTCGCCGGCGGGTGATTCAATGGGATATTTGCCGATCTTCTTGATATGGACCTCATCAACGCCGGCCCGATTTGGCTCCTTCTTGGCGTCCGGTCCATTGGGTGGCCAGAACGCGGCTTCAACGGCATCCTTAGCTTGCTGAGTGCCATCAGTCAATGCATGAAGGAAGCTGTTTACACGACCAGCTTGTGACTTGATGATGTTCAAGCCGTCCCAGATGGGTGCTCCATAGTACGGATATGACGTATCCTTGAGACCAGTTGATCCGGCTCCACCACATATCTCCAACAAGACGGCGATACGCGGTTTTCCCTTGTTATCACCTTCCTTATTGATCTTGCCTACGGTCATCCGCTTAACTTTGGCTACATAGCTGCCCTTTGGCGGGACTGGCCCCTCATATTGGCTGAGTCCTGCACCCCAGGCTTCCTCGCCTTTGCCTGAGATATCCCATTTCAACTTAATTTTAATCACCTTCCTCGTCTGCGCCGACGCCCACTGTGAGCAATTCGACGCCTTCAGTTTTCCTCAGCGGCTGCTTTGGTTCTGGGTTTTGCGGAACTGCTCTTGGCTCTGGTGTCGGTTTTGGCCCGACTTCAAGGAGTTCACGAATTTCCTTGAGAGACAAGTTGACGGTACGCGGTTCTAGGCACAATGTTCGATCCTTGGCCATAACCGTCTTGCTGTTCGTCCACTGGATGACTCGGACTTCTTCCCAATTATCTTTGCCATCAATCACAACTTTACGTTTCGCAATTCGCATCTGGCCAAAGCTAGTCATCCACGACGCGACAGCCTTGGCGTATTGCGTTCCTTTTCCTTGCATCATCGGTAGTACAACCTTATTGCCCTCCTCATCTTCTTCATCTTGCTGAAGTGCAGTAAATATTACATTCACAGGCAAATCGCAGAATGCTTTGACCATCTTACGCACCTTCTCGAAGTACGGCATATAGTCTTGTATTTGTGGTACATCTGGATCACGCGAAGGATTCATCCTCACGCCTTCATTAAGAATGTGTCGCATACACATCTGTTGCATCTCGGTTAAAGAGTCCAACGCGATCCAATTAAATGGAATAACCTCTAATGATTCCAGCCATTTGTAAGCTTGTTGTATATCAGACCAGCCGTGAATTTGCCACTTCTTCGCTGTTGATCCAAGTCGCTTAGCTGAAATTGTACCGTTATCTTCGGGTGCGATGAACAACACGTCATCATCACTTCCTGCGAAAACAGTTTTCCCAACTCCTGGGTCGGCGTAAACGAGAAGATTAACATACTCGTCCTCATCCTGAAGGCTGATAATATTGCTAGGTAATTCTACCATGCTAGTCTTTCCCTTGTATCCGGTTGTTCTGACATCTTGATAATATATGCATCTAGTTCATCTACCCTCTCAACAATATAATCGGCATCACTTTTAGCTATTCTACCAAGCGCCGCTAGGCGCAAGACTCTAGCCCTGAAAGTGGCGAGGTCATCCCGCCCACGATCTTTTAGTCTGGCTACCATCCTCTCCCACTTTCTTGCTGTTGATTGCCCCTTCTCTGTGGTCTTCGTATGGATCGAACTTCTTCATCGTTGTTGATATGAAGTATTCGGTGTCGCCACCACTTTCGTCTAGCTCACACAAGTCGAAAAACATGCAAAAATAACAGTCTCTTTGAGGAGTCTTCAACAGCGGCATGCGTCCGGTTCGCACGTCATCCATAACGCGTGCTTCTTCACTAATTCTAACAATCTGTCTCTGTCGCTCTTTAGAAGTACGAGGAACGAAGTGTCTACCAAAAAGTGGGACAGGTTGCTTTTTTGAGACTGTACCGTCGAGATTAAGGCATTGGCCATCTTCATCACGCGGTCTTTTATCGACTTTGCCTTTGCGAATAAAGTTGTATTCCATACCGACAATAGACTCATGAGGTTCAATTAGTCCTTGGTGTCGTAGTGCTGTTGTTCCTACAGCGAGATAAGTACCGGCTTGTTCATCTAACGTGAGGTGATGCGTAACTATCGCTTGACATGTTTTATGATCTACCATCTTAACTTGATTATCATTAAGATCACGCAAACAGAGATCAAAAGTACCCACGAGGCGTACCATAGGATGGTACCCACGCGCACCTTTCTCTGAGACGATCGGCTTGTATCTGACGTCTGGGATAATAACATCAAAGCGCCGTTCAGCATCAAGTATATACCAATGAGGGTCACCACGATAAGTGTCGACATACTCTTCCATTAGTCCGACGCCAAGCTCGTGAAAGTCTTCCCACTTTGCGACTTCTTCGTCGTTAGTGTACTCAATTGTTTTGACCGCTGCTACTTTATTCTTAGCTAGATCATCGAACGTATCAGCTGGATGTGGCCCGCGTATATCGCCGGGTATATAATATGCCGCTAATGCTACGTGTACTATACTACCGAAATCAGCGGCATCTTTCTGTTCTACGATAGGTCTGAGACCAAGAACATATTGTTGAAACCATGCCCAATTACATCGTTTAAACGCTGCACGTTCACTTTGCCTAAGTAGGGGTAGTTCCTCAATTTTCAAGGTATTTCTCCAAGCTTCCACCATGGAGTGATGAGTAATTTCTCCAGCCGGGTATGAATTTGTCATATGCCTTCCGCCATGCGAATCTGATTTTATGGGTTTGATGGCCAGATATGAAATCCGGCCATTTCTTATACACCCTATCGTACCACGGCGGGACATCAAACTCTGGGTCGATGTTTTTGGTACCACAATAATCACTTAACCCGCCAGGTGCGTAGCGCGGGCCAGTGGCTGTGGAATATGTCCCACAATGTATCATCCATGGATAGCCGGCCTGGAGACCACGTAATGCGAAGTCATTATCCTCTAAGCCATCGAGATGACTATCAAAATTACCTATCTCTAAGGCATTCTGCACATTTATCGCAACTAGCTTAAACGTCAGACTCGGTAGCAGAATCAGATCGTCACGTTGCTTAACGCTTGGCCCCAGAACCAGATCATGGTAACTGTAACGCGCCGTTATGCCCAGCACACGATGGTGGCGGGCGGCCTCGGCCATCTCAAGCATGTTATGCTTTGGTCTCATATCATCGTCAGCCATGATTATGGATTCAAGACCGTAAGAAGCGGCAAGGCTAATCAGGAAGTTCCTGGTATGGCCTATGCCGCCGTTTTTATATGGAAGTTCGTGGATATTGGAGTCAGCGTTAAGTTTATCGTCGTACATGTTAAACTCGTTAGGCTCAACGATGAATGTTACGCGAAAGCCTTGGTCTTGCCAAATTTGGGCCGTCTTGTTTGCAGATTCCCAGCGACCACGGCTAGGAATGTAAACTTCTTGTGCCATTACTCCCCACCATGCACTGGGTCGGCTTCGCTCATGCCACAAACAAGGCACTCCTCACCATCGCCTATTTCGCCACCTTCTTCACATTCACAATTGGATTCCCCTTCACCGCATTCGAGACAGACCTGTTCCGGTTCAAAATCGTGATCATATTGATCATCGTCAGTACTTTCGCCGTCACTGATTTCTTCATCACCAGAATACATGGGCATTTCTATCCTCTCATTGTTTTGTCATAATGGGTGAACTGGAGTCTACAGGGAGGGAGATGAACCCCTTCAACATGACCTCCCTGTAGACACCAGAACACCCAGTACGTCGTGGCAGGTGCCGTACTGGGGTCTGGGGCAGATTCGGGTTGCCCATCTGCCTTGGGCGTTTTAGAAGCTGCCGGCGCTTTGGCCTGCGGCTACTGGCTCACCCTCGTCGCGAGTGCGAAGTCGACCGCGTGGTTTGCGAGTCTCACCATCGCTGGTTGAGTCATCACCATCGGCGCCACTTTCGGCGTCAGCTTCGGCCTTGGCTGCCTTGGCGTCTTCGCGCTCCTGACGCCGCTTTTCCTTGGCCTCTTCATCTGCCTTCTTTTTGGCGTCGCGCTCTTTGCGATCCTGTTCGCGCTTTTCAGCTTTGGCCTCGCGCTCCTTCTCACGTTCGGCATTGCGCTCTTTGCTTTCCTCGCGAACACGCGCAGCGTGTTGTGGCTGCCATTGCTTGTGGAAGTGGGCAGTGGCTGCAGCATGCCAATCCTCGAAGTCGGGATAGCCATGATCACGAATGTACTGCGCGAAATCCTGCATCGCAGGACTCGGGTTCTCTGGGCTGTAACGCCTATTGCTGCCTTCTTCTGGCATTTGAAACTCCTTACTTTGACTGGGTCTTTTCTCGACCTATTACATAATTTTACTCCACCAAATGGGTAAAGTAAAGACCTAATTCATACTTATTTTTTAGCTGTTTATGCCGGTGGTACCTCCTGTAGTCTTACGCGGGTTCAACCGCATACGTCTAAGGACGGCGTTTGGACCGCCGTCAATCCGCATGGAGCGCAAACCAGAGCGCGCCATACGAAACTTTAGCAAGCGTTCATGCTCTTCAATCATCTCCATGTTGACTATACGCTCCATGTGCTTGCGAAGTTCGTCAGCGTCAGGCTGTGGCGTAGAGAATCTCCAGACTGAAAACATAACCAACCCGCCCGTTGCGCAGCCTGCGACGTAATAGCCAATTTCTTCGATCATTCGCCGGCCAATCTCTTAGCCACGTCGAGTCCTCTGGCTCCATCCAAAATGGACTTGATGCTGAACTCAGCCTCCATATTGACTTTCGCGATGTGCTCCTCAATTGAACGCTTTGAGAATACTTTCCATATTGTTACTTGGTGTATTCTTGATAGTCGGTGTAGCCGATCCTCAACTTGCTCTTGATCGGATGCATTCCATGTCTCATCTAGAAGAACAAGCTCATCGGCAGCGTCGAGAGTCAGACTCACACCACCTGCCGTAATGGTCAGGAGCAGAACACGAACAGGAGAAGTTGGATCATTCTGCCAATCATTCTTGATTTCTTCTCGCCTCTTGTCTGGCGTATCACCAGTGAACTTATGGCTTAGAATTCCATCTTTCGCAAGTTCAGCCGCGAAAGCGTCAATGAGCTTTGAGAACTGACTGGCAACCACAATCTTAGGCAACTCCTTGAGAGACTTATCTGTAATTTTGCCTGTGGCCTCTGGGTGTATACTCTTATCAATGCCACGCTCATCAAGAAATTCAAAGAGCCATTCATATTTATTACTTGGCATGGTTGGTATGAAGACTCCATCATCATTGAGCTTCCCATACGAGCCTGCAAACTGTTTAAGCCTCGTGAGTTCGGCCAGGATGCCGGTGGTTTGTAGGATTCCGCCTTCCAATTCGGCCTGTGCCTTACGCTCAATTTCTTCATATGCCCTCAATTGGTCGCCTTCCATAGGAAGCCAAATGGTATTGTAAATCTTCGACGGGAGGTCAGCAGCCACTTCAGCTTTTGTTCGCCGAATCATTACACTGCTTGCCTCTTTGTACATCGCGTCGTGATCGATGACTCCACCGATAACCATACCATAACGATTTTGGCTCGTGTAGAAATGCTCATCAATCCAACGCCAATAGGCGCGGAATAGGTCTGGCCGAAGCCAATTGAGCTGGCCCCAGAGATATTCCTCTTTGCCTCTGAACGGAGTTCCTGAGAGCGCGATTCGCAAACCATCCTGTTTGGACTCTAGCGCGCCCAGACCAAGCTTTTGCGCTGACCATTTCTTGCGATTGCCTGATCCACCAGCGATTGTCTGGTGAGATTCATCAATGATCATAGCCGCCCATTTAACCTGGAAGAATTCTGGTACACACTCACCTACTGGTTTGATGATCTTCTTGCTTTTGTCATCATACCGATAGTTGTTGAACTCATCCAGTTCGGCTTTGATTCGTACATAATTTGGACTAGTGATAATCCAAACACGCTTACCGTTATCGCGGGAATCAACGACGGCTTGCATCATATCCATTACCCGATCAGTGGGCGTTAGATGTGCGCCGATAACTGTAACAGGCTCATCTGGAATCCATTTTTCTAGCTCTTGCGGCCATGTAAGCTTCGCTGCATTCTTAGGCGCGATGACGAGGATCGGTCCTTGTATGCCCGCCTCAATGATTGCTGCAATTGACTGGATTGTTTTACCAAGGCCCGGTTGATCAGCAACAAGGCAGCTTCGGTTTCTTGCGGCGAAAGCTGCGCCAACACTTTGGAAAGGTCGCTGTGTAATCGCTCCCCATATGTTTGGATGGCTGCTTCTAACTTCAGGAAGGTCAACGAGGGCCATTGATTGGACATCAGGGATTGTCTCCTGTCGCGCCTTTTCTTGAACTGCCCACGCAGCCAATTCCGGCGCTATCTTGATCTGAGCATCAAACTTATTTGCTAGTTCACGCGTCTTTGTGCATGTGTCCCAATGTATAGGGAATAACCAGACACCTTTGTCCTTATCCCAACGAGCCGGCCCAGGCAACTTTGCCTTGAGCAGCCGATTTAGACCTGGATCGTAGCCATCAAGCTTAATCCAGATTCGGTCATCGACCAAGCCCATCATCCATTGTCTGCTCATCACGCTCCTTTCTCCTATTCTTAGTCTACCTTACTAACCTTTGTTAGTAAAGGGTTCAGCTAAACTACTTGAAAGTGGTCCCAGTCTGGCTTCACAGTCGGCGTAGTTGTTGGCGCTGGCGCTTTTGGCGTAGGCAACGGTTGGTATATCACCGTCGGTGTTGCCGGCGTTATGGGCTTGAGTGGCGGGACTTGGTGATGCGGAAACTCTGCTGAGTTCACAATAACGAATGCCCATGTTGCTCCAGCTACCCACGTAAGTGCTAATACTTTGCCTATCATGATACATTTACGATTGCATCAAGATACACAGAGTGGAAACCGAAATCACCACAGAAATGTATGATTGTTCTGCCCTCCTTATTTGCTGTAACCTTAAACTGCCTTGGTAAAATACGATCCGTCTGAGGCTCGCCGCCGAGAGCGCTTGTCCATGTTATAGAGTCACCTACGAGTGCACTTGCAATATCGTCTTCACTCGCGTCCTCTAGGTAATCTAGCAGGGCTTTGCTCGGCCCTAGCCCGTTCGGAGAGCTCATGCGCGGTTTACCGTCGATTCTCCGGCGCTCTCGAAGATGCGCATTCATCTTAAAGAAAAAGTGACCATAGCGTCCATGGCAAAGGCGACACATCGGCCAATAATTAGCAATATTACCTGTATCGGTGTTATGTTCATGTGACCAGTCTTCAGCAATCTTGTTACATGAAACACAATAATACTCACTTGCTCTGCCATAGGTATTTTTTACAGATTGGTGAATAGTCTTATATTCATAAGAATCCAAGTACCCCTTTGGTTTTCCTTTTGTACTCTTTCGCCGATGTGCTCGCATTGCTCGTTCGGCATTAGGAGTCTCTTGAGCCAGTTTAGCTGCCATACTGATGTTCCTGCACTTTATGCGATTACCGCCGAGAGTGTAGAACACTTCAGGCCATGGAATAGGGTTATTCCAATACGCTTCGATCTTTTCATTGTCCCTTTTTGCGACTAGCGTAATGTCTCCGGTGTCTGGATCCTCTTGCCAAGACCCAGACCAGCCGAACTCTTTGATGAATTTCCCGAAATTGTTTGCTTTGTCCTTTGGAGTTGACCCTTTAGAGTGGTATCCAGAAGGATTGCGAACGATTCCCCTACTCACTTTCGTTGGCCTCCACCAAGGCGTTACACCGCCGTAATGCTTCTGCAAAAAATCCTTGCTTATAACCTTCTTCAAAAATATCGAGAACATCGCTCGCGCTATCCATTGCGATCTCGATATTTTGAGATTTCAATAAATCGTCTGCATTAGCCAAAGTAGCTATTTCTTCGATGAGATTCAATGTACCTCCATTTGCCCACTCTCCGCTTAACGGCTTCGGACAAACGTTGTGAACATCTTCATCACCGGCGAAGTATCCATCAATAAATACTCTTGCAGCCACTACGGATGAATCCTTATCAATGACCTTCTTAGCCATCTCAATCCCTTTAGACACTCCAAAGTTATGAGCGGCTTCTTGTAATGGATCTTCATATTTGCCCATTTTCCACCTCGTCATCATTAAGTAGTTGATTGACTCTCACGTACTGAACCCACGCGTAGTGTCCATCTACGGATGAAAGGCGCACGTATGCGCCAGTCACCCCACCTCTCTCATCTTTGACCTCGCGAATAACATCGCATGGTACAACGTAGCCACCTGGAACCAGACGGCCACCTGGTAACTTGACGTACATCAGATTAGCCTCAGAATTGCTTCCGCGATTGCGCCGATGTGACCACCATCTGTTCCGCCACGGCGTCGATATTCACTGTTTGCCTTCATCATGAACTCATATCTCGGCGTTGGGCGAGGATCATCTGGATCGTCATTGTGTACAAAGAATTTACGAGGCATCTTGTTCTTTTTGATATCCTCTGCCATCGCGATGACGATTGGATCCTTCATCAATCGCTGGCGGGTGGCCTCATAGTCATCTGATTCAATTACAAATTCAGTCATGCTAAAATCCTCTCAAATCTAGCGGTTTTGACCAGCAGTCTTCATAATGGCTCGTTGGATGTCCACAATCGACACAACCCCAACCTCCATTGACTATACAGCTACTCTGATTACTATCATTGGATTCCCACACCCTGGGCATGGCTGTTTCGGGTCTGCCACTATTCCACCCGAGTTCAACCATGTGATGCCTGCCTCATCAAATTTAAACTCATTCCATGTTTTGGCTTCGTCGCCTTGTGGATGATAAAAGCAACCGACTTCAGTCAGTTTGATTAGATGCTTACAATTTTGATCACCGTACTCTCCAGAGAATTTGAATGACTTACATGTACAACTTGACGGATCATATGGATTGACTGTCATGTTATAGACGTCAGTCTTTCCTATGATCTGGAAGTTACTTGCCCACATTGGACAACAATACATAGACTCAACTGTTAAGTCTGGCATTATTCACCATGGCCATGTAGCCAAAATCCTTCCATCATTGATACCGCCCATGATCTGAGCCTTGTGCATGCGACCAAAATGATTTGCGTTCATTGTACATATGAAGCCTTGATCGCTTACGCTCGCACATTTGCCTATGCTTTGTAGGAATCGTATATCTTCATCCCTAGGTGGATTGGGCATTTCACTTCTTTATTCCTTCCATCAGTTTCTCAAGAACATTCTTGTCGTCGCATCGCTTGACATGCTCACAGACATCTTCAGCCATAGTCGCTAGTTCCATCATCTCTTTGTTGAATTCGTCATTGCTCATTTAGCAAGTTCCTCCGCTTTGGTTTTCTTGAGCCATTCTTGGAACCTAACAAAACAACGCTCGTGGAAATCGAAATTTCCCGCTGTCTTCATATCGCGAGACTCTTGGTTCAGCTCAGCCTTCAAGACACGAAGTTTGTAGAAAGGCTTAACTAATTCCTTCCCACACACATCACATACTACGACACTAGCCATTTGCTTTCCTCCTTATTGGTGTGACATTTGTGTGTAGAACAGCTGCATGGTCCATAGCGAAGCGAATATGGGCGCGTGCGGTCTGCATCGCATAGTAACTACGCCCAATAGCCATTGCCATTTCATACGTGGACTCATCCCTCTCAATCCCACGCATGACGCGATCGACCTCATCGTCCTCCCACTTTAGGCCAGTGCGGGTCGCGTTACGCTTGGTCTTTTCGACCATGCGCTTGAAGTCGCGCTTGCGCTTTTCCCAATTTGTTCTAGCCAATTTCTTTCCTCACTTGTTCTATGACTTCTATATTAACCATTTCCATGTCTTCCCGGTGTGAATATTGCTAATAGCCATTTGCTTTACTCCGTAAATGGATGCTATCTGCCATTGCGTTAGCTGCTTTGATTTAAGTAATTCACGTATTTCACGTACATCATCTTCAGTTAGCTTACTAGCACCATTCTGTTCACCATGAACTAGTGATGGGCCACCTGGACCAATGACATGTAAATGCTCGTCATATCTCCAGTGACATTTCTTACATCTTGGGTCATAATGACCATAAATATCACGCCCATCAGTATCGGTTTTTTGTGTCCAGTCCTGTGCCTGCTTACCACAATCAATACACATA
>Ga0306920_100012807_pt1 | contig 11394 bp, 8 predicted proteins | sample flu12Cox44000170_FD_204666 | JGI IMG/M metagenome (GOLD analysis project Ga0306920, IMG submission 204666) | Lab enrichment of tropical soil microbial communities from Luquillo Experimental Forest, Puerto Rico - flux4day.12C.oxic.44.000.170 (v2)... | ecosystem: Environmental > Terrestrial >...
CCTTCAGAAGTTCAAATCCAGTGGAGGCAAACGGACGTTTGTATTCCTCAAGCGTGGGCGAATAGTATGCCAGCTTCTCTTTGGTCAGCCAGTCCTTTAAGGTGCTGCGAAAGGCAGGAAACTTGTTATTCATATCGATGACTACACACACGCCGCCGTCGGTCAAAAGATTATAGATTCCCTTCGCGCATTTCTCGTCAGTCTTCAGGCGAATGCAGTAACGGATTGTGTTAACGCCCAATATGAAATCAAACGATCCAAGAAGTGACCCTTCCGGTATGCCCAGCGCCTTTGTCAGATCCTCGACGAGATTTTCGTTCCTTGCTTCGCAGAAGCGTACCTTTTCTCTTTGCTCTGGCGTGAGATATTTCTTTGCTTCTTGATTGGCAGCGGCAACTAATGTCGCGGAAAAGTCCGTTCCGTAGGCGCTTTCCAGATTGATTCCCCGGCGTTGGAGCAAGGAAACCAGTTGAACGAGATTCATGCCGCCGCCGCAGCCGAACTCCCATATACGGATCCCCTTCTGGAGCTTGGGCTTGGGGATGCATTTTTCGATGAAATCGAGATAAATATCCCCATAGTCGTGATCCAAGAGGTAACTGATGCCGTTGCCGGCGGTATCCTTCGTGTATTTTCGGATGCTTGCTTCGCCGCTGTATTCCCGCAGGAAATCGCGGTTTAATCTTGCCTCAGTTTCGCTAAGCACTGGTTCCCTCAGTGACGCATTGAGGGCGGGGTTGAGGCGTAGAGTCTAGCACGGACCCTCACGAACTACAAAGAGGCGATAGCCGTAGTCAGTTAAGGAGGGGTTAAACCGATCCCATTAGCAAGGTCCAATGTTTCGTGCCGGCCCAATGCCAATTGCTGACTTCAGTCGCACGGAACAAGGGTAGCCGTGGCCCCTTGTTTCCGAACCCGCTGGCTCCTCTTCTTATATTCGGTTGGATTGTCTTTAGATGGCTCGACGTTTACGCAAACGGTTACGCTGACCTGCGAGGTTTCATAAAGAAGGTAAGGAACTTGTCATAAACAACCAGAGTGTTTACACTTCCCGCGAGGATGATTGGATACCCTGCGTTTCCCCGCCTCGTATCCGCAGATGGAACTAAGCTGGGGGCCACACAAATCTGTAGCAGTAGGAATGCCGGTAACCATCAGTGGAAGCAACTTCGGCTCGACGCAAGGAACTAGTACGGTAACATTCAGCCACAGTTGCTCGCGTGACGAGCGAGAATCGGACCGCTACGAGCATTGTGACCACAGTCGACTGGAGCGACGACCGGGAACTTGTTAGTGACCGTCCTCGGCGTGACCAGCAACGGCATGAACTTCACGGTTAGGCTAGTGGCGAGTAACGCCAGGAAATAGAATATTGGGGGTAGTCCCTTCATCAACCATGAGGCGAGAGTTTACAGGAAATCGAATCTGCGCCGGGGCCGGAGTTCACATTAAGTAGCACGAACATCGCGAGAGCTAACACATGCGTGATGCGGTGGCTATCGTTGAAAATGTAATTCAGCGGCACCTCGTGCTCCTTATTGTATTGGTCGTATCCTGCACCGCTTGCATTGCGCCCCGATTTGGCAGTGTTGTGCTGCGGCCAATTGAGAGTTTCGGGACACGCCTTGCCGAAAAGAAGTTCTTATCAATATGCCTGGTCGGTGTCGCGGCTGCCGTCATAAGGGTGAGTCTTCTCTGGATGCTGCCGGTTCCTGTCCCCCGTGTTCACGATGAGTTCAGTTATCTCCTGGCGTCTGACACATTTGCGCACGGGCGCCTGGCCAATCCGCGCCACGCTATGTGGGTCTACTTCGATACGCTTCACGTGAATCAGCACCCGACCTATGTTTCTATATATCCCCCGGCGCAAGGTGCCATCTTGGCGTTGGGACAGCTTCTCGGACATCCCTGGGTCGGCGTCGTACTTAGCATTTCGGCCATGTGCGCAGCGGTTTTATGGATGCTTCAGGGTTGGCTGCCGCCACCTTGGGCGCTACTGGGCGGAGCCCTTGTGCTGTTCCGCCTTGGAATCTTCAGTTACTGGGTGAACAGCTATTGGGGCGGCGCCGTGGCGGCGATCGGGGGAGCCCTGGCCGTTGGAGCTTTGCCGCGAATCCTTCATTCTTGCCGAGTTCGTGATGCGGTGATCCTAGGAATCGGCACGGCGATTCTGGCAAATTGCCGACCATTCGAAGGAGTTATCTTCCTGACCTTTGTATATGTCGTTCTCGTGGCGTGGCTGTTTGGCAGCCGTGGTTGCGTTCGACGTGTAAAGCTGCGGCGCATCGTCGCACCCCTCTGTCTCGTCCTGCTCCTGTGCGGCACATTCATCCTCTATTACAACAGCAGAACAACTGGCAACCCATGGCACTTTCCCTACACGAGCAATATTCAAAATCACTTCGCAATCCCTCTATTAGCCTGGCAGAGGGCGCGGCAGCCATTCCAGTTCTCGAATCCGCAGTTAGATACTTACTATAACGTTTGGTGGCCCTCCGTGGCGTGGAAGAATGGGCATCCGGATAGTGCAAAGCACATCGGATTAGCACTCAAGAACAATGCCATTGATTTCGCCAGGTTTTACCTCGGGACTGAGCTTTGCGTGCCACTCATTGGTCTGCCTTGGCTTCTGCGCGATCGGCGCGTGAGGTTTCTGGTGTTGCAGTGGACAACCTGTTTCGCTGGATTCCTGTTGGTCGCTTGGTTCCTACCCCACTATGCAGCGCCGTTAACCGCCACAACGTTCGCTCTCGTAGTGCAAGGAATGCGTCATGTTCGGCGTTGGCACTTTTACGGACGGCCAATTGGAATTGGCGTTTCGAGAGCTATCTTCCTGTGCGCCTTGTTCTTGGCTCCGGTTCGTTTTCGCACTTACGCGAGCCCAATTGACAACCGCGCTACGATAGCCGCCAAACTCAGCGCAGTCCCTGGCGATCATCTTGTCATCGTCCGCTACTCGCTCCAGCACGATCCGAACTACGAATGGGTCTACAATCGCGCAGAGATTGACCGAGCTAATGTTGTGTGGGCGCGCGAGATTCCATCGGTTTCCATGCAGCCCTTGCTCAACTACTTCCATGGACGCACAGTGTGGCTAGTCGAGCCGGACAGCGGTAGTCTCCAACTGATGCCGTATGATTCCTACGTCCATCGTTGATGGCGCCGTGATCGAGCATACCGATGGCACCAAACTGCAGGTGGATGTTGTCGGCCTGGACCTCACGGCGTTGATTGATACGCGCCAGGTTGAGCCGTTCGAGCTTTTTGGCCCGCAATATCCGGGCGGGAAGATTTTTAACAAGGCGGCATTTGCTCCAGCACCTAAAGGCGTCAAAGCTGAAGACCGAAATCGCCCAGGGGGGTGGTCCCTTTTCACTGCCGTAGACGCATACCCAACGCGCGATTGACGGGGTATAACGCGCTGAGGAGAAAATGCTACACCTGGGGTTCGGGCGGCGGGCGGGTGCGCGGATGCGTGCGCGTGCGGGCGGCTGTTCCACCCCAGAGCGACACTCTGTCTTGCGATTATTCCAGCGACAGCTCCCTAGCGGAAGAATTGTTTGCCAGCCCAAGCAAGAATTCAAGCACCGCAATGTTCTGATACCTGCACGTTTCAACGACGCTTAGCATGACCAGGTACTCTCGGATTGAGTCCTCAGTGAACCTGCCGTCTGCATATCTGCGAGCCCCTGCAAAGACCTTAATGGCATGTTCAGCATTATTGTTATTCCACGGCGCACCGTCGTAGTCCAAAAAAGTGAAAAGCCTTGTTCCATACTTGCCCATTCGCTCTTGGTACTTCATCGCGATTGGTGATGAATAGCATGCCTTGTCAACTAACAAACCACAAAGCATATAAGCAGTGACAGGTTCCGGCCCCAGCCCAAAGTTAGCCGTTTTAATGGTTACTGTCCTGACCACGTCACGTAACGGCCCGGGCGATCTCGTCTTCAAATCTTGGAGTAGCAAATCGCCTGACTGATGGCCTGCTATAATCGATGTGCTCCCCACCTTCTGCCGGGAGACCGGCCATGTCACGCGATTCCCTTCAGCGAGGCACAGTTGCAGGCATTGCGTGAACGTCTGCGCACGGGATCATCAGAGACAAATCCAGTTGAAGCGCCCGGCCCGCAGGCCTAATTGTTCATTGGAAACACACTCTGAATTTCAAAAGTCTCGTAGACGTGATTCCTGGCGATCGAACCCAATCTATTAGCGAGTGATTCACTTCGAGTTAGGAAATCGAAAGGAACAATTGCACCAAAATAGTGCAAAAAGGGCACTTTTGCCCTCTCCTAACCCCTATCCCAACGCGCGATTGACCGGAGGTAGCGGGGGCGTTTATACTTTTGATTCACCGTAGGAAGCGGATGTTCGAGCGTGCCTCGAACCTGCCAGTTCCTGCCTGCGGTAGGCGGGGCAGGCAGGTCATTCCATGCGCCGCTCTGTCGGGCTGCCGTCTGGAATTTCCGAAAACGCATCTAATCTGCAGAGGGAGCTACAGGCCGGTCCGCAGCCTTGTGAACTTATGAGCAGCATCAAAGCGACACTGCTTCGTCCCGGTATGGTTATCCAGCACGAACGTGATCTGTATTCTGTGTTCAGCACCGAGCACCGTACCCCGGGCAACAAGCGAGGTTCCATGCAAACGCGCATGAAGAATCTACGCACCGGCGCTATTATTGATTACCGGTTCCGCGCGGAAGAATTTGTGGAGAGGGCGATCCTGCATGAAGTGGAATTCGAATATCTCTACAGCGAGGGCGACGAATATCACTTCATGAACACACAGACTTACGAGCAGATGCAGATGACCAAGGACGAGCTCGGTGAAACCGTGTACTACCTGATTCCCAACACGATCGTGAAAATCGAGTTTTTTGAGGACAAGGCCATTGGCGTCGACCTGCCGGACACGATGGATATGAAGGTGGTGCAGACTGAGCCGACGCTGCAGAAAGCTACGGCCAGCGCGGTGATGAAGCCGGCGACGCTCGAGACCGGCTTGGTCGTTAACGTGCCCCCTTTTGTGAATGAAGGCGACCGGATTCGCGTCGACACTTCCGAAGCGCGCTACGTGCAGCGTGTCGAATAGATTCCGCCTCCGCAGCTGAGCTTGCGGGTAGCAAACTCAGAAGAGGCCTTCCCAAATAGAGCTCCTGGCCGCCCGGGGGCTCTTTTCTTTTCGTAGGCTCTCGGCTGATCCGAGGCTGGCAACAGTTGCTCCCGTCAGGAGTTCCTGCGCATCGTTTCCGGCTGAGTTCTGACGACTGCCTGGCGTCGTTAGGCTTTGTTGGCGATGCCGCGCTCGCCGGCCGGGTGGGCACCGAAGACGCGGTCGAAGAGCTTGTCTACATGGCGCAGTTGCCGGTTGAGGTCGAAGGTGTGCTCCAGATCCTTGGGTGTCATGTACCTCGTGATTCTTGCGTCCTTTGTGACCCGTTCCCGAAAACTCGTTTCCGATTCCCACGCCGCCATGGCGTTTTCCTGCACTGCTTTGTAGGCATCGTCGCGCGACATGCCTTTTTCGACCAAGTCCTGAAGCAGTTGGCCGGAATAAACCAAGCCATGTGTCAGCTCGAGATTGCGCAGCATGCGCTGGGGAAAGACGCGCATCTCGCCGATGACCACCGTCATTTTGGAAAGCATATAGTCGATCAATATCGTGGAGTCGGGAAGGATCACGCGTTCGACGGAACTGTGAGAAATGTCGCGCTCGTGCCAAAGAGCGACGTTTTCATGCGCGGCGATCATGTTGCTACGCACGAGGCGAGCCAGCCCGCAGATCTGCTCGTTGGTTACGGGGTTACGTTTGTGCGGCATGGCCGAACTGCCGCGCTGCTCGCCGCTGAAATACTCCTCGACCTCGCGAACTTCGGTGCGCTGGAGATGGCGGATTTCGAGGGCTATCTTCTCAAGCGTGGCGGCAATCAGAGCCAGCGCGCTTAGATAGTGCGCATGGCGGTCGCGCTGAACCACCTGCGAGGCGATTGGCGTCACCTGAAGGCCAAGACGCTTGCAAATCTGTTGTTCAATTTCCGGGCCGAGATGTGCCGCATTGCCGACGGCGCCGGAGATTTTTCCGTAGGCCATGCCGCTGGCGGCTTCGCGGAAGCGGGCGATGTTGCGTTGGTTTTCCGCGAACCAGTTGGCGATTTTCAGGCCAAATGTGATGGGTTCGGCGTGAACGCCGTGCGTTCGGCCAATCTGTGGGGTGTGCTGGAACTCATGGGCGCGCAGGTCGAGGACTTCCGCGAACAAAACCAGGTCTCGTTCGATGATGTGCGAAGCGTCGCGGACCAGCAAAGCCTGTGCGGTATCCACAACATCGTTGGACGTCATGCCGTAATGCAGCCAGCGGGCGGTCGAAGGATCGCCGATGGACTCGCCGACAGCCATCGTGAAGGCGATGACGTCGTGCTTCACTTTGGCTTCCAGTTCGTTGATTCGCGCGACGTCAACCTTGGCGCGCGCGCGCAAGGCGGCTGCGGCCGCCTGGGGGACCTGCCCCGCTTCCGCGAGCGTGTCGGCTGCGGCAAGTTCCACGTCGAGCCATTTCTGGTAGCGATTGGCGTCGCTCCAAACGCGGCCCATCTCTTCCCGAGTGTAGCGTGGGATCACTTTGGCGTCTCCAAACCCCTCGTAATGATACGGTATTTCGGGGGTTAAGGGCGAATGTGGGCTGCGATCGAAGAACACCCGGCGGCCGAAAGCTTAGCCGATGGCAGCTCCTCAACACCTAACCGGGAAGGGACTAACCTGTCTAATCGTGAGGATGAGAGAGGACATAGATACGGTTGATGGCGAGGCCATCAGCGACGCCCAAGCGGTTCAGCGCACGCTTGCGGGCCACCGCGACGCGTATCGTGTCCTCGTCGAGCGGCACAGCCGAAGCGTTTTTCGCATGGCTTATCGCATGACGGGCAACGGCCATGACGCCGAAGAGGTGGTGCAGGAGGCGTTTTTGCGGGCTTACCAGAAGCTGGAAAAATTCGCGGGCGAAGCGAACTTTGGAACCTGGGTCTATCGGATCGCCGCCAACTACGCCATTGACCGGATCCGCAAGCAGAACACGGAGAAGGTGCGGCGGCAAATGCCCGGCAATCCCGGCGAGGACGGGCTGGAGGTAGACCCGCTAAGCACGGTTAGGGACTCCGCGCCATCGCCGGAGCGACTGGCCGGTAGCGCGCAGCTTGCGGCGAAGATGAAAGAGGCGCTCGAAGCGCTGACACCGGCGGAACGCACGGCGGTGGTCATGCGGCATTGGGAAGGGTGCGCGATTGAAGAGATCGCAGCGGTGCTGAAGTCCAACTCAAACGCTACGAAGAACACGGTTTTTCGCGCGGTCGGAAAGCTTCGCAAGGCCCTCGAACCCTTTACGGGCTCCGGCCAAGCCGCGCGTTCGGTGGGAAACGAATCATGAAACACAGGACAGAAGAAGAGTTGATGGCTTACCGGGATGGCGAGAGCAGAGACCGCGCGGGCGTTGCCGCACACCTCGAGGAATGCCCCGAGTGCGCCCGACAGCTCAAGCAGATCGAGGCCGTGCTGTCGACGCTAAACGCGCTGCCGGTGCCAGAACCGGGAGAAGACTATGGCCAGCGAGTGTGGCGGCAGATCGCACCGCGGCTTCCCGAGAAGAAGGCGAAGTGGTGGGAAGGGCTGTTCCTGCCGCGGCGAATGGTTGCGCTCGGGACGGTAGCAGCGCTGGTTTTGCTCGCGTTCTTCGTGGGGCGAGTGAGCAAGAGCCCTGTGCCAGACGAAGGCGTGGCAGACGCACACCAAGTGCGTGAGCGCGTGCTGGTGGTTGCGGTTGGCGAACACTTGGGACGCTCGGAAATGATCCTGATGGAGCTGGTGAATGCGCGGCCAGAGCCCGGACAAAAAGTGATGAATATGTCCTCCACGCAGAAGCGGGCAGAAGACCTGGTGGAAGAGAACCGGCTGTACCGGCAGACAGCGTTGCGCGATGGCGATCGGGCGATGGCCAACACCCTCGAGGAGCTCGAACGCGTGTTGCTGGATATTGCCAACAGTCCCAATGCGGTGACTCCGGCGCAGTTCGAATCGCTGCAGAAGCGCATCGAGTCCAACGGGATTTTGTTCAAGGTCCGGGTGGTCAACCAAGACTTGCGGGAGAGGGAAAAGGCAAAGAAGCCCTCGCCAGATCGGGAAAACGCAGGGGTGAAGGAAAGGAACAAGGCATGAACAGGCGGACGATGACGGAGAACGGGAAGATAGCGGCAATAGGGTTCGGGATTGCGGCCGCGTTGCTGGCTTGGCCGATAGCAAGCTCGGGCGCGGTCAGGGTCGCACCGGCACAGGCAAAGCACGCGCCCGTCGAGTTGCGGTTGTTGGCGAATCGTTCGCCACAGCAGCGAGACCCAGATCAGGAACAGAACGATCAGGCGCAGGCCGCACGCGACCGCGAGCAAGCCAAAAGGGATACGGAGCAGGCAAGGAAGGACACGGAACAGGAACGTCTGGACCGCATGCAGGAACTTTACGACGAAGGCCGCGGCCATCTCGATGAGGAGTCCTATGGGGACGCAGCCAGGGCATTCACTAGGCTGGCCGAAATGCACGGGCCGCAGACCGATGCAGCGCTCTACTGGCTCGCGTACGCGCAAAACAAACAGGGCAAGCGCGATGCGGCGCTGTCCACGATCGCGGAGGTAAAGAAGTCGTATCCACAGAGCCGCTGGAAGAAAGATGCGGAAGCCCTGGAAATTGAGATCCGGCAGTCGTCCGGGACCAAAGCAAACCCCGAAGCCGTTGGCGACGAAGAGTTGAAGCTTCTGGCATTGCAGGGATTGATGAACAGTGATCCGCAGAAGGCCGCGCCGTTGGTCGCAAGGGTGTTGGCTGGTTCGTCTTCGCCCGCGGTGAAATCGAAGGCCCTATTCGTGCTGGCGCAGAGCGGTTCGCCCGAGGCCATGGACATCCTGGGCAAGATCGCGCTCGGGCAGAGTAATCCCGAATTACAACGCAAGGCTGTGGAGTACCTGGGCATGTTCGGAGGCGACCGCGCGAAGAAGACGCTCGCCGAGGTGTACACGGGAACGAGCGATGCAAGCATCAAAAGCGCCGTGTTGAAGAGCTACATGGTGTCCGGAGACAAACAGAGCCTGTTCAATGCTGCGAAAAATGAAAAGAACGACAGCCTGAAACATGAAGCCATCAAACAACTGGGACTGGTAGGCGGCGAGAGCGAACTGGAGCAACTTTATCGAACCGAGAGTTCGACGGATGTGCGACGGGAAATTCTGCAAGCGTTCTTCCTGGCGGGCGACGCGAAGCGGCTGGTTGAAGCAGCCGAAGGCGAGAAAGATCCGGAACTGCGGCGCGCGGCAATCAAAAACCTAGGCCTCGTGGGCGGAAAGGATTCCGCAACCGCGCTGCAGTCGATCTACGCGAAGGAAACTGACCGCAACCTGAAAGAAGCAGTGCTCAATGCATATTTTCTCCAGGGCAACTCCGCGGCGTTGGTGGCCATTGCGAGGAGCGAGAAGGATCCCGGCTTACGGAAAAAGGCCGTGGAGAAGCTTTCGTTGATCGGGGACAAGACGGCGACGGATTACATGATGGAGCTTCTCCAGAAGTGAGGCGGGACATGAGGCTTAAGTGGAGAGCGGCGCGGAAATCGTTTGGCGCCGCGCTGATTGGTGCCGGACTAGCGTGGGGCATTTCCGGACAGGTCTCGGGCGGCGATATTTTCCGAGCGCTAGCGGCAACGCGGGCGCATCCGGCGCAAGATTTGAGCCCAGGCGATGTGCCGAACTTTCAAAACGCCAAGCTTGAAACCCGGGCCATTCATGGGTCACTCGGCGAGGAAATCGAGCGCTGGGCTGCGAGCGCACGGAAGGCGCAGTGGCTCGGCTATGCCGTAAGTGAAGTGAAAGGCCAGCGCCCGATCTGCTGCTCGGATTATGGCAACGGTTGGCAGGGAGGTTGCGGACCATGCTCGTTGGAAGACCGTCGCTCGGCCGTCAGCATCAATTCTTCGGAAGAAAAAACAGGAAAGGTGCGGCTCGAGAGCGTCTCGCAGGTGGCCGTGATGTATCGAGCGGAGAACGGAAAAATCGGAAAGATTCGGATGTTTTCATTGGGATGCGCGGCAGATGCCGGAGGGCTGAACGTGCTCTGGCTCGAAGGCGCGGCGTCGAGCGAAAGCGTGAAAGTGCTCGAGAGGTTCGTAACCAGGGATGAAGCCTCGGGCGAGGGTCACGAGTCCCTTGGCAAAAGCGCATTGACGGCGCTGGCGCTGCACGGCGATCCCTCGGCGGACCGCGCGATGGAATCTTTCGTTTCGCCGGAGCGGCCGGAATGGCTGCGCAGGGAGACAGCCTTCTGGCTAGGCGAAGCGCGCGGAGCCGAAGGATTGCGCGCGCTTGAGAAAATGGCGAAAGACGACCCGAACCCTCACGTACGGGACCAAGTGGCTTTGGCGCTTTCGGTGAGTGCCGAACCGGGTGCATTAAGCGAAATGATTCGCATGGCGCGGGAAGACCCGGACGGGCACGTGCGCGGGCAAGCACTCTTCTGGCTTGCGCAAAAGGCGGGAAAGAAAGCCGAAAGTACGATCACCGGAGCCATTCAGAACGACCCGGATACCGAAGTGAAGAAAAAGGCCGTATTTGCGCTCAGTCAGATGCCCCAGGACGAAGGAGTGCCGAAACTGATTGAAGTGGCGAAGACGAACCGCAATCCGGAAGTCAGACGGCAGGCGATGTTCTGGCTTGGGCAGTCAAACGACCCGAGGGCGCTCGCGTTTTTCGAAAAAGTGCTAGCACCGTGAAAGTGGACGTCCGGTTCGGTTGAGGAGAGATCCGTCCGCCGGGAGCGGCTAAAAAGCGCCGCGCCTATGGTCGGGTTGAGAAGTTGATCGGAATGGCCGAACCAAAGAATCAAAAAAAACTCCAGGAACCGAGGCTCCTGGAGTCCTGTTTGGGGTGGTGGAGTTCAGGTCAAGTTAGATACCGCAGAGCGAACCTGCACGATGCGCGGGTTGGTAATCCGGCCGGCATAGTTGCCGAAGTTCTGCCCGTTACCGATGAAAAGAGTGCCGGCAGGGTTGGTGGACGGACTGCACGTCGAAGCCCACCGAGTTCGTCACGTTGAAAACCTCCCAACGGAATTGCAGGCTTTGGTCTCCGGACCAAGGCATTTTCAGTGCTTGGCCCGGCCCAAGGTCGATGCCAAAGAAACCGGGCCCACGGAATCGGTTCCGTGCACCCGTCTGTTTCTGAGCCCACTTTTTGCCCTAACCGAAGTTCGTCATTGATTGGTGCAGTTTAATTATTTTGATCCGTTGTTCTCTGTGAAGGCCTTGGCTATCAACACCTCTTACTGCAAAAGTTGATGTAGTGAAAACCTACCCTCTTGCTTGAACAT
>Ga0306920_100012810_pt1 | contig 11392 bp, 4 predicted proteins | sample flu12Cox44000170_FD_204666 | JGI IMG/M metagenome (GOLD analysis project Ga0306920, IMG submission 204666) | Lab enrichment of tropical soil microbial communities from Luquillo Experimental Forest, Puerto Rico - flux4day.12C.oxic.44.000.170 (v2)... | ecosystem: Environmental > Terrestrial >...
GTGGATGGGCAGGGGCCCACCGCGGTCTTCGAACTGAAACAGCAGCGGGCGGCCCGTGGTTGTCTGCAACCAAGTGCTGTGGTGGTAAGCGGTGTTGTAGAAGCCGATACCCGTGTGCCAGCGTCCCGCCGAAATATTGAAGTAGTCGTTATAGGAATACTGGATGATGTATCGTTCCACGTCGACCGTGAAGGTGTTCTCCGGGGATGTGGTCACGCCATAGATTTTGTCCGGCCCGGCTTCAAACACAATTTCACTGATGAATTTGAATTTATCCGAAATGTCGGAAGTGGTGAACAAGTCGAGCTGCCCGAGCGCGAACGAGGTCGTTTGAGCCCGCTGGTTTGTGGCCGGGTTCGCTTGCTGGTTTCCCCCTACCAGAGACACGTCACCGAATCCCCGGATGCGCAGCAAAGTCTTGCTCAAATCCATCCGTTCGGCCATCACGTTCTCGGTTTGTGACTGTTCGGACTCCTGCTGCTGGGCCGTTGCCGTCTGAGCCGACGCCGGCGTTGGATTGACCGTCGCTTGCTGCGACCGAACCGGTGCCAGTGAAGCCGGCATGAATGAGTTTGCAGGGACCGGGGCGGCCATCAGGGCCGGTGAAAACGAGGCGGTCGGAAAAGCGGGCGCCACAGAAGCTTGCCGGAAATTGTTCGAATGGTAAGGCGCGGAGGCGGCAACCATGTGAACACCCGCCGCCTGCTGCTTGTCCGCTTCAAGCTGGCGAACCCTGGCCTCGAGCTGGTCAATTCTCTCGAGTAACACCTCGAGCGTCTGCTTGTCCACCTTCACGACATCAGCCGCTTGCTGTGCGTGCAGATCGGGCGCAACAAGAGCGAACCAGCCGGTGAGGAGGAGCAGCAGGTGTGGCCTGCCTCTGGCGAGGAGCCTCCTCGAGCTTCGAGGATTGGTAGATCGAAAGAAGTTCATTGCTTCCTCCTACAGGATCAAAATGCCCGCGCACCGTCTGCTTGCGAACGGCAGAGCACCATGCCTCGCTCTCCTGCAGACGGCGGAACGTCTTTGGCGTGTGTCTTTCGTTGACTCTTTAGTGCAAACCGAACCCCGTTTCCCCCTAGAAAACGAACCGCGACGAAATCTTCGCGAAAAACCCTACTTGCGAACCAAGCTACAACACCTCCGGGGGCGGTTCAATTGGGTTGCGGCATAGGGAGTCCTACTCAGAAACAGGCGAAGCCCGCTCAATTTCAGGGTATGCCAAGGATCGGGGCGTGGCCGCGGAAGTGGCGGCCCTACAAAGCCCGATGCTTCGAGCGAGTGGCGCTCGAGTTCCTGATTCAACTGCCCTTCCCTCCAAACCGCGTAGACGGCGGGATAGAGCAGCAGCTCGAGAATGAAGGAAGTGCCGATCCAACCCACCATCGGAGCAAGAGCAAAAGTTTGCGCATCTTCGTAACCTGACTTCTCACCGATAGCCGCAATCGAGGTTGGGAAGCTCAAAGCCGCACCTACGCCCGCATGAAGAGTTCCAACCGCTCAGATCCGCGGGGTCGAAGGCTCGGCCGCATCGCCCTTATTTCCTCCGTATGCCGCATTTCCCGGACATCACCGGGCCGACCGCCAGCGGATTTGCCTCCCTTTCTCGGAGGCATTCCCTGTTTTGCGCCCGTTCTCTCTTGGAGTCACCTAGGGGAGCGCTTCTTATCACTTGTTAGCGCGCATTGATATGACGGAGAACAAACATTGGGTATGTCCCATTTCGTCGCCGTAACGAAATACATTCTGCGAGCTGTTATGCAGCGTCGGCCCTAGAGTTGTCATGTAACGTTGATTTCATTTCCCTTGAACCTCGAAAAACGGAATTTCCTTGCACATTCACCGGCCCAGCTCTTGTCACAGTTCCGCGTCTAACCCTATATCTGTGAATATATTAGCTTTCCCACAGTCCGCGGGGGGATGGAGGCCGAATTGCACCTAACTATTCAGTCAGCTGCAAGGGTCCAGAATGTCGATCGATCTGAAGGCTTTTTGGGCACCGCAGCGTTCGCGGAGGAACACCTCTTGTCAGGCGCAATGGCCTTTCGTGGTGTCGTTGCGCTGAAGAAATTTGCCGTTTGAGTTCCGCCCAGCCCTCAGGCCCCTGACAAATCGCCGCTCCGCTTTCCGGGAGCGGCGATTTTTTTTCACCCGGCTTTAGCGAGGCGAGGAAAGAATCATGCGAAAGGTGAAGTCTCTAGTGGCCACCATCGTTGTGGCCCTGAAAGACTTCAAGCCGGTTGAATTGCCCATGCGATTGCAGGCGCGTAGCCAGCCAAGTGCGCCCGTTCGTAGTGAGAAATGTACTTGTGGTATTGCCTTCCAGGGGTTCGGCGGCGACAGAAGCAGTGCTCTATACCGCGCAGTATGACCACCTGGGCGTCGACCTGATAGAAATGGCCACAACATTTTTAACGGCGCGGTTGATAATGCGACTGGCTGCGCCGTGCTCTTGGAGTTAGCACGAACGGGGTCGCAGACCACCAAGGCGCCCTCCGCATGATTTTGTTCGCGGCTCTTACCGCAGGATTGCCAAGCCTTTTTCAGCGCGGCGTGGGGGGCCTGTTTTGCTTTTTCTGCTGTTCCGCGTGTCGCGCCTGTGCCTTCTTGCGAACTTCCGCTTGCTGCTCTGGTGTCAACACCTCGAACAACTGACCGATTTCGAGGCGCTGGTACCCCTCAAGCATGGCTTGTTTCGCCTCCGGAGTTAACTTTTCATCTTTCCTCACCAGGTCCATACGTTGCCTTGTAGTTTGACGGATCTGGTCAATTTTGGCTCTCTGCTCATCCGTATACGTCAGTCCGGCAAAATCGTCCAGTGGGCCTTTCTTCACTCTTGCTTCGGGCGAAGCCAAAGACGGGGGCGGCGCCGAACCGGGCGCGCTGTCTTGCGCGCAGGCAAGCCCCGGTGCCCACCATAGAAATAGGAATCCGGCCGCCACTGTCACTTGTTTGTTAATACGCTTTGTCTTCATGCCTACACCTTTCCTCGAACGGAGCTTCCCCTTGGGGAGATGATCCGGCATTCGTTTATGGTTTTCGAGACAGCGCTAGATCCAACGATTAGCTGCCCAGCACGAAACGTGCCAGTCTGAACGCAAACGCGATCTCTAATTTTACCATCCAGTCTACCTCTTGAGCATGCGTCAAGTTTCGAGATCCAATGATCCCACGGGTCTCCCATCCTTGCTGCCTTGAGTCTTGGTTAACACCAGCGCACTCGAAACTTCCCGTTCTTTCCTGTTAGTGCAACTTGGCGCGCGTGGTCGTTCGAACAGGCTCTTTCAAGGCAAGTGGCATCCGTTAGCGGGCTGGTGACAACCGAAAGTTTACAATTTCGTCTCTTAGGCTCAGTTGCTCAATAGCAAAGAACCCAAAACCGATTTCTGCTAACTTCGTCTTGACAGGTCCCATCCGAAAACGCCTTTGTCCTCGCCGAGTAGCCTTATTTCCAGCTGAATCCTGTGGAGTTTCTGTCTTTCGCTCCGCCACTCTTTTTTGGGCTCCAGATGGAGGCGGTACTGAACGTTCTCTCAGTCCTGTCTCCTGCGCACTGACAACATCTTAAAAATATTTACATCGACCAGGTTTTTCTTACATTGCTTGACCGAGCGCAAAGAATGTCTTTTTTGTAAGCGTAGTCTTTGCCCTACGCGCTGCCGCAATCTGTTTCGTGCAGATGAGGCAAAAAAGTCTGACGTTTCAAGTTAAGGAGTAGGGTCGGATCCAAGAAACACCGGGCCGTGTGCGGAACCGGGGTGGGCGTATCCCTGTGCTGACATGGTTGTGCGGATCCGGAACCTGACTCGAAGTGGGAGCAGAGATTTGGCAGATCGGGCGAAGTTCTCTGAGATGGGATGGCGGGAGCGAATGCGGTTCGCTCTCTATACTTCCAGGTCGGGGTGGAAGTCGATCCTTCATAGCTTGTTCAATTCCTTTTCATTCTTCTATCTGTTTAAACCGTTGGTTGGCGTACTCGGCCCCGCCAATACCAGCGCAGATGTGCAACAAGGGTCTGCCGCGCGGTCCTCGCGCCGGCGAGTTCAGGGAGGAGGCTCGAGAGTCATGACAAAGCCGAATTCAATTTGGTTGGCGATCGTTTTGAGTGGCCTAGTCAGGAAGGTGGGTCCTGCTTGCCTTCTCGTGGGGCTGATTTGCATGACAGCCCTGACTGCCAGTGCTCAGTCGTTCCGGGTTCAATGTCCACCCAGCACGATTACGCATCCGGCGGCCAACAATAATACGGAGCCCGCCTACAAAGGGCCGACGCAGTTTACTAGGCCCACGACCGGGACAGCGCAGTGGGTGGTGCCGACTGCAGCAACCGTGAACGGCGCGATCAAGTGCCAGCAGGTTTCGGGCGGCGATGGTTTCGCGACGATGGGCGACGGCACGCAAACGTTCATGTTCTCCTTCGGGCCGCTTTCAGGGCTCGCGGAGATTGCGGCCGGTCACCCGGGTACGCAGCCCCCGAGCGGCTTCAACGTCCCGTATCCGGGCTGCACCGATAGCAGTAACTGTGCGATGCCCCTGGTGCCAGGCGACCCCGCCACCACCGATGGCGCGGCCAGCGGCGCATCGCCGTGGGTGAACAACCCGGTGACTAGCCCGTTGTTTACCTGGAACGGTGCGGTAGGGATTACCCCTGACATCGCACAAATATTTTCCGTTTCCGACCTGGTCGCGGGCTCTCTCGCCGCCGCCCCGCCGGCAACCGCGCCCCACTGCCCCGCTCCGGGGCCGAGCACCGTGACCGCTTACCTGTTTGAGCCGCTCGGCCTTCCGCAGGGCCTTCAGCCGGTGGGCACTCAGATTAAGTTGACGATCCACCAGGCGCCTAATATCCCGGGCACTACTACCCCAATCATCGGCAGTACCCCAATTCCGACGCAGTTTCTCGGCACTTTCGCCGTCACCTGCGTGGACAACAACGTCATCTCTCCGGAGGGATCTTCCCAATTTGCCTTCCAGTACACGGATGCAGCAGCCGCAGGGCAGGATGCGCAAACCGCGTTGGTCGGCCCGACCGCTTCGACCCCCGCTGTGCTGGACGGCCACGTCGATCCACGCCAGATCATCGACATCGGTGTGATGAACGGCAACATCCCCGCGCCGCTGGTAGCCTTCGACGAGGACGACGAAATGTTCCTCACCTTGACCAACGTGGGCATGATCATGCGCCCGGACTTGTTCGAGCAGCACACCATCCACTTCCACGGTTATCCCAACGCTTCCTCTTTCTATGATGGTGTGCCTGACGCGTCCATCGCCATCAACATCGGCGCGAGCTTCACCTATTATTATCTCGCCCCTGATGCCGGCACTTACTTCTGGCATTGCCACATCACGCCGCCCGAGCACTTGCAGATGGGCATGGTCGGGCAGCTTCATGTGCGCCCACGGCAGGACCGCGTCCCGTCCGGCGGCAGCCTCTATACGTATCTCGGTTATCAGAATGGTATCGGCTTGGCTGCTGGGACGGCCGCCGATCTGCGCACGGTTTGCAAGCCCGGCGCCGATATCCTGTGCTCCGCCACCATGCCGGCCACGACCAACACAGTTGCCCAAGGCCTCGACAAGCTCGGCAACCCGCAACGGTACACCTATAACGACGGCGACGCTTCGACGGCTTACGACGTCGAGTATCCCCTCCAGATGCACGGCTTCGACCCCAATTTCCACTTCGTGGGCATGACCTTCAACCCGGAAGGGTTTGTGGACATGAAGGACAAATATTTCCTGCTCAATGGGCGGAGCTACCCCGACACCGTAGGGCCCAACCCCACAAACTCCGCACACCCCATGCCGCCAGCAGGTCCGCAGGTCACGTGGTCGAGCGACGGAACGTCGCACTACTCGCAGCCGATGCCCGCCGTCATTAATATCCCCGTGGGCGGGAGGGCCCTGCTGCGCCTGGTGAACCTGTCGGTATCCGAATATCACACCTTGCAGTCTCTGGGGATTCCGATGAAGGAGGTCGGGTTTAACGCCAAACTTCTGCGCGACCAGGCGGGAATGAACACCGAATTCTTCACCAACTCCATCACGCTCGGCGGCGGCGAGTCGCTTGACGTGATTCTGGATGCCAGCGACGCCAGTTGCGGGTCCACGGGCTGCGCGACAACGCTCTATCCGGCGGGGAGCGTTTTCTATCTTTACACTCCCCAACTCGACCACCTTTCGAACGACGCTGAAAACTTCGGTGGGCTCATGACCGAGGTCCACATCTGCAGTAGCGTCACTGGCGGCAATACGTTCGGGAATACCTGCAACTAGGAAAGCGGCAATGAGGGAAACGACAATGAAAAAAGCGATCTCGAAGAGCGGACGGTTTCTGGCGGCGATGGCGTTGGTGATGTGGCTCGCAGCCACGGCTTTTGCCGCGGCTCCCGGCATTACCGGCCCGACGTTTAACCTGACGGCGCAACAAGCCTTTCTTAACCAGCCGGATGGAGAAGCGATTTACTCCTGGGGCTACGGGTGCAACGGCGCGCCGGCGGGTTTCTTGCCCACGGCCTCGGTGATCCCAGGAACCACTTGTCCGACCATGCAGGTGCCCGGCCCCACCATGATCGTCAACGAAGGCGCCAACGTGATAATCCACCTGACCAATCAGCTTCCCACTGCGGTGGGCAACACCTCGATTCTGTTTCCCGGCTTTAACTTAACGTCGACAACTTGCTCAGCGGGGGCGGTGCAGGGCGTGCTGGCCTGCGAGGCGCCTCCGGGAGGCTCTGTGACCTATACCTTCACTGCCTCCTCGCCTGGAACGCACGCGTATTACAGCGGGACGCAAGGCGACCTCCAGATCGAGATGGGCCTATACGGGGCTATCATCGTCCTTCCCGCGAGCGTCCCGGCCAACTGCGACAGCGGCTACCATACCCTGAACAACACTGCGCGAACGGCCCATGGCGAGACCGATTTTCGGCTGGCGCATGCTGCTAACGACCATCCCGGGAGCTGCTACGACCGGGAATACCTGTTCCAGTGGGCCGAGATGGATACCAGAATTCACAGGCAGGCGCTGGCACAGGTCACAGCACTGGTCGGCTGCACGGCCGGTGCAGTGGGATGCAGTCTCAACGTACAAACCGAGCCCTACCATCCCGCCTACTTCCTGATCAATGGGCGCTCTATGCCCGACCTGATGGACCCGAACTTCGCGGGCGAGTATCCGCACCAGCCCTACAACGCCAACCCTCACATGCATCCGGGTGAGCTGACACTCGTCCGCACCATCGGCCAGGGCCGGTGGCAACACCCCTTCCATGAGCACGCCAACCATGTGCGCATCCTCTCGCGCGACGGGAACCTGATTCTCAGCGGCTCCACCACTAACGTTACGTTCACTTCAGGTCTGACTGGAGACACCGGGGTAGCGGGACGGGGGCTTGCGGGAAGCCTGATGTTCAACACGGATACGACGCCAGGAGAGTCTTTCGACGGGATTTTCTACTTTACTGGACGGGGATTGAATTGGGATCCCTATGGCCACCACCCGGGCGATACGGCGGACTCCCTCGGCTCACTTTCCTGTACTGCCGACGTGAACGGTTATAACTCGAGCGCGACGGGGGCGATTAACTTTATGGAGTGGTGCCAGGACCACAACAAGCCCGTACAAGTGAACCCGTTCGGCGATGTGGCTGCTGGCGGCCCGATCACTCTGCCCGACCCCAATGTCTTTACCAACGGCCCCTGGTACGGCGGCACCCCTTACCTAGGTCCGGACGCTACCCTGCGCGCTGCGACGCAGACCTGCGTAGGGAATCCCTACGGTACGATTCCGGGCGTAGGTATGAGTGGCCCCAACCCCCCGAACGCGGGCTGCACCACCCTAAACCCGGCCAACCTCCAGCTCAACCCCGCCAACGAGCGCGGCTGGGCCTTTATGTGGCACTCCCACAACGAGCGCGAGATTACGACGAACAACGTTTTCCCAGGCGGAATGCTCATGATGATGCTAGTGGATTCCCGGGAATTTCCGATTGACGAAGGCATGTAGGTGGAACAGGCCAACTGGCGACAAGAGAGAGAGAGAGAGACGAACCATGCAGACGAATCATATCAAGACCATCTTAAAGAGCGCGGCCCTAATACTCGCGATTCTATCCTGTGCAGGGGGGGCCTTTTGCCAGTCGATTAATCTGACCGCAGGCCCTACCACCGCGACCATGCCCGATGGCACCGTCGTGCCGATGTGGGGTTATTTTTGCGGTACAGCGGTTACCGGTTCCGCCGCGACGTGCGCGGCGTTGAATCCGGCGTCCCTGTCGACGACAGCTCCATCCACCTGGTCTCCCGTGGTAATTACCGTGCCTATTGCCGCCCCCGCGGGGACCGCCACGAGCTTGACGATCAATCTCACGAACAATCTTTCGTTCACGCCCACCGGGGCGACGACGGCGAATACGATTCCCACCTCCATCGTGATCGTAGGGCAGGTGGGCGGCGGCCTCGGCATGCTCGCGCAGCGAACTACCACGATGAGTCCTGACCACTCCCTTGCGCAAGGATGTCCGACCTGGTTTATCGCCGATCCCAACACCCCGCCGGGCGTCCCCTGCACAGCGAACGATTCGGGAGCGGTTCCGCCGACCCAAGGGCCGCGCGTGCAGTCGTTCGGCACGGAAGTGGCAGCCGCCGGCGCTACACTTGTGGCCCCCCAGGTTGCTTCCGGTAGTGCGCTCACGTGGACTAACCTTCGTCCCGGCACCTACCTGCTCGAGTCGGGCACGCATCCTTCGATTCAGGTACCCATGGGGCTGATCGGGGTGCTGGTGGTCACTACTGTGCCCGCGGGGACTACGGCAGGCACGGCTTATCCCGGCTCCGGAACCGGGACCACCGCGGCTCTGCCGGTGACGTACAATGCCGAGCTTCCGCTGGAATTCAGCGAAATCGACCCGGTGCAGAACAAAGCGGTCAATACCGCGGTCAATACGGCCGGTTTCAGTGAAACCGCCGTCTGGTCAGGTATGAACAATGTTAACGGCACCGGTGCCGTAGGCTGCGGGCAAACGCACACCTGCTACCCGCCAGCAGTGAATTACACGCCCTTCTATTACCTCATCAACGGGCGCGCGTTCGACAAGACCCATGCGACGTCTTCGCTGTTCGCGGCATATGTTGGCATTCCTGGCGGAGCCACTGCACCAGGTACCACCGGGATCACCGGCACCGTTTTGGCGCGCCTGGTGAATGCCGGCCTGCGGATGCACGTGCCTTCCATCGTCAATTCGCTCACAACCGGTTTTAACGGATCAGGTCAAGCTACTGCTCTGGTTAGCGGATTCACCTTGATTGCGGAGGACGGCAACACCGTACCGGGCGTGCAGGTGGCCGGAGCTACCACCGTCCCCGCGGCTCCCCGCGTGCAGACCGACGTCTTTATGGCCGCGGGCAAGACTTTTGACGTGATGATCAACGCCTTCTGTCCCGGGGCATTAACATGCGCGACGCCAGCCCTGCCGATCTACGACCGCGAGTTGAGCCTGTCCGGCAATTCTTCCGACCGCGATGCCGGAATGGTGGCTTATATCGGCGTCAACGGCGCCGGACTCCCGGCGGTTTCGACAGCGGCGGGTGGATTGTTTGGACCCGCGATGGCCCGGAATGATGCTTACGCCGGCCTGGCTGCGGGACAAGTCTTCAGCGTCACGGATGCCTCCAAAGGCGTGATCGCCAACGACACCAATGTCTACGGCGTCCAACTCCTTGCGGCCCCGACCGGCGGCACGCTGACTTGCAATGCGCAACCACAAAACCCTGTCGCAGGAATTTGCGCGAACGGCACTTTCACCTACACTCCCACCACCAATACAACGGCGGCCACCGACACCTTCATGTACTGCGCAAACGGTTCGGTTACAGGCACGACGTGTTCCTCGAGTATCACCGCTACGGTGACCCTGAGTGCGTCGGGGCTCACAGGAAACCCCACCGCGGTTGCCCACACCTACCCGGGTGAAACGTCCAGCTACCTAAAGATTGCTTCGCCCGGCCTCCTGATTGGGAACTCGGACCCGAGCGGCCTACCTATGACCGTGGTGACCTCACCTGCGCCGACAATCGCCGGCGGAACACTGGTGGTGGATGCCCAAGGCGGGTTCACTGCGTCCCTCTCGCCAGCGCCCACAACAGCGACCGTGGCGACCTTCAACTACACCGTGCGGGACTCCCAGGGAAGAACGAGCGGCAGCGGACTCGTGACCATCAACTTCCCGGCCCCCAGCAATCTCACGGTCGCGGTGGTGGATGCCGCGGCGTATCAAGCCAGCGGCTGCAACGCCACCTCTGCTATGACCCCGACCACGATAACCTGCGTCACCCAGAGCGGTACTTCGACTGTGTTGCCTCTCATTACCGACTACCGCTGGATCATTGAAGAAGACAAAACCTTCTGGATCGACCCGAACTGCACCACCAACAACAGCGCCACCGCGCCGGGCTGCCCCGCCGTTGTGGCCGCCGGGGGCACCGTTCCCACCTTTGGCACCAATTTCCACGCCAGCCACATGGATTACATAGCCCAGGGCTGCACGGGGCCGCTCTCCTGCGAAGCCGGCCAGACCATGTTGGATACCCGGCCTGGCAGCACGACCCTGGGGCAGCACATCCCCGCGGTGTGCGACCTGGGCAATGGCGCTTGCCGGCCCGACCCGAACTGCACGGTGCTCCCGTGTCTGACCAACGGCGGCACTACACCTGTGAACCCCAGCACGGTCCATCTCGATCCCACCAAGCGCTATTACGTCTCGGTGCTGCCGGGCGATGCGGGCAACCCATTTCCAGGCAACACAAGCCCGCCGACAAATTGCCTTGACGGCGGCGTAGTCGGTGGAGCTGTGAACACGAATTGCGGCCACACCATGGGCGGCGCTCAAATCCAACCGGCCTGCAACATTTTCACTACAGGGTGTACTTCTGCCAGCACCGCGGCCTTCGCACCCGTCACGGTGAAGGTGCTGCCCACTCCGCTTCCTACGGCGAAGCTTTCGGTGTTCGTATTTGAAGACGACTTCCCACTCAATGGCGAGCAGGATGGCGGGGGCGGCGGGGGCACGGTTGCACCCATCGAGCCCGGTCTGGGCAATTTCGAGATCATTCTGTGGGATACCTATGGCGGACTCGGCGATTTCACCGGTCAGGATACCCACGACATGTTCAACGAGCCCTTGTCGAACTCCCTGGCAGGAACCATCGATCCCGCCACGGGTTTCGACGCCTGTCCGATTTCGAACCAAGTTACCGCGAACTCATTTCCGGCTGCGCCAGGTAGTTTGGTGGGCGGGGATGGGAACCTCCTGGGGACTCAGGCCGGCATCACGGGCAGGATCGTGACGTGCCCGAAGTTTGAGTCGGACAACGCCACACTGTCGCCGCTGGC
>Ga0306920_100012812_pt1 | contig 11392 bp, 12 predicted proteins | sample flu12Cox44000170_FD_204666 | JGI IMG/M metagenome (GOLD analysis project Ga0306920, IMG submission 204666) | Lab enrichment of tropical soil microbial communities from Luquillo Experimental Forest, Puerto Rico - flux4day.12C.oxic.44.000.170 (v2)... | ecosystem: Environmental > Terrestrial >...
GCGCCTCGCGCGCCCACCTCGCGCCAGGCCTTCAACACGTCGTCGGGCACGGAGAACGGCTCGAGTGAAATGCCCAACCGTTGCTTGGCGCCCGTCAGCTCTTCTGCGCCCAGCGCCTCGCCGTGGGCCTTGGCGGTGCCGGCCTTGTGCGGCGCGCCGTAGCCGATCGTGGTCTTGCAGGCGATCAGCGACGGCTTGTTAGATTTCTGCGCGCGCATGATCGCTGCAGTAATCGCCTTCGGATCCTGGCCGTCGATCAGTTCGGCCGCCCAGCCGGCCGACTTGAACCGCTTCACCTGATCGACCGAGTCGGCAATCGAGGTCGGACCATCGATCGAGATGCCGTTATCGTCGTAGAGCACGATCAGCTTGTTGAGCCGCCAGACGCCAGCCAGCGCGATCGCTTCCTGCGACACGCCTTCCATAAGGTCGCCGTCGGAACAAAGAACATAGGTACGGTGGTCGACGATCTTCTTGCCGAATTCCGCCGCAAGCATCCGTTCGGCAAGCGCCATGCCGACCGACGTCGCAATGCCCTGGCCGAGCGGCCCGGTCGTGGTCTCTACACCCTTGGTGCGAAAATTTTCCGGATGGCCCGGGGTGAGCGAATCGACCTGGCGGAAGCGCTTGATCTCGTCGAGCGTCATCTGTGAATTGCCGGTGAGGTACAAGAGCGCATAGAGCAGCATCGAGCCGTGACCGGCCGAAAGCACGAAGCGGTCGCGGTCCGGCCAGTCCGGATCGGCGGCGTCGAATTTCAGAAATTGCGTGAACAGCACGGTGGCGAAATCGGCCGCGCCCATCGGCAGGCCGGGATGGCCGGACTTCGCCTTCTCGACCGCATCCATCGCGAGCCCCCGGATCGCGTTGGCCATACGGGAGTGATCGACATTGGTCATGATGAAATTCCGCCTGAAAATGAGGTGCTTGGCCTGGATGGAGGATGCAAATTGCCCTGAGGGTGAAAGCCTGATGGGCAACAGGAAAGTCGGGGCTGGATAGCACCTCATTTCCGCCAAGTCCAAGCCACTCAAACGCCTTCTGAGGCGGAAAAGTTGCTAGCCAAGACGAGCTGCGGAGGACAGGCACGCCGATGTCGCGCGTGCGATCACTCGCGGTTGCGCTTTAATCTGTTGTTTCAGCATGGTCTTTTCGAAAAGCCGGTTTTCCTTGACTTAAGGCAGTGCATAGCTTCGAACCGGCGTTGCGCTCGCCTCGCTTGCCACGTAAATTTCTCGCTCTAAACACTTGCTGAAACGCCGGTTTTGCTCGAGCGTCCGGTGTTCACGGGAGGTTGCGCGCTGTCTGTCACGAGCGAAAAACCCGTCACGACCGCATCAGGCCCCGAACCGGTGTCCGAGATCGATGCCGCGACGCGGCGCTTGATGGCTGCGCTTGACGGATTGGAACGCGCCGTCGAGCGGCGGCGCGACGCCGACCGCGACGAGGATGAGCTGGCGGCGCGGATCCAGGCGCTGGGCGCGGATCGGTCGCGGCTTGCCGACGAACTCGACGGATCGCTGGTGAAGACGCGCAAGCTGGAGCGCGTCAATCGCGAGATCGCGGAGCGATTGGACGTCGCGATCGGCACCATCCGCGCCGTGCTCGATGCGGGGGAGGACTCATGAACCACATCAACGTCACCATCAACGGCCGGCAATACCGGATGGCCTGCGAGGAGGGCCAGGAGGTGCGGCTGCTCAAGCTCGCCGAGAGCCTCGAATCGCGGATTGGAAACCTGCGCGGCAAGTTCGGCGAGATCGGCGATGCGCGGTTGACCGTGATGGCGGCGCTGACCGTGTGCGACGAGCTGGTCGATGCCAGCAATCGCATCCGTACGCTCGAACAGGAAGTCATTTCGCTGCGCGACGTTCGCGTCGCGGCATCCGATCGCGTCAAGGCGACGCAAGTTGCGGTCGCCAACGCGCTGAACGCCGCGGCCGAGAGAATCGAGAAGACCACGCAAGTCTTGAACCGCACCGTCGGCGGCGGCGTGGCGATCGGATGAGGGGATCGAGCCTAAGTGGACGTGGATGCCCGTGATGCCAACGCTTCAACAATGACCTTCGGGGCGTCAGGAGCGTCGATGCAGGTCAACAGCGCAATCGCGTCGGCAACTGTTATTTAACGTCAAGCTCCTTGACGGCGAGCCTCGAGATTTCGACGGCATCACCACCGCGTTCGCCGATCTCAATGACTTTCTTTGCGACGATCTGAGTCACTGGATCGTTTCGATCTGCCAGGTGAAGCGCGCGCAACGTTCGCTCATAGGCGGCAACCAGACGGCCGGCTTCTTCAAGCGGAAGAGAAGAGTTTTCGAGCAATCGGCCAATGGCGGTCGGCGCATTCCCTGTCGCTGGGCACTCGAGATCGCTCGCCTGCGCGCTTTGGCATAGCGATACCAGCATCTGCAGCAGCGAGGTGCGCGCTTGTCCGCTCGGCGGCTTTTTATCCTTTGCCATTTCATCCGCCAGCAACCGCTGCAACATTTGATGTCGGCCTTCGTCGTGCGAAGGATCGCGCTCGCTCTCGGCAATCAACCTTTGATAATGGACAATATTTTCGTTGTGTACGTAACGCTGCAACTCGTCCATCATGGCACTCTCCCCGCCACGGAGGCACGCTCAGTATGGTCAATTCAACGCTGGCAAAGGTTCAATGCTGGCGACGAATCCGGTGAACCAGGCCGATGCAGGATTCACATGCTGGTATCGGAAGGTTTGTCGAAGATCATGTTACCGGAAGCAGGCTCGATACCGTCAGTGCAGAGCGTCATCGAAGCGTCATGGCGGGCGAACGATTGGTCCGGATCCCTTTTCTAATCTTCGATACATCTCCTGGAGTAAACTCCTGCAAGGTTACACTCCCAGCATAGCCGCCAGGACTCGCTTCTTGGCGGCTTTTTTACTTTTGATAGCCCCTTCAACTACGAGCCGAATCGCTGTTGGTCCGAATCGAAGTCAGTCCGAGCGCCAACAACTTTGGAGGAATACAGTGGAGGGCATCGCCATACCTGCTCCAATACAGTGCGCCGAAATTCGGGACGCCGCACTATCCGCTGTCCCGGTGCGTCTCTTGATCCGCCAAAAAACTTCTCTGGTTTCCGTTGACTTGAATCAAGGTGATTTCTCGATGACTGGTCAATTTTCCGCGCTGCCTTGGGGGGCCAACAACCAAGGAGATCGCCGATGATCAAAATCTTAGTGGTAGGAACAACAGCACTCTTCCTTGCATCGCCGGTTGCCCTCGCGCAAACGCCTTCTTCTCCTGCGACCCAGGAGCGGCTGAGTGCAGCGGACCAGAATACGCTGACGGATATGAGGGTTGATCTGGTGAAGGCCGCGCTGCAGTTGACACCTGAGCAAGAGAAATTGTGGCCGGCTGTAGAGCACGCTATTCGCACCGGAGCGGAGGATCGGAAAGCCCGTATTGCAAAAATCAAGGAAACGGTGGGTAAGCGGGCCGACCAAAATTCTGTTGACGTCTTGAAAAATCGTGACCCGATCGCCTTCTTGCAACGACGCTCGGAAGCCTTGGCCCAACGATCGGCCGATCTGGATAAGCTCGCCGAGGCGTGGCAGCCACTCTACAAGACGCTTAGTCCCGAACAGAGGAAGCGGATGGGGGCTCTTGCGGTCCTCGTACTCCACGATATGAGTGATGTCATTGACCGGCGTCGTGCGCAGTCTGAGGACGAGGACTAAAGGGAAGTAGTTCGTTCTTGCCTGCCGCATGATGGTTGGAGCCCGCAGGGCTGACCGACTTTCAACCCGGCCGATGTCCGCCTTCGACTCGAAGGCGACATCGCCGGGAAGGCCGGTCTCAGTCTCGGCCGGTGCCTGCTTGACCTCGCGAGCCGAAGAGATAGCGATCCAGGGCAAGGGGCCCTGAACCACCGAGGATCAGGGCCATGATTCCGGCGAGATACAGCAGGTCGGTCTCATACCCGGGTTGTCCAAAGTGAGCGCCGGCGGCCGTGACCGACTGAAGTTTGATCGAACTGAAGCCGTTGGGCAGATGAACCGTAAAAATCGCAACGAGTAACACAACGATCATCGGAACGCTCGCCAGCGGAATGAACAGGCCCGCAATGACGGCGAGCCCACCCGCCAGTTCAATGATGATCGTTGCCCACGCCAGCAAGTGTGGGTCAAACACGCCGAGAGCGGAAAGGATATTGGCGAACGACTCCGGTCCACGCGCAAGCTTTGCATAGCCGTGGTTGATGAATCCCAATCCCACGATCAGCCGAAGCGGAATCGCATACCAGGATGCCGGAATTGGAGGAACGAGTCTGATGCAGCGTGCGATCAACGTATCCATGGTGATCCTTTAGGCAGTGTTGTCAGGCGCAAGCGAACTTCTTCGTAGCTTGTTTCGCTCTCGCGCAGCCGGTTGTTACGCCGCGTCGGAGAAGTTCCGGGAGCGTTAGCCACACGAAATTACCTGCGAGTCACTTGCCTCGAAAAAGATCTTCGTAGCGTTGAAGCTGATTTGGGCTGTCCAGATTCCTTCGCAAAAATATTTCGCTTCAGGCGACCGGTCGAAGCATGGATCAAGTTAAAAACATTTGCTCGCTTTCAACGTCATGCCGCTGTGACATTCAATCGCGGTGATTGCGATACCGAGCAATCTCGATTCGTGGCATGCTCCGCATCCGTCTTGGGGGAAGATTGGGACCATTATCAAAGCCCAGAGGAGGACTACCGATGGCATCCAATGTCGAAGCCACAAAGAAAGGTTATGAATTCTTCCAACGAGGTGACATTCCGGGTCTCATGAGGGACTTGATCGATGACAATTGTACCTGGGTGATTCCCGGTCCCAAGGACAAGCTACCCTGGGCTGGAGTTTTTCGCGGTAAACAGGAGATTTCAAATTTCTTTGCGCAGGTGGGCCAAAACCTTGAGTTCAGCGAGTTCGCCCCGCGTGAAATGATTGAGCAGGGCGACACCGTCGTGGCCCTGGGCACAGCGACGGGGCGGGCAAAGAAGACCGGCAAGACGATGAAGAATGAATGGGCCCACGTCTTCAAATACAAGCAGGGAAAAATCGTGTTCTTCCAGGAATACACCGATACTGCGGCGGATGTTCTCGCCATGACGTGAACGCCCGGCAAAGTTATCGGCAATAAACAAGCTCCGCCGGCAACGGCGGGGTTTGTTTATTGGACTGCATTCTTTATTTTCGAGACGCTTATAAACGGTCGTTTGCCACTCCAAGGATTTCAGGCCATGACCTGTTGATAACGGCGCGGGCCTCGCATCTCTTCTAACGCACCGGCGCTCATCTTACGGCCACCCGGAATCGCCCATAGTTTCCTCAGGACATAATGCTTCGACCGCAGCCCGGCACGCTGAGAGACGTTCTTTCATGAAATTGCGCTCCATATCGGTCAGGTGAGTTTTGAGCAATTTCTGATAACGGATGATGCCATTGCGGTACGCAACTGCGAGCGCGCGATCAATGTCTCGATCCATCTTCGATTTCCACCAGCCGTTCGGCCCGTCGTTGCATTGGGGAAGTTTACGATGAGCATCTATCAAACGATCAGACGAATGACCTTGAGTGAGATCACGAACGCCACGCTCTGAAAGCGGCTCTCGCTCGCTCTTTCGGTATCATGGTCCTCGACATATGACTGTTGCAGATGTCTGTTATGACAGTTCGGAGCGCGGGGTCGCCTGTCGCCTTGACGGCTTGCAGCACTTAATCGGCAACAGGCCGACAATCATCACGTGGGGCAGGAGAGGCGATGCCGCGCAAATGGCAGTGTTATGTGCGCAATGAGAATATTGCCCGTTACCAAAAGCTGATTGCCGAGAATGAGTGCGATCCTTCGCGCGACGAGGCGCGGTATCAATGCTGCGGCGGTCACTTGCCGATGAATTGGCAAAGGACAAACAGCCGCCGCGCGGAGAAACTCTCGCCGACCCCGCTGTTATCGATGTAGCACACGTGTGATCATCCAATGACCATCCGCCGATTGCTCAAAAATTCTTCTCTATCGCCCGAAGGCGTCAACCGGCTCGTTGCAGCCTATCAGAAAACGTTGCGCACGCTTGACCTGGTAGATCGACACGATCCAGTTGCTGAGATCGTCGCGAAGAAAGTCATCGAGATCGGCAAACGTGGTGGTGATGCCATCGAAATTTCAAAGCTCGCAGCCAGAGAGCTTGGCGTGAGGTAACGGCCTGCCAACAGGGGAGCATTCCGCCTGTCAGCGCGAGAGGCTGCAGTCACCTGCGTGCCTGGTCGTTGGAGATTGAAGAAATTGCCACAGCCGTCATGGCCGGGACAAGCCCGGCCATGACGGTGCAGAAGCCATCCCGATTGTAGCAACCATGCTGGCGATTCCCCATGCACGTGCTACATTACCTCCCGCGAGGCTGCGTCGCGCGTCAGGAGCCATATATCCCCGGGGCCTTATCGATCCTTTAGGGAACTGTCCCTGGCCGGGTCCGTGGACCTGGACATATGGTGCCCACCTACTTTCGTAGGGAACTCCGGGATCGAGTGCTCCAACGGCGTCGGCGGCTTCGCACTTTATTTCCACGTCGCCGCACAAGCGGCATTTCGGCGTAAACACCGAAGTCTCTGGAAGTGTGAATCACCGCCTTCGACGCCAAAACGATCCTGGATGGCTGCCTTGCCGACAGAGCGATCGAAAGCCGATCTCCGCGCCAAAGCACTCGCCGCGCGCGATGGCTTGAGCGCCAGGCAGCGCGAAACGGCCGCCCTTGCGCTTGCCAAGCGCGGGCTTCCTCTTGAAATCACGCCGGGCATGATCGTCTCCGGCTATTCACCGATCCGCAGCGAGATCGATCCGCTTCCCCTGATGCGGTCGTTGGTCGAAAAAGGCGCGCGGCTTGCGCTGCCGGCGGTGCTGGCGCGGGGCAAGTCGCTCGCCTTTCGGGCATGGTCGCCGCACGAGCGGCTGGTGCTCGGGCCGCTCGGCATCCTCGAGCCATCGCCTGCCGCGGCCGAACTCGTTCCCGACATCATGCTGGTGCCGCTCGCGGCGTTCGATCGCCTCGGTCACCGCATCGGATATGGCGCCGGGCATTACGATCATACGCTGGCGCATTTGCGCAATCCCACCATGGCGCATCTGCGCAAGGTGAAGATCAAGCCGGTCATCGCCATTGGGCTTGCCTTCGCCGCCCAGGAAATCGGGTCGGTTCCGGCATTGTCGCACGACGTGGCGCTCGATTATGTGCTAACCGAAAAGAAAGTGTTCGATTTCCGGAGCACCTAGTGGGGTGGATTTGACATTCGCTCGAGTTTCACCGCGATTCCTTTTAGCGATTACTGTCAAATCCAAAACCGCACTAGAATCGCGTATTTTGCTGGTGTCCCTTTGGTTCTGACATTCGTAAACAAGCCAGCTGCAACATGATGCGAATGTCGGAACCGGGGGCACTGAGTGGTCCGATTCTAACATTCGCCTTTACTTGCGGCGGATACTTTTGCGAATGTTAGAATCAAAGGACCACCAGCAACAAAATATATCGTGTCCCTTTCGAAACCGAAGTTCGCCAGGAAGGCCGCGCAAAAATCTCGGAGCGAACTTCGGATTCGGGACACGATTTGCGCATTCTGTTCGTAGGCGACGTCGTCGGGAGAGCCGGTCGCACCGCCGTTTCAGAGCTTCTCCCCGGCATGATCCGCGACTGGTCGCTCGATCTCGTGGTCGTCAACGGCGAGAATTCGGCCGGCGGATTCGGCATCACCGAAGCGATCTATCAGGAACTGATCGATGCCGGCGCCGATGCGATCACGCTCGGCAATCACGCCTGGGATCAGCGCGAGGCGCTGGTATTCATCGAGCGCGCGGAGCGGCTGATTCGCCCGGCGAATTTTCCGAAGGGAACGCCGGGCCGCGGGTCGGCGCTGATCGAAGCCAGGAACGGCAAGCGCGCGCTCATCGTCAACGCCATCGGCCGCGTGTTCATGACGCCGTTCGACGATCCGTTCGCTTGCCTCAACCGCGAACTCGATTCCTGCCGCCTCGGCGAGGCGGCGGACGCGATCGTGGTCGATTTCCATTGCGAGGCGACGAGCGAAAAGCAGGCGATCGGATTTTTCTGCGATGGCCGCGCCAGTCTCGTGGTCGGCACCCACACCCATGTGCCGACCTCCGATCACCAGATTCTCCCCGGCGGCACCGCATACATGACCGACGCCGGGATGACCGGCGATTATGATTCGATCATCGGCATGCAGAAGGAGGAGCCGCTGCGGCGCTTCACGACCGGCATTCCGCAGGCGCGCTTCGAGCCGGCGCTGGGCGCGGCGACGTTCAGCGGGCTCGCGGTCGAGACCGATGATGCGACCGGGCTTGCGCTTCGCGTCGCGCCTGTGCGGGTGGGCGGCAGGCTTGAGCCGACGCTGCCGGGATTCTGGATTTCGTGAAGCAGGACGATTTTTGATTGAACTGCAGTGTCAGCGGGCCCGTTAGCCTCTTCCCATCGGGGACGCGACGAGCAAAGCTCGCGCTGAGAGGTCGGATCGCGCCTGCGATCCGAGTGAGGGGCCATTGCTCACAGAAAGACCGCACCCCTCACGCCAATCCTCTTCCAAAGGGAGAGTTGGCACTGTGCCTGTGATGGCAGTGATATGAAAACGAGTGAAATTCAGGAGTGCCGAAAACCCATGCGGAACGCGCCCCAGTGCTGGCCGCGGACAAAAATCGGCGATGACAGATCCTTCATCAGCACGAAGTTGCCGCCGCCCATGTCGCGCCGGTAGGTCTGCAGCAGAAACGGCTTGGTGTTCGCCGCGACCTTCTTCACCGCACGATCGTTGAACAGCCGCCTGTTGCGGCAGTTGGCGTTGTTCCAGACCGGGTCGGCTCCCTGCGGCTTGCGGTAGTTCGGATTGTGGGTTGGAAGATATCCGCCTCTCGCCCATGCCACGCAGAAGACGATACGGGAATCGGATTTCTGCAGCGGGTCCTGGATCGGCGGCAGGAGGCGGTCGGTGAACTCGACGTAGTTGGTGAGGTATTGCTTGGGGTCGGTGCCGGGAATTTCGCGGTAGTTCTCGTCCATTAATTGCTCGAGTTTTATTTCGCCGCGTGAGATAGCTGATTCGAACGCCGTCGAAATCGTCTTGGCGGTTTCGATCACGGTGCGGATCAGTGGCGCATCCGCCGTCTCGACACCACTGTCGGCGATCAGTTCGATCAGGTTTTCGGAGAGGTCGAGGAGTTTTGCGACCCGGTCGTCGGCAAGTTTGAGGTCGGTCGACGACAGATCGACGCCATTGGCGAGTTCGCCGAGTTCGGAGATCACTATGTCGCAATGGGCAAGGTTGGAGGTGGCCGCTTTCGTGACGCCATCGGTCTCCTTGCTGACCGCGGTGAAGCCGTCCTGAACGCGCGCGATGATCCCCTTGATCTTCTCGGCACCCTGGCCGGCGTTCCCGGCCCGCAGCGAGGCATCGCCGCTTTCGCCGATCAGGTTGCCCACCTGGCCGTCGAGGTCACGAACGGTGTCGCCGATCAGTTGCGTCGCTTGGCGCGTCGCTTCCGCAAGGCTCTTCACCTCGCTGGCGACGACCGCAAATCCGCGGCCCGCAGCTCCAGCGCGCGCCGCTTCGATCGTGGCGTTCAGCGCCAGCAAATTGGTTTGCTTGGCGATCGCCTCGATCGAGCCCGACACCTTGGCCACCTGCGCGAGCGCACTTCCGACCGCGCCGAGCCGGGTTTCGATGCGTCCCACCGCTTCGATCAGTTCTGCGATGTGCTGCACCGCCGTCTCCACCACGTCGCGCGATTGCGTGATTTCGCCGACCGCGGCCGATGTCGCGGTTTGCACGGCCTGCGAAGCGGAGGCGATGTCGTGGTTGGCGGAAACCATTGTCTCGGCGGTTTTTTGCAGATGCCCGAACCGCTCGGCCTGGGTTGAAACGCGCCCCGCGACTTCGCGCAGATTTCCAGCGACATCGGCGAGCTCGACGCCCAGCCCGCCTATCTTGTTGGCGAGCTGATCGACCAGCCGTTCGCTATCTGAAGGGGTGGCCGCAGCGTCTGGTTGTCTGATGGCTTGTTGTGCAGCCGACATTGCCGCATTCCTCCGGATCATTGATTCCAATTCTCGAGTTCACGCATGTTCAAAGCTTGTAGGCAGTCCGGAATCCACCCCAGTGCCGGCCGTTGACGCGGACCGGCACGTCGATTTCGCGCATCATGACGGTTTTGCCGTTGCCCATGTCGCGCGCATAACTCTGGATCAGATAGGAGCGCTCGTTGCGCCCGGCGGCGAGCCCGGCCTGATCGTTGAAGATGCGCCGGTTGCGGCTATGGGCCGTGTTCCAGGCGACATCGTCCGCGCGTTGCGGATGTGAATAGACCTTGTTGTGCACCGGCAAGTAGCCGTTGCGGTCGATCATCACGCAGAACACCATGCGCGGGTCGCGGGCGAGAAACGCCTCCTGGAACGGCGGCAAGGCGTGATCCGCCCAGTCGAGGATTTTCGTTCGGTGCTGCACCGGGTTGGTGCCGGGAATCTCGACATAGTCGGCGTCAAACATGTCTTCGATCGAAATCGCGCCGCGTGCGACCGCGTCTTCGAAAATCCTGGTCAGCGCGGCGCCAGCTTCCATGGCGCGCGTGACGAATTCGGTGTTCTCGTCGCGGATCGACCACAGCTTGTCTTCGATTTTTTCGATGAACTCCGCATTCCTTGTCTCGAAGTCGGCGTTGACCCCTGCCTTTGACCGTTCGCCGATGCGAACCCGGCAGGCGCCAATGCTCTCGATCGTGGCATCGAGGGTTTGATTTGCCAGCAGCGTTTCGACGTCCGCTCCGACGATCAGCATGCTGCTCAGGGAAATCTCATAGACGGATGCGGAAATCGGCTGATGCGCAGTCTTCATTTCGATCTTGAGATTGCACGGCAGCCGCTCGTAATTGCGCTGGTTCGCATGCAGGTCCTTGCCCAGCAGCACGGCGCAGCGCGACTTGAGCTTTTGCGCGAACATGGTGACGGACTTGCCGGCATCGGCGACATGCTCGCCATGGGTCTCGGCTTCCTTCGCCGCATTGTCGATATCGGCGGCACTATCGCCAACCGAAGCGATGAACTGCGAGGCGGTGGCGACGTTCTCCGTCATCTGATTGGTGGTGTGATTCTGCTCGCTCACCGTGCCGTTGACCTTGTCGAACACTGGCCGGATCGCGTGGATGGCCTGTGAGATCCGGTGCACCGCATCGACCGAGCCCGCCGCATCCCTCTGCAACGCGTCGATTTTCTTCTTGATTTCCTCGGTGGCGTCCTGGGTTTGCACCGCCAGTGCCTTGACCTCGGAAGCAACCACGGCGAAACCGCGGCCGGCAGCGCCGGCGCGCGCCGCCTCGATCGTCGAGTTGAGCGCCAGCAGCGTCGTT
>Ga0306920_100012813_pt1 | contig 11392 bp, 9 predicted proteins | sample flu12Cox44000170_FD_204666 | JGI IMG/M metagenome (GOLD analysis project Ga0306920, IMG submission 204666) | Lab enrichment of tropical soil microbial communities from Luquillo Experimental Forest, Puerto Rico - flux4day.12C.oxic.44.000.170 (v2)... | ecosystem: Environmental > Terrestrial >...
GAAAACTGGGACATGGAGTTTGGACTAGGGCGAATTTAAGCATACTCTTTGGTGCGACACAACGGAGGCGAGAGCGGAGGAATCAGTGAGGGCGAGAGAGGCCCGCTTCTCTCGAAAACACAGGGCGGGCGGAAGGCTGCTGCTGCAAAGCTATCGGGGAGGCGCAATTCGAAGGAGGAGGAGAGGAAACGTGGAAGCTTACTATTTGCTGAAAACGGAACCGACGGAATATTCGTTTGCGGATTTACAGAAAGATGGGGAGACGGAATGGGACGGAGTGTCGAATCCGGTCGCGGTGCGGCATTTGAGCGAGATGAAGCCGGGATCGCGTTTGGTGATTTACGAGACCGGAGACAGGAAGAGCGCCGTGGGGACGGCAACGGTCCTGTCTGTGACGGTGAAAGACCCGAAGAAACCCATCGTGGAAATCAAGGCAGGGAAGGCGCTGGCGAAGCCGGTTTCCCTGGCGGAGATCAAGCAGAACAAGATTTTCAAGGATTCGCCGCTCGTTCGGATGGGGAGATTGTCGGTGGTGCCGCTGACAAAGGAACAGTACGGGGTGCTCGTGGGAGGCTAGGCGGGGTTATTCGGAGGATTTGGAGAGCTGCCAGGGGCCGCAACTGGACGGGAGCAGCAGGTTTTGGCCAGGGTAGATCTGACCGGGATCGCGCAGGCCGGGATTTGCTGAGGCAATACATTGCCACTGCGCACCGTCGCCGTAATGGGTGAATGCGATCTTCCAGAGCGAATCACCCTGATGAACCAAGACTTTCGCCGGGGCACGATTGGTCGCAGAAGACGCATGCTGCGGAACTACCAGGATCGTGCCCGCCTGGATGAACTGCCGATCAAGCAATCCGGGATTGACCGAAAGCCAATCTTGCCAACGGGAGCCCGCGCCGAGGAAGCGCTGGGACAGCTTCCAGAGGGAATCGCCCGGTTGAACCGTGACTCTTGTATCGCGGCTCAAGGTTGCTACAGAAGAAGGGGGAGGGGCAGGCGGACGTGCAGGCACGGCTGGAGAAACCATTGCCGGGGCAATTCCGCGAATGGCGGGAAGCGGGGATCCGAGTGGTGGCTCAGCGGGAACCACAGCAACGGAAGGCTGCACGATCAGTGCACGTTTGGCTGCAGAAGGTTCCGATGGGGGAGCAACTGGCGACGGCTTGGCCGGAGCAATGATCAGAGATGCCGGTCCGGGATTTGGAGTGCGCAAAGAAGGAGAGATTGCAGGACGCGAAAAGGGATCGCGCTTCAGTGGGGCGCGGCCAAGCCTGGGCTTGGCCGCGGCCGCGGGAGGCGCTATCGGCGCGAGAGGGGCACGAGGAGCGGAAAGAGGAGGGCCAACCGGCGCCGGAGTGGCGAAGGTTGGCTGCGAGAGATCGATCGGGAAAGGTGTAGGCTGCTTCGGACGGCTCGCCTGCTCGGCGGCGTCTGCAGCTTTTTCACGGCGGTAACGGCGCGCTACTTCACCAAGAGATTCGGCCGGCGAATCGCTGTTTGCATCCAGTGAAGGCGCAGGTTCGACGGTTTGCGGAGGCGGGGCAGATTTCTTGGGCGCTTCAACACGAGCGCGATCCTGTTCGGTAAGGATTTGCGATTTCTGCAAATCGCCGTTGGTGTAGACGTGGGATTGCGGTTTGGCTTCGGTGGACTTGCGAGCTTTTTGTTGACGCGCGGCTGCGGCGACGCCCTGGTCATCTTGTGGGTCTTGTGCACTCGAGCGAGTGGCGCAGAGGAAGCTGGCCGAGAATAAGGCCACGGCGAACCAGCGCATGCGGCTTCGCATGGAGCTCTGCCGGGTTGAGCGCCAACAGAACGTCATCTTCGTGGGCAACCTTGCCGGGCTAGCGCAGGGGACAGTGTCACCAGCCTTGCGAAGAGATTGTAACCCGAAATGGAAGGGGAGTCGGGGAGGGAGCGTTCCAAGAAGGCAATACCAGTACCCTCGGGGGTGGGGTTTCGGTTATCTCACCACACGCAAGTTCCGAGGGGAAGGTCAAGTCAGGTATTCGGTTGGAGAAGGTCCCACTTGTTGCCGTAGAGATCTTCGAAGACGGCGACGATGCCGTAGGGTTCGTGGCGAGGCGGTTCGAGAAACCTTACGTTGTGGGCTTGCATGTGACGATAGTCGCGCCAGAAATCGTCGGTGTGGAGAAACAGGAAAACGCGTCCGCCAGCCTGATTGCCGATAGAAAGCGCTTGCTCGGATGTGACGGCTCGCGCCAGGAGAAGACTGGCGCCGCGGGAGTTTGGGGGAGCGACAACGAGCCAGCGCTTTTGATCACCGAGGGGCGTGTCTTCGAGCAGCTGGAAGCCGAGGGCCTTCGTGAAGAACGCAAGCGCCTCGTCGTAGTCGCGCACGAGTAGAGTGACGTGAACCAGCGTCTGCGGCATGGTGGGTGATTATCACACGGCGAGAGAAGGCCGGCCAGAATGTGCGCCTCGCGCAGAAGCGGCGTCTGTGGGGCACCACGGACGTTCCGGTCGGGATGACAGGCAACTATGCTCTTGGGCCGTGAATCTTGTGGCCGGAAGTTTTCGTCTGAGGAACGTCGGCTGTGGTTGGGGCCAGGGGGCGATAGTGTATTGTTTTGCGCGTTTCCAGATCGACGGTCACGAAGTCGTCGGAAGTTTTGGCGGCGCTTCGGTCGGACTGAGCGTCTGCTTTAGAGCCGGATTACACGAGGTTCGCAGAAAAATTTCGCGTAATTTTTGTCTTGCACTGCATGAATTGCTAAACACTTGGCGGTGCAGTCGGTTATGTGTGAAACGTGCCTCGCGATTCCAACGGCATTGCGCAGACATTCGGATGATCTACGGCGTGAGCACTGGGTCTGCTTGTTCGGGTTGGACGCTCAGACCTATAATTGAGAGTTGCGTACAGAGGAGGAATTCGTCATGGCTACCGCAGAGGTGAAATTGCCGGTGAAGGAATTCACGAACGAACCATTTATTGATTTTTCGAATGCCGAGAATCGAAAAAAGATGGAAGAGGCACTGAAAAAAGTGGCCTCGGAATTCGGGCACGAGTACCCGATGTGGATCGGCGGAAAAAAAGTGGTGACGACGGGGAAGCGGAAGTCAACGAATCCGTCGCGGCCGTCGCAGGTGATCGGGGTTTTTCAGGACGCGTCGAAAGAACAGGCGATCGAAGCAATTGAGGCGGCCAACAGATATTTTGACGTGTGGAAGAAGGTGCCGGTGCAGGAAAGGGTGAAGTGCCTGTTCAAGGCGGCACAAATTGTGCGCGAGCGGAAATTCGAACTGGAAGCGCTGGTCTGCTACGAGGTTGGGAAAACGTGGATAGAAGCGGACGCGGATATCGCGGAGACGATTGATTTTTGCGAATTTTACGGGCGGGAGATGCTGCGTTTGGGCGAGCCGCAGAAGCTGACGCCGATGCGCGGGGAGCGGAATTACTTGGTGTACATCCCGCTGGGAGTGGGAGCAATTATTCCGCCGTGGAATTTTCCGATGGCCATTATGGCGGGGCTGGTGGTGGCATCACTGGTGACGGGCAACACGGTGGTGCTGAAGCCCGCATCTGATTCTCCGACGATTGCGGCAAAGTTTGTGGACATTTTGTTCGAAGCTGGAGTGCCGCGGGAGGCAGTGCAGTTTGTGACGGGCTCGGGCGGCGCGGTTGGCGACACGATTGTGCAGCACCCGAAGACGCGGTACATCGGGTTCACGGGATCGAAAGAGGTGGGATTGCGGATTGCGGAACTGGCTGCGAAGCCGTCACCGGGACAGATCTGGATAAAGCGAACGGTGCTCGAGATGGGCGGCAAGGACGGGATTGTCGTGGATGAGGAAGCCGACATCGACTCCGCGGTGGAAGGCACGGTGCAGGCGGCGTTCGGGTATCAGGGGCAGAAGTGCTCGGCGTGCTCGCGGGTAATTGTGAGCGAGAAGGTGTACGACACTTTTCTGAACAAACTGGTGGAGCGGACGAAGAAAATCAAGGTAGGACCGAGCGATGACCCGGGTAATTATATGGGGCCGGTAATCAACGAATCGGCGATGAAGACCATACAGGAGTACATCGAGATCGGAAAGAAGGAAGGCCGGTTGATGACTGGCGGCGGACGCGCGGCAGGCGACGGTTATTTCGTCGAGCCGACCATCATTGCGGACGTGGACCCCAAGGCGAGGCTGGCACAAGAAGAAGTGTTCGGTCCGGTGCTGGCGGTGATCAAGGCGAAAAATTTTGAGCAAGCGATGGAGTTCGCAAACAATACGGAGTTTGGATTGACGGGTGCCCTATATTCGAAGAATCCGGAAAAGATTCGGCGCGCCGAGGCGGACTTTCACGTGGGGAACCTGTACCTGAATCGGAAGTGCACGGGGGCCATGGTGGGAGCGCATCCGTTCGGCGGGTTCAACATGAGCGGGACGGACTCGAAGACCGGGGGAAAAGATTATCTGCTGCTGTTTTTGCAGGCAAAGGCAGTGGCGGAGAAGGTCAGTTAGAAACAAAAATTGCAAAATGGAGTTTCAAGAAGGGGGCGGATGAACACCCGCCCTTTTTCTTTTGTCCACGCGATTTGCTGCCAGTGTTGGGGACGGCCGACGATATACGGGTACAAAGCGGATGAAGAGACAACTAACCAGGTCACAGTGACAGCGGTGGCGAGAATTAGGAGCAGCTAGAGAGGCACGAACTCACGCGTTGTGATCCGAGCAAGAAAGCTCTGCACAGGTTCACTGGTCTGCATCTGGCGCGGATGGCAGCATAAGGCCGTTCATGCTGTTGAGGGCAGCTTTTAACGATGATGTTGCGCTGCTTCGGTCACACGGTATTACGAACGGTCCGCCTATTAGAAGCTAGTTTCAGGACGCGATAGACGGGATAGCTGCAGGCCAGCGCGAACAAGGTGAGGACGCTGTTGCTGCGGTCTTCGCGGATGGCTTCGAGGAGAAAGGCGAGGGAGCCAAGCAGCGCGATGGCGGTGGTCCACGGGTAGCCCCAGGCGCGATAGGGGCGGGCGAGTTCGGGCTCGCTTGCGCGGAGGAGGAACATCGAAACGAACGAGAGCATGTAGTTGGTGACGAAGAAGAAGGCGAGCATGGCGACGACGCGTTCGAAACTGAAGATGGCGAAGGCGACGCCGACCAGGGCGCTGAGAAGGAGGCCGAGGGTGGGCGTGCCGCCCTTATTGACGCGGGAAACAGCGCGGAAGAAAAGGCCGTCACGGCTCATGGCGTAGATGACACGAGCAGCCATAAGATGAAGCGCATTCAGGCTACTGAAGAGCGCGAGAACCATGATGAAGCGGAAAATAAAATCGCCGTGGTGACCAAAGACGCGCTCGGCAGCGAGCCCGAGAGAAAAGTTGTTGCCAGCGATCTCGTTCATGGGAAGGACATAAAGTACAGCGGCGTTGACGAGAAGATAGATCAGGACGATCGAGAAGAGGCTCGCGAAGATCGCGCGGGGAACGAGGTAGCCGGGATTTTTGATTTCGTCCCCGAAGTAGATGACGCCATCCCAGCCGTCATAGGTGTAAATGGTCGCCTGGATACCCAATAGGAGAGCGGTTACGAGCGCGGCGCCGGCCGGCACGACGATGGGCACGGCAGCTTGGGCCAGGGGAGCGGCTTCGTAGGCCTGGCGGAGGTGACCGCCGACGGCGAAGCAAGCAACCACTATGATGAAAAAGACGAAGCCCTTGAGAACGGTCGTGAAATTCTGAACCTTGCTGCCCATGCTGATGCTTTTCCACTGAAGCACGGCAAAGAGAAGGATGGCGGAGACGGCGGTGATTTTGAGTTTGGAGACGTTCGCGAGATCGGGCGAGAGACGGGTGACAAGTGCGCCGAACGAACCGGGAAGTTGGAAGAAGCCGTGGAAAGGTGGGAACATGTGAGCCATGTATTCGCCGATCACGATGCCGACGGCGCCAGTGGTGCCGCAGGTGGAGAGCCAATCGCTCCAGCCGACGATGAAGCCGGCGTAGTCGCCAATGGCGCGCCGGGAAAAATTGTACTGGCCGCCACTCTTGGGAATGGCGGAAGCGAGTTCGGCGAGCTGGAAGGCGCTCATCAGAGCGTAGAAGGCGCCGCCAAACCAGACGCTGAAGAACAGCCAGTGATTAGGGAGGCGCGCTGCGATATCGCCGGGAGTGCGCACGATGCCGGCGGAAATGGTGTTGCCGACGGCGACAGCGATGCCAAAGCCTACACCGAGGATCTGGAGAAGCTTGCCGCGTTCCTTGCGCGGGTGAGCGGCTCGCGGGTGCACCTCGGCGGCAAGCGAGTCAGGAGCAGTAGACAATGTGTGGTCTCGGAAAACGCATTTGTTACGGGACATGATACACGAAAGCGGAAAGTCGAAAATCGAAAATCTCGCAAGATCACACTAAGGCACAGAGACCGCTGAGTGCCGCAGCGAGTTGCAATAATGAGTGATTTTGAGTTCCGTGTCGGAGGCCGGCTGGGGCTCTGACGGCTGGGTTGATTGGCCTTCGAGGAAGTCAGCTAGTTCGAGACGCAGGTTGCCGGGGTTGGTGGCGTAAGTGCAGCCGGTTTCGAAATCGATGACGCCATGGAGTCGTGAATGCCGGAACAGGGTGGGAGCACGTTCCGGCGGCTCTTCCATTCTAGGGTCCGGACGCGAATTTAAGGAGAAGGAGCAAGGCCAGGAATCATCTGGTTAGTGACACTTGCGTACAGGAAGATTGACTATGGCTGGCGATGGCATCCCGGCGGGCTGGTGACTGCCGCCCTCCCCGGGCCTAGCGCATCTTGGGGAGGCGACGATTGTGCGGATCGTCGGTCACTTCGAAGAGGAGTTTGCCGGGCGGAGAAACGGACGAGAGGCGCAGCGAGGAGCAGTCGTTGACGATCCAGTCAGCACCAGCGACGAGAAGGGGCTCGTCGCCGGTCGTGGTGCGAACGGCGAGCACGCGGCAGCCGGCGGCTTTGCCGGAGCGTGTGCCGGAGGGCGCGTCTTCAATCACGACACAATCCTGCGGGGCGAGACGGATTGCGGCGGCGCCCCTGAGATACGGCTCGGGATCGGGTTTGCCCCGCTGAATGTCAGAGGCCGTGACGAGATGGGCGACGTGTTCCCAGAGGTGAGTAACGCGCAGACGAACTTCGGCGAGGGGACGAGTGGCGGAAGTGACGACAGTGAGCCTGCCGGGTGGAACTGCAGCAAGCAATTGTTTGGCGCCGGGGAGGGCGACAACGTCGGCGATATCTTCGATTTCAGCGCGCTCCATCCACTGATTTTCGGCAAGGTGCGCGGCGGGCTCAGCTTGGGGCAGGAGTTCTCGAAGCGAAGCGAGGCTCGTACGGCCGTGAGCGAATTCGACGACGTATTCGGGATCCATGTTGTGTTTACTGGCCCAGCGCGACCACACGCGGGCGACGGCCGGGGTGGAGTCAACGAGGACGCCGTCCATGTCGACGAGCAAACCTCCGCACAAGACTTGAGTCATGTGTTGATTTTAGCGGGGGCTCGCCGGATTTCGAAGCGGCTGGCCAGCGCGTATTCCAGTTGCGTTGCTCTTCGCTGCCAGAAACGGAGGAGTTGCCAGCGAACGCGGAGAGTCAGTCAATCCAAGACCGTCAAAGCCATGAAGGTCTAGATCGCTCGGCTTCTTAAGCAGAAATGATTATTTTAGGGTGGTCAAGTTTGCCTCTATGACACGTACATTCATATTTGTACTCCCCTCGCCGCCCGATGGTCGTCGCGTGCTCGGGAGTTCCTTTAACTACGTGGTAAGAACCGACCGAGTTTGAATCCGGCATCCTTGGGCCTGGCGAAGATAAGGAGAACATGAAATAATGCTGCGTCTATCGACAGGGGCGGCAGGACGGCGGATGCGGCTGAACCCCGCCGGGGCGGACTTGGCTAGTGAAACCTTTGGAGCGGGCTAGCGTATTTGTTCTTCAGGAGGACGAACTTCTATGAAAACGTTGTTGCGGACGGTGGCGGTGTGCCTGATGGCGCCTGCGGCGCTCGTTATGGCGCAGGACAAGCCAGTGGTGCCCCCGGAGAATCCCCTTAGCAGTTGGAACAAGATAGCTTACGCTCGCGTGAAGGACATGCTGATGCGTTCGGCGCAAAAGATGCCGGAGGAGAATTACAGCTTCAAGCCGGTGGATACGGTACGCAGCTACGGGCAGATCGTCGGACACCTGGCCGACGCGCAATACCTGTTCTGTGCGATAGCGCTCGGCGAGAAAAATCCCGGGCTCGACATCGAGCATACGAAGACGTCGAAGGCCGACCTGATCGCGGCGTTGAATACCGCGTTTGCCTATTGCGATAAGGCATACGACACCATGACTGACACGACGGCTGTGCAGATTGTCAAACTGTTTGGGTCGGACGCGCCGCGGCTCAGCGCGCTCACAGTAAACAACATGCACAATTTGGAACACTACGGGAATTTAGCGACGTACATGCGCATCAAGGGCATCGTGCCGCCAAGCAGCGAGCAGCCGCCACAAGCCCAGCAGGCGCCCGCCAAGAAGCAATAAGCCGCGACCAGCGCGGGTTCAAACTTCGGTTACCTCACGGCAGATTCGGCGGTGTCCCCGTGAGATTGTTGAACCACCGCTTGCCGCATACGGTCTAGCACCGAATCAAGCCGTTTCTCGTCTGCTTGCGATCCGAGTTTGAATTCGCGGCTATCAGTGTGCCAAATCTCCTTAAGCAGTTGCTGATGGTGCTGCTCAAGAATGCGTAGGAGAAGTCCGTGTTCCTGCGGGGTCAATGTCAATTCCATTTTACCCCCACTTATTGCCTCCGGTTACCGGTAACTCGGATACGGCTGGCAGAATTTCAAACGTTCCCAACTGTGGTTTGGTCTAATAGCCTACGGTAATGGCGCAGGTAGAACTCGATATCTGACAAGCCTTCATTCCACGTGCTGCTTTTCTTCAGATTCGGCCTTTTCACGTAAGCTTCGTGGATTGCAGGCCAGAAGAATGCGCGCTCGATTTCGGACATTTGGTCTTGTGCTTTCTCAGTGTTTCCTTTCTTGTAGAGACACTCCAGTCGGGAAGTTATGCCCGTAATCGTATTTTTTGTGGGACAGCCCTGAGCTTCACGGTTCCACTTCAAGAGCTCATCTAGATTCGCCCGGCACCAAATTACCGAATCGATGCCGTACAGGTTCGACATTTTTTGTTCCTCCGCCGCTCATCATGCCTGCACGAGGACCGGTCAGCCTAGCTGTACAGGGGGCCAGCCTCTGTCAAAAAGGAAAGAGTCGGCGAAGTTGAATCCGTGACGCGGCGGATAGCTGTGCGAATGGCCAAGCGTCGATTGATAGTAATGCTGCGGAACTGATCGATGGGCGTGACAACGCCACATCTGGGGCCAACAATACCACCGCAAGCTATCTGACATTTTCGTGCTCCAAAAAGAGATCGCAAAGGAGATAACTACGGCGCTGCGAGTGCGTTTAACAGGCGAGGAGGTATTGACCGCAACTCCGAACGCAGAAGGTGGGATTGCACGATCGTGCTTGCGCGGCGCGCCAGCTCAACGGGCCAGCCAATGCAACGACCCTAAGCACGATCGTTACCGACAGCGTCAGTGGGGATAGCGAATTGCTCGTCGCAAGTAAACAATAGGTTGACCTTTAGATTGGGACGGAGTGGTACTCGTGATGGGGGACCGTCAAACCCACCGAATCAACGGCTGTCGGACAGCACGTTGCCGTCTCGGGGACCGAACAACCCGGCTCATTCAGTGCACGATTTCCACCTTGACCGTGGTTGTCCCTTGCTTGACGAAATCCAATTTCTCAGCAACAGCACTGGACACGTCTAAAATACGATTTCGTGAAGTCGGCCCCCAATCATTGACAGTCGCTTCAACGCTCTTGCCGTTTTTCGTGTTTGTGATTCTAATCCTCGTGCCGCATGGTAGGCTTCTATGTGCTGCCGTCAGTTCTGACGCCACATACCTCCCGCCGCAGGCGGTCTTGTGACCTTCCAAGGCCCGGCTGTAGAACGCGGCTCTTCCTTTCTGAACCCGGGAATTGGTTGTGCACTCCTCTCTCGAAGCGGCGCTAGCCGAAAAAAGGGCAGTCCCTACTGCCAGAGCGGCTATACACTTATCGAGCGCCCGGAGTAATTTAACTTTCATAATTATCGAACCCGAAACCAGCCTCGATTTGGGGTTGTCAATTCCTTTGAAGACTCTCTTCAGATGAGTGCAGTTTCGGGGAGTGTTGCGAGCGCGCACATCGTCCCGAAGGACAGGTGTGCTGAGTCGGTACTACAGAACTGCCCCACTCGCACCACCTGCAAAAAAGAACTTCAGTTCAAAAGCGGCCATCTGGGGTCAGATCAAACTACCATGCGCCTTCCTTCCGGCCCCACCACCAAACGATTCCCACGGTTGCGGTGTTCTGCTGCTTACTCAGAACACCTTGGGTATCCGTGAGGAAGGAAGGTTTATTGGAGTAATCAATGCGCCATTCATAGCGCATCAAGAAACCTTCGGCCACCGCATAATCGAACGTGACGGTGTTTTCTTTGAGGGCTTGGTTCAGGCCGCTGAACAGCCCTCCGCGGTCGGAGAGATACTCCGCGCGAGAGGCCAAAGCGATCTTCGGAGAGAATTGGTATTTCACGTAAGCAGCGCCGCCATCGACGTGCGAAGGGGCCGAGGATTGGCCCGGAGCTTGGTTTCTCCACAAGCGCTGAATGAAGTAATCTCCTTCGAGCGCAAGGGTCAGTTTCGGCGTGACCGACCACGTCACGTAACTGTCGAAAATGTGGGTTCGACCGTCTGGAGCTGGACTTATCGTCTGAAAGCTAAGGCCCGGCTGAACCGGGATCGGTCCCGTCGGCGGAACTACTACGCGATCAGGATGCTCCTGCCCAAAATAGTAATTCATAGTCCAGGACACCGACTTCGTCGGTTTTGCGGTGAACCCAAATAACTCGTCCTTAAAGCCGTTGGTCGCTTCGACTTGGTTGGTGCCGTTTACGATCCAATAGTTGAAGGTAAATCGATCGTTCAGAGGCGCGTTGACGCGCACTCCCATGTGGTAGAAGGGAAGAAAGTCAAACCAGTAGGACCGCGAGTAGTTGATCTGGTCTTTGGTGTAGTTGCCCTCGATGCCGAGGGAACTGCTCCACTTGCCAAAATCGACGTTAAGACCTTTTCCGAGCGGAATGATATACGTGCCATATGCTTGAAAAATATTTCGATAGATGTCCGGCCGTGGCTCATTCGCGGGGTTCCCCTGCAAAGTGTCCGTTGCTTGGCCGTACTGCAAATCTAGGCGTCCGCCCCAGCGCCGCCCGGCTGCTACACCTGGAGCGTGCTCGAAGATCACACTCGCCTGGTTCAAGCTGAATTCGTTGCTGAGAACATCGTAAGCGCGTAACAAGTTCACTCGACCGACGGGCTGGT
>Ga0306920_100012814_pt1 | contig 11392 bp, 16 predicted proteins | sample flu12Cox44000170_FD_204666 | JGI IMG/M metagenome (GOLD analysis project Ga0306920, IMG submission 204666) | Lab enrichment of tropical soil microbial communities from Luquillo Experimental Forest, Puerto Rico - flux4day.12C.oxic.44.000.170 (v2)... | ecosystem: Environmental > Terrestrial >...
GTCTTCGGTGTTGGCCGAGTTGATGGTGCGCGCGCGGATGCCGGCGGCCTGCGCCGCGGCGATCTGGTTCCGCATCAGCGCGAGCAGCGGCGACACGATGACCGCCGGCCCCGCGCCCCGCTCGCGCAGCAAGGCGGTGGCGACGAAGTAGACCGCCGACTTCCCCCACCCGGTGCGCTGCACCACGAGGGCGCGCCGCCGGTCGGCCACGAGCGCCCGGATCGCGGTCCACTGATCGGCGCGCAGCCGCGCTTGCGGCCCGGCCAGCGCCCGCAGGCAACGCTCGGCCGCCTCCTTGAGCGCATCTTCGGCCGGGGGTGCGTGCCCGCCCGGTGCGGTGCCAGCCGTCATGCCCTCCTTGGTATCAGCGACGTCGGACGGTCCGGGCGTAACGGAGGCCAAGCTGGCGGGGAGTGTCCCCGCGCGCGTCGCCGGCGCCGACTCTCCGGTCACCAGCCTGCGTTCATGCTCACGTGAGCACGCTCCGTCCGGCCATGGCCCAGCGGGCGATGGCCCAGCGGGCGATGACCGAACGGGCGATGACCGAACGGGCGGCCTTGCCGATCAGGCCAGGATCTTGGCCTTCTCGCGTTCGAACTCCGCGGCCGAGATGACACCCCGGTCGCGCAGGTCGGCGAGCTTGGCCAGTTGATCCGCGGTGCTTTCCGGTCCTGCCGCCTCCTTGACGTAGGCGCGGAACTGTTGGTCGTCCTGCTGCGCCTGCTGCGCCGCGTGTTCCTGCATCTTTCCGCCGCGGGCGATCAGATAGACCAGCACGCCGATCAGCGGGATGAACAGCACGAACAAGAACCACAGCGCCTTGCCCCAACCGGACAGGTCCTGGCTGCGGAAGATGTCGATGAAGACCCAGATGAGGATCCAGATCCAGATCACCCACAGGAAGATCTCGAGGATCGTCCAGAACACCCCTAGCAGCGGGTAAGAGTAACTGCTCGAAGCGAGCGTCATGGCGTCTCCTTGACGCGTAGGTGCCTGTCAGGGGACAAGCCCGCAGGCGCGTGAATGAAATGTGAGCATAACGCGATGTGGCGGGTTGTCAGCTGCCTTTGATTCGTGACCTCTGCGATTGAGTCGTGACTTCTGCGACCGCGAGGAAGTCGATCGGCCAAGCTCACTACCGGCAGGGCCGGACCCGGTGGCCGGGGGCCGTGCGGCTGGCTAGTGGACGGCGTGGAACTCGATCCGGTACACGAGGGTGTCGTCGTCGATGGGCCCGGCGTGGGCGGCCCGCCGGCGCAGGGCTTCAAGGTCTGTTTCTCCGGCGCGGCGGACATCGTCTTCGTCGATCAAACAGAAGGGAATCAGTTCGATCGAGTCGACCTCGATCCAGCCTGGTCCGACGGGGTACCGGCGCCCCGGCGACACTTTCCTCCGGCGCCAGAGCCGGATCGAGACGGTGATCTCGCCCGACAAGACGTCCTCGCGCAGTTCCTTGCTGAACTCCATCTAGCTGACGGTACGTCTCCGCTCTGCGGGGTGCTGCCAGTCCTCGGCCGCCGAGCGCGATGAGGATGCCGACGCTGCTGACTGGCGCTTCATCGGTGGTCGATGACCAGACTTCTGCCAGCGACAGCGGTGATCTTGCTGGGTTGAACAGAACCTCGACGTCATCCGGGGCGGGGGACTGGCCAGCGGCACCCCCACCGAAGCCATCGACGACGAACGCCAGGCGCTCACCGCGCCCTGCGGCGACCCGTCGGTCTGGTTCATCACCGAGCTCCTGCCCGCCTGGCCGGGTCAGCCACCCGGCTAACCGCGCGCGCCCGTTGCCCGCGCCGGTGCCGGCCGGCTAACCCCTTTACCCAGCGGGATCGCCGGTTGGCTGCGGTGGCGGGGCGAGTGACTCGGTGAGCGAGATCATCACATCGAGGGCGGCGGCGAGCGGCCGGACGCTGCGTTCGATCTGGGCGAGGAGCAGCCCGCCCTCGAGCGCGGCGAGGATGGCGGTGGCGAGCTGGCCGGGGTCTGCGGCCGGGATGAGCTGGCCGCGATCGCGCATGCCGTGCAGGCAGGCCCTGATGGCTGCTTCCCAGCGGCTGAAGCCCGCGGCGACGTCGTGCCGGGCCACGTGGTCGAGTTCGGAGAGTTCGCTGCCGAGCGATCCGAGCGGGCAGCCGCCCTGGCAGCCCGCGTCTTCGGTGATGGAGACGATCGTGTCCCGCCAGGCCCGGAGGCCGTCGATTCCCTCGATCGCGGTCAGCATCGGCTCGTGGGTGTCGCCGACCAGGGTCTGGGCGCGGTAGTCGACCACGGCGCGGACCAGCGCCTCCTTGTCGGCGAAATAGTGGTAGATCTGCGAGCTGCTCACCCCGGCCTCGTCCCGGACGTCATCCAGGGTGGTACCGGCGACGCCCTGGGCCAGGATGAGGCCGGCCGCGGCCGCCACGATCCGCTGCCGCGTCTGCGCGCCCTTGCGGGTCAGTCCGCCGTCGGCCCGCCGGGCACTGGGGTCGCTCGCCATGAGGCCATCTTACCAATTCTGGATTGTGCATTCCAATTTCATCCATGATTCTGGATCGCACAACCCAGTCTTCATAGGAGGTCATCCCGTGACCAGCACATCTACATCCACGATCGCCGAGCAGGTCGCCAGCTATCACCGGGCCTTGCCCGCCCAGCTGCCCCCACAGGTCGCCGAGGCGTTCGCCACCGAGCAGGCCGGCCTGGCCGCAGCCGGCTACCCGCCCGGCGCGGCCGAGCCCGGCAGCGCCCTGCCGGACGGGGACCTGCTCGACGCCGGCGGCCAGCGGACCACGCTCGCCCAGCACCTGGGCGGCAAGCCCGCCGTCCTGGTGTTCTACCGCGGCGGCTGGTGCCCCTACTGCAACATCACCCTGCGCACCTACCAGGCGCAGCTCGTCCCCGCGCTGGCCGAGCGCGGCATCGGCCTGGTCGCCATCGGCCCGGAGACGCCAGAGGGATCCCTGTCCACGAAGGAGTCGAAGGAGCTGACCTTCCCCGTCCTGTCCGATCCGGGCAACCAGATCGCCGCCCAGCTCGGCATCCTGACCGCGCCCAGCGACGGCGCCCGTGCCGCCCAGCTACAGCTGGGCCTGGACCTGACTCAGGTCAACGCGGACCAGACCACCGCACTGCCCATGCCCGCCGTCGTCGTCGCCGACGCCGATGGCGTCATCCAATGGATCGACGTGCACCCCGACTACACCGCCATGGCCGAACCCGGCCAGGTCCTGCGCGCGGTGACCGAGACAACCGGCTAACACCCGCCCGACCACCACGCCGCGCAACCTCCGGCGCAACGCCCGCTGACCCGCTGTCATTCGCTACCGGTCCGCCCCGGCGGCCACCCGCACCAGGACCTCCGGGCGTTGCGCCGCCGGGCGCACATGGTCGGCTAACGCTGTCCTGTGCCATCGGAATGGAGGCATCGGCAGGCTGCTGACCTGGGGTGTCTCCGCCGGAGTCATCTGGAGCTAAAAGGGAGCAGTGTGACATCGATTACCGATCCGGAGATAAACGCCCTTCTCGCTGCGGGCACCCGAATGGGCAAGCTTGCCTACGTGGGCATGGACGGCAGGCCGCTGGTGACGCCGGTCTGGTTCATCGTCGAGGACGGCTGCATCGTCTTCAACACCTTCCACAAATCCGCCGAGGCTAGGGCGCTGGCTCGCGATCCGCGGGCCACGCTGTGCACGGACCTGGAGGAACCGCCATACGCCTTCGTGCAGGTGCAAGGTGAAGCCGAACTGTCGCAGGATCCTGGCGAACTCCTCCGCATCGCGACAATGATCGCCGCGCGCTATCTGGGACCAAACCGGGCCGAGGAGTTTGGGAAGCGCAACGGCGTACCGGCGAGCTCATAGTCCGGCTCCGCCCCACCAAGGTGCTGGCGGAATTTAACTTGACCGGGCCCGGCCCGCAGGATCCGTCACGGAGCTGATGGTCTTCGCTACTTGAGGCCGGGAAGCCGGGCGGGCGATCATCACGGTACTGCGCCGGTGTGCTCCACCGGCAGGCCAGCCTGCCGCCAGGCGGCGAAGCCCCCGTCCAGGTCCGTGGCGTTGCGCAGGCCAAGCCGCTGCAAGGTCGCGGCGGCCAGGCTCGACTGGAATCCCTCATGGCAGACCACCACTATGACCTGGTCCCACCCGCGAATGGCAGCGTGCCGCCACGGAGAGGCCGGATCGCATCGCCACTCCAGGACATTGCGCGGCACCACGACCGCGCCGGGGATGAGCCCGTCGGCGCGGCGCTGATCGTCCCCGCGAATGTCGATGAGCAACGCGCCCATGGCCTGGGCTTCGAGGGCCTCGGCAGGCGACAGCCGGTGGGGCAAAAGAGCCCTCGCCTCGGCCAGCAACTCTTCCACTTTCTCTGCCATCACCACTTCCCCCCTCCCCCGCAACCAGGATAGCTACGGCCTCACCGATGATTAACCCAGACGACGAGCCCGGAAACGGCCGCAGTCATGCGGCGACCACGGCAGGGTCAGCATTCGCCTCGGCCTGGCCCGTTCGCTAGACAACCTGGAACCTGTCAGCCGTTGGGAGTGGCGGGAGAGGCGCTGGCCGCCGTCGGGGAAGCGGTCACCATCAGCCGCGGATCCAGATCGCTGATCTCTCCCGGCGCGAGCCCGGTTGCCATTGTGCCCTCCCCTGACGCGGTCGTTCGGCTCAGTGTGGCCTGCTAAGGCCAATTTATCAAGTGTTCGTTTGATTATTTGACAATTGGCTGGCCCGGTCAGATCATGAGGGCATGGCTGATCGCGCGGCCAAGGATGCCCTCTATGAGGGGTTCGCTGAGGTTGCCAGGGCGCTGGCGAGCGGGCGGCGGGCGGAGATCGCCGATGTGCTGGCCCAGGGTGAGCGGCCGGTGGAGCAGATCGCCGGCGAGATCGGCCAGAGCGTGGCGAACACCTCCCATCACCTGCGCGCGATGGCACGGGCGGGACTGGTGACGACCCGCCGCGAGGGCACCCGAATCTTTTACGCGCTGGCCAGTGACCGGGTCGCCGACCTGTGGTCGGCGCTGCAGCAGGTGGCCGCGGAGCACGTGGCTGGCCTGCGCCAGCTCGCGGACGCCTACCTGGGCAACCGGGAGGGGATCGAGGTTGTCGGCCGCGATGAGTTGGCCGCCCGGCTGGCCCGCGGTGAGGTCCTGGTGCTGGATGTGCGGCCAGCCGCCGAGTACGCGGCGGGCCACATCGCAGGAGCGCGCTCGGTGCCGGTCAGCGAACTGCGCCGTCGCCTGCGCGCGCTGCCCGCCGGCGCTGACGTGGTGGCCTACTGCCGGGGGCCCTACTGCGTGTACGCCGACGAGGCAGTGCAAGAACTGACCCGCCACGGATTCCGGGCCAGGCGGCTGGCTGACGGGTTTCCCGAATGGAAACGGGCCGGCCTGCCGGTGGCCGCAATGACTGGCGCCAGGAGCGGTTAGCGATGGCCGGTACATTGATCGTGCCCGTCGTAGACGAGGGCCTTGGTAATTCCGCCTACCTGGCTGACCTGGGCGACGGGCGGGCGCTGGCCGTCGACGCATCCCGGGACCTGCGAGCCCTGTGCCAGGCCGCGTCGCAGCGGGGGCTGAGGGTGGCGTTCGCCGCCGACACACATTTGCATGCTGATTTCCTCACCGGGGCCGTTCAACTGGCCGCCGACCAGGGCGCCACGGTGCTGGCCGCGGCGGCCGGGCACCGCAGATTCGAGCATTTGGCACTCGCCGACGGCGACGAGGTCGACCTCGGCGGGCTGATGCTGCGGGCCCTGGCCACCCCCGGGCACACCGATGAGCACCTGTCCTACCTGCTGCTTGACGGGAGCAGGGAACTGGGGGTGTTCACCGGCGGATCGCTGATCGTCGGGTCAGCTGCCCGCACCGACCTGCTGGGCGCCGACCGGGCCGAGGAGCTGGCCCGGGCCCAATACCGCTCGCTGCACCGGCTGGCCGCGCTGCCCGACGCGACGCCGGTGTGGCCGACCCACGGGGCCGGGTCGTTCTGCTCCGCTCCGCCTGGCGCCACCCGCGTCACCACTATCGGCGCCGAGAAGGCGGCCAACCCACTGCTGGCTGCGCCCGATGAGGACGCTTTCGCCCGGCGGCTGCTGACCAGCCTGGGCTCCTACCCCGCCTACTTCGCCCGGCTCGCCGAGGTTAACCAGCGCGGTCCCGCGCTAGTCACCAGCGCCCCGGGACTGGCCCCGCTCACCACGGCCGCCCTGGCTTTCCTAATGGATCGGGGCACCTGGCTCATCGACGTCCGGCCCATCGGTGAGTTCGCCGCCGGGCGCATTCCCGGCGCGGTGTCCATCCCGCTACGCGACCAGTTCGCCACCTGGTTGGGCTGGCTGGTACCGGACGGAACGCCGCTGGGCTTCGTGCTCGCGGGCGGCCAGGACCCGGCCGAGGTGGCCTGGCAGGCCCTCAAGATCGGCCACGAGAACCTGGCTGGGCAGCTGGATGGTGGCATGGCCGCCTGGCAGGCCGATGGCAGGCCCGTCGAGCGCACCGCGCTGGTCACGGCCGACGACATGGACGGCCGCGCGGTCCTGGACGTCCGGCAAGACGCCGAATACCGGGCGGGCCATGTCCCCGGGGCGGCCCATATCGAGCTCGGCGACCTGCGGGGCCGGGCGCAGGACGTGCCCCGCGAGGCGGTGGTGATGTGCGGTCACGGCGAGCGGGCCATGACCGCGGCCAGCATGCTTCAGCGGGCCGGGCATACCGGCCTGTCCGTGCTGGCTGGCGGAGCGCTGGACTGGGCCGCAGCGACCGGACGACCGCTGCAGGACGGCAAATGACACGTCCGGGACGCACGCGCTGGCCGACCGCCACCAACGACGAGGCCGTCATACAGCTGGGACTGCGCGCCAACCTCGGCCAGTTCATCCTGCTCGCGGTCGTGAACTTCTTCGTGGGCGGCATGGTCGGGCTGGAACGCACCGTGACGCCGCTGGTCGGGGCCGAGCAGTTTCATCTTGGCGAGGTCGCCATCGCAGCGTTCGTCGTAGCCTTCGGGTTCACCAAGGCCATCACCAACGCCGTTGGCGGCGCGCTCACCGCTCGGTACACGCGCAAGGCCATCCTGGTCGCAGGCTGGATCATCGGCCTGCCCGTGCCGTTCATGCTCGCCTACGGGCCCAGCTGGGCCTGGGTGATCGTCGCGAACGTCCTGCTGGGCGTCAACCAGGGCCTGACCTGGTCGATGACGGTCAACATGAAGATCGACCTGATCGGCCCTGGCCGCCGCGGCTTCGCGCTCGGCATCAACGAGACCGCCGGCTATCTCGGCGTCGCCGTCACCGCGCTGGCCACTGGCTACCTGGCGACCTGGTTCGGCCTGCGCCCGGCTCCGGAACTGCTGGGGGTCGGCTATGTCATCGCCGGTTTGGCTTTGTCCGCGCTCGCGGTCCGCGACACCGCGCCCTGGGCCCGCGCCGAAGCCCGCCAGCAGCCCCGTCAGGCCGACCCGCATCCGCCGTTCCGCGAGATCGCCCTACGGGTCTCGTGGACCGACCGCACCCTGGCCGCGGTCAGCCAGGCCGGGCTGGTCAACAACCTCAACGACGGCCTGGTCTGGGTCGTGCTGCCCGTCCTGCTGGTCGACCACGGCGTCTCGGTCACCGGCGTGGGCTACATCAAAGCCCTGTACCCGTTCATGTGGGCGGCCGGGATGATCGGCACCGGCCATCTCGCCGACCGGATCGGCCGCAAGCCCCCCATCGTGGCCGGCATGCTCATCCAGGCCGCCGGGCTGGCCGTCATCACCGCGGGCATCTCCCACGCGCTGGCCGCCGGGCTGACCGGTGCCTTCCTCCTCGGCGTCGGCACCTCACTGGTCTACCCCACCCTGCTCGCCGCGGTCAGCGACGCCACCCACCCCGACTGGCGGGCGGCCGCCCTGGGCGTCTACCGTTTCTGGCGCGACTCCGGCTACGCCATCGGTGCCCTTATCGGCGGCATCACCGCCGCCCTCGCCAGCCTCGGCGCCGCGGTCGAGGTGGCGGCCATCCTCACCGCCATTTCCGGCCTGCTGGCCTGGGCCTTCATGGGCGAAACCCATCCGCGCCCGGCGGCCCGGTAGGCACTTCATGCCTGAATGCGGCAAGGCCCGACGGGCGGGCCACCTCGTCGCGCCGCCCCGGTAAGGCATCGTCGGGTGCCGGTCAGCGTGCCAGCGCCAGGCGTGTGTTCCAGGGAGCTAGGGGTGAGCTGTGATGTCGCACGCGGCAATCAGTGGAGGCAGGCGACAGCTGCGCGAAGCAGAAGCCCGGCGATGGCGGCCAGCCGGGCGGGCCCTGCGCGGGGTGCTGTGGCGGGTCGAGCCTCCGGTGGAGGCGGGCCACGGCCCCGGGCACGCCGACGGTTCGCGTCGCAGGGCGGGCATTGGCGCTGGCCAGGACGACCAGGGCTTCGGCCAGATCGTCGCCGCGGTGGCGGCCGGGAGCGTCATCGGCGGCCATCTCGGCGAGCACACCGAGCTGTAGCTCCGCCTGGGCGAGCAGCGGCACGTAGGGAAACGCGCGCGCCGGCCCCGCGGCCAGGGCCAGCAGATGATGGCGGCAGGGCAGGGTTGACCTGGTCCGTTGGTTAGAGGATACTAACGGTTAGTGGATGCTAACCGAGATGCTGACCGGTGGGGTGCGCTGGCCGACGGCACGCGCCTGGCCATCGTGGCGTGTCTGGCAGATGGGCCTCAGGCTGTCGGGCAACTGGCGGCCGGGCTGCCGGTGAGCCGGTCGGCGGTGTCTCAGCATCTGAAGATCCTCAAGGACGCTGGCCTGGTGGAGGACATGGCCGCGGGGACACGCCGGATCTACCGGCTCAACCCGGTCGCGCTGGCAGCGCTGCGGGATCAGCTCGATACCTACTGGCAGCGGGCGCTGGCCCGGTACGCCGATGCCACGGAAGCGCCGACCGAGGAGGCTTGATGGCCCAGACCGAGGCAGTAACGGTCCGCAAGGAAGTGGTGGTGGATGCGCCGATCGAGCGTGCTTTCACGGTGTTCACCGAGCGGTTCGGGGGCTTCAAGCCGCCGGAGCACAATTTGCTCGGGGCGCCGATCGCCGAGACGGTGTTCGAGCCCCGGGTCGGCGGCAACATCGTGGACCGGGCCGTGGACGGCAGCGAGTGCCGGTGGGCGCGGATCCTGGCCTTCGACCCGCCCGACCGGGTGGTGTTCAGCTGGGATATCAGCCCGCGGTGGACGATCGAGACCGACCCTGCCCAGACCAGCGAGGTCGAAGTGCGGTTCTACGCCGAGTCGCCGGCCCGCACGCGGGTGGAGCTGGAGCACCGGCACCTCGACCGGCATGGTCCGGGATGGGAAGCAGTTTCTGACGGCGTGGACGGGCCGGAGGGCTGGCCGCTATACCTGGACCGGTACGCCGCGCTAGTGAAGGAAGGCCGCTGACATGCCGCCGATCGTCACCAGCGCCGAAATCGAGCGCCCGGCCGCCGCGGTCTTCGCCTACGCCACCGACCCGGCCCGGTTCAGCGAGTGGCAGAAGGGCGTGATGGACGGGCACATAGACGGCCCGGACAACGGGACCCAATCACCAGCCGTGGGCGCAAAATGCGTGACGACGCGGCGCATCGGCGGCACCAACCGCCCGTCCACTGCCGAGCTCGTGCATATCGACCCGCCGAAGACTTGGGGCGTCCGGGGCATAGACGGCCCGATCCGGGCGGCTGTCGATGTCCTGGTCGAGCCAGTGACCGACTCGCGCTCCCGGCTGACCATCAGCGTCGACTTCACCGGCCGCGGCATCGGCAAGATCCTGGTGCCGCTGATGGTCCGCCGGGAAGCACGTAAGGAAATGCCAGACAACATGGCTGCGCTCAAGCAGAGGATGGAAGCGAGCTAGGAACCGCTCAGGCACGGGCAAGAGGCAGGCCGGTTCATCGGGGGTTCCTTTCTGACAGGAGGGTGGTGCCGTTGCCGGCCGGCCGCGGCGGGCCGGCTGGCGGGCGGGTGTGCTGGGCGGTGATCCACACGCCGGCGGGCCGGGCCAGGTAGTAGGCCGGCGCGCTGGGCGGGCGGGACCACGGGGATCGGGTGGTGGATGGCATGGTGGTACTCCAAACGGGATAAAAGGGATGGGCGGTGCGGGCCACTGGGGCCCGGCCTGGCCGGTGCGGGGCTGGTTAGCCGGCCGGGGCCGGGCCGTGCGGGCGGGCGGGCCGGGAGATGTAACCGCACCGGCCGGATCGAGGCGGCCGGCTAGCAGGGGTGCCCGGCGCGCCGGGCGTTGGCGTGGGTGGCCGGAGTGCCACGGCCTGCGTGATGCGTTCGGGGCGCAGCCCGGCGGCGATCATCGCCGCGCGGACCGCGGCGGCCGACGGGGCCTGGTACAGCCAGAAGCAGGTTTCCTCCTCGGGGACGGCGACGGCGCCCAGGAAGCAGGCGCTGGCCCCCGGGCCGGCTGCGTGTGCGGCGGCCCCGGCGACGTCGGCGGCGCACACCGCGGGTATGCCGGGGGCGAGCAGGAAGGTGTAGGTCTCGGCCAGGAACTCGGGCATGCGCCCCACGGTAGGCCGGACCGCCCGGGAGCGAATCCCGGAAACCTGGAGTGTTTTACCGGCGGCCCGGCAGGCCGCGGACCTTACCCGGGGGGGCTCAGGGCCCGGGCGAGCTGGGTGCGGGAGCGGATGCCGAGCTTGGCGTAGGCCTGGGACAGGTGCGCCTCGACGGTGTAGACGCTCACATACAGCTGGGCGGCGACCTGCTTGTTCGACAGGCCGGCCGCCACCAGCTCGGCGACTCGCCGCTCCCCGGGGGTCAGCCCGCCGGCAGGTGTCGCGCGGCGGCCGGAGATGCGGTCCAGCTCGGCGGCCGCCGCCTGGGCCCAACCGGGGCAGCCCAGCTGCTCGAACCCGGCCCGGGCCGCCTCCAGCGACTGTCGCGCCGCGGCGCGTTTTTTGGCCCGGCGCTGGGCGCGGCCCAGCACCAGCAGCGCCCGGGCGGCCTCCCAGCCCGCCCCCAGCGCCCGGTAGGCCCCGGCCGCCCCGGCCAGCTGCGCCGCCGCCTGCTCGTCGTACCCGTGCGCGAGGGTGAGCACGGCGGCCGCCCGGTCCGCGGTGGCCAGGCCCCACGGGTGCTGCTGGGCGGCGGCCAGCCCGGCCAGCCGCCCGATCACCTGGTTGGCCGCCGCGAACTGGCCCACCTCGGCCAGCGCCTCGGCCAGGTCGCCGGCGACCGGGAACGCGCCCGGGTCCGCCACCCCCTCGCGCTCCGTGTGCTCCCATACGGCATCCAGGCTGGTGACCGCCTGCTCCGGATCGCGGGCCAGCAGCGCGGCGACCCCGGCCGCGCGCCGCGCCTCCAGGCGGTCCCACTGGTAGGGGCTCGATGCACTGGCCTGAAGCATCGCCGCGCTCAGCGCCGTGGCGCGCCCGGGATCGCCGCGCAGCG
>Ga0306920_100012817_pt1 | contig 11391 bp, 7 predicted proteins | sample flu12Cox44000170_FD_204666 | JGI IMG/M metagenome (GOLD analysis project Ga0306920, IMG submission 204666) | Lab enrichment of tropical soil microbial communities from Luquillo Experimental Forest, Puerto Rico - flux4day.12C.oxic.44.000.170 (v2)... | ecosystem: Environmental > Terrestrial >...
TCTTTGAGTTCGATGCGACGCACCCCGACAGGGTAGCTGCCATCGGGATGAGCCGCTAGCCAGTCTTGCGCCAGCACCGTTACATATTCGAAATTTTCCCAGAGGCCCTCACCTTCTCTGCGTCGTGCTATCGCCGTGACGGGCGCGAGCATGCCCCAGGCCTGAGCGATGGTGCCTGACCACACATCGAGAGCAAGGTTGCGATCAATCATTCCAGTTTTTATTAGCGTTCCCATCGTTTCGAAGAAGTTTCCGACTCTGTTGATCTTTCCAAACAGCGGCCAGTTTTCGTCGGTCCTAGCGGATCGGTCGAAATACTGATGACGGAATATGGGATCGCGCATCTTAGCCGACAGATCAGCCATCACGAACTGCTGCGCGGCTTGGAACTCCGGTGTCTCCATAGTCTCGCGCAGCTCGTTGAGAGCGGTGATCTGATTGCTGCTCCGAGCATGACCCAGCTGAACAATGGCCGCAATCGCCGTAGCAGCGATTACCAAGAACGTCCCAAACGTGGCAAGCGTGTTGACAAGCTCCAAAGACATAAGGCCCCCTCCGAGAAGCGTAGTGTTAGTCGAACCTTCGTCTCGGTTTCAGGCTGCTTCCTAGCTGAGATGCTCGCAGCCCGGGCCTCGCCGCCCGGCGCTGCGATCCTGGCGCTGAGCCCTCAGCAACATTGCGGTCAGAGGCCCAACGAGGCCTCCGCTCCTGGCGGCCGTGGGGTACTATCGGAGGGTGAGGCCGCTTAAAGTCCTTGCGTGGATCGCCGGTAGCATTGCGCTCGTCGTGTTTCTCGCATTCGCCGGCACGTATGTATCGTATATCATCGCCGCGATGCAGCGGCCCCCGCAGAGTCCGTTTTCGATCGCGTGCACGCAGCTCGCGGCACCATACAGAAATGCGGTGCTGTTGCGATTCGATATCACCAATGCTAGCCGAAAGGATGCGACGTGGATGAACTTCGCGCTGTTTGCGTCGAGTACCGATCGCCGGAACCTGAGCGACTGGGCATATGTGCTCGAGACGCGCGTACCGGCAGGTGGTAAGGTCTCAAAGGTCGTCGCGGTGCCACTTCCGAGCGATTACCGGACCGTTCGATTTGCCCGCGTGCAGTGCAACATTATCAACGCCGTCTTCGCCGATGGTTCGCAACAGAGCTACGGTGCCAACACGTACATGTTTCCGTAACCGAGAAACTAAGATTTTTTGAACGGCAAGCGTCTTGATCCGAAGACCGACGGTCGTCCCGACTCACGTGCAAGCATCGCCGAGAATGCACCCCAGCTCGGCGACCTCCGCGCCGATTTCGACTTCAATCAAAGTCCCCGTGTGCCGCTTATCCTGCCGGGCGGCATCGAACCACCGTACAAACCGGGGTACACCGGGCCGCCCTAGCCCTCGATACGAAGATAGGCACGTATACTCCGAGGAAGGGCAAACGTTACGACGGCCTACACCACGCGGATAACCGCCATCATGCCGTGGTCCTCGTGGAAAAGCATGTGGCAGTGGAATACGAACGTTCCGCGCGGCACGTTACGAAAGTCGAGCAGTATTTTTGTGATCCGCGGCTTGACGAGCTTATAGTTGGGGTCGTGCGGATTCGGCAGAAGCGTCCCGACCGGAACGAAGACCGTATCGGCCATCAAGGGCGTTTTCGCAACGGCACGTTCTTGTACGAACGCCATCTGGTGAATGTGGAACGCGTGCGACTCCATCGTCGCGTTGATTAGATACCACTCCTCCACGGCGCCGCGTTTTACGACGATGTCCGCATTCGATGGTACGGTAGCACCGGGGCCATAGATCGGCCAGAAGGGATGCTCGTGGAAATTAGGGTTCGTCGTATCGGTTATATAGTATGCCTGGTGCGACGGAATCTTGCCCCGCTTCGGAAAGACGTATTCCGTGAACGTTAGCGCCCGGCGATGCACCAGCGCCGGTTGGGCGCGCGCGTACGCGACGAGCCGTCCGGCCGGTGTATCGGCTATGACTGCCGGTTTCGACTCTACGCTCGCTGCCGGCGCTTCCACATTCGGCAGTGCGGAAATCTTCAGAAGGCCGTGATGCATTTGAAAGAACGCATCTTTGCCTTCACAATAGTGCTCGGACGAGATCGTCAGGCTTTCCCCCGGCGGGATGGTTACCAGAACGTTAGCCCGCGACATCGACGTGAGCATCAGCTCGTTGGTCGAAACGTAGCTCGAGAGCGGATGTGCCGAATTACCCGAAACCGGAACGCCGTCGAGCCCAACCAGGTGAATCGGCTGTACGCGCCCCTCGGCGTCGCGCATTTGCAAGCGCGATGCCGAATCCGACGTACCGTTGACGATCCGAAGCAACTGGGGCGTTCCGGCGGGAACCTGAAGCGACACCGGTGTGTCGGCTCCATTGGCGGCGATGTAGACTTCGGAACCGATTCCGTTGCAGCCGGTTGGATCGAGCGTCACGCCTCCCGCGGTCATGGGATAGGTCATCGGCCAAGGCGGCGGGTTGAAAGGATCGTAAGGGACGCGCTGCGCAGGACGCAGCGCGGCTTCATGTGCGATGGCCACGGGAACGAACGGATCGGTGTCCGGCGCGAACGGGTTATCGAACTCGGTCGGAATCCGGTAACGAAGCATAATCACGTGCTCGGCCGAACGCGGGAGCTGCGGCTCGTCAGGCTCGACGATCCAAACGCCGTCGAGCCCTAATGCCACCTCGACGTCCGACGAGCCGTGCGCATGAGGATGGTACATATACGTTCCTGCCGGCTGCGTAGGCGGAATCGTGAGGTGGTACTCGCACGCGTGCATGGGCGTGCTCAGCGTCGACAGGAAGATGTTCTCTTCCGATTCGGGACCCTCATAGCCATGCAGGTGAATGTTCGTGTCGACCGGCGAGAGTCGCATCCATCGGTCGTCGATGGTATGGTTCAAGTATCCAACGTAATGGTTTGTGACGGGTGTGGGCATTGCCATCGGCATGCACGCCGGAATCGCGGTCGAGGCGATGTGTTCGGCGGCGCTAGGAGCTGCGATCTCGTTGACGACGCGAAGCGCGAAATGTTCGCCGCGCCGCACGCGAATCGTCGGCGCAATGGTTTGCGCGGCGCCGTTCCATTCGTACCGGTAGCAGAACCGCTGACTCGATCCCTCGCCGTCCGTCCGAACGGCCAGGATCAGTTCGTGTTCGCCGGCAGCATTGAGCGGAAGCTTCCAAACCTCAACGTCAGGCGGCTCGACCAGCTCGCGTGAGCCGTTAAACGGACCGCACACTAAGTGGTGAGGCTTCGCGGTTGCTGCGAGACCAACCGACGGGCTAGCACCGCCGATCAAAATCAGCACGACCACGCCAAACCAGGTGAAAAGCTTCATCTCCCCTCCTCATAAGCGGCAAGACAAACGGCCTACCACCGGAGCTCTTATAAAGAAGCGGCGGCGAACGTACTGATTAGTTCAGCGCTTTGGCGTTTTCCTCTTTTACGGGGGCGCGCCCACCGATTCAATGACGTTTCCGGAAGGTCACAAACGTACAAAGACTTTGCCGAGACGCGTAAGGGCGCATGTCGCCTCGCATCGTCACTCACCCAAGAACTTGCTCCGACTATGTCAAAGTGGGCGAAGCTCGTGGCATCGTGCTGGAAACGATGCCTCGTAGCTGAAACATCGAACCGCAACCAGAGCTAGATCTGTTATGCACCTCCTGTTTTCCGCTTTCCTTTCGGCCGTTTCAATGATCCCGGGCCTGTATCACGACCAGAACGGGCGTTCGCTTTACGCGGCGCTGGACGTTGAAGACGCGCCGGTCGTTAACTGGATCGATCCGAGCAACCAGCACGACGGCGTGCTGCCCGCGCTTCCTAAGACGTGGCGGCTGCAGCGACGCGTCTACGAGAAGCGTGTTACTGTCGAAGCGCCGCAAGGCCGCCTCGGCGTCTCCCTATACTCCGCCGATCGCGAGCGTCGAGCGACGGTTATCCTCATTCACGGCAATGATAACCAAACGCGCGACATGGGCTATTTGATTCCGATGTTTGCGCTCAACGGCGTCAACGTGGTCTCCTACGATCAGCGAGGAACGGGCGAGTCCACCGGATCTTGGCAAGAAGACGGGCCGGAGCAGCGTGCTGCCGACGTGAGCGCCATTTACGACGCGCTGCAGCGCGAGCAGCTCGTCGACACCAAGCGCATCGGTTTGTGGGCGTTTAGCAATGGCGGCTGGACCGCACCGATCGTATCGCTGCAACGGCCGATCGCATTTATGATGCTCGTGGGTGCGCCGGCATCGAGCGTCGCGGATAACATCTATTACGAAATTCGCCAGGAAGGGTCACATCGCGGATTCGACCGGGCGACGACGGACCAGGCGGTGAAGACGATGCGGGCCCTGCTCGACGCCGTAGCGGGGATCGGCTCGTGGGAGAACGCAGCCCGGCAGTACGACGTGGTGCGCAGTCAGCCGTGGCTGGCCGCACTGAACCTTTCGCCCACGATGAAGATACCGCCGCCGCAGCAGCGCATCGACGCGCTTCGCAGGGCAGATATCTACGATCCCGCACAGACTCTCGCGCGCGTGACCGTGCCGACGCTGGCGCTGTACGGCGCGCTCGACCGCGCGGTCGATACCGCGCATGACGCACCGATGCTGCAGAGTGCCTTCAAGAAGGCCGGCATGACCGATTTCACGCTCCGCGTCTACCCGCACGCCGGACATTCACTCTTCGTATCGCAAACCGGTTACCCAGATCAAAGGAGCTCGCCACGTCGCCGCGTGCCTGGTTACACGCAAATGATGCTCGGCTGGCTGGAGACGCGAGGGTTTACCAAAGCCACGGCATCCGTCTCTGAAAACCGCGCGCCTGATGCCAATGAGGCTGCGGCGTTCAACCTCAAAGAGTCCTAGAATAGCCACGGAAAACGCTGCCTGATCGCATCGGTGGCGCCTACCACGAATACTCGCATGACGATTCAGAGACGGGATGCGGCGACCAATCTGACATCCCTAGCCTTCGCTCAGAATGACAAGGGAGGGCGGGGACGCGAACTTCAGCGGATGGTCAGCGGGACCGTGACCTTCGTCTTTACCGACATGGAGGGAAGCACGCAGCGCTGGGAGCGCGAGCGCACCGCGATGGGCGAAGCGCTGCGCCGTCACGATGCGCTGATGCGCAACGCGATCGCCGCGCACGGCGGCGAGGTCTTCAAAACGCTCGGGGATGCGTTCTGCGCGGTGTTCTCGACTGCGCCTGGCGCGCTCCGTGCATCGCTTGACGCGCAGCGCGGTTTATCTTCCGAAGACTTCTCGGCAATCGACGGCGCGCCGGTGCGCATGGCGCTGCACACCGGAATAGCCGAGGTTCGCGACGGCGATTACTTCGGACCGGTGGTCAACCGCGTTGCACGACTGCTCGCCGTCGCGCACGGCGGACAGGTCGTCGTTTCGAGCACGACCGCTGAGCTGCTGCACGGCGAGCTGCCGCCGGAATGCAGTCTGCGCGATCTCGGCGCGCATAAGCTCAAAGATCTCGCGCGCCCGGAACGCATTTATCAGCTCGTCGCATCCGGCTTGCGCGAAAGCTTTCCGCCGCTTCGCTCGCTCGATGAGCTTCCGAACAATCTTCCACTGCAGCTGACTTCGTTTCTGGGGCGCGAGGATGACGTGCACGCGATTAAGGCGCTGGTGCGCGACGACCGGCTGGTTACACTCGTGGGTGCGGGCGGCGCGGGCAAGACGCGTTGCGCGGTTCAAATCGGGGCGGACCTGCTCGATGCCTTCCCCAACGGCGTCTGGCTCATCGAACTCGCGCCGATCTCGGATCCGGCGCTCGTCGGAAGTGCGATCGCGCAGGAGTTGAACGTGCGCGAATCGCCGAACGAACCGCTGCTCGATACGCTGGTGGCGAGTCTGAAGCACCGGCGCCTACTTTTGCTGCTCGACAACTGCGAGCATGTAATTGATGCTGCGCGCACCGTGACGGCGACGATTCTGCGGACCTGCCCGCTTGTGCGCATACTGGCAACGAGTCGCGAGAGTTTGAACGTCGGCGGAGAGCAAGTCTATCGACTCCCGTCGCTAGCAGTGCCGCCGGCGCGCGAAGCCGTGACCGCGCAAGCGGCGCGATCATTCGGCGCGGTGGCGCTCTTCGCCGATCGCGCGTCGGCCTCGGATACGCGCTTCACGCTCACCGATGAGAACTCGCCGTTCGTCACGGAGATCGCGCAGCGTTTAGACGGCATCCCGCTCGCGATCGAGCTAGCCGCCGCGCGGATCAAAGTGCTTTCTCCCCGCGAGCTCGCACAGAAGCTCGATGAGCGCTTTCGCGTGCTTACCGGCGGCGACCGCAGCGCTCTGCCCCGACACCAGACTATGCGGGCCTTGATCGATTGGAGCTACGACCTGCTCTCGGAAGAAGAACGAACGCTCTTTCGAAAGCTCTCAATCTTCGCCGGCGGCTGCACGCTGGAGAGTGCAACCGCGATCTGCGGCGGTGAAACGCTTGACGAGTTCGCAGTGCTCGAGCTATTGACGCCATTGGTCGATAAATCTTTGGTGCAGACCGATCCAAGCGGCGACGTCACGCGATATCGGCTGCTCGAGTCGACTCGACAGTACGCGCGTGAAAAGTTGGATGAATGCGGCGAATACGCATTGGTCGCCCGCGCCCACGCGTCGGCGTTTCTGGAGCTTGCCAAACGTCTCGAGCGAGCCTACGACTCGATGCCGGAAAACCAGTGGTTTGCGCAGGTCGAGCAGGAGCTTGAGAATTGGAGGGCAGCGCTCGACTGGGCACTGACTGCGCGAGGGGATGCGGTGCTCGGGCAGCGCTTGGCAAGCGCCCTCGGTAGGGAGTGGGCGTTTTCGGCGACGGCAGAGGGGCGCCGCTGGATCCGGACGGCACTAGAGTCAGCCGGGGAAGCGACGCCGGCAGAGGTAATCGCGCAGCTCGAGCTCTGCGAGGCACGACTCGATGGCGTCTTCGGGCTGCACATGGCGAGTTTCGCCGCGGCCCAACGTGCGTTGGCGCGCTATCGAGAGCTCGGCGACACAGTCGGGTTCGCCCAGGCTCAGCGACACATCGGCTTGGGATTGGTCTTTATGGGTCGTGTTTTGGAAGGCGAGAAGGTCTTGCACGAAGCACTCGCGACGTTTCGGAAGGTTGGCACGAGCACGCTCGCCGGAGCTGCCTTGGAAAGTCTTGCCGTTGCGCGCAACGCGCGCGGTGACTCGGCCGGGGCGCGGGCATATTTTGCCGAAGCCCTCGAAATCTTCAAAGCCAACGGTGCAGAGCGGTTGGCCGCGGCCCTTGCGAACAATCTCGCAGAACTGGAGTTCCGCAGCGGAAATGCAAAAGCAGCGTTGCGGCTCGCCGGCGATGTCTTGTCTGCAGATGTTCGGGCGATTTTCACACACCGCACCGGATTTTTGATGTGCAACATGGCGGCCTACCTGGTCGCGCTGGAGTGCTACGACGAAGCCCGTTCGCGCGCCCGTGAAGCGATCACGGTGGCGCGTGACCGACGCTACGAGGTCGCCGTCATCTGGGCGCTGCAACATTTAGCAGCAGTCGCGGCATTGCGCCCGAATGCGGATTCGGATCGGAGGCGCGAGGATCGCCGGCGCGCGGCACGGCTGCTCTCCTACACCGACGCGTGTCTCAGCTCGCTCGAAGCAACGCGCGAGTATACGGAGCAACAAGAATACGAAAAGATTCAGGCCGCGTTGCGAGCGAGTCTAGGCAACGAGCTTGCCGCGTTGACTGAAGAGGGCCGGGCGTGGAACGAAGATCAGGCGGTAGCCGAGGCACTGTTGGTTTGACGGAGTAGCGCTCGGTTGCTATCCAATGCCGCAAATCCGCGCCTACTCTATGCAAGAGTTGCTTCAGCAATTGCATGACATTGCGCTACCAAACCGATTTGACCTAACCGATGACAGAGCATTTCCAGACGAAAGAGTTTTCGATCCACCGAAAAGAAAAAAGCGTCGCGTAACGTTGCAGCGAAGTGCCAATTCGCAGCGGCGTTGTCATGCTCAGCGGCTACGGAATTAGATAGGAAAGCGCCGATCATCTTGACGGCTGCAGTGTTACCCAACCACTTCGTAAACGCTTGCCGAGGAGTGCCTGCCCTGAGTCTGGAATCGTGCTATTACTTCCCGGCGAACGACGATTCCAGGCGATCAGGTCCCTGACTCTGCGCCGAACTCAGCGCCGTTCTCAGATGCTGAAAGGATTGCACTCTTTCGCCGCCTGCGGAGGTTAGGGCTATGAACTTGGTAGTTGGCGCTACAGGTTTACTCGGCACTGAGATTTGCCGAAGATTGACATCGGACGGAAAGCCGGTGCGAGCGTTGGTGAGGAAATCTGCCGATCCGGCAAAGGTGGCCGCGCTGGAGGCTCTTGGCACCAACCTGGTCTACGGAGACCTCAAGGACCGCGCAGCGCTAGACGTTGCCTGCGACGGCGTTTCGACGGTGATCTCTACAGCGTCGTCCACGTTCTCCCGCCAAGAGGGAGACTCTATCGAGAGCGTAGACTCGCTAGGTCAGCTGAATTTGGTTCGTGCCGCAACTCAAGCCGGAGTCCGCCACTTCATCTTCATCTCGTTTCCGGCCGTGGGAGTAGAGTTCGCGTTACAGAGCGCGAAGCGATCGGTCGAAAAGGCGTTGGCAGAGAGTGGCCTAGCTTACACTATTTTGCAGCCGACGTTTTTTACCGAGATCTGGCTCAGCCCGGCAGTGGGGTTCGACGCTGCGAATGCGAGCGCAACAATATACGGCGATGGTCAGAACAAGATCAGCTTTATCTCGTACGCGGATGTTGCCCGCTTTGCGGCGGCATCCGTAGATAACCTGGGAGCGCACAATAAAGTCATCAAGCTTGGCGGCCCCGAGCCGCTCAGCCCTTCAGAGGTGGTGTCGATCTTCGAAGAAGTAGGTGGGCGAAAATTTGATACAAGCCACGTTCTGGAGGAAACATTGCAGGCTCAGCGAGCGGCGGCGCCGGACTCGCTAAAGGAGGCCTTCGCAGCCCTTATGATTTACTACGCTCGCGGTGAGGCCGTCGACATGAGCCTCGCGTTTGATGTCTTTCCGGTAAAGGGGGCCGATCTCACCAGCGTGCGGGATTTTGCAAAGCGCCTCCTGAGCGCTGCATCCTAGGTGCACCGGAGCCCAATCGGCCGCTCGTTCACCGACGGGGATACCGCGGCGCGTTCTCGATCTACGAGTTAATTGGCGCGTGCGAGCGATGCGTCGAGAAGACGAATCGTAAAGTTTTCGAGTACGCGATGCTCGAAGGCGTAAACGTTTCGCTGGAGACGGTGCGTAAGCTGGCGGAGCTCATGCGCGGATTCCTCTACGACGTAAACTCGATTCCGTATAACACGACGCCGGACGCACTGTTCGCCGGAACGAGCGACGCGAAGATCTGGGAGTTTGCCGAGGACCTCGACGCCGCCGGCGTTCCGTTGACGGTACGCCGCAACATCGCCCGCGAGATCGCCGCGACTTGCGGTCAACTCAGAGCCCGAGCGCAAGCCCCAGCTTAGTGCGTCGTCGGTTGAAGTGGCGGTACGGCGGGGCCGGGCGTTCCGTCGGACCATCTCCGGACCGGAACCAGGAAAAGCGTCGTGTCGAACTCGGTTATACCCGGCGTCCCATCGATAATCGGAGAGCCTTCTTTGCCGGCTCCCCAGTTATCGGCTTGCCCACGCGGCACGAAGAACATCAGATGCGGTAACCACGGCCCACCGTGTGGGTCGATGGTACCCTTCGACAGCATGTAGCTGATCGAGCCAGGTTCGGGCGCTTTGAACGTTTTGTCTGCGATTTCTGCCTTTGTGCGCTCGATCATTTGTGCCTTGCTCAAGCCGGCGAGTACCCACTCCGTGCGCTTGAGATCGCGGGGCAACTCCGTGCGCACCGCAATCGGATTGAAGCAGTTTGGCGCGCGCAGCTTTGGATTCCAAAATATGGGATCGTCGAACCCCGCGAACCACGAGCGTTCCACGAAGCAGACCCAGCCGTTGGTGCCGTTGGCGGCAGTTTCATAACCACGTGGGCCGAGCACGAGCACACTGGCATTGGCCGAGATCGAGGGCGGAGCGGCGCTGCGCGCGAGCGAGACCTCATCTTCGCGGCTTGCGATCGCGTACTCCGCGAAGGGAGCCATCGTTGGGTAACTCTTGGGCGCATTTTGCGCCCGGCCAGCCCGCTGGAACCCACCCAAGCCGCCAGCGCGAGCCCGATGATGCCTAAGGCATACGACTTCATGACCGTCCTCCGAAACGAATGCGTGCCACCCTTAAACGCTTGTTTTTTGCAAGCTGTGACCATCAATAGCACGCCGAGGAAACGAGAAAACTTCTCTGGGAAGCCCTCCTCTTAGTCGTTCATAACGACCGCATCGTGGCGCTTACGAGTCCAAGCCTTGTCCTTCGTCATTCGCAGCTACGAACGGCCGAAGTTCTTCCAAGAGCAATTAAGGGCACTTTCTGTACTACAAGATACCCTGTGGTTGGCACGGAGACGTCTTAGTCGAGATTGCTAAGCATCGTCCAGACGGGCCCGTTCTTCATGTCAACCTCCTCGAAGCGGTCGAGGCACGCCGGCAAATCAAGCTTCGGGCGCTTGGCCGACTGGTCGAATTAGGGCGGCTCCAGCGCGACAGCGACGGGCATAAGGGTGCGCCTTATTCCTACACCCTGCCAAACAGCTGCGATCACAAGACAATATGCAAGTTGCTTTGCGAGATGCCCGTCGTCGGGATTGCGAGGTGTGAAGCGTTGTTCCCCCATCCCAATGCGCAGCTCGGACATTCGTTCTGAACCTCGGTAAAGAACGCGGGCCAGGCAGGCTGACCACCCCACAGCGTTAGGGTCATGTCATCGAAGCCGGAGAAACTCCACGGTGTATTGGGATTGGCTTGCATGCTATCGTTGACGCGCATTCCATAGTGATGCAGTGCTTTGAGAATCGTCTTGTCCCAAGCCGCGTGCGGCGCGGGGAGCGCATTGATTTGCGCGTCGGTCAAGTCAAGCCACAGGCGCTGGCCCTGTTTGATTGATCCAGCACAACGCCCGTCTGAAGCATTGGCGGGCCATATGTGCCCCGGGTCGGGACAGTTCATCGGTCCCGCAAGCGCATGATTGATCGAACCGGCAAGAATCTCGCGCGGGTCAAGCAGTTTTCCCTGTCCGGGCAAGCCGGCCGCATTGCCGCCACCTTTGCAGGTTCCGCTATTGGCATACGACGAGATCGTGCACGACCCGACGGAGCCGACTTTGAGCGGCCCACCACCTTGCACCGCCACCGTCGGAAACTGCTCGAAGGTGTACTCCGTGCCGGCCGTGCTCGATGTCATCACAATCACGATGGCATGGTGGTCGTGGCTCGCGGACGCGACTGCGC
>Ga0306920_100012818_pt1 | contig 11390 bp, 8 predicted proteins | sample flu12Cox44000170_FD_204666 | JGI IMG/M metagenome (GOLD analysis project Ga0306920, IMG submission 204666) | Lab enrichment of tropical soil microbial communities from Luquillo Experimental Forest, Puerto Rico - flux4day.12C.oxic.44.000.170 (v2)... | ecosystem: Environmental > Terrestrial >...
CTGGCAGCTTTGGGTTCTTCTTCGACGAGTCTGCGATGAAGGGCCACGACACGGCAGCCGGAACGCCGGCCGCACCGCTGACCGGCTTCTTGGTTGATGTGTCGGCGACATTGCAGAAGCTGAACCAGGCGGGCTCGCTTTCCTCAAACCAGGTACAAGTAGGCCTGGTGCCTGTACCGTATGCCCACCGGCAGGCAGCCGGGGAGCAGCTGACGCTCGGGCGGCTGGAGTTGGCGGTGGTCCGGTTCTGACCGGCAGCCATCGGGCCTCCCTTCAGCCCGGCTGAGCATCGAACCGTAGGAGGAGCTGGGCCATGGCGCTGGCCGTTCATGCAGTATTGATCTGGGCTCTGTTCCTTGGCGGGTACGCCCGAGGGCAAGGCCCGGAGGGCGGAGTGCAGGGGCAGACCCCGACGCCGGTGACGCTTACCAACGACCATCCTGAGGGGTCGTTCCTGATTGCACCGGAGGTCCTCACTAGCCCGCCCCCAGTGCTGGCGCTGGCCATCACGCAGGTCGTCAATCCGAACAAGACGGCGTTTCAACTCTTTGTCTATCTGTCCTACCAGCCCGGCGCGGAAGAAAAGCGCAGTCCCGTGCCGGCGAAGATTTTAGTGGGCAATGTCGGCCTCTATCCGCCCGACCGCCCCGGCGGTTTCCTCCTACGTTCCTCCACCGCCTTTCGCAAGCTCAAAGCGGCGAGCTCGAACCCAACCGATGTGCGCTTGCTGCTGGAAATGAAGAGAATCCACGAGGGGACTCCGTGGACGCCCGTCGAGGTAACTGTAGCGCCGCCTGAGTGGCGGACCGAGGTCGGCAAGTAAGCTCCGATTCAGCGGCGTGTCAAGCCATTGAGGAACCAAGTCTTGGTTTCCGATTCTCCTAAACGCTCCTAAACGTTCTTTTCTTGACCTGCCTCAGTGCGCCTCCTAGAATCATTACCGTGGTGATTTCACGGTATGTCGATTCGCTTTCACAACACGCTAACCGGCAAGGTTGAGGAGTTCGAGCCTCTGGAGCCGGGCGTCGTCCGGATCTACACCTGCGGCCCCACGGTCTACGATTACCCTCACATCGGCAACTACCGGACGTTCGTCTTCCAGGACATCCTGCGCCGGCATTTCGAGTATCGCGGCTACAGGATGCTTCAGGTAATGAATCTTACGGACGTGGATGACAACACCATTCGCAACTCCCAGACTGCGGGCGTGGCGCTTCGTGACTACGCGGAGAAGTTCATTCAGGCTTTCCAGGTGGACCGCCAACTCCTGAACCTGGAGGACCCCGAAATTGTCGTGCGCGCCACGGATTGCATCGACGAGATGGTGAAACTGATCCAGACTCTGCTCGAAAAGGGTTACGCCTACTCGAGCGACGGCTCGGTTTACTTTAAGGTGGCAGCCTTCAAGGATTACGGGAAGCTCGCGAAGATTGACCTCTCGGGGATTCGCGATGGCGCCCGCGTCGATACTGACAAGTACGACAAGGCAAATGCCCGTGACTTCGCGCTGTGGAAGGCCGCGAAGGAAGGCGAGCCTTTTTGGGAGACTCCAATCGGCCGCGGACGACCGGGCTGGCATATCGAGTGCTCGGCGATGGCAATGAAATACCTGGGCGAGACCCTCGACATCCACTCCGGGGGCAGTGACTTGGTTTTTCCCCATCACGAGAACGAGATCGCGCAGAGCGAGGCCGCCACCGGCAAGCCCTTCGCGCGCTACTGGATTCACTCCGAGCACCTCATGGTGAACGGCGAAAAGATGTCAAAGTCGCTGGGCAATTTCTTCACCCTGCGCGACCTGATTGCCAAGGGCCACAAGCCAACGGCGATCCGCTATCTGCTGGCGTCTGTCCACTTTCGCAAGCCACTGAACTTCACCCTCGAGGGCCTGCACCACGCACACCAGGCCATCGACCGGCTGCGGAACTTCCGCTACCGGCTGCAAGAGGAAACCTTCCCGGAGGGTGGAAACGAGGAACTGCAGAAGCGCGCCACATCCGCGCTCGAGGCTTTCGAGCAGGCGCTTGACGATAACCTAAACACCGCCGAGGCGTTGGGCGCTGTGTTCAGCATGGTCCACGACGGCAACACGGCGATGGACAGAGGCCAGTTCCGCGATGGGGATCGCGCCGCTTTCCTCGAAACGCTGGACCGCTGGGACCGTATATTCGCCGTCATCGAGGACACCGACTACGAAAAGCTCCGGCGATTCGGTCTTCTGGTAGCGGTGGATAGGAGGGCGCAGCCGTCCTCGCAACCTGTCTTGCCACCAGAGGCGGCGATCGCTGCCGGTGGAAGCAGTCCTATCGAACTGCCGCATGCCGAAGCGGTGGTGGTAAGCGCGGATGAGGGCAGAGCATCAAAAAGCGCGGCCACTGCAGTTCTAGTAGAAACTTTAAGTGACGACGAGATAGAGAAGCGCATCGGTGAGCGTGAATCGGCGCGCCACGCCCGCGACTTTGCGCGCGCTGATAGAATCCGCAACCAGCTTCTTGAAAGCGGCGTTATACTTGAAGATACCAAGGCCGGGACGCGCTGGAAGAGGAAGTAAGGGTCCCGGCTGTGGCAAGGTGTGAAAAATCCGGCTGGCGCAGACCTTACGGTCTGCGAAGGTCCCACTAACCCTGAAAACGCACCCGCCGCGGCGGGAAGGTGTGGGCCAGCCGAGTGAGGTCAGATTTTTTCACACCTGCTGACGCGTGGTCCCCGAAGCGGGATGGGCGCCACGGAAGCTGAGGAAACAACCATGTTGTATGTTATTTCTCGCCTCACACTTCCCCACTTAGCACGCCCCAATCTTTTTGGCGGCGATTGACTCTCTTCTCCTTCATCTGGATTGGCGTAGGGGCGGTCCCGAGAGGTCTTCCTTCGCCCTGGCGTCAAGTCGACCCGACGTGGGATGGGCAGTTTTGCCCCGGCCCACGGGGGTCTCGCCCGTGAGAGCTCACGCAAGAGTCTGCCCTGATTCCGCAGCCTGCGGGAGAAGGGATGGCCATAAGACGAATTCACGAGCCTGTCGATCATATACAGGCGAGAGGAGAGATATTATGGAAACGAGTCTATCCGTAATGGAGAGCAAACTTCCCGTCATCAAAACGGCGCTCCCCGGTCCTGAGGCCCAACGCATTCTGGCCCTCGACCATCAGTATGTTTCACCGTCCTACACGCGCGACTACCCGATGGTTGCCCAACGCGCAGAAGGCGCAATAGTGGAGGATGTGGATGGCAACACCTTCCTCGATTTCAGCGCCGGTATCGCCGTGGTCTCCACCGGGCACTGCCATCCGGACGTTGTGCGCGCGATTCAGCATCAAAGCCAAACGCTTATTCACATGTCGGGAACGGATTTTTACTACCCCCTGCTGGCCGAGACCGCGGAGAAACTGGCGCAGATGGCGCCCGGGGATTTTCCCAAGCGGGTCTTCTTCGGCAACTCCGGAACCGAGGCGATGGAAGCGGCGATGAAGATGGCACGCTTCCACACCCGGCGCCATCGCTTCATCGCCTTCTACAACTGCTTTCACGGGCGCACTTTCGGTTCTCTTTCCCTAACGGCCAGCAAAGCGGCGCAACGCAGGGGCTTTGGTCCCTTGCTCGAGGGCGTTTCGCACGTTCCCTATCCCAATTCTTACCACTGTCCTATGGGCAAAGCCGCTTCAGCTTGCCACTCGGATTGCACCTGCACCGACCATGTCGAGCGGCTGTTCCAGGCGGCGGCACCGCCCGAGGACGTGGCGGCTATCATCATAGAGCCGGTGCAAGGCGAAGGCGGTTACGTGATTGCTCCGCCGAGCTTCCTCGAGCGTTTGAGGAAGCTTGCCGACCGTCACGGAATTCTGTTGATCTTCGACGAAGTGCAATGCGGCATGGGGAGAACCGGAAAGATGTGGGCCTGCGAGCACTCCGGCGTGGTGCCCGACATTCTGATTACCGCCAAGGGCATCGCGTCGGGTATGCCTTTGGGCGTTGCCATCGCTCGCGCCGACGTGATGAATTGGGGGCCGGGTGCTCATGCTTCCACATTCGGTGGTAACCCCGTATCGTGTGCTGCGGCACTCGAAACCATCCGGCTGCTTGAAGAGAAGTATATTTCGAACGCCGCTCGGATGGGCGAATACATCATGTCTCGGATCGCAGAATGGCCGAAGAAACACCCCATTGTCGGCGACGTCCGCGGCCTTGGGCTGATGATTGGCATCGAGTTGGTGAAAGAAAAGCAGACTCGGGAACCTTACATTGGGGCGAAAAGTGAGGTCATTCGTCGCACTTTTGAGCAAGGATTACTTGTTCTCGGTTGCGGCGAAAGTACGATCCGATTGATGCCGCCACTGATGATTGAGCAGGATCAGGTCGACTTCGCCCTGGGTGTGTTAGAGCGGTGCATCGCCGAAGTGGAAAGATCACAATGACCAAGGATTCATGGTTAAATACGTCGCAATCAGTGGCTCGGGTCCGTCCGCGATCTTCACCCCCGGTTCCACCCCACCGATCTCGGTTCGTGGACACCGAGCCTCACGTTTTCAACATATCTCAATATGGAGTGAAGACGATTAGGGCTACTCTGGGAGGCCGATGCGTCGCGCCAAGTCGGCGAAACGCCGTTCTGATCTCAGCCGGTCAAAGCGGGGATCAAGCTTCAAGTAGATAAGCCAGTTGGAGCGCTCCTGATATGCTCTCTCAAGCCACCGTAGCGCTTCCTCGTTGCGGCCAAGACCTACATAAACGGCGGCAACGTAGTAAGACAACGGAGTGGAATCACCTGACGACAGCCCCAGTTCATCGAGCATTTTCTGAGCTTCATCTCGTCTGCCTGATGTCGCGTAGGCGTGCCCCAGGACTGCAATGGTCATCAAGTTATGCGGCGAGAGGGCCTTTGCCTTCTGAAGCTCAGCAATAGCTTGCTCCAACTCTCCCTGGACATCGTAGGTCAGGCCCAGCATCTGGTGAGCGACGCAGAAATTCGGGTGCAATTCCAGCGTTCTCAGGCACTGCTCCACTGACTTGTTGTATTGCCTGGTCAGATAAAAGAACCAAGCTTGAGAGACGTTAACCGTAGGCGAGACCGGATCGAGATCGAGGGCCCGCCTCATCGCTGCCATAGCTTCGCCTTGCCGTCCCATTACCAGTAGGTCGAAGCCGTACCACTGATAGGCGGGTGGATAATTAGGGTTCAGCTCGATGGCCCGCTTAAATTCTTTTTCCGCACCCAACCAGTCCCAGTCGTAGTCTGTTTTGATGTTCAAGAGGGAGGCGTGAGCCTCGGCCACCGTTTCATCGATCTGAAGTGCCTTCATAGCCGCTGCTTTGGCCTTCGGGTAGCTTTGATTGGGAGACAGGAAGCCGTAGAAGCCCTGTAACGCGTAGCAGTCAGCTAAGCCGGCGTAGGCCTGAGCGTACCCTGGGTCCTTGGCGATAGCCTGCTGAAGGTAATCGATCGCCTTTCTCAGCCCTTCGGCATGGCGATCCGTCGAGAAAAATCGGGCTTTGAGATAATCATCGTACGCTTCGATATTCGCAGTGTCATGCTTGGTCAGCCGATGCTTCTCCGGGCCGGTCAATTCCTGCAACAATGCGGCTGCTCCCTGTTGGGCGACTGAGTCTTCCAGGGAGAAGATGTCGGTAAAGTTCGCGTCGAACTGGACCGCCCAGAGTACGGAACTGTTCTCGACACTGAGCAGTCGCTCTGTAACACGTATTCTGTCGCCGACCCGCTGGATGGTACCATCGAGCACTGAGTCCACCTTCAGTTCCCTGCCAGCTACAAGTGGATCCTCGGTGAGGCCACCGTACTTTGCAATCTCACCGACTGACCTGACGTTGATCCGTCCGAGGGTGCTCAGCCTCGTAATCAAGGCATCGGCCAGTCCTAACCCCAAGTAGCTATCTTCGGCGCCCAGGTTCAGTGGTTTAAGAGGCAGCACAGCGATAGAGGTAGGGATGGTTCGGGAACTCCGCCAGCTGACCCGGAAGTGATAGGCAGCTGCCAGGGCCAGTATCATCAAGATTGGCGCTGAGATCCAGACGAGGCGCTTCAGAAACGGCCGATGCAGAAGTCGGAAACTGGAGATTTGGCCGAGATCTCCGACCATTTTCGAATTTCCGTTTTCCACGGTGGAGTGTCCGATTTCGATTCTGGGCTTTCGGGCTGAGAAGGTGGGAACATAGGTTCCCTTTGGTAGATCGATCACAAGGGAGTCGTCCTGTCCCTGGGTTTGGTAATATTCCGCGAGCTTGGAGCGGAGACGACCGGCCTCGACGCGCACCACTGGGTCAAGCCTGGGGTCGTAGGAGCCATCGCGGCCGAAAACCTCAACCCCGATAAGGTACTCCTTGATCGGATCACCCCGAGCCCGAAGCGTGGTCTCAACGGTAAAACGGAGGAAACGGCTGGCCCGGGTGGAGTTCCGGAAGCATTTGGAGGCGAGGATTCTCTCGAGCTCCGCCTGGATGGCTTCAATCGAAGCAGTCCCCTCTGTTTGTATTTCCGCCTTGGAGCCCTTGTTGCACCTGCAGCTCGTTGGCAGCATGTCCTTCTGTCGATTGGGTTCTTCGGAAGAAGCTAGCGGGTGCAACCATCTAGCCATAAGCGTCCGGCGTAATTAAATGCTAGCCAAAGCCATATGTTACCGTATCATACCGGTTGATACTTGACGGGATCGATTCAGACTGTGCATCATGCCCATGCCTTCAGGCTCGCTGGCGCACAGGTGGCCGCGAACGCATTAAATTGCTAGGGGAAAAAAGCTCAACTAGTGAGTTAGGCAAGGGGGGATAACGCAGCAGCCGGGTGGCTTCAATGGCCCGCCAGAATTCTCGTGTGTGACCCATTCTTGCTGGTGGCTGGAGCAGCGGATCATCGCCGACCTGGAGGAGAGTCCAGAGGAGCCGGCTCCCCGCTGCATACACTTTTCCCCTCCCGATCAGCGGCTCGTTCGTCCTGCGGATTCGTTCCGAATCGCGATCCTTACTCTTTACAACTGCGAGCTGCCCTCTGAGTATTATTCTGCTTGGACCACTGCAGTTAGGTCAAGTGTGATTATTAAGGAGTCCGTACAGAATTCGACGGGAGTGAAAATCGACACCCAGACGTGTCGTTGACCTGATGGGTCGGCTTACTGCCCTGCACCAATTGTCCGACCCCGCCCGCCAGGTTCGACACGCCGGAGCCGTTAAAGCTCAATGTGTCAGTGACTTACCGGTCCCCCATTTTCAGAATGACTTTCCAACCGCAAAATCCGACGAAAATCGCGCTTCTTTCCGGCGCGGCAGGTCCTTCAGCCCCAACGGGGCGGCCTGGCAAAGCCTGGGCCAAGGACACTCGCCCTCCTTTGGGTTCGCAAGCCTGAAGGGACGCGATAAAGACCGCCCTCCATCCTCGGCGACCATCAACGCGCGTCTCAGGGTGTAATTAACGCCCTTTCTCAACTCGAGATGCCCGCTTGCGCAAAGGCAAGCCTGGGCGCAGCCTGCCGGAGTTTTCGCGTTGATTGAGGAGTGCTGCGAAAGCTACCATTGGGAGAGCATGGCGAACTTAAATATCCGAAACTTGCCCGAGCCGGTGCGCACGAGGTTGCGCCTTCGAGCTGCGCCCGCAAGGGGCCATAGCATGGAAGCCGAAGCTCGTACCATTCTTGCGGAGGCGGTACCAGGAGAAACCGGACAGGCCTTTGATCCGGAGTTGTTGCAGGATTTCATCTCGGGACTGTTCAAAGGCAAACCGCCGCGGCTCACGGACGAGCTGATCAGGGAGTGCCGCCGTGAGGCGCGCAAGGAAATTCCCATTGAGATCGAGACGATCCGCTGATCGCGCTGGTGATGCTTGGCGATACCCCCGCGGACCGCTAGCGCTCGAAACACTGAGGCCCGTGGTGCCGCGCGGCACCGAAGAAGTTTTCACGAACACCGAACCCCGATGAGTTTGTTTGCCCGGCTAATGTACGGCGCGCTGGTCTGGAAAGAACGCCAGCGCGCCCAGTTGGCGCACCAAAGGAAAGAGACGGGCTCCTCTGCCGCCCACATCGTTACCGGCAAGCGCGGCGAGACACTGGCCTACTGGTATCTCCGGCGAGCTGGGTACACCATGGTCGGCCGCAATCGGCCGTCGCAATGGGGCGGCGGGGAGTTGGACCTGATCGGGTGGGAGGGGCCGGTTCTGGCATTCATCGAAGTCAAGGCGCGGCACTCGCCGGAAGTTGCCCCGGCCGAAGACGCGGTCACCCACAAGCAAAGAAGGCGAATCGTCAAAGCCGCCGAAGCTTACTTGCGAAAGCTGCCCGTACGGCCGCAGAGCTACAGGTTTGACGTGATCAACGTCTTCTGGGACCAACAAGCGGGATGCCAAGTCCGGTTAGTGAAAGACGCCTTTCGCGGGTAGCCAGGCTTTGTTTCGGGATTCGGGAGCGAAGAACGCGTGAGTTTGGTAACCGACCCTGTCATTCCGAGCATTCACAGCTTTTCAGCTGTCCATAATGGGCAGTAACTCGACGGGCCGAGACTATGCTGAATCGAAACGACTTACGCGTCGAGTTGCTGGAGAGAGGTGCTCTGGAGTACGGCAGCTTGCTGCCGCTTTGATCCGGCGAGCATGCTGGCCTCAGTGAAAGCGGCGCCAAGCTGCCGCACTCCAGAGCGCTTCGCGGATTATGCATAGTGGTGAGCCGGAGCGTCATGGTGTTCGCTCGCAATGACAGCCCGGGGGGAGGCTCCAATGCCCTACGGGTGAGGCCGAAGCCTCATGCGATACTCGCGGTACTCAGCAGCGCTCTCAGCTTGCGTGCTGATCGTGTAGGATGGTCGTATCCCCTCGGAGCCCGGAGTCCAGGGTTATGGTCGGTCAAATCGTTTCCCATTACCGCATCCTGGAGAGGCTCGGCGCCGGTGGCATGGGTGTGGTCTACAAAGCCGAAGACACCCGCCTGCGCCGGTTGGTCGCCCTCAAATTCCTACCCGAGACTCTGGCCAAAGACCGCCAGGCTCTGGAACGGTTCCAGCGCGAAGCTCAGGCGGCCTCAGCTCTCAATCATCCCAACATCTGCACGATTTACGACATCGGTGAGCACGAGGGTCAGCCCTTCATTGCCATGGAGTTTCTGGAAGGCCAGACGCTGCGGGAGCGTCTGGCAAAACCCCTTACCCCCAGCTCCTCTCCCCCAGGGAGAGGGGAGAAAAAGAGTGGTTTGCCCTCTCCCTTGGGGAGAGGGTGGTCCCGCGTTGCGGGACCAGGTGAGGGATAGTTGGCACAGCCTTACGAGTCGATGAACTGCTGGACCTGGCCATTCAGATCGCTGATGGGCTGGACGCGGCGCACAGCAAGGGCATCATTCATCGCGATATCAAGCCGGCAAATATCTTTGTGACAACTCGGAGCCAGGCGAAGATTCTTGATTTCGGCCTGGCGAAGCTAACTAAGCGTAGGGGCACCCCTCGTCGGTGCCCTTGGGCGCCCCCAAGGGGCGCCCCTACAAGACACCCCCACGGACTCAATCGATCCTGAGCACCTGACAACCCCCGGCACCGCCCTGGGCACGGTGGCTTACATGTCGCCGGAGCAGGCGCTCGGCCAGGAAGTTGATGCCCGCACGGACCTCTTCTCTTTGGGCGCGGTGCTGTATGAGATGGGGACCGGACGCCAGGCTTTCTCCGGCGGTACCGTAGCTGCCATCTTTGATGCCATCCTTCACCAACCGCCCGCGTCAGCTTTGCATTTCAACCCTGAGTTGCCGGCAGAGCTCGACCGCATCATCAGCAAGGCGCTCGAGAAAGATCGCGACTTGCGCTGCCAGACGGCCCCCGAATTGCGTGCCGACTTAAAGCGACTGAAGCGAGAGACCGAGTCGGGGCGTAGCCCTGCCCGCACCCAGGCCGCGGCCAGCGACTCCCATCCGAGTGCCCGCGAGCTTGGAGCAGAGGCCCGAACCGCGGCCGGCAGGGTGCCGGCGCTACGCTGGGGGGCGCTCTTAGGGGCGCTGCTGATGGTTGCCGCGACGCTAGCTTACGCTGTTTACGAATTCCTTGCCCGCAACGAAGCGGAAGCGCCTTTCGCCAACATGCAGATCAGTCAGCTTACGTCATCCGGCGACGTCACGCTGGCCGCCATCTCCCCCGACGGCAAATACCTGGCCTATGCCCGCGACCAGGTGGGCAGCGCGAGCGTTTGGCTTAGGCAGGTGGCAGCGGAGAGCAACGTCCAGATAGTTTCTCCCGCCGACGTGAGCTATTGGGGCCTCACTTTTTCTCCCGATGGAGACGCCCTCTATTTCGTTCGGGCCGACAAGGGCCAGTATGAGGGAGCCCTGTACCAAGTCCCGACACTCGGCGGTGAGCCCAGAATGGTAGCCCAACACTTGCGCGGTCCGGTCGGCTTTTCGCCGGATGGAAGACGGCTGGCCTTCGTAGGGACCGATCCTGCAGAAACTTCGTTGGTGATGGCGGACGCCGACGGACTTGTGACCGCCAAGCACCCGGATCGTTTCCAGGCCTGGACAGGGGTTGCCTGGTCCCCCGACGGGACCAAGCTGGCTGCGGGGTACGAGCACAGAGCCGGGACTCAGCGCGAAAGAAGTGTGGTCGAAGTCAGCGTGAAGGACGGCAGGATGACCGCTATTGGTCCGCCAAGCTGGCAAGGAGGATGGGCGAACCACCTCGCTTGGCTTCCTGATGGTCGCAGCCTGGCCGTGGAAGGTTACTATCCACCGCTCGGCGGGGTGCGAGGCCCCCAGCTCTGGACGTTCTCTTACCCGCGCGGTGAGGTGCGCCGGCTCACTAACGACCTGAGTGAGTACTACGGGTTGAGCGGCCCCAGCCAAGGCCCTGCCTTAGTACTGCCGTTCGGAATTACGGTGACGTATTTCCGTAACGCGATCAAGCTGCCGGGGCAAGCTCCTTGGCATTGAGGCGGATCATGAGTTTTGCCAGGTCCTCGCGGGTGAACGTCCATTGGAATGGAGCGGCAGACGTTTCATAACGTTCCTGGAAGGCGAGTAGAGCAGCCTCCAGTTTGGCCAAAGAGTCGAAATCGTTGGGTGTGAGAACCTTACGTTGAACGATGGAGAAGTAAATCTCTACCTGGTTCAGCCAACTGGCGTGGATGGGCATGTGGACAGGAATGATCGAAGGCCAGCGGGCTTGAAGACGCTGGACGCACTTCTGGCCGCGGTGAGCAGAGCAATTATCGATGATCCAAAACACCCGGACCGCCGACCGATAGGGCTCCTGACTCATCACATCCCCGATCAGGCTATGGAAGGGTTCGATGCCATTCTTGATGACGCCGCGGCCGAAGATCTTGGCGCGGCGGACATCCCAAGCCGCGAGGTAGACCCAGGCTCCCTCTCGCTCGTACTCGTGCTCAATGAGGGCCGCTCTTCCCGGGGCGGGCGGAAGGGAAGGAT
>Ga0306920_100012820_pt1 | contig 11390 bp, 7 predicted proteins | sample flu12Cox44000170_FD_204666 | JGI IMG/M metagenome (GOLD analysis project Ga0306920, IMG submission 204666) | Lab enrichment of tropical soil microbial communities from Luquillo Experimental Forest, Puerto Rico - flux4day.12C.oxic.44.000.170 (v2)... | ecosystem: Environmental > Terrestrial >...
AACCTTTACGAAAAGCTTGGCAGCCGCTTCCAGATCTCGACCTTCACACAATATTACACGCAGCAGGATTTTCTGCAGGAGCCGCGCGCCGCGCAGCAGACCACCTTTCTCAGCGCAACCTATGCGTTTCCGCATTCGTACGTGCAGGCAACCTCGCAGCTTACGAACTACAATGTTCTGGGGCCGGGCTCGCTCGAGCACAACTCGATCGGCGGAAGTCTGTCGCACCCGTCGCAGCTCCAAGTAACGGCGACGAGCTTTCAAAACAAGATCGGCACGCTGCCTCTTTTCGAGCAGATCTACGAGGGCTACGGCTTCAACCACGATTCGGTCGGAGCCAATCAGTATCTTAACGGCTTCCCGGGGTACTGGCCGCAAGGCGGCGTAGCGTTCGCGCCGATTCCCACCCCGGGTCTTCAGGCCTACGGCGCAAAATGTACGGTTCAGCCCTCGAAATTCTTTACGTATTATTGTCCCGTCTACACGACGATCTGGAATACCGTTCTCGGCTTCAACCTATTCACGCCGGCGCTCAAGCTGAACAATCCGCCGAGTCCGTACGAAACGTACTACTTTAACGCGAGCTTCACCAAACAGTATCAATGGAACTCGCTGCCGCATTGGATCAGCACGAGCTCCGAGAACTTCTCGATCAGCCGGCAGTTCTCACGCTCCGTCAATACCTTCGTGGGCTACCAAATTCTCAACGTCGGCGACCACTATATCAACAGCGGTTACCTACCGTGCACGCCGGTGAACAGTTTCTACTGTCCGCTGAGCTTCACGTCGTTCCGCGGCGTTTCGACGATGCGCACGACGAGTTTCGGTCTCAATCTCGTTCCGACCCCGGAGTTCAACTTCTCGCTCTTAGTGCGCCACCACGTTGATTTCCCGATTCCCGTTCCCGGCGTCTTCGGGCTGCCGCCCAATAACATTCTTGGCCAGCCGCTCTATTCGTGGTTCCTCGGCCAGCCGCCGTACGATATGACGGCGAACGTGCGCTTTAAAATCTTTCCGCATGCACTGGTTGATGTCTCGAAAACGCTCTACTGGTACGGCAATCCCTATCGCACGCAGTTCTGGCAACCGGCAACCGTCGTGCAGGTGCTGCCGATATGATTCGCCGTTTGCTGCGGTCCAGTGCGATTCTGTTGGCGCTCGTTTTGATCGCCGCCAGTTCGTCGGTCGTCGTGAGCGGCCAGCTCCTAGCCTATCAAGACGGCTTCGTCTTCTTTACGACCGGCGATGGCTTTCGGGTGGCACAAGACGTGGTGATTCGCGACGCAAAGACCGGTGCCGGCACCACGATCAAGCCGGTGCCGCGCATTTGGGCGCGCGCGACATTCGATGCAAACGGCACCGTAACTGAGCTCGACCTCTCGCGAACGCCGCTTCCGCCGCAGGGTAGTTTCGCCGATGTGCAGCGCTTCGCCGTGGCGATCTCGACGCCCGCGCCGAATCCCGATCTGCTCGCCTACGCGCCGACGCCGGCGCCGGGTGCGACGCCGTTGCCGACGCAGCAATTCTCCGGACGGCCCGTGCTCGTGACGTTTATCGTGCAGGTGCCGCCGATCACGCCCTTCACTTCGGGCGTTTACATTACGACCGATCAAAGCGGTTGGAACGCACAGGCGATTCCGATGGACCGCATCGACGCCCTCCACTACCAGATCACGCGGCGCTATCCATCCGGCACAGTCTTCCACTATCTTTACGACCGCGGCTCGTTCCAGGCGAAGGAGGTCGCGCAAAACGGCTTGGACAGGGCGCCGCGCAACTTCATCGTGCCCGACGCCGACGTGCGCGTGATTCGCGATACGGTTTATGCGTGGAACGACCAAGTGAACGGCGGCGTCAATCAGGTGCAGCCGCAAATCATGCCGACGCCGTACAATCCTGCGCCCTTCCCGAACTTGCCGCCGAGTCTGCCACCGCCGCAACCACCGCCCGGGAAACCTCCATTCTAACGGCAGAGCCTCGAGCACACCGCCGTCACGCTAACGCACGTGCAGTGGGATCGCGCGCTCGACCGCGGCACCGCGTGCGTTGTTAGCAATGACATACATCGTAAACGTTCCGTGGACGAACCACGGTAGCGGGCCGACTGTGTACGTGAGCGCAAATCGCCCAACGCCGACTTTCAAAAGCGAGACGGCGTATCCGCCGATGCGCGCTTGAACGCTGGCAACGTTCGAGCTCGTTATGACGCTGCCGGATACCCGATCGCCGGGCTTCACGGTCGTTTCGCTTACTGAGATCGCGAGTATTTGCGGTGCGGCGTCGGGCTGCAGCGCCGGCACCGGCTTGCTGAGGCGCGGCGCGGTTGCGGGCTGCACCGCAGCTCCCGGCGTAGGCGTGATGACCGGCGGGCTTACCAGAACCGGTGAGGGTGTCGGCGCGGCTGGAGTCGGTGTGGTTGAAGGAGGCGTGCCCGGCAGATTGACGTTCGGCGGTAGTGACGGTTGCGCGGTGCTTGGTGCGTGCGCCGCATGGAAGCAGCTTGGGAGTAGCAGCGCGAGGGCCAACAAGCTCCAGCAGGTCCGGCGCATGCATCTACCTTCTGGAAGCCATGCCTCATTCCGCTCCCGGCAAGCGACGTGATGAGCCCGACAAGCATCGGGCTGACGCGGCGTTGAAGGGTTCGCAAGTGAACGATCCCATCCGTCCCGTTTTGAGCCTCGTCGTTCCCCTTTATAATGAAGCTGGAAACGTGGTGCCGTTGCTCGAGCGCATCGGCTCGGTCACGCAGCATCTGCAGGGCGCGTACGACTTCGAGATCGTGCTCGTCAACGACGGCAGCACCGACGCAACGCTTGCGACAATCCGCGCCGAAATGCGCCGGCGGCCGCACATGGTACTGGTCAACTTGTCGCGGAACTTCGGCCATCAGCTGGCCGCGACCGCGGGGCTGGAGATCGCGCGCGGCGACGCGGTGGTCCTGATGGACGGCGACCTGCAAGATCCGCCCGAGCTCATCGACGAGTTCGTCCGCAAGTGGCGCGAAGGCTACGACGTTGTCTATGCGGTTCGCCGCTCGCGGCCCGGCGAGAGCCGATTCAAGCTGCTGACCGCGCGCGCATTCTACCGCATCTTCAAGCGCCTCACGAAAGTCGCGATTCCGCTCGACACCGGCGATTTTCGACTGATGAGCCGGCGCGTCGTCGAAGCGCTACGCCGCTCCCCCGAGCGCCATCGCTTTCTGCGCGGTATGGTGAGCTGGGTCGGTTTCAATCAGGCCGCCGTCGAGTACGATCGCGATGCGCGCTATGCCGGAACGACGAAGTACCCGTTTCCCAAGATGCTTCGCTTTGCTATGGACGGCATTACTTCATTCTCCGATATCCCGCTGCGCTTTGCATCGTACTTCGGTTTCACGGTGAGCGCGGTCGCATTTATCTACGCGCTGATCGTCATCGGTTACAAGCTCTTCAGTCTGCGGCCGCCGGGCTACACGCCCGGCTGGGCGTCGACGATCGTGGCCGTGCTCTTTCTCGGCGGCGTGCAGCTCATGAGTTTGGGTATTCTTGGCGAGTATCTCGGCCGGGTTTACGATGAAGTAAAGGGGCGTCCGCTCTACCTCATCAGCGACATCGAACGCTCTTGAGGAGTCGCTGATTGACGTATCGTCCGGTCGTCGACCAGTTCGTCGTCCCCGCTCCACTCGATCCGCTGTCGGCGGCCTTTTTCGTTGCCGCTTTTGTGCTCGCCACGTTGCTGACGGTGCGCCGCCCGGCTTACGGACTTTTCGTACTGATCGTAACCACACCGATTGCGCTTGCGCACGAGATCGCCTCAACGACGATCACCCTAGAGAAGAGCGTGCTGTTGGGAGTGCTCCTGGGAATAATAGCGCGTCGTGGCGCGGTGGATGCGTTGCGAAGCCGACCTGCGCCGCTGCTGCTCGGTGCGCTTGGAGCCTATTGCATCGCGTCGGCGTTGACGCTGCTCGACGCGGCGTATCCCGGCGCAACGCTGCGCGAGACCCTCAAAGCCGTACAGTATGCCGCCGTCTTCGCGGCTGCGTTCTGCTGCTATAAGGCCGATCCGGATGACCAGCTGCTGGTCGCCGCCGCCGCCGCGGCGGCGATCGTCGTCGCCGGCTCCGCGCTCCTACAAGAGATCATCGGCGCACCGTCGGGTCAGTATATCGGTGCGGCGATCGTGCCGCGTATCGCGGGGCTGCTCGAAGGCCCGAATCAGCTCTCGGCGTATTGCGAAATCGCGGTCGCTACGCTCGGCGCGTGGGCGCTCGTCCGCAGGACCGCGCTGCTCGACGCCGCGCTCGCACTGATCGTTTGTGCCGGGGTGCTCAGCTTCTCGCGCGCCGGAATCTTCGGACTTGCAATCGTCGTGGCAATTCTGACGATTGTCGGCGGCACCAGGACCTGGCGCGCGCTGCGTGCCGCTGTGATCGGTCTCGCCGCTGGGCTCGGCGTCACGGCGTGGTGGGCGATCTACGCGCACGCGCCGGGCATTTTGCGCGTTTCGCTCCAGCCCAGCCTCTACGCGGGCGGCGTGGGAAACCGGGGCGAGTTATGGCGCGCGGCTTGGCGCATGTGGCTCGACCGGCCGATTCTCGGCGTGGGCGCGGGCAACTTTGAACTCGAGCTTCCTCGGTACGGAGTCTCCGGCGTGCGCACACACGCCAATAGCTGGTACCTTCAATCGCTTGCAGAGGGCGGCATCGTGCTCTTCGCCGCGACGATCGCACTGCTCGCTGCGATTGCGGCAAGCTTCAGCTCGGAAATCGCGCGGCTGCGTACGGCCTCGCCGTGGATACTCGCGGCGGTGAGCGCAAGCGTCGCACTGGCATTGCATCAAGTCGTCGACTATCTCGTTTTTTATCCGAAAGTCGGAATCGCGTGGTGGCTGCTGTTGGGAATCGGTGCCGCGGCGCTTCCAGCTCGCGAGTGACTAGCGCCGCAACCCAGCCACTCGTCGTAGTAACGAACTGGGGCACGCACGGAGCCCTCGCGCTGAGTCTACTCGTGATTGCAATTGCGATCGCGGGCTTTGTTTATTGGAAAATCGTCGAGCGCGCTGCTGCGCTCTCGGTTGTCGCTCTGCTCGCGCTCGTAGCGGCTGCGCTTGCGGCAGCGTGGTGCGCCCCGGTGCTCTTCTCCAGCGACGTCTACGCGTATGCCGCTTACGGCGAGTTGTCGGCACTCGGCCTCAATCCATACGCGCACGCTCCGCCTGGTTCGCACGACGTGCTGCTGCTCGACGCCGCATGGCAGTGGGGCACGGGCACCTTTCCGATTTGCGTCTATGGGCCGGCCTTCGTCGCTTTGATGCGCACACTCGTCGAAGTGTTAGCGCCGCTTGGAACGCTCGCGCAGCTCGACGGGATTCGTCTGGTCGCGTCGACTGCGTTACTCCTTTGCATCCCGCTGGGCTACGCCGCTTTTCCCGGCGATCGCGCCGCAAAGTTGCGCGCCGCCGCTACAATTGCCGCTAATCCCGTGGCGATTTGGTGCGCTGCCGAAGGCCACAACGACGCGCTCGCAATCGCGGTCCTGCTCACCGGCTTTGCCGTCGCGCAACGCGGGTTGCGCGGAGTTGGGGCAACGATCGTAGCCTTCTCGGCGCTCGTCAAGCCGCCTGGAATCTTCGCTGCGCTGGCATTCGGTTGGGTGGACCGTCGCGCGCGTCTTGGAGCCGCGATTGGAATCGTGCTCGCCACGTGCTTCTCGATACCATTATTCATCGGTATCGCGACCGGCTTTGCGCCGCACGCACGCTACGGCGCGCAAGCCTCGCTGCAAGGCGTCTTTTCTCCCCTGTCGATACCGCTTGCCTGGCTCGTTGCAGTCGGCGCTTGCGCGATCTTGGCCGTAAAGGCATTCGCGAAACTGCGCAAAGGTAGCAGCGACGGCTGGGTCTGGCTCGGTTTGGCGGGATGGGTCTTGATTCCGAATCCCTATCCCTGGTATGGCATCTGGCTGGCCGCTCTTGCAGCCTTGGCACCGCGCACACGCGCTGCAACCGCTGCGATCCTACTCTCGTTCTCAGCGTTGTTGCGTTATATTCCCGACGCGGTCGGTACCCCAAGCCCAGCACAAGCAGTCCTGCTCAGCATCGCTGCGGCGTTACCGCTCGTATGGCTCGTGTCCCCTTCGACTCCGCTCAGGGTGACAGGAGCTTGGTATAATGATCGGCCCAAATGACGGTTATCGCTAGGCCACCCTTCGACGAAGCCGGTCCTGAGCGGAGTCGAAGGACTCAGGGTGACACTGGGAGAGCGACTGAGTTGCTCGCCGCGCTAACGGAACCGAGCCGCGCCTGGCACGGCACGATCGAGCGGTTACGAGCGTTGCGCGGGCTGCCGGAGCGCAAGCCCGGTCTCGTTGCGCTACACGAAACCATCGCAGCAGCCCGTCCGGCGCTTTTCGCCGCTCTGACGCGCGCACTCGGCGGAACGTTACTCGTCGTCGTACCGACTCCCGACGCCGCCGAGCGAAGCTTCGCCGACCTGCTTTATTATCTCGGCGAGTGCAACGATCGAGTCGCGCTGCTGCGGTCGCGCGAGGAAGCCGTCGGCGCGATCGAAACGCCGTCAGAGCGCAGCGCGCGCATGACGCTTCTCGCCGACCTTAGCGATGGTTTGCCGCGCATCGTCTTGGCGCCGATCGCCGCGATACGCCAACGTTTCATGGCGCGTATGCGTTTCGCCGCGAAGCGCTTTACTTTGCGCAGCGCCGAAGAGTTCGGTTGGGAGCGGCTCCAAGAGCGCTTGTTCGATCTCGGTTACGCACGCTGCGACGTCGTGAGCGCCGTCGGCGAGTACGCCGTACGCGGCGGAATCATCGATCTGTTCGCAGCCACCGCCGATGCACCCGTGCGCATCGAGTTTCTTGGCGACACGATCGAGTCGATGCGCAGCTTCGCGATTGAATCCCAGCGCAGTAGCGGCCTGATAGAGCAGCTCGCGGTCACACCCTGGTCTGATGAAGTCGATCTTGACTCTACAGTATTCGATTACTTACGCTCCGACGCCACGGTTGTGCTCGAAGAGCCGGCGACGATCGCCGCCACGGCCCACGCGCTCGATGAGGAACGGGCGCGTGAGCGCCATACGCTGCTGGCGAATGAAGAGTCGGCGGAACTCTTGCGCGAGCTACCGGCTGCGGCGCCGCTCTCGCTACTCGAGGTCGGCGCGCTGATCGCACGACACGCCGCACTCTCGCTCCCGGGCGCGATCGAGCTCGGCACACCCTCGATCGATTGGATGCCGCCCGTCTTAGAATCGTTCGTCTACGAATGCCGGCCCGTAGAGCACTTCAACCGCCAAATCGGACTCTTCTCCGATACGCTGCGTCAATGGATCGCCGCCGGTGAAACGATCTTCGTCGTCAGTTCCGCCGTTTCTCGAACGGTCGACTTGTTGCGGGCCGCGGGTATTCCGGTTGGACGCGCAGCGCGCGGTGGAGTCTTGGTCGATCACGGTTCGATTGAATCCGGTTTTCGTGTTGCGGACTTGCGGCTGCGCGTGCTCGGCGACCGCGAGATCTTCGGCGCGCCGCCCAAACGCGTAAAGATGCGAGCCGTTAAGGAAGGCGTTCCGGTTACGCTCGCCGATCTGCGCGTCGGCGATTACGTCGTCCACGCCGTACACGGAATCGGTCAATATCTCGGGCTGCGCGCCGAAACGATCCTCGGCGCGACGCAAGATTACCTCGATCTGCGCTATGCCGGCAGCGATCGAATGCTCGTGCCGGTTACGCAGATGCATCAAATCGTCAAATATGTTGCGGCCGAAGGCCAGGCGCCACGTCTCTCCAAGATGGGCGGCGCCGATTGGGCGCGCACGAAGACTCGGCTCTCGGAGTCGTTGGCGAAGATCGCGGACTCGCTCGTCGAGCTCTATGCCGAGCGCGAGCTCTCGCGCGGCTTCGCTTACGGCGCAGACACGACGTGGCAAGCCGAGATGGAAGAGGCCTTCCCATACGAGCCGACGGCCGACCAGCAGAAAGCCATTGATGAAACTAAATCCGATATGGAGCGAGCGCAACCGATGGATCGGCTGATCTGTGGAGACGTCGGATACGGCAAAACGGAAGTTGCGATGCGCGCTGCCTTTAAAGCGATCGCAGACAAGAAGCAAGTCGCCGTGCTCGTGCCGACTACGCTGCTTGCCGACCAGCACTACCGCACCTTCAGTGCGCGATTCGGCGCCTTTCCCGTACGCGTTGAAATGCTCTCGCGGTTTACTCCGAAACGCGATCAGCAACGCATTCTTCGCGATCTGGCCGAGGGACGCGTCGACGTCGTGATTGGAACGCACCGTCTGCTGCAAAAGGACGTGGTCTTTGCCGACCTCGGCTTGATCGTCATCGACGAAGAGCAACGCTTCGGGGTCATGCACAAAGAGCGGCTGAAAGAGTACCGCGCCAGCGTCGACGTGTTGACGCTCTCGGCGACGCCGATTCCGCGCACGCTGCACATGTCGCTGCTCGGCGTTCGCGAACTTTCGCTGATTCAAACGGCGCCGAAGAACCGGATGTCGATTAAAACGCTCGTCGTACCGGCGACCGACGGCGTGGTCCAGCGCGCTATTGGAGCTGAGCTCGATCGCGGCGGACAAGTCTACTACTTGCATAACCGGATCGAGTCGATCTATGCGGTGCGCAACGCGCTGGAGCGGCTCGTGCCGCATGCGCGAATCGGGGTCGGGCACGGGCAGATGCGCGAAGCCGAGCTCGAACCCGTGATGCAGCGATTCATCGACGGCGAGCTCGACGTCCTGATCGCCACCACGATCATCGAGAACGGCATCGACATCCCTAACGTCAACACGATGATCGTCAACGATGCCGATCGTTTCGGATTGGCGCAGCTCTACCAGCTGCGCGGGCGAGTGGGGCGCTCGAACCACCAGGCATACTGCTATCTTCTCTATCAAGGGCACAAGGCGCTGACCGAGGAGGCCAAGGCGCGGCTGGAAGCGATTCGCGAGTTCGCGCACCTCGGCTCCGGATTGCAGATCGCGATGCGCGACCTCGAGATACGCGGCGCCGGGAATTTGTTGGGCTCGGCGCAGTCGGGCTACATCGCCTCGGTCGGATTCGACACCTACTGCGAGCTGCTCGCCGAAGCGATCGCGCAACGCCGGGGTGTGCCGGCTGCGCTGGAGGAACGCCAAGAAGCCGTCATCGACGTCAAGGTCAACGCGTACATTCCGAGTGACTACATCTCGCAAGTCTCGCAGAAGATCGCGGTCTATCAACAGTTGGCAAAGGCTCGCACGCAAGCGGAGGTCGAGGAGGTCGAAGCCGGCGTACGCGACCGGTTCGGCGCCTTCCCCGAGCCGCTGCATAACTTGGTCGAGCTGACCAAGCTGCGCGTCACCGCTTTGCAGAAGCGTGTTACGCGCGTGGTCGTCGACGAGGGGCGGTTGACTTTGGGTGTCGGATCGGGTTTCGAGCTGAGCCCTGCGGCGATCCCGAAATTTGCAGCGCTGACGCAGAATCGCTTCCGGTTCGGCGAAGGCCGTATCGTGGTCGACCTCCCCGAGTCTACGAGCTGGATGCCGTTGCTGAGCCAACTGCTCGAAGCCGTCTGAGCCCTCGGGGCTTCCCCTAGGAGGACCTGTACCACGCTGAGCGAACCAGGCCGCCGTACTGCGGGGCCGTGGCCCCGCTTCCTACGCACTGAACCCTTCCCTACGGAGCAATGATGTCGAACGCCCAACGCATCACCGTGGGCCTTGCCGCCCTTCTAATCAGCACGCCGTTAGCGGCGTGCTCCGGCGGCGCGGTCGCGACGGTGAACGGCCAACCGATCAGTCGATCTGCATTTAACAGCCGGCTCGAAAGCAGCCCAATGGGGCGCACCGTGCTGCAGCAGATGGTGCAGGAGACGCTGATCGAGCAGTACGCCAAGAACAATAACATCACCCTCACCGACGCCGAGCTCGACGCTCGCGAAAACCAGATCAAGGCCAACTTTCCGAGCGGCTCGTGGGATGAAATGTTAAAAGCGCGCGGGCTCACCGAAGCCGACGTGCGCGCCGCCATACGCGAACAGGCCATTCTCGACAAGGCGCTGGCCAAAGACGTAACGGTGAGTCCCGCTTCCATCAAACAATATTTCGATAAGAATCACGCGACGTACGACAAACCCGAACAGGTGACGGCACGGCACATCTTGGTGCCGACTCTGGCGCTGGCGCAGAAGGTCGAAGCAGACTTAAAGGCCGGTCAGAACTTTGCAACGCTCGCCAAGCAATACTCTACCGATCCCGGAAGCAAAGATAAGGGCGGCGAACTCGGTTCCTTCAGACGCGGCCAAATGGTTCCGGCCTTCGACAAGTACGCGTTTTCGGCACCGATCGGCGCGATTAGCCCGCCGATCAAGTCGCCGTTCGGCTACCATATAATTCAGGTCGAATCGCGCCAGCCCGCACAGAAAGCGACGCTCGCAAGCGCGACGCCTCAGATCACCGACACGTTGCGGCAGCAGCAAGAGGCGCCACTAATTCAACCGTTTCTTCAAGGCCTTCAACAGAAGGCGACGATCGTAGTGAACGATCCGCAGTTTGCCGGACTCTTCGCAACGCCGATTCCGGCGGCGCCCGCGGCGAGTGCACCGGCGGCAGCCTCGGCAGCACCGACAAGCACGAAGTAGAGGCCGCACGGGGGCGTCGCATTGATGCCCCCGAACACGGTGGCGTGCTGGTTCGCATTGCGGGTCTCGGTCCGGGCGACCCCGGACTCTTGACGATCGGCAGCCTCGATGCGCTCCGCGCGATCGGAAGAGCGGTCGTGCTGCTCGTCCCGCCCGACCTCACCGGATATCTCAAACGCAACGGCGTCAGCATTGTCGCCAACCTGGTCGACGATCCTGCGCTGCTCGTGCGCGGCAGCGCCGACGAGATCTCGCGATTTGCCGGTCGTCTCGACGAAGTAGATTCCGGAGCCCTTGGACTCGGCGTACTCGGGAATCCCCTCTCCGATTTTCCCGGTCTGCCGCCGTTGCTTCGGGCACTCGAAGCCCGCGGCATCGTGACCGAGATTCTGCCCGGCGTTCCGCGCGCTACCCTCTCCGCAGCGATTACGATGCCCCTCGTCCCGCTTCCGCCGCACTCGACACACTATTCGTGGGACGACTTGGTCGAGATCATGGCCCGACTGCGGATGGGCTGTCCCTGGGATCGCGAGCAAACGCATCGCACACTCGTTCCGTATCTCATCGAAGAGACGTTTGAAGTCGTCGACGCCATAGAGCTCTCACAGCTCGATAGTCTCTGCGAAGAACTCGGTGACTTGCTGCTGCAGATTCTCTTCCATGCGCAGCTCGCAACCGAAGTCGGGAAGTTTACCATCGCCGACGTCGTCGACGCGCTTGCGAACAAGATGGTTCGCCGCCATCCGCACGTTTTCGGCGATGCC
>Ga0306920_100012823_pt1 | contig 11389 bp, 7 predicted proteins | sample flu12Cox44000170_FD_204666 | JGI IMG/M metagenome (GOLD analysis project Ga0306920, IMG submission 204666) | Lab enrichment of tropical soil microbial communities from Luquillo Experimental Forest, Puerto Rico - flux4day.12C.oxic.44.000.170 (v2)... | ecosystem: Environmental > Terrestrial >...
TTGGACGCAGAAGAAGAGCTCCTTTGCCTTCTTCTTGACGACCTTGCCCTCCGGCTCGGGCGTCTTCTTGAAGTCGCGTTTCTTGCGGTATTCCTCGAGGGCCATCCCGGAATCTTAGATCACGACGTCGTCGGCAAACCTTTCCTTGACTTTCTCCGTCCAACGGCTGACAGTAGCCAGCTATACATAGCCAGCTATGCCAAAACACAGCAACGACCGCCTGCAGGGCACGCTCGATCTGCTCCTCCTGAAGATCCTCGATCGCTCGGGGCCGCTGCACGGCTACGCGATCGCGCAGCGGATCCATCAGGCGACAGCCGACTCGCTGCGCATCGAGGAGGGCTCTCTCTACCCCGCACTGCAGCGGATGACACACGAGAAATGGCTGAAGGCCCAGTGGGGGACGACGGACACGGGCCGCAAGGCGCGCTTCTATACGGTCTCGGCTACCGGGCGGAAGCAGCTGGAGGAAGAAGAGCGACGGTGGGTCACGCTGACCGAGGCGGTGAACAAGGCGCTGCGTTTCGCCTGAGGATCCGATGTCGCCCTTCCATCGCCTCTGGAACGTCATTCGCTGGCGCCGCCTTGACGACGAGCTCCGTCAGGAGGTTGCGATCCATCTCGCGCTGATCGAGGAAGAGGAGCGTGCCAATGGCCTCAGCGCGGAACAGGCCAGGCGGCGCGCACTCACGCGCTTTGGCAGTCCGGTGGTGTCCCGTGAGCGATCCCTGGAGGCGATTGTGGCGATGTGGGTCGAAAATCTCGGCAAGGAGTTGCTGTTTGCCTGGCGCCGTTTGAGCCGCAGCCCGGCGTTCACCGTTGCGGCCGTGCTGACGCTGGCGTTGGCCATTGGCGCGAACGCCGCCATCTTTGCGGTGGTCTATCGCGTGATTCTGAATCCGCTGCCTTATGCGGACTCGGCGCGCGTGGTCTCGCTCGAGGACGGCATGCCGGCTCGCAACGTCCCGATCGGTTTCAACTCGCTGACGACGCAGATCTACTATGCGTATCTCGACCGGGCGCATTCGTTCGAGTCCGTTGCGCTCTACCGCATCGAGGATCGCGCGCTCACCGGACAGGGCGATCCGGAGCGAGTGTCCACCGCGCGCGTGACACCGTCGCTTGCGTCGGTGCTCCGCATTGCGCCGGCGATCGGACGCTGGTTTGCGGAAACGGAAGGCGTTTCCAGCGGCCCGCAAATCGCGGTGCTCTCTCATGGCCTCTGGACCCGTCGATACGGTGGCGATCCGAACATCCTGGGCCGCACCATCGAGCTCGATGGGGTGTCGACGGCCGTGGTCGGCGTCCTGCCCGCCTGGTTCACGTTTCCAAGCACGACCGTCGACGCATGGACGCCGCTGGCGTTAACGCGTGCGTCGGCGACGGACAACTACTCGTTCACCGGAATAGCCCGCTTGCGTCCCGGCGCGACGGTTGCGAACGCTCGCGCCGAGCTCAATCAGCTGCACGTCGATCTCGAGCGCACCTATCCGGGAAATGGATACAGGCAGCTCGTCTCGGCCCCGGCGACGTTGATTGAGGCAACGACGGGGCGAGTTGCCGGGGCGCTCTGGATCGTGCTCACGTCGGTCGGTCTGGTCCTGCTGGTTGCGTGCGCGAACGTCGCGAATCTCTTTCTTGCTCGATCGGAGATCCGGCAGCGCGAGGTGATGCTTCGCTCAGCGCTCGGCGCTGGCACGGCCGCCATCGCGCGCTACTTCCTGTGCGAGAGCGTCATGCTGTCGGCGCTCGGCGGCCTGCTCGGGTTCGGGCTTGCATGGGGAGCCGTCCGCCTGCTGGTCGCATTTGGCCCGGCGAGCCTTCCCCGGCTGAACGAGGTCCGCCTCGACGTCGTCGTCCTGTTATTCACGCTTGGCCTGGTGATGCTGACGGCCGTCGCGTTCGGCGGTCTTCCGCTTTTGCGTGCGACGCCGATTGTCGCCGCGCTCCGCGACGGCGGACGCGGTGGTACGCTCGGCCGCAGCCGTCACCGCACGCGTCAACTGCTCATGGGCGGACAAGTGGCGCTGGCGCTTGTGCTGCTCGTCGCATCCGGCCTGATGTTCCGCAGCTTTCAGCGGCTGCGCGCCGTCAATCCCAACTTCAATGCGGCATCCGCGCTGACGTTCCGCATCGGCCTGCCAGCCGCTGACTATCCCGACCGTGGACGCATGGCTGCCGCGCATGTCGCCGTCATCGGAGAGCTGTCGCGTGTTCCCGGAGTCGTTGCGGTGTCAGCGGCGACCTGCCTGCCGCTCGTCGAGGGGTGCAATCAGGGTGGTGCGCTCTTTGTGGACGGGCAGCCAATGCAGCCCGGGCAGCAGCCGCCGGTCGTCTTGCGACGGGCGGTCGCGGGCGGTTTCTTCGAGACGATGGGCATGCGAATCGTTCGCGGCCGTTCGATCTCTCGTGACGATGTCGAACGCAACGAACCGATCGCGGTCATCACCGAGAGCCTGGCGAAATCGACATTTGCGGGCATTGATCCAATCGGCAGACGAGTAAGGTTCGGCAACCGCCCGCTGCCGTCAGGCGACGGAGGCTGGCTGACGATCACCGGTGTCGTCGCGGACACGCCCGTCCTTGCTCTCGGCGAGACACGATCCCTGCCGCAGCTCTACATGCCGGTTTTTTCCTCGCGGCAGATCCCTCTTCCGCCCCGCACGGATGCGATGACGTTCGTCGTGAAGACCGAAGCGTCGCCGGCCGCGTTGACGGCCAGCGCGCGCTCGGCCGTGGCGCGCGTCGACACGAAGCTGGCCCTTGCGCAGATCCGTACGCTGCAGGATCTCCTCGATCGATCGTCCTCACAGATGGCATTCACGATGACGTTGCTTGCGATTGCCGCGGCAGTCGCTCTCGCGCTCGGCCTTATCGGCATCTACGGTGTGATGTCGTACATCGTCAGTCAGCGAACAGCCGAGATTGGCGTGCGGCTGGCACTCGGCGCGGCACCGGGAAGCGTCGCGGGAATGATCGTGCGTCAGGGCGGGCTGGTCGCCGTAGCGGGCATCGCATTCGGCATCATCGCCGCTCTTGCCGGCGGCCGCCTCATCGAGTCGGTGTTGTACGGCGTGAGCCCGCGCGATCCGGGCGTCTTCGCATTCACGACGACGGTGCTGCTAATCGTGGCGACCGGTGCGTGCTGGATCCCTGCGCGCCGCGCCGCGCGTCTGAGCCCGCTCGAGGCGCTTCGTACTGAATAACCGTTGCTGAGGAGAGGCCCATGTCGTTCCTTCGACGACTCTGGAATGTCGTTCGCCGCCGCGATCTCGACGATGAGCTCCAGCAGGAACTTGCGACGCATCTCGCGTTGATCGTGGAGGAGGAGCGCGCCAACGGTCTTGGTACGGAAGGCGCGCACCGTCGCGCCCGAGCGCGGTTCGGGAGCCCGATGGTCCATCGCGAACGCGCGCTCGACAGCGTGATCGCCACGTGGCTCGAGAACGCGGCGAAGGAAATCGGCTTTGCCGGGCGTCGCCTGCTTCGCAGCCCGGCATTTACGTTGGCCGCCATTCTGACACTTGCGCTCGCCATCGGCGCGAACGCGGCGATCTTCGCCGTTGTCGAGCGCGTGCTTCTGAACCCGCTGCCGTATCCGGATTCCGATCGGCTTGTCACGCTCGATCACGGGGCGTTGGCGTTCAACCTGACGCGGGGCTTCGGAATCACGCGCGGCTATTACTACCTCTATCTGGAACGCGCCCAGACGTTGGAAAGCCTGGCCATCTATGCCGGAGAGACGGCGCCGCTCACCGGCAGCGGCGAGCCTGAGCGAATCGACGTCGTGAACACGACGCCGTCGCTCGCGTCCGTCATGCGAGTCCGGCCCGCTGTCGGGCGCTGGTTTACTGAAGACGAAGGCCGGCCGGGAGCGCCGTCGCGAATCGTGCTGTCCCACGGGCTGTGGCTGCGCCGGTTCGGCGGCGATCCAGGTATCGTCGGCCGCACGATTACGCTGTCCGGTGTGTCGAGCGAAGTCATCGGCGTGATGCCGGCGTCGTTCAGGTTTCCCTTCGAGCGGACCGAGGCGTGGGCGCCGTTGCAAATCACGCGCGCAATGGGATTCGGCACGTGGTTGTACAACGGCGTGGCTCGCCTGCGTAACGGCGTCAAGGTCGCGGACGCACGCGACGAACTCAGTCGCCTGATTCCCCAGGTGACTCAGGCGTTTCCGGGAGATCCCTTCGCGGTGGGCAACTCGACGATGCTCAAGGCGATCGCAGCGACTCGGACGCTCAAAGACGTGGTCATCGGAGACGTCGCGAGCGGGCTGTGGATCGTGCTCGCGTCGGTGAGCCTCGTCCTGCTGGTCGCGTGTGCGAACGTGGCCAACCTCTTTCTGGTGCGCTCCGAAGTGCGTCAGCGCGAGGTCAGCGTGCGCCGCGCGCTTGGCGCCGGCCGTGCCGGCATCGCACGGTACTTCCTGGCGGAGAGCCTGCTGCTGTCCATCGCGGGCGGTTTGCTGGGGCTCGCGATCGCCTGGGCGGCGGTTCACCTGCTGGTCTCGGCAGGTCCGGTGACGTTGCCGCGGTTGCGTGAAATCCAGCTCGATCGGATCTCGATCGCGTATACGGCCGCGCTGACGTTCTTGACCGCGGTCATGTTCGGTGCTGTTCCGCTGCTGCGCAACGACGCCTTTGCCACGACGCTCAACGAGGGTGGACGCGGCAACACCGCCGACCGTTCGCGGCACCGGGCGCGGCGCTTGCTGATGGGCGGACAGGTCGCGCTCGCGCTGGTCCTGCTCATCGCATCAGGACTCATGGTGCGCAGCTTTCAGAAGATGCGGAACGTCGACCCCGGTTTCAATTCGGTGTCTGCGCTGACCTTCAGCGTTGCGCTTCCGACTGCGGCGTACCCGTCGCGCGAGACCGCGGTCCTGGCACAGCAGGCGATCCTCACTCGTCTCGCGGCGCTGCCGGGAGTCGTTTCCGCCGCGTCGTCGACGTCGCTGCCCCTCTTGCAGGGCGCCGGTTTCGGAAACACGGTTCTTGTGCCGAATCGGCCGCGCCTGCCGAATGTCATCCCGCCGCCCGCCCTCTTTCAGGCCGTCAGCGCCGGCTTCTTCGAGACGATGGGGATACGGCTTCGGCGCGGCCGTGTGATAACGCGCGAGGACGTCGATCACAGGGAGCCGGTTGCCGTGATCAGCGAGGCGCTCGCCGGGCGCTTGTTTCCGGGTGAGGACTCCCTCGGACGTTATCTGATCTCATCGGCGCCCCCGGCCCGGCCCGGTGGGCCGCCCGCTCCAGTGCCGCTGCAGATCGTCGGCATCGTCGCCAATACAGCCGTACAAACGCTCACAGAAGCCACGCCCGCGTCGCTCATCTACATGCCGATGTCCATTGCCGGAGGCCCCGGTATTCCGCCATCCGCGCTTGTCGGCCCTGATGTCTCGTCGATGAACTTCGTTCTGCGCACCGCCGTGGAGCCGGCCAGCCTTTCCGCGTCCATTCGACGGGCGATTGACGCCGTCGACCCGAAGCTCGCGATCGCGCGGCCCCGTACGATGCAATCGCTCGTCGATCGCGCGTCCGCGCAAATGGCGTTTACGATGGTCCTGATCGCCATTGCGGCCGGCGTCGCGCTGCTGCTCGGCATCGTCGGGATCTACGGCGTCATGTCGTACATCGTCAGCCAACGGACAACCGAGATCGGCGTGCGGCTTGCACTCGGAGCCGAGCCGCGTGCCGTGTCGTCGATGATTCTTCGCCAGGGGGGTGTCGTCGCTCTCGTCGGCGCCGCGGTGGGTCTGACCGCCGCGCTGGCGGGCAGCCGGCTCATCGCGTCGCTTCTGTACGGCGTCACGCCGAGAGATCCGTCCGTGTTCGTGGGCACGACGCTGTTGCTGTTGATCGTGTCGGCGCTCGCATGCTGGCTGCCGGCGCGTCGCGCGGCTCGCCTCAGCCCGCTCGAGGCGCTGCGCGTCGATTAGACGGTCAGCATGACAGCTCGCGGGCGATAGAGGCGATCAACCAGGTCCGGAACGCGATCAACCACGTCCGGGACGCGATTCACGCCTCCGCACGCGCCATGGTCCGCTTGATCTGGGGCGTGAGCAGGCTCAGCGGGATGGCGACGACCGCGAGGATGGCGACGAGCATCAGGAAGAACTGACTGTGCGGCATGCGGTCCCAGTAGATGCCTATCGATCCGGACAGATAGCCGCCGATGCCGAGGCTCGCGAACCAGCCGCCCATCATCAGACCGCGTAGCCGCGGCGGCGACAGCCGATTCACGAGCGACATGCCCATCGGGCTGAGCGCGATCTCGCCCAGCGCGATGAGGACGTTGGCCGAAATCAGCCATGCGGGAGAGACACGGCCGGTGTTGCCGCCGATGGAGCCGGCGTACGCCAGCATGCCGAGCGCGCCTGCGACCAGCAACACGCCCAGCAGCATCTTCACCGGTGTCGACGGCTCGGCGTTCCGGCGTTGCAGCCAGGCCCACGTGGCGACCAGCACGGGCGACAGGAGTATCACCCCCAGCGGTTCGAACACCTGAAAGGTTTCCGGATTCCACGTCGTGGCGGTGCTGTCGCGCGCCCAGAACGTGAACGTATAGAAGATTTGGTAGAACGCAATCCAGAACACCAGCGAGATGCCGAAAATTGCCAGCAGCGTGATCACGCGCGAGCGCACTTCGCCCGGTGCGAGCGTCTTCGATTCGACGGAAGCCTCGTCGATTTTCACGTCCGCTTCGGCCACATATCGCTTGAATGTGATGAACGTGATGAGCGACAGCACCATTGCCACGGCCGCCGACATGAACGCGATGCTCCAGCCGTAGTGAGTCCGCAGCCACGAGACGGTGAGCGGCGAGATGAACGCGCCGATGTTCACGCCCATGTAGTAGATGTTGAACCCCTGGTCGCGAAGCTGCGGCCGGTGGCGATACAGATTGCCGACAAGTGTCGAGACGTTCGGCTTGAGCAGCCCGCTGCCGGTCGCGAGCAGGATCAGGCCGGAGTAGAAAAACGGAATCGCCTCGACGCCGAGCACGAGGTGCCCGAACATCATCAGCACGCCGCCGACGATGACCGCGCGTGTGAAGCCGAGAAATCGATCGGCGAGGAATCCCCCGGCCACCGGCATCAGGTACACGCCAGCGGTGTACGCGCCGTACACCTGTCCGGTCTTCGCCACACTGAAGCACAGCGCCTCGTTCATGTAGAGGGAGAGGATCGCCATCATCGAGTAGAAGCTGTAGCGCTCCCAGAGCTCGGTGAAGAAGAGAACGTACAGTCCGGGTGGATGCGCAGTGGGGCGGCTGGGCGCGGCGACGGCCATCGGTCTCAGGGAGCTTACAACGTCTCGGAGACCCTGTGACAGAATGTTGAGGCTCGATGCACGCACTACTCATTTCAACGTACGAGCTCGGACGGCAACCATTCGGTCTCGCGTCGCCGGCGGCCTGGCTCCGCGCCTCCGGATGGGACGTCACGTGCGTCGACATCAGCAGGGATCGTCTGCGGCGCGAAGCGATCCAGCGCGCCGATGTCGTCGGCATCCATCTGCCGATGCACACAGCCACGCGTCTGGCCGGTCCGGTAATTTCAGCGATCAAAGCGATCAGTCCGGCCATTCGGCTGTGCGCCTACGGCTTGTACGCGCCGCTCAACGCGGAGTGGTTGCGCTCGCTCGGCGTCGATGCGGTTTTCGGCGGGGAATTCGAGGAAGAGCTGACGAAATACGCAGCAGGCCTGAAGGCCCGCACTACGACCGAGAGCCTCGGCGGCCCTGAAAAGGCCGCCCAACGATCGACCACGGGCGACTTGTTGCCGCGTCTCAACTTCCTGGTGCCTCACCGCAACGGCCTGCCACCGCTCCGCAGCTACGCGACCCTTCATCTCGGCGACGGGCGGACGAAGATCGTCGGGGCCACCGAAGCCAGCCGGGGCTGCAAGCATCTGTGCCGCCATTGCCCGGTCGTGCCGATCTACGGCGGACAGTTTCGCGTCGTGCCCGCTGACATCGTCCTCGCCGACATCGATGCGCAGGTCAGGGCGGGCGCCCAGCACATCTCCTTCGGCGATCCCGACTTCTTCAACGGCCCGACCCACGCGATGCGCGTCGTCGAGGCGCTTCATGCGGCGCATCCCGATCTCACGTACGACGTGACGATCAAGATCGAACACCTGCTGAAGCAGCGCGACCTGCTGAGCGGTCTCGTCCGCACCGGATGCGCGTTCGTCACCAGCGCCGTCGAGTCGATCGACGATGCAATGCTCTCCAGGCTGGACAAAGGACACACACGGGACGACTTCGTGGCGGCTGCCGCTCGCTGCCGTGACGCCGGCCTCGCGCTGGTGCCGACGTTCGTGGCCTTCCATCCCTGGGTGACGCTCGACGGTTACTGCGATCTGATCGAGTGCCTGCAGGATCTCGATCTCGTCGATCACGTCGCGCCGATTCAGCTGGCCATCCGGCTGCTGATCCCGCGAGGTTCGCGCCTGCTGGAACTCGAGGAGGTTCGGACGCTGGTCGGTTCGTTCGATGGCCATACGCTGGCGTATCCGTGGTCACATCCCGATCCCCGCGTCGATGCCCTTCAGCGGGACGTCTCCGACATCGTCGGTATCCGGACGGGCGCCGATCGCCGGGCCGTCTGCGCCGAGATTGCGGCCCTGGCCTTTGAGTGTGCCGGACGACATGTGCCTGCGATGCCGCAGGGGTCCACCCGATCGGCAGTGCCGTACCTCAGCGAGCCGTGGTATTGCTGCGCGGAGCCTAATCCCGATCATCTCGCGCTCATTTGAGCCTCAGCCCTTTGCCCTCCGCCCTGTGCCCTCTGCCGTGAAAAAGCGCGTCCTCCTGCTCGCCACCACAACCGGTTATCAGACCCGCATGTTCGGGGAGGCTGCCGAGCGCGTCGGTGTCGAACTGGTCTTCGCGACCGATCGCTGTGATGTGCTCGAAGATCCCTGGCGCGACCGCGCGATTCCGGTCCGCTTTCACGATGAGGAGGCGTCGGTCGACACGATTCTCGAGCACGCGGCACATCAGCCCATCAGCGGCGTGCTGGTCGTCGGCGACCGGCCCACAGTCGTCGCGGCCATGACCGCCCGCGAGTTGCGGATACCGGCGCATTTGCCGCCGGCGGCCGCGGTGTCCCGCAACAAGCTGTTTACGCGGGAGCGCCTTCGCGATTGCGATCTGCTGAGACCATGGTTCTTTCCGACATCGGTTAAAGCCGATCCGCGTGATCTCGCGGGCCTGATCGAATACCCATGCGTGATCAAGCCGCTGACGCTCTCGGCGAGCCGCGGTGTGATGCGCGCCGACGACCGTGTAGCGTTCGTCGAAAAATTCGAGCGGCTGCGGACGCTGCTGAAGTCGGCGGAGGTTCGTGCCGAGCGCCTGCCGGACGAGGGCGCCTACGACACCATCCTGGTGGAAGGCTTCATCGAGGGCTGGGAGTTCGCGCTCGAGGGCATCATGCATCACGGCGCGCTCAACGCGCTGGCGCTGTTCGACAAGCCCGATCCCCTCGACGGCCCGTTCTTCGAAGAGACCATCTACGTCACTCCGTCGACGGCGCCTGATGCGATGCAGTGGGACATCCTTGACGCGGTGTCGCGCGCGACGGCGGCGATTGGCCTGACTCATGGACCGATTCATGCCGAATGCCGGGTAAACAATCGCGGCGTCTACATTCTCGAGGTGGCAGCGCGGCCGATTGGCGGCCTGTGTGCCAGATCGCTCCGTTTTCAGAAAAAGGGCGAAGGCCCGCTCGTGTCGCTCGAGGAAGTGCTGCTTCGCCACACGCTCGGGGAGTCCCCGAGCGACTGGAGGCGCGAGGCGGCCGCGTCTGGCGTCATGATGATTCCGATCCCGCACCGAGGAATCTTCCGCTCGGTGGGCGGCGTTGACGAAGCCAGCGCAGTGCCTGGCATCGACGATGTGCAGATCACGGCCAAAACGGATCAGGTGCTGGTGCCGCTGCCGGAAGGCGCCAGTTACCTCGGGTTCATCTTCGCGCATGCGCCCACGCCGGATGCGGTCGAGCGGGCCCTGCGCGATGCCCATGCACAGCTGCGGTTTGCGATCGATCCAGAGTTGCCGATGCTACAATCCAGAAATGGCTGACGCCTGCGATCCCATTCCGGCCAAACCCGTTGGCAATGTCAGCGGGCGCAAGGTCTTCTGCATGAAGCTCCAGAAAGAGCTCCCGGGCCTCGACGAACCACCGTGGCCGGGCGAGCTGGGCCAGCGTATCTACGAAAATATCTCCGCGCAGGCCTGGAAGATGTGGGAAGACCGGATGAAGATGATTCTCAACGAGTACCGCCTGATGCCGTGGCAGAAAGAGGCGCAGGACCTCGTCGCGAAGCACATGGAGGACTTCTTCTTCGGCGAAGGCTCGGCGCTCCCGCCGGAGTACGTACCCCAGCAAACGAAGTAGGACGGCCCTTTCAGGCCGCCGAACGCGCGGCTGAAAGTCCCGCGCTACGACCGTCGTCATGTAGTGTCCGGCTTCAGCCGGACGTCAAGCCGTCGGCAACGACGCGACCTGCACGCGCGCGTCGTTGAAGCACGCGCCGCCGGCGATGTCGGTGAGCGCGTCCGGCACGAGCGCGGTCGTCGTCGTACTGTTACGCACGCTGCGCCGCCACAAGCCTTTCGGCATACTCACCGTTCCGGGGCGAATCGCCGGCGCCACCTGCAGCGGACAGTGCACTTCGCCGAGGTCGTTGAAAATCCGCACCAGATCCCCATCCGCCAGGCCGCGGGCCTGCGCGTCGTCCGGATGCATGAGCAGCTTGACGTCGGGTCGCGGCAGCTGGCCGAGCGTCGAGTTGATCGTGCGGTCGCTGGTCGGTGAGATGAGCGCAAGCGGATACTTCGCCGTCGCCGGATCGGGTTGAAACGCGTAAAGACCAAGCGGCGCCTCGGTGTCCAACTCCGCCGGGAAGAGGTTGGCCTTGCCGTCAGGCGTGTTCGGGAACACATCGACGAACTGAATGGGGGCGGCGCCGCACGGTGCGGTCGGCGGGATGTCGTCACGCAGATCCGCGCCCACCGAACCAGGTAACGAGTCGAGCACCTTGACCAGCAGGTCCAGCTCACCGGTCGGCTCGTTCTCGCGAAGCACATCGAGCCGCGCGGCGATTTCCCCGAAGACGTCGGCGTTCGACCGCGCTTCGCCGACGGCGTCGATTACCGGCCGCGCCAGGCTCATGTGGATCGGCCCGTACGACCGCGCGAAATCGTAGCCCTCGAGAAAGGTCGTCGCTGGAAGGACGACGTCCGCATAAAGTGCGGTGTCGGTCATCACCTGCTCGAACACGACCGTGAACAGGTCTTCGCGCTGCAGGCCGCGGACGATGTGCTTCTGATCAGGGACGGTTGCGACCGGATTGCAGTTGTAGACGAAAAGCACGTTC
>Ga0306920_100012826_pt1 | contig 11387 bp, 9 predicted proteins | sample flu12Cox44000170_FD_204666 | JGI IMG/M metagenome (GOLD analysis project Ga0306920, IMG submission 204666) | Lab enrichment of tropical soil microbial communities from Luquillo Experimental Forest, Puerto Rico - flux4day.12C.oxic.44.000.170 (v2)... | ecosystem: Environmental > Terrestrial >...
TGGGTGAGGTGGTCGAAGCGCGTGAAGCGCGGAACGACATACGGGCCATACATACCGCCGCCGGGTTTAATGAACCGAGGTCGCTGGTCACCAGGTTCATCGTGCTTTGCATGGTCACGCGCAAAGTCGAAGAGTCGAATCGGATCTGACCACGGGCCCCAAGGGTGAGACGCCCAACGCAGGACTACTCCGGCATACAGCAGTACCCAGCAGCCCACCTCGCGAATGTAAGCGAGGGAGAGTTCTCCCACGACTCCGCGGTTGACCACCGTGATGACGCCATTCTTTCCGGGAAAGAACTCGCGGTCGTCAAACAAGAAGATCGCATCCCTCTGGTGTGTCGACCACTTGGGCGTGCCGCACGGGCCGCTTGTCGGAGTCACGGCTCCAAATCCACTCAGGAAGCGCCAGTCCTCGAAGCGTGGGTCCGCGTTCGGAGGCAGCGGCACATATGCGAGGCAAGCCTGGCTCTCTCGATAGCGTCCCGATCCGACGAGAATGAGCCCTTCGCCGCCCGGGACGGCATTGGGGGGTAGGTGGGGCCAATCGTCGTTTCTGATCTTCCACGGAGCGATGTTGATGAACTTGAACTCTCCCCGCTCGACGTAAGCGCTCTCGTCCAGGAAGCTGCGGGCATGATCGGAGATGCTTTCGTGCCCAGGCACGACCTGGAACGTGTCGTGCCAGTCTGCACTGCTCGCGAGAACCGATCGGCCCATGAAGTCGGCATCGTTCTTAATGCCCTCCGTGAATGGCTTAGCTGTGAAGCGATCCGTCGTTGCGAAAACGTAAAGCTTACCAGCGTGACTGAAACCACCGGACGGCACCTCGAGACATCCCTGGCCGACGCCTTCGATGTCAAATACGAACGGAAGTGGAACCGGTAGCGTGTGGTGCAGGAAAGTGATCGGGGGGCCCAGGAGACCGGCATCATGAGCCGAGGTACGGGCCATGACCTTACCGCAATCAGGGAACAAACCAAGCGGGAAACCAAAACGGAGCACAGGGAACACCTGGGTGTCGCCGAAGAAGAAATACAGCAGCCCGTCGCCGGTATCGTGATCGATGACGATACCGAGATCCGTTCCAATAACATGGGCGTCGACGCAGTTGTTATGGATGGGCTTGCCTTCGGGATCCTTCAAACCGGTCAGCTGGCAGATCCGGTTTGTGCTCACCCAAGTTAGCCGCTGTTTGACAACGTCGTGCCGAATGGTGAGCTCGTCTCCGAAGAAGGACACCCGATCACACAAGAGCTGCCGCGCCTTGACAATCGCACCCGTGGGGAGCGGAGTGATCAGCGGGATCAGGACCTCGGAACCTCCGCTGCGAGCGCTCGCAAAGAAGCTACCATCACGGTAGACCTCCACCAGCGCGCCGGGTACCACACCGGTCACGTGCAGGAACTTGCCACAGTCCTTGATGCCCGGCAGGCCCAGGTGACCAAGCGGGTGCACCGGTTCAGCGTTAGAATCCGCTTGCTGGAGACATGCGAGCTGCCGCACGAACACTTTGCGGTTAAGCGCAAGGGCGGGTGCGACCAGAAGGTCTGCAACCGCCTCGAAAACGTAGCGGCCCGCTATCATCCGAACACGCGGTGGCTGATCGCACGTCATGTAAATCTCTACACGTGCGCCGGGGTGGATGTCCGTCACGCGAACCATGCGGGCGCACTCAAACAACGGACCCGCGATTTGCGGGGCTGGCAGTGCCGCATGCAGAGCTCCAATGCTCTCCGGAGCAGATGGCCGGCTGGTGTGACCGCAGAGTGTCTGGGACGCCATGAGCACGGAGCCACGCACCGGGTCGAGTGGTTCGACGAGTGGTATGTCACACGTCTCACCCCATGCCTCGGCGTCGGCGACGGTGGAACCCATCTCAAATGACTGCGCGGTCTGAACTATCTGCACGGCGGCGTTGTAGCGCAGGCCGGTGACTCGAACGCTCTGCATGCCTCGACACGACCGGCACCGGGACGGCGGCTGCCGACCCTACCTTCGCGTGGACGGGGGGCCCCGTCAGTTCGCAGTCAGGGAAGCGCTGGTCGAAGCCGACCTTCTCGTCTTTCTTCAGCGGGTCGGCAACGCGAAACCATAGCTCAGGGTAGTCGAAGCAGCTCGAACCGGACTCAATGTCATTACGAAACATCCGGACTGTCGCGCCTACGGCGACACCCTTCACCAGCACAGCGCGCTCGCACGCGTGCAAGGGTTCCTGGATCGCCGGCTTCGCGATGACACGTTGGACGCTGTAAGGCAGATCAGGAGGCGGGAGCGGACTCGGCGGACCCAACAAACTGCAGATCGACTGCTGACCCGTAAGAACCTCACCCTCTAATAGTGGCTGCGCGAATACTACTCGGGCTGCGCCGAGGTCCGGATCGACGGTCCCTTTCCCCATGGGCCCGCGGGTCTGCGAGACGATTTGCACGTCGGCCCCTGGCAACCCGCCGAACGCCGCGCATCGACCGCAAGCGTGCAGATGGGTCTCGGGGCTGATCGGTCCCAGCTCTGCCTGGCTCGGCTCGGGCTGTACCACCTCGGCCTGGATGGATGAACCCGGAGCAGCACCCGGAACCGACTGCGTGGCGTAGACTTTTTCCCCAGCCTTCAGAGGCCGCGTCAACGTGAAGACCTCGTCGGGGCCGGATGCAACGCCCTGGAAAACCTCCTCGTTAACATTGCTTGGTGAAGCGTGGATCTTGACCGTGGCTCCAGTCTTCTGGCCCTGCAACCGGACACGCCTGGTGCAGGCGGAAAGCGGGATCACAATCTTCGGTGGGGAAAGGGGCATGTCAGAACATAGTATCTAAGTAGCCCGGTGCGGCTCACCGCTCATCCCACGAAACCGCCGAACCCATTTGTACCGACATTCCCCAGATTCCCAGGGCTTTTGAAGGCGATTTTCCGTCCGATCGAGGCGCGCTGCAACGAATTCGATCGCCTCTGACTGGTGTCGGCAAGCAAATCGTCGGCTGACCGCCCCGAAGCGCCGGAACTCGTCGCTTGGCCTTCATCAGGGCGCACCTCTGCTGTCATCGCCTGCCGCATCTGACCCCGCGCCGCTCATGCCGGCGCGGGCGGTGCCCGCAGGCGGGCGATCAGCGACAGGATCTCGGCGAACATCTGCCGCGGCATTGCGACCTCGGCCATCTGGAACGTGACGTAGCGCCCGTGGCTGACGACCTTGGCCCCGATCTTGATCAGCTTCTCGCGCAGGCTGGTTAGCGACCATAGCGGCGCCGTCTTGGGCATCGCCAGTGTCCGCATGAAATTGCCGAGGTTGTAAGCGAGCACATGAAGCTGGAGGCGCACGGCATTAGCGGCGAACGTTCGACACGACAGCCGCGTCCATTTGATCGCGCCCTTGCCTTCCTTTATCCACTGCTCCGCCGTGCCGCGCTGGTTGTAGAAGGCGACGACCCGCTCGGCCGGCCGCGCCAGATTGGTCACGATAAAGCCGACACGCGGGTAAAGCTCGCCCGGATGCCATTCGACCTTGGCCACAACGCGGCGCGGCTTAATCCAGCTCTGCGCTCGATAGGTGAAGCTGGCGTAGTGGCGGCGCACCTCGTGCGGCGGTCGTCCGACCGGACGCTTCAGCAGGTAGGCGATCCTGTTCTGCAGGACGATGTTAGGCCGGCAGCCGGATTGTGTAGCCGATGCGCTCGGTTTCGAGAAACTCGTATATCTCGGGGTTGGCGAAGGCGGCATCGCCCCGGAAGTAGAGGCGCTTCACGCTCTCTCGGTAGCGGGCAATCACCGGCTCCAGCACCGCGCGCCAGCCATCGGCGCTGTGCACGTTGCCCGGCCGCAGGGCGCAGCGCTCGACATCGCCAAGTTGGTTGAACACGAACAGCGGGTGATAACACATGCAGCCGAAGTGCCCATTGTAGGCGCTCTCTTCCTGCTCGCCATAGGTCGGGCTCTCGCTCGAATCCATGTCGAGCACGATAGTCTTCGGCGGTCGCCGCCGGTGCACCGTGTCGATCCACCGTCCGGGCAGATCAGCGAGAGCGGCAAGGTTCTCGGGGCGGCTCAGCCACTTCGTCTCGAAGCGGCCCATCTGGCTGGCCGAGGCGGCCGACCCGCCGATCGCCCGGTCGCCGACTACCCAGCGCATCGCCGGATCACGACACAGCCGGTCGGCATCGTTCACATCCTCGTAGCCGGCCAGCCGTCGGAACACCGATTGGCGCAGCAAGCCGGCAAGCCGATGGCGGCCGTTCTTGCCGGTGCGCGCGTCCGCCAGCGTTTCGGCACCCGTGTCGGTCAGGCCCAGCACGTCATCCAGCTCGCGATAGGGCAGCAACCCGGCGTCGGAGGTGATCGCAGACCCTCGAAATTGCAGCAGCAGCCGGCGGTCGAAATCAAGCCTCAAGGCGCCCTTGTCTACTTCACCCGTCGGGTCCGCCATCGCCGCCCTAGTTGATTCTCGTTAAGATGCTGAATTCTATCCCAGAACCGTCTCGAACGCGCTCAAAATTGCCGGGCCATCCGGCGAATGCGGGATGAAAACGGGGACTGCGGATCGATACCCGATGCGAGGCGAGAGAGCACCGCCGTGTTTTAAGGCTGTGCCGGGACTGGCGGCAGCTCTTTAGCTTTGCATCAACGGGTCACGACCAACGCCTCGGGCAGCTTCGCGGTAAAGGTGTCGACAGAGCGGCATGTGACCGGAAACGGCGGGCGCGACTCGATCGAATGATAGCCTAGTTGGCTCTATGGCCACGAAAATGGCCTTGAAGATCTGAAAATGGCAGTTTCCTTGAGTTTCTGGCATTTTCAGCCGGCGGCTTGAAAATGACTTTCAGCGTCCTGTTGAATTTGAGGCACGCCGCCATTTTCAAATGTTCAGCATGCTCACCCCCTACGGGGGCACGGCGCCGCTGAATATCGGCGGCCGACCCTGGCCGCGGGGGGCTCGACAGGGCGAGCGGTGCTATTCGGCAGGGGGTCGACCGATGCTAAACTTGGGAGCGGTGCCGGCTGCTCGCCCGGTTTCCCGGCGCTACGCTTCCAGCGACGGATCAGCGGCAGATCGGAGAGGAGGTCAAGATGCATAACTATCAATACGATCACGTCCACTTGCGCAGCCCCGACCCGGACGCGACAGCCCGGTTCTTCGAGACCATGTTCGGCGCCGAAGTCACGCGCAGCGTCTATCCGCCCGGCACCCTATATCCGGGGCAGCAGCGGATCACGATGCGGCTCGGTGGCCAGAAGGTGCTGATCGCGCCGCCGCACCCGCACGAACCGAACGTGTCAGCGCCGCCCTTCCCCCACTACGGGTTGGAGCACATCGGTCTGACGGTCGACGACGTCGATGCGGCGGTGGAAGAACTGCGCGCTAAGGGTGCTGAGATCGCTATCGGCCCGTTGACCCGCAACCCCGGTTTGCGTCTCGCCTTTGTCCGCGGACCGGAAGGCATCATGATCGAGCTGGTGCAGCGATAGGAATACGAGCTGGCGTCGTCGATCTTGTCCGCGACCTGCCGGCGGAGATTAGGTTCCTGCTTGGCGGGTTTCGTCGACTTACCGACCCACGGAAGTGCTCCGCTCGCTCCGGCTGATCTGGTGGATGAAGTGGATCGAGTTTACCGGCCTCCTCTAAGAAGATGTCTTACGAGAATTTTCTGAAGTTCTTACGCATAGATTCAGAAAACAAATCCACTAGATGCACTACATCCACTAGGCAGTCGTGGCGGGAAGGATAGAGTAAGCGCTGTGGTCCGAATAAGGAAGGTGCGATGGTCGAGATCCGTAAGTTCATCACGACGCGCGAGATGGTTCTCTCCGAACTCGGGTCACAACGCCGCGGCCGGTTGTGCGCGCAGTCGGCATGGCAGTGATCGTCAATCCCTTCGCTGGACGGTTCGTCGATGATCTGCGACCACTGTTCGAGGCGGGGGCGATGCTCGGCGAGCGGCTGATGCCCGAGCTCGTCAAGCTGCTGGACAGGCCAGCCGTCTCTTACGGCAAGGGCGCGATCGTAGGCGTCGACGGTGAGATGGAGCATGGCGGTGCTTGCGTCCACCCGACGCTCGGCAAGCCGATGCGGGCCGTGATCGGCGGCGGCGAGGCGATAATCTCGTCGAACGTGAAGGTCGCCGCGGCCGGTGCGAGCCTCGATGTGCCGCTCGGGCACAAGGACGATTCCTGGTCCTTCCCGCACTTCGACACGATAACGGTGTCGGTGGCCGATGCCCCACGCCCGAACGAGATCCTTCTCGTGATGGCTATCGCTGACGGCGGACGGCTTCAACCATTTGATAACCCTCATAGGGTTGCCGATCATTGGGGTCGTGCTCTGGGTGAGCTTCAAGGGCCGGCGTGTCGTCAAGGCGCAGCTCGAGCGCGCGAAGATCGGCGGGTTCACGCGCGCTCTCGGACGACAGTGAGGTTGTGGCGATACTGTCGGGATTATCGGTAGCCGGCCACCATGCCGTCGAGAAAGTGGTGACGGAGAGTGGCGCCGACCTTTGGCTCAGCCACGGGCCGCCTCTCGCAATGCAGCCTGCAAGGCCGTATCGAGCGCGCTGAGAAACCGGGACCGGTCCCTCTTGGTCAACGGGGCTGGACCACGGGTGTTCGTTCCGAGTTCGCTGAGATGCCTCGCTATCTCACGACCGGCAAGCGCGTTGCCTATATTCGCTTGCGTCCAGTGTTTGCCAGTTGGGGAGACGACGCGCGCACCCTTTTTGAGACAGCGCGCTGCCAGCGGGATATCCGAGGTGACGCATATGTCGGCGGCCGAGATGTGCTCTGCAATCCAGTCGTCGGCCGCGTCCGCGCTGTCGCCGACTAGGACCATTTTCGCGTTCGAGGTGCCTGGCGGCCGGATCGGTCGCGAGCCGTTGGAGACAATGAAAATATTAAGCCGAAGGCGAGCCGCCACGCGGTAGATCTCCTCCCGTACCGGGCACGCATCACCATCGACGTAGATTTCAGTCAACTTCCGGTCCGCTGCCTCAGCACATTAGCCATTCCCGGAGCTTCGACCACCGCCTCCGCGCTCGGCCTCCCTTGACCGCGATCGCCAGCGCCTTCCGCTGCCCGACGAGGACTACCAGGCGCTTGCCCCTCGTAACCCCCGTGTAGATCAGGTTCCGCTGCAGCATCACATAGTGCTGCGTGGTCAGCGGGATCACCACCGCCGGGTATTCCGAGCCTTGGCTCTTGTGGATCGTCGTCGCGTAGGCGAGGACTAGCTCGTCGAGCTCACCAAAGCCGTAGACCACTTCGCGACCCTCAAAATCGACTGCGAGCTCGCCCGCCTCCATGTCGATGCGCGAGACGACGCCGAGATCACCGTTGTAGACATCCTTGTCGTAATCGTTCTCGGTCTGCATGACCTTGTCACCTGGACAGAAGGTCCAGCCGAACCGCTCGATGCGGATGTCGCCGGGCGGGTTTAGGGCAGCTTGCAGTTCGATATTCAGCGAGCGTGCCCCGAGGCCGCCGCGGTTCATCGGGCACAGCACCTGGACATCGCGTATCGGGTCGAGCCCGAAACGCTTCGGGATCCGCTCCTGCACGATCGCCAGGAGCTTGCGCACGCCCTCCTCCGCGTCCGCCGCATCGACGAAATAGAAGTCGCCGCCTTCGGCAGGGGCGAGATCAGGCATCTGACCCTGATTGATGCGGTGCGCGTTGGTGACGATGCGGCTCTCGGCAGCCTGGCGGAAGATCTCGGTCAAACGCACGACCGGCACAGCACGCGAGGCGATGATGTCGGCCAGTACCTGCCCCGGCCCGACCGAAGGCAGCTGATCGACATCGCCGACGAGCAGCAGTGCCGCCCGGGTCGGCAGGGCACGCAGGACGGCTCGCATCAGCGGCACGTCAACCATCGAGGTCTCGTCAACGACCAGCAGATCGCAGTCGAGCGGCGCGTCCTCGTTGCGCCTAAAGCTGCCGGTCCTCGGATCGGTTTCGAGTAAGCGATGGATCGTCTTCGCCTCGAGCCCGGTGCTCTCGGAAAGGCGCTTGGCAGCACGACCGGTCGGCGCACAGAGCGCGATTGCCACGCTCTTCGCGAGAAGGATCTTGAGGATGGAGTTGACCAGAGTCGTCTTACCGACGCCCGGACCGCCAGTGATGACCAGCACCTTGGAAGCGAGAGCGACACGAACAGCCTCTCGTTGGCTATCGGCGAGCGCCAGCTTCGTCCGTTGCTCAACCCAAGGGATGGCCTTGTCGGCATCGATCACCGGCCAAGGCGGTCTTCCGATAGCGAGCGTCTTGAGCTTTTCGGCGATCTCCCGCTCGGCCCGGTAGAGGCCGGCGAGGAAGACGCAACGGAGGCCCTCAAGGTCATCGGCAATTACGGCGCCATCTTCGAGCTCGAGGCCGAGCGCCGTTTCAACGAGCTCTGCCGGCACTTCGAGCAGCGTTTGAGTGAGCGAGATCAGCTCTTCGGTCGGGAGCCCGCAATGCCCTTCATCCATCGCCTCGGTGAGCGCGTAGGCGATGCCGGCACGCACGCGGATCAGCGCGGTCTTCTCGATGCCGAGCTTGGCCGCGATCTGATCGGCTGTGCGGAAGCCGATGCCGCGGATGTCGCGGGCCAGTCGGTAAGGGTTCTCCGAGATGAGCTGGACGGCTTCGGCGCCATAGGTCTTGTAGATGCGCACCGCGCGCGAGGTGCCGACGCCGTTGCTGTGCAGGAACAGCATGATCTCCCGGATGACCTTCTGCTCGGCCCAGCCAGCAACAATGCGCTCTGCGCGCTTTGGGCCGATCCCTGTCACCTCCCGCAGCCGGCTGGGGTCCTGCTCGATGATATCGAACACGGCATCGCCAAAGGCGCGCACGAGCTTCCTCGCGTAGATCGGGCCTATGCCGCGGATCATGCCCGAGCCCAGATACTTCTCGATCCCTTCGATCGTTGTCGACGCTGCGGCCTTGAGGAACGAGGCTCTGAACTGGACGCCATGCGTGCGGTCGTTGATCCAGCTCCCGCTGGCTTGGACGAACTCGCAGGCAGAGATCATCGCGGCGTGACCGAGGACGGTGATCAGGTCGCGCTGGCCGCGGGCTTTGACGCGCAGCACGCAGAAGCCGTTCTCTTCGTTGTGGAAAGTGACGCGCTCGACGAGGCCAGCTAGGACCTCGATTGACGTGCTCGCCCTCGGTGCTTGCGACATCAAGGCATGATGGCGATCAAGATCCTGGGACGCCACCGGGAACAACCCGGCACGGTCTGTTAGGCGCCGCTCACCACCGAGCAAAGGCCTCGAGGGCGCGGGGCGGCGCTCGGCTCGACAGAATCAGCGCTGACCCAGGTGCTACTCTTGGCGCCGCGAATTCCAGCTCGACGATCTGAGAAACTCGGGTTTCGGGGTCCTGCGTCCCCGCCGAAATCAAAGTGGATGAAATCTGACGCTTGGTATCCGCTCCGGGGGTCGGCTAGGGGTGGTGAGCCGACCTTCGCGGAAGCCGTAGTGAAAGGGGAGGTAGCGCCGATTCCGGTCGTTCGCGCGTCGATAATCGGGCAGCTCAAGGCGGGAAGGGTTTCGGATGGCGGCCGGGCGCGAGCCGTCGATCCGGTATAGGGCCGGCGGGCCGGCGTCCGAAAGCCTCCGAAGAAAGAACCCGCGGGAAGCGGTGAGCAGCTCGCCGTCTATGGGGATTTGATGGGCCAGCGGCTTTGGCGAGGAATGTCGTTGCCGATGTCGCTGAGAGCGGAATGGCGTCGATGATTGCGAATGGGCCGCCGCTGCCGCACTCGATGGCCTGATTGAGAACCAGTCAGTGGCGTCGCGTCAGTGCTCGCCGGCGCCCGGGCGAGATGGGCGTGGCGTCGGGAACGGGATGTTCCGGCGAGCAACTGCTGCAACGAGGCGGTAAGGATAGTCATCACATCAAATCCTGATCCCGGCCGCCGGAGGACGGTGGGCCGCGCGGTGCGCCGCCGCGGCCAAAGATCTCGACCATAATCATGCGGCCGCCGCAGCAGGGGCATGGCGGGCGATGATCGGTCGTGGCGTCCGGATCGGCAGTGCCGTTATCGTGCGCTGCCGGAGGCTCGACCTGCGGGATTGGGGCGTCCATAAGCTCCTTGGCGCGCGCGATGTTGGTCTTGCAGCCGGCGCTGGCCAGCAGTCCGTAGTGGCGGATGCGATGGAAGCCCTTCGGCAGAACGTGGAGCAAGAAGCGCTTGATGAACTCGTCGGCGCTAAGCGTCATGATGCGGTACCGCGCCTGCCCGTCGCGGCGGTAGTCCTAGTAGCGGAAGGTCACGCCGCGCTCGTCGAGAGCAACGAGGCGACTGTTCGCGATGGCGACGCGATGAGTGTAGCGGGCGAGATAGGCGAGCACTGCTTGCGGCCCCGAGAAGGGCGGCTTGGTGTAGACGAACCACTTCTTGCGCTTGAGCGGCGCGAGATGCGCGGCGAAGGCCTCGCGGCGACGTAGGCCCTCGATCCCGCCAAAGAACGCCAGCCGGCCTGCCGCGTGGGCGTCGACGAGCGCCGTCAGGAAGAGCCGCCGGAAACAGGCGGGAAACCACGCGCACCGGCAGAAGGAAGCCGGGCTTGCAGCGTACCCAGCGCGTCCCATCGAGCGATATCCCACCGCCTGGCACAATCATATGGACGTGCGGATGGTGGGTCATTGTCGAGCCCCAGCTGTGGAGCACGGCGGTGGCGCCAATACGAGCGCCGAGGTGTTGCGGATCGGCGGCGATCGTGAGCAGCGTCTCGGCAGCCGTGCGGAACAGCAGGTCGTAGACGACCGCCTTGTTCTGGTAGGCGATCGGAGCGATCTCGGCCGGCAGCGTGAAAACGACGTGGAAATAACCGACCGGCAGCAGATCGGCCTCGCGGGCCGCCAGCCAATCCTGCGCCGCCGCGCCCTGACACTTTGGGCAATGGCGATTGCGACACGAGTTGTAGGCGATGCGGCTGTGGCCACAATCCTCGCAGCGCTCGACATGCCCGCCGAGCGCGGCCGAGCGGCACTGCTCGATCGCCGACATGACCTGGAGCTGACCCAGGCTCACATGCCCGGCATTGGCTCGGCGCCAGTCGGCCCCATGGCGATGAAAGACGTCTGCGACCTCGAGCTTCGGGCGGCGCACGGCCGCCGGGCTACGCCTCGGGTCGCGGTCTCCCGTCGATCAATGGTGCGAGCCGGTCGAGGGGGCTGGTTACGGCCCGGATCGTGGTATTGGCGACACGGGTGTAGAGCGCTGTGGTGTCGAGCTTGGCGTGACCCAGAAGTGTCTGAATCACGCGAATATCGACATTCTGCTCGAGGAGGTGCGTGGCGAAACTGTGCCGCAGCGTGTGCGGCGACACGGGCTTCTTGGTTCCCGCGGCCTGGGCGGCGGCACGGACGGCGCGGCAGAGCTGGCGGCCGACAGCGGCTCGACCGGGTTGCGGC